>Ga0075115_10000213_pt1 | contig 28449 bp, 22 predicted proteins | sample AntAceMetag02UKH_FD_69785 | JGI IMG/M metagenome (GOLD analysis project Ga0075115, IMG submission 69785) | Saline lake microbial communities from Ace Lake, Antarctica - Antarctic Ace Lake Metagenome 02UKH | ecosystem: Environmental > Aquatic > Non-marine Saline and Alkaline > Saline | place... | reverse complement strand
GCCCCCACCGCTTGCCATCCTGCCGCTTGGTACAGGCAACGATCTAGCCAGAAGCCTGGGCTGGTGGAAAGTATGGAATCAGGGTGGCCTTGATCATTTCCGGTCAGGGATTAACGCCGGAAAGGTTGAAGCAATGGACCTCTGGTCCTGCGGAGAGGACTCCGGATTTATAGGATCTGCAGGTTTTGGCCTGGACGCAAGGATAGTAGCGTCTGTTTCACAAATACGCATGAAACGTTTTTGTCATAATCTTGGAAAGAGATGGAATCAGTTTCTTTATGTTGCTCTTGGCCTGAAACATATGCTTTCGATTATGCTCAAGTTTGGTTCGACCGAAATGGATGTGTGTTTCTTTGATAAAAAGGGGAGTATGAATCAAATCAGGCTAAGGGACCATGATACTTTGATCCTTTCTAATATCGAATATTATGCAGCTGGCGGGTCTCTTTCATCCGCGTCTTGCTGGAGCGATGGGAAATTAGAAGCCTATGTCATTCCCACTGTCATGGCATATCTCGGGCTGCTATTGAGAGGTCGCATTACTTTTTTTCCAAGTCCCATAGCCACTTGTCAGGCCTGTTCTGTAGAAATTATCGGGAAACAGAATTTTCCTGTACAGCTTGATGGTGAATGGGCACGGGAATGTACGGCAAGCGATACCATTAAAGTACAACATGTGAGGGCCTTACCTGTACTCGTCCCCCCTGTAAATTTTGCTGTAAAAGAAAGTGTCGGCAGCCACTGGTCCAAGAGCCCTATCCTAAAAAGAGATACTTCATCAATACTGCCGGACCCTGCTACCACGGCTAATTAAACCTTTTGAAAAAAATTTGTCTCACGCTTCGTTCTGTCCGAAGAGTAAAATAAATAGTTAGCATGGCTTCAACAGGTAATTTTTGTAAATAGTGAGCAGATATTTATTCCAGGAGGATTATCATGAGTGAAAAGCGTAAATCACCGCGGTATTCAGTGAACTTACGTGTATATTTCCCAAAGTTCAATATGTTGGGACATAGTACCAATATCTCGTTAGATGGATGTTATGTGGCTGTAAATTCCTCCATGACTGTAGGATTCATCACTGACTTGCTCGTTGAGTTGCCTGTGATTGGAGTAATTGCTCTTAAGGGTTATGTGCAGCATTTAGGCAAGACGAAGTCAGGAGCCGGCATCCAGTTTGTTCAGGTGAGATTTGAGTCTGACCAGTCAGAATACTATAGTTTGTACTTACGATTTCTAAAGGGTGTATCTCAGTTCGAGGAAATAAGAGAAAATTATCTGGAATTAGTCAAACGGGGTCGATTGAAGCTTTGTGACATGCCAGGTGAGTCTGGGAAAGTTGAAACCATCTGAACCTATTGCAAAATTTATAGATTTTGTTTGAGAGCAAAGCGCGAGGAAATGATTTGATTACTCTGCCGGCATTCATTTGGCCCTTTCTGGTCTTTTCGCTGGGGATCTGTATCGGCAGCTTTTTGAATGTGTGCATATGCAGGCTGCCTCAAAAAAGATCGGTGGTAAGGCCTGGTTCTGCCTGCCCGAAATGTGGCCATAGGCTGAAATGGTGGGAAAATATCCCAATACTGAGTTTCTTGTTTCTACGGGCTAAATGCAGTTCTTGTGGGGCAAGGATTTCCTTGCAGTATCCCCTGGTGGAGCTATTAAGCGGCCTTTTGGCCCTTGCGCTTTGGCATAAGTTTGGTCTTGGTCCTGAAGTTTTTATTTATTTTTATTTTTCATCATGTCTTATAATCGTGACATTTGTTGACCTTGAGCATCAAATCATTCCGGATGCAGTGTCTTTGCCTGGGATCGCCCTTGGCTTCTTATCGTCTTTTTTGTTTCCTGAACTGTCGTGGTTGGATTCTCTACTGGGTATAATAATGGGTGGTGGCATCCTGCTTCTCGTGGCATGGGGCTATTATATTATTGCCCGCAGGGAGGGAATGGGAGGCGGGGACATCAAATTTCTTGCTATGATAGGGGCATTTTTGGGCTGGCAGGCAATACCGCTTGTAATTTTATTGAGCGCTGCAGTGGGTTCAGTTACCGGCTTGGCGATGATGTCAGTCCGGAGAGGAGATAGACACATGGCCATACCTTACGGTCCCTTTTTGGCTGGAGCTGCTTTAATATCATTATTCTGGGGGCGTAAACTGATAGCCTGGTATCTGTTTTTTATCTCCAGGGGCTAATATTAGTACATTAAGAAAGTTTTCTGATTAGGAGAGTATTGTGAGTAAACTTCGAATTCTGGTTATAGATGATGAATATGACGTGAGGAATATAGTTGCTGGCATATTGACCTCTAAAAAGGCCGGATACGATGTTGTTCAGGCGGCTAACGCCATTGAAGGCCTGGAATTGGCACAAAAACAGTCCTTTGATCACATAATAAGTGATATTTACATGCAGCCCGAGAATGGACTCCAATTTCTAAAAAAAGCCAAGGACAGGGGGGTATCAGCCAACATCATCATGATGTCCGGTCAGGCCGATATTGATATGGCCATTGAGGCCATAAAGATAGGGGCGTGTGATTTCATCTTCAAACCCGTAGTCTCAAACCATCTGTTTTTCGTATTGCGAAGGGCCGAGGAAAAGACCGGACTTCTAAAAGAAAACGCATTTTTAAGGACAGAGGTACACAAAAAGTATTCGTTTCACAATATTGTAGCCAAGAGCTTTCAGATCAAACGCATTTTTGAGGTCATCGAAAGAGTAGCAGATTACAAGACCACTGTGCTGATAACCGGTGAGAGCGGGACAGGAAAAGAACTTATAGCCAAGGCAATCCACTTTAATAGTATCAGGGCCAAGGCACCCTTTGTACCAATTAATTGTGGGGGCATTCCAGAGAATTTGCTCGAGAGTGAACTCTTTGGCTATGTGAAAGGGGCCTTTACAGACGCTGTCAGGGCCAAAAAAGGACTTTTCGAAGAAGCCCACAAAGGGACCCTATTTTTAGACGAGTTGTGTGATATGCCATTGTCCTTGCAGGTTAAGCTCTTGAGGGTCCTGCAGGAAGAAGAGATCAGGCCTTTGGGCGATACTCGCTGCATCCAGATAGATGTGCGGATAGTGGCAGCCACTGCAAAGGATCTTGCACAAGAGATGAGTAAAGGCAATTTCAGAGAGGACCTGTTTTACAGAATAAATGTACTATCAATAGTTATTCCTCCTCTAAGAGACAGGAAGGAGGATATTCCTTTACTGGTTGATTTCTTTATAGAAAGGTACAATTCCCGCTTAAAGAAGGAGGTGGAAGGAGTTAGTCCTGAGGTAATGCACCTTTTTCTCGAGTACAAGTGGCCCGGGAATATCCGTGAGCTTGAAAATGCTATGGAAAGGGCAATGGTCTATTCGGATGGTCCGACAATAGGGGCAAGGGATCTTCCTCCTCAGATACGGGCGGGTTCCAACGAAAGTGCTTCTCTTATATCAGTCCTTGATGGATCTATCTTTTCCATTAAGAAGAGCAGCAAGATGTTGGAGCGAGGACTTATAATAAAGGCCCTTGAGGAAACCAAGGCTAATAAGACTAAGGCTTCCCGCCTTCTGGAGATAAGCCTGCCTGCCCTTTTATACAAGATGAAGGACTATGGTCTTACAACAAAAACTTAGCAGACAAGCGGCTTGCCTGCTGGAATTAGGAATGGTTGCTAAATCAATCCCACTGCCTTCTTCAGCGATTCCACTTCAGAGCCCGTCAATATCCTGTGTTTGCCGGGCAGTAGTTTCCCAATGCCTATAGTGCCCATTTTAATACGTATCAGTCTGATGACCGGGTGGTTTACCGTATTGAGCATCAACCTTATCTGGCGTTTTCTACCCTCTTTCAGCACAATTTCCAGGACCGTTGAGCGCCTCATGGTTTCCAGCACACGCATTTCACAGGGCAATGTCATTTTCCCTTCTATCTCTACACCTTGTCGAAGAAGGTCCAGGACTGTCTTTGAAGGTCTCCCCCTTACGGTTGCGTGGTAGGTCTTTGAAACCTTGTGGCTTGGATGTAATAGCCGGTGGGCCAGTGTTCCATCATTTGTGAGAAGGAGCAAACCCTCACTGTCTTTGTCAAGGCGTCCCACAGGATAAACCCGCCCCGGAATTTTTTCCAGCAGATCCATTACAGTGATTCGCCCATAGGGATCCCGAACTGTAGTCAGGATCCCTTTAGGTTTATTAAGCAAAAGATAAATAGGAGATTTTTTCCAAAGAATCCTGGTCTTGTCAACACGAATTTCATTCGTATATGGATCTACTTTTGAACCGAGTTCTGTAACAATTTCGCCATCTATACTGACTCGGCCTGAGCATATGAGTACCTCCGCAGCTCTCCTGGAGCATACACCGGCGTTGGCAAGGTATTTTTGCAGTCTTATCATAACGGGCCTATAGTGTCTGAACGGAAAAGCAGTTCAGACACAATTTTTTTAGTTTTCGTTCAATATAATACATACGCTAAATCATTGCTTCAAACTGTTCAGGGGTTCAAGGGACAAGGGTCAGGGGACAAAAAAAGATGAACATCGAACATCCAACATCGAATTTTGAATGGGAAAAGATGAAGAAACAGACTTATGACCTGGAAGAAAAGCTGCTAATTAAAAAATCTGAGCTACTAAATGATATTTTAGAGGAAACAGAAATAGCCGTTGAATGTTCGATGTTCGACGTTCATCCTTTAATGTAATCTGTAAACGTTTACAAAACAACTTAGCGCTTATGGGGGTCAAGGGTCAGGGATTCACCAATGAGGCATGGTAGTTGGCACGAGAGCTAACCGGCAAGGTCAAAGGGCCGTTAAAAGAGGGGTTTTCCACTGGAGCGTGCGCTGCTGCAGCGGCCAAGGCTGCGGCCATACTGGCAGCGGATCCTTTGGTTTCAAATATTAATGGAGTGACTATTCCTTTCCCGAATGGAGCGAGACACTTCTTTTCTGTCAGCAAATGGGGCAGGTCCGGAGACAGTGACGCATGGGTCTGCGTGGTTAAGTATGCAGGAGATGATCCGGATATTACCCATGGAGCGGAAATTGTCTCCAGAGTGAGGATTATTTCACTTGATGTAATGGAAAAATCCGTCACGATACTTGGGGGAGACGGTGTCGGCAGGGTGACCAAACCGGGCCTTGCCATATCCCCGGGCAATCCGGCCATCAACCCTGTTCCCAAAAAAATGATCAGGCAGGCAGTGGAAGAGGCATTAGAAAACAGATCAGGTTTTGAGGCTGAAGTGACTGTGAGTGTGCCCAAAGGAAAGGAACTGGCATCCAAGACTCTCAACCACAGGCTGGGAATAGTAGGTGGAATATCTATTCTGGGTACGACCGGTATAGTAAAGCCCATTTCAGCAGAGGCATGGTGCGCAACCATTCGTTGTTCCATGGACGTATGCCTGGCAGCAGGCCTGGACCAGGTGGTGCTGGCCACGGGTCGCACCTCGGAGCGTGCTGCACAACATCTTTTGGGCCTGCCCGAAGAGGCATACGTGTCTATGGGAGATTATGTAATATTTTCTTTAAAAGAGGTTTCAAAACGCCCTTTTCAGCAGGTGCATCTGGCAAGCCAGTGGTCTAAACTGATTAAGATGGCCATGGGGTGGGAGCAGACTAATGTAAAATACGGTGTCCTCAATACACCTGAGGCCCTGGCCTTCCTTGCTACACTGGTCCCGGATATCTCTTTTGAATCCATTTCAGGTGCGAATACCGTGAGGGAAATCTTTATTTCAATGAAAGACCGTGGTGTTGAGAGAGACAGAATGATAGAGGCGGTTTGTTCCGAGGCATTTAAAAGGCTGAAGCCTGTTCTCAAACCGGATCAGGATCTAAGAATCCATCTAGTGTCGTATTCCAGAAAAGTGGTTGAGAGTTTCCCGATTAGGAATTAGATCTAACCCGCAGACTGTGAAAGAAGAAAAACAAGAAGGAACAATATATGTGTTAGGGGTTGGTCCGGAGGGCCTCTCTCCTACGGGAGAAGAGTGCCTGCGTGAGGCCTCCATGGTATTCGGGGCAAAGCGTTTTAGTTTTATGGTGCCTGAGGATAAGCCCTTAAGACCTGTTATGCCTGTAGAAAAGCTTTTGGAGGACTTGAAGGCCTGTTTGCCAGGGCCGGGAGATGTCGTAGTCCTTGCCTCAGGTGATCCGCTGTTTTTCGGAATTGGACGACTGCTGCTGAGGGAGTTTCCTTTTGAACGTCTTTGCTTTATACCATCTGTTACCAGTGTTCAGCTTGCATGTTCAGAACTCAAGATACCCTGGGATGATCTGATCAGCCTGAGCTTCCATGGTAGAAAATTTGGCATTATTGAGAAGCTTTATCCTTACCTGAAAAGCCGGGACATGACAAAAATCGCCTTGCTGACAGATCCTGTTAATACTCCCCGAAAAATTGCGCAGGCCTTGCTGGATGCAGGAATGGAAGGACTTACAGTCCATGTGGCAGAGGATTTGGGGGGCAGTTCTCAGAAAACAGGGTCTTACTCTTTAGAACAGGCATCTTCCAGGGATTTCCATTCTCTAAACGTCGTGGTGCTTACCGGGAAGATCAAGTGGGCAACTGGTGGATTCGGTCGAAGGGAAGATGCATATCAACACAGCGGAGGTCTGATTACAAAGGCCGAGGTCCGCTCAGTAGTCCTCGGGGCCCTTGAGATCCCTTCAAAGGGCGTCATGTGGGACATTGGTGCCTGCAGCGGATCTGTCTCAATTGAGGCCGCGGGTCTTGCCCCGGGACTCAGAATCATTGCTGTTGAAAAGAACAAAGAACGTATCGAGGACATAAAGGCCAATATCCTCAGGTATCAAACATTAAACATAGACCTGATAGAGGGAAACGCTCCGGAGGTCCTGGAAGGACTTCCCGAACCTGACAGGGTATTTATAGGCGGAGGAGGAGGCGATCTCCCATCCATTCTCAAAAAAGTTGTTCGTCGTCTTAAGGGAAGAGGACCTGTAGTCGCTACGGCTATTACTTTGGAATCACTGATGCTTCTGTCAGATAAGGTTGCCATGGATGGTTTCCGGATCGAAGTGAGCCAGGTACAGGTATCCAGGCTCAGGCCCCTGGGCCAAGGCAGGATACTCTCGGCTCGCAATCCTATATTTGTGATAAAGGCATGGCGCTGACACGCCCGGCACTGATAATATATAACCTACTCCAGGTTGCGGTCCTGCCGTGGCTGGGTCCTCCGGCCCTGCTATATCTTCTTTCCAGGTCCAAGTACAGGGGCCACTTGGCAGAAAGGCTTGGAAGGCTTCCGGACCTGTCTCCTCTCAAGGGGCGGTTTCCCAGGATATGGGTTCATGCCCTGTCAGTCGGGGAAGTAAATGCAGCATCGGCCCTGGTAACAGCCATCTCTCAAAGATGGCAAGGGGCAGGGATAATCTGCTCCGCCACAACAGCTACAGGACTCACTGCCCTTAAAAAAAAGCTGGGCCATACTGCCCATGTGATCACCACGGCTCCTTTTGATCTGCTACCTTTGGTAAACAAGGTAATAAAGGGAATATCGCCTGACTGCTTTATTCTTGTTGAGACAGACGTCTGGCCTAACTGGATATGGAGCATGCGACATTCAGGTATCCCCACGATGCTGGTGAACGGGAGCCTGTCTTCCAGTTCAGCAGAGAGGCTTTCACATCTGGGGCCGGTAAAAGACGTACTGTATGGTGGCTTTGATCTGCTCGCCATGCAGTCACCTTATGACAGGGAACGGCTTTTGAGGCTTGGGTTTCCCGCGGACAGAGTAAGCGCTCCCGGAAATCTGAAATATGACCTTAAAGTGCCCAAAATTGATGAATCTGAAAAAGTCCTTCTCAGGGGGGCCATAGGCCTTGAGCCCACAGCACCGCTTTGGGTGGCAGGAAGCACGCACCCAGGAGAGGAAGATCTGATACTTGCTGCCCATAAGGGTCTTAAACAGGTATTTCCGGGGCTTCAACTCCTCCTGGCCCCAAGGGACCAGAAACGTGGACCGGAACTGGAATCCCTGGCAAGGGAGATGGGTTTTAAGGCCGTAAGGCGCAGTGCGGTTGAGAAGTCCGGTGATGTAGACATAGTGGTGTTGGATACCCTTGGAGAGCTTCTAAAGTGCTACAGCCTCTGTGATGTAGCATTCATAGGGGGGACACTGGTGAATATCGGGGGCCATAATCTCCTTGAGCCCGCGGCCTATGGAGTGCCGGTACTTTTTGGTCCCTATGTTGAAAGTGCCCGTACGATAGCTGAAGATCTTCTGGCCTGCGGAGGAGGCAGGCGTGTGTCAGGAAAAGAAGAATTGCAAGGGGTTTTGAATAAACTCCTGGGAGACATTTCTGAGCGTAAAAATATGGGTGGCAGAGCAAAGGACCTTTTACAAAAAAACCGGGGCGCTGTCTCCAGGTATCTGGATCTTGTAGCAAAGGCGCTCGGAAGAATTTGATAATGAACATCGATGTTCATTTTTCAAAACAACCACGTATGGATTCCCTCTCCCAACGTGTGAATGCGCCCGTGGCTAATTATTGGTTGGCTAATGTAAAAGTTCGGAGATATTTTGAAGGATAGTACCTTATCATTGCTCTTGGCCCTCGGCAGGCCCCTTTCGCCCGCATACAGCGTCCTGATGAAGGCCAGGGCATGGGCATATAGGAGAGGATATCTTGCCACGAGGAGACTTTCGTGTCCTGTGATAAGCATAGGCAATCTTTCCCTTGGCGGGACAGGAAAGACCCCCCATGTCCTGGCTGTAGCCAATTGGCTGAAGAGCCGGGGGATCCGTCCGGCTGTTGTGAGCAGGGGGTATGGAGGAAGGGCAGGGCGTGGCCCCCTCGTGGTCTCTGACGGTACGAGTGTGCTGGTCTCCCCGCAGGATGCCGGGGATGAACCTGTAATGATGGCCGAAGCCCTTTCGGGTATCCCTGTTGTAGTTGGTTCAGACAGGTATGCCGGTGGAAGGCTTGCCATTGAGCGCTTTGGTGCCCAAGTGATCGTCCTTGATGACGGTTTCCAGCATATGGTCCTTTCCCGGGATGTTGATCTTGTGCTGCTGCCAGCAATAAATTTTTTTGGGACGCAATGGGTATTCCCTGGGGGTGATCTGAGAGAGCCTGTCTCAGCGCTTTCCAGGGCAACCGCGATTCTGTTGACCAGGGCGGAGGCATTATCTTTCGCTGACCGGGAGATAGGCAGACGAGAGCTTCAGACAATGATTCCGGGCCAGCCTGTATTCTTGAGTGAGATGCGGGCCACGAGATTTCTTTCAATGGAGGGGAAAGTTGAAACGCCTAATGCGCTGGCAGGTAAGCCATTATTTGCTGTTTGTGCCCTTGCCGGTCCTGAGTTCTTTTTTGCAATCCTGAAGAGTCTGAAAGCGGATTTGAGGGGTAAAGTAGCGTTTCCTGACCACTACTCATATAAAAGGGATGATCTGGGCAAATTAATGGCACAGGCCGGGAAGCAGGGAGCAAAAGCCCTTGTGACCACACATAAGGACAGGGTGAAGATAGAACCTATCTGGCGTGAGCTTGCAGCCAATGGTGAAAAGCCCCTTCCTGTTTGGGTATTGGAGATAGAGGCAAGGCCTGAGGAAGGGCTTTGGAATATGCTTGAAGCAAGGCTCAATATTGGCAAAATTTGAAAGGTGAATGTTTTTTGTAGCCATGAAGGCCAAATTTCCAATTTCTATTTTCTAATTTCAACGTTATATACTATTAAGTGGTCATAATGCACATATTAGAATCTTTAATAACTATTTTGATTCCATTATTGATCATCATGGACCCTTTGGGCAACTTGCCATTTTACCGGTTCCAGAGATCACCCATAGATTTGTCTGAAGAGGCAATCACCTATCCAATGTTGGGGTAAATCGTTGGCGTTGAATGAGTATTGGGGAAATATGGCAGCACTAAAAAATGTTGCTAATTATCTTTCACCTGAGGAGTTAGGTATACAAATTTAGCTCCTAACAATGCGCTTGTAGGGACTGTCTACCGCGCCGTTTCGCTACGCTACACTCTGCGGCAGCCCCACAGCTTATGCTAAGATAAGAACACACAGATGAAGCATTGGTTGAGAACAGGCATTTCGTTTGGGCTGACGTCAGCGGTCATCATGACTCTCGGTCTCATGGTCGGTCTCCACTCAGGGACGCATTCCAGGATTGTGGTCCTTGCCGGGATTCTGACAATCGCCATTGCTGATGCGTGTTCAGATGCTTTGGGAATCCACATTTCAGAGGAAGCGGATAACACTCACACCGCTAAGCAGATTTGGGGGGCTACCATTGCGACTTTTCTGACGAAATTCCTGGTCGCAATGACATTTGTGGTTCCCGTCCTTCTTCTATCCTTATCCACTGCCATAGTTGTGAATTTGATATGGGGAATGTCCATTCTGTCTGTTCTGAGCTATATCATCGCAAAATCACAGGGCGAGCCACCTTGGAAGATCGTCGGAGAACACCTTTTGATCGCAATCGTAGTGATTGCAGTCACGCATTGGGTAGGGGACTGGATTGGGACGATAGGTGCATAAACCGGCACCCAATCAGGTAAGGGGAGTTGTAAACGCTTACAGTGAGTTTTCCTTCTCCCCTCCCCACCTAGCATGCTGGTCCGCACTAGGCAGTTTTCGAAGACTATCGGGCCGTGCCGGGTAATGGTGAGACAAGCCCGATTGGATGCGCCTGGTATTTTGCATTATGTTATGGCACTTGACATTGAGCGACGGCCAATTTTTAAAGTTGTTGATGATATGATTGAAACTGCAAAGCGCAAGTTTCAGATAGACTTATTCCTACGAGACACATGAAGAATGCAAATTGTATAACAAATCGTTGAGTATCGATGGGAAAATGCTGGCGCATTTCCCGCGTCTCAACTCTATGTTCGATACCTACAGGTTAGAGACGATTCCCAAGGCGGAGATCTTTCTCACTCCCTTTTATCCCCGCCTTGGCAGCCGGCCTTCCAAAGGAGGCGGTTGATTGCTCCTCGCCGTTTTGTGTTCATGGTGTCTATGGTGAAAGTCAACAAAAAATATCTATCCATACGGAGTTCAGAGTTCCGAAAATGATCTATCTTGCCTATGACGGCTCGCTTAATTGTGACTGGGTATCCCTCTACAGTATTCGTCTTGCGTCCCATACGTCCGAAAAAAGACTGACTCTGATCCACATTCAGGACGGCAGCGTTTCTCCTGTGCGAGTCGCTGAGAAAATCGAAAAGATCGAGCGAAAATGCAGAGTTCAAGGGATAGAGCTTTACCGTAAAATCCTTCCGCTAAAAAAGAACGTCTGCCAGTCTCTCCTGGAGGCTATTCCTTACGGCAGGGACAGCTTCGCCATGTGCGGAACTCGAATTCGCCCTAAGAGGCAGGCTTTCTTGTCAGGGACCATTTCTGAAGGACTCTTCAGGCATAACAAGTTCAATGTACTGGCAGTGCGGGTCGTGCAGCCGGGTTTGCTTGCAAATCCCGGTAATTTTTTGATCCCGCTGGCAGGACATCCGAGGGGCTTTCAATCTGCCTGGCCTTTCTTCAGGCTGTTTCTGCCCGAAGTGGAAGAAGTCTACCTCTTGCGGGTTATGACCGTGAGTTCTTTTCAGCTTCACCAAATCTCTAGGCAACGTATTCAGATACTGCGCAAAAAGGGGTTGAAATACCTTGGCGCTGTTATGCAGAACATTAAGCAAAAATACGAGTCTGCCAGGTTCCGGCTGGACTGTCGTGTCATAGTAAGTAACGACTGGCCAAGAGAAATCCTTGTCCACAGTAGCAAGTTGAAGACGCATATGATCCTACTTGGCGCATCGGAGCGAACTTGGCTTGGCCATGCCGTCAGTGCGAATTCTCTGGAGCGGATTCTGCGAGGAACACCATGTGATATAGGGATCTACAGGGGCTATGAGTAAGGCGCGACAGATACAACACGTTAACCCTGAAGAAGTCTATGCCTATTTGGAAACCCGGCCGGAGGGTTTAACCCGACATGAGATCGAAGAACGGCTGCTGGAAGTCGGCAAGAACACTGTGGAAGTAATCGATAGATGGAAAGGGGCCCGTACCTTCATAAAACAATTTACCAATTTCTTTACCATTCTTCTGAACGTCTCTGCCATAATCTGTTTTGTCGCTGACAATATAGAGCCGGGCAAAAGTATGGATGTGTTGGGTTGGGCACTGCTCGGAGTATCCTTTCTGAACGCTTTTTTCAGTTTTATACAGGAATATCGCGCCGAAAAGGCGATGGAGGCCCTGAAGAAATTTCTGCCTCCCCGCGTATGGGTCAGGCGAGACGGAACCGATGCCGAAATTTTGGCCGAAGACCTGGTTCCGGGAGACATTCTCATTGTATCAGAAGGAGACCGTATTGCCGCCGATGGCCGATTGGTCAAATGCGACGATCTGGTAGTAAACAACGCTCCACTCACCGGAGAATCCAAGGCCCAAAGCCTCAAGGAGTCGGCAGTAGACGGGCGTATGACCGAGAGTGAAAACATCGTTTTTGCCGGATGTTCAGTCCTCAAGGGTAGCGGCGAGGCAGTGATTTTTGCGACCGGTGTTCGGACAGAATTCGGCAAACTGGCAGATCTTTCCCGGGCCATCCAAAGGAGTCCATCTCCTCTGGAACGCGAGACGGATCGCATGGTAAGAATTCTGACCCTTATTGCGGTCAGTATGGGGTTTTCATTTTTTCTCTATGGGGTTTTCAGCGGAAGATCCCTGTGGGTAAACCTGGTATTCATGATGGGCATTATTGTGGCCAACGTTCCTGAAGGTCTTCTGCCTACATTTACCCTTTCTCTGGCAATCGGTAGCTTAAGGATGGCCAAAAAGAATGTCCTGGTAAAGGAACTAAAGGCCGTAGAGGCATTAGGTGCGATCCATGTAATCTGCACCGACAAAACGGGAACTCTGACTCACAACCAACTGACGATTACGCACCTGGGCGATGCAGTTGCGTGCGAAAAGTTACAGGATAAGAGATCAGAGGTCTTTTTGTTGGAGCTTGCCCTCAGCACCTCTGGAGTCCGCAAACTGGAAAAGGGATTTTCCGGAGATCCTCTCGATGTCGCGGTCGCGAATGCCTACACAGACAAAGGCGGGGATTTTGCTGGTTTTGAAAGGACCATAGAGAGACATTTTGCTTTCGATGTCGACAAGAGAAGATCTGCCGGTATCTACTCGGCAAATTCTCAGAAGCTCTTTGCAGTCAAAGGAGGATGGGAGTCCATACGTCCGCTTGTTTCCTATATGCAAGAAGGCTTGACAGGAGACCCGGTCGCAGTCGATGAAGAGGTCCTTGACAAGGCTGAAGCGGCGATGAGCACGGTGGCTGCAAAAGGCTTGCGCGTCATTGCAGTGGCTTACCGAGTGTTTGCCCAAGGCGATTACGCAGATGCCAGACAAGAAGACTTGGAGCACAACCTCGTCCTGGCGGGTTTTCTGGGGATCGAAGATCCCATTCGCAAGGAAGTCCCGCCTGCTGTCCAAAAGTGTCGAAGTGCAGGCATCGACGTCATTATGATCACCGGCGATCATCCGGATACGGCTGTGGCCATTGCTCGTAAGAGTGGCATTATGGTGAACGGTCACAACAAGACAGGGGTTCTCACAGGAGACATCCTGGAGCGGTTGAGCCAGGAACAGCTCATAGAGGAATTGAGCAAAGGGGTGTCGGTTTTTGCTCGAACGACTCCTGAGCAGAAAATGAAAATTGTCGCTGCCCTGAAGGCTATGGACAAAGTCGTGGCCATGACCGGTGACGGGGTGAACGATTCTCCAGCCCTCAAGGCAGCCGACGTTGGTGTCGCCATGGGGGGAAAAGGCACCGATGTGGCAAGGGAGTCAGCGCAGATTGTCCTATTGGATGACAATTTTGCCTCCATTGTGGCAGGAGTCGAAGAAGGACGCGCGATCTTCAGCAACATCAAAAAATTTACCAATTATGTGCTCGTCAGCAACGGACCGGAAATTTTTCCTTATCTTATCTACATCTTGCTGCCTGTTCCTTTGGCCCTGACGGTGATTCAGATTCTTTCGATTGATTTGGGAACGGACATTATTCCTTCAATGGGTTTGGGACAGGAGCCGCCCGACCCCGAGGAGATGCGTCGTCCGCCACGGGACCGAAGCGAGGGTCTGCTTACGTTACCTCTCATGGTGCATAGTTATTTGTTCCTGGGGTTGCTGGAAGCGCTGTGGTCGATTTTTCTGTTTTTCTACGTTCTGGTTCAAGGAGGATGGGAATACGGCCAGGAACTTGCGTCAAACGATGCTCTTTACCGCTCGGCAACGGGCATCACACTGGCCACGATTCTCCTTATGCAGATCGGCAATTTACTGGGACGGCGTTTTGTTTATCGTTCAGGCCTGGATCTGGGCATCTTTAAAAATAAATTGATCCTTCTCGGAATTCTTATTCAAATTCTGTTTTCCTGGGCGGTCTTGTACTTTCCTGCAGTGCAGAAGGTGTTGACCACAGGGCCTGTTCCCGGAAAGGTTTACTTCCTGGCCTGGTTCGGTATCCCCCTGATTTTTGGCCTCGATTACGTTCGCAAAAAGATTGCACAACAGCTACGTCAGGCTCCATAACTTCAACAGAGCGCGCCCAAGGCTTAAGTAGTGCCTGAACGGCCTTTTCGTTCAGGCACTGAGTAGCCACTTGACTCATGACCCGCCTTTGTGCTAAATCCAACATTATGAAAATAATGATTGTTCGTAGCAAAATATTTTGGCAGACACGCCGCACATTGCCTCCTTTTTGGAAAAAAGGAGGCTTTTTTTTGGCATGAATCGCTTTACAGCCCGACACATATTAGGAATATCTACTCTCTCACCGGACGAGATCACTTTCATTCTGGATACTGCCGAGTCTCTTAAGGATATCCTTGAAAGACCCATTAAGAAGGTACCACCGCTCCGCGGCAAGACCGTAGTTCATCTTTTCTTTGAACCGAGCACCCGGACTCGCCTCTCATTCGAGCTGGCAGCCAAGCGATTGAGTGCAGACACTGTGTCGATTTTAGCCAAGGCCAGCAGTGTTGTAAAAGGAGAAACCCTTATTGATACTGCACGAAACATCGAGGCAATGAAGCCTGATGTCATAGTCTTGCGCCACCCCAATTCAGGGACTCCTCACCTGCTCACAAAATACGTTAACTCGGCTGTAATCAACGCTGGAGATGGTACAAATGAGCATCCCTCCCAGGCCCTATTGGACATTTTTACCGTAAGGGAACACCTGGGACATATTGATAATTTAAAAGTTGCCATACTGGGAGATATCCTTCACAGCAGAGTAGCTCACTCGGACATACAGGCCTTTACAAAGATGGGTGCCGAGGTGGTTGTGTCAGGGCCTGCCACCATGCTTCCGTCACGTCAATCAGAAGTCCTCGGGGCAAAAGTGGTCCTGAAGATGGAAGAGGCATTAAAAGATGCGGATGTAATCATAGTCCTCAGGATTCAAAAGGAACGTCAGGGGCAAAACCTCATTCCTTCTGTAAGAGAGTATTCAACGTTTTTCGGCCTTAGCCCTGACAAGGTCAAGTTGGCCAAACCAGGGGCCTTGATCATGCACCCAGGACCTATTAATCGTGGAGTAGAGATAACACCCGAGGTGGCAGATGGGCCATACTCCGTAATCCTGGATCAGGTGACAAATGGAGTGGCTATAAGAATGGCCCTGCTATCTCTGCTTCTTACAAAAGGTTGAAGGCTCAGGGTGCGGGGTTCGAAGATTAAGAGTTAACTCGAAAGGTCAACGGAAGAAAGATCGAACGGAAAAAAATGAACATCGAACATCGAACGTCCAACATCGAACATCGAATAGAAGAAAATAAAGAAACAGAAATATGATATGGGAAAACGGCTGCTTGAGTATTCGGCCAGAATCATCAAAAAAATTCATGCACAAAATGCGCATCTGCCTTAAAGTTATTCGACGTTGGACGTTGGACGTTGGACGTTGGACGTTGGACGTTGGACGTTCGACGTTCGTCTTTTAACATGAACCTATAAACCCCTATAGAAAGGTAACTTTGAACCTATGAACGCCTATCTATTTACAAATGCACGAATAATAGATCCATCCCAAAACATGGATTTTATCGGTGACCTGCTGGTAAGAGATGGAATCATAGCGGCTGTCGGGGAATCCCTTGACGTTCCGCATGATGCCGGGGTCATTGACCTGGAGGGGAAATGGCTCGTGCCGGGGTTGTTGGATATGCATGTTCATCTGCGGGAGCCAGGAGAGGAATATAAGGAGACTATTGAATCCGGCACGACTGCCGCTGTTGCCGGTGGTTTTACAGCAGTGGCGTGCATGCCTAATACCCAACCGGTCAATGATTCTGCAGGCATCACCAGATTCATACTGGAAAAGGCCCAGAGTTCCGCCAGGGCAAGGGTCTATCCGATTGCAGCCATCACATTGGGGCAAAAAGGGGAGCAGTTGACAGAATTTGGAGACCTCCTCAATGCCGGTGCAATAGCCTTCTCAGATGATGGCCTGCCTGTGAAAAATGCGGCAGTGATGCGCCAGGCCCTTGAATATGCCCAAAACTTTGATGCACTTATCATATCTCACTCAGAGGAGCTTGACCTCTCCAGGGGAGGTGTAATGAATGAGGGCCGGGTATCTACTATTCTAGGTCTTAAAGGGATTCCTGCAGCGGCTGAAGAAATTGCCGTATTCAGGGATGTAGCCCTGGCTGAGTTGACCGGTGGCCGTCTCCACATTGCCCATGTGAGCACAAAAGGTTCGGTTGAAATAGTCCGCCAGGCCAAGGGCAGGGATGTACTGGTAACCGCAGAGACTGCGCCCCACTACTTCAGTCTCACAGAAGAAGCAGTATTTGGTTACAACACCTTTGCCAAGATGTATCCGCCCCTCCGCACAGAGGAGGACCGCTTGGCAGTTATCGATGGCATCAAAGATGGCACCATAGATGTCATTGCCACGGACCACGCCCCCCACAGCGTCATTGAAAAGGAATGCGAGTTTCAAATGGCTGCAAACGGGATCATAGGTCTTGAAACCGCCATTCCTCTCTCGCTGAACCTCGTAAGAGATGGTTTTATTTCAGCGTCTGAAATGATCAGATGTATGTCTATTTTTCCCTCCAAGATCCTGGGTGTGCCGGAAGGAAGTCTGAAGGATGGAAATTCGGCAGATATATGTATCATAGATCCGGAGGCAATTTTTACCTTAACCCGCGAATCTCTTCACTCCCTGAGTTACAACAGCCCATTTTTGGGAAAAGATCTCCAAGGTAAAGCCATTCTCACTCTTATTGACGGCCGCCCGGTATTTGATCCAACAGGACTGCTTCCTTAAATCCAGCCCGATAACGCTCAACATTTTACCTCGGTTTGTCGATAAGTATGACGGAGGTGTTTATATGAGCTTAGAGCATTCTGAAGATCTTTTCACAGAGGCAACGAATAGCCCAAGTACTGCCAGACCCAAAATCCTGATAGTTGATGACGACCAAAGCCTCAGGGAATTTCTGGAGATACTCCTTGCCAAGGAAGGCTACGATGTATGCTCTGCGCCCAGTGGGGAAAAGGCCCTTGGACTAATGTATAAGGGAAAAGTATCCCTGGTCATAAGTGACGTGAGGATGCCGGGCATAGATGGGATGACTTTACTGAAAGAAATCAAGGCCAAGCACGCAGATGTCCCTGTGATACTGATTACTGCCTTTGCCTCCCTGGACACCGCAATGGCGGCGATGAAAGAAGGGGCCTGGGACTATCTTACCAAGCCCTTTCGGATAGAAGAAATCAGGGAGGTTGTGGGAAAAGCCCTTAAAACAAGACCAAAGGCCCAGTCCTTGATCAGAGATACTACCGACAAGCTCTATAAGCTTGACAATATGTTGACCAAAAGCCCGGTCATGTTCAAAATATTTCAGCTAATACCCAGGATAGCATCCAGTCCTTCTAGTGTGCTCATATCCGGTGAAAGTGGCACAGGGAAAGAGCTTGCTGCACGAGCCATTCATAACCTTGGGGTCCGCAAGGACAAGCCCTTTATAGTTATTAACTGCGGAGGCATCCCTGAGAATCTCCTTGAAAGCGAGCTGTTCGGCTACAAAAGAGGGGCCTTTACCGGTGCTGATCGTGAGAAACAAGGTCTTTTTGCCATAGCCGATCAAGGCACCATCTTTTTAGATGAAATTGGAGAACTGCCCATGTCTCTCCAGGTCAAACTATTGCGAGTCGTGCAGCAAAAGTCCTTTACATCTCTTGGCGACACCAAAGAGATCAAGGTAGATGTGAGGATATTGGCAGCCACTAACCGTGACCTGGAAAAGGAGGTAATAGCCGGACGATTCAGGGAAGACCTGTACTACAGACTGAACGTAATTCAAATTCATATGCCACCATTGAGAGAACGTCATGAAGATATTCCCCTTCTGGTTCAGTACTTTCTGGACAAGTATTCCAAAGAACAAAATAAGGCCGTACAGGGCATATCCAGCTTTGCCTTGGATGCATTACAGAAATACTCGTTCCCTGGAAACGTGAGAGAACTGGAAAATATTATCGAGAGGAGTGTGGCCCTTGCCACCTCAAATCTCCTGCTTCCTGAAAGCCTGTCTCTGGCTGAGTTCAAGCAACAAAAAACTGCTGAATCCAGCCCCTTTTCTTACGAGCCGTGCCTTGGGCCTGAAGGTTTAGACCTTGAGCAATTCCTCAGCCATATAGAAAAAACTCTTCTAAAAAAGGCACTCGAGAGGGCAAACGGGGTAAAGACCGAAGCTGCCGGCATCCTCGGCCTTAACTTCAGGTCCTTTAGATATCGTCTGTCAAAGTATGCCCTCTAAGAACTCAAACGGCTGCATTTTTTATTGTATAACTGCAGGCCGCCTAACTATCCTGGTCCTGCTGCTCTGCAGCACCTATCTCCTATCCGGATATTTTTCCGATGCTTCAGGCAAAGTGACCGAGCTGTCTCTGATCCTGGGAGGGGCATTTCTTCTCACTGCCGTTTATATCGTTTGGTACAAAAAGAGGGGCCTGAATAAATCGCTCCTCTATATCCAGACAGTTCTAGATGTCATCCTGGTGAATCTTGCCGTATTTTGGACCGGTGGGTCTGAAAGCCCACTTGTATTTCTATATCCGGTTGTCATTCTCACAGCATGTATTCTTGGCAGTCAAAAGGAAGGCGCTATATCGACTTTCCTGTGTGTCGTCAGCTATGCCGTTCTTTTTTGGCTCTGTGAAATACCGGGAGACAAATTAGATGATGCCATATACATCTTCTTTATCAATATGGCGGCCTTTAATATCATTGCATTTTTGGGAATTGTCCTTGCAAAACGTCTTCATTACACAGAAAAGAGGCTGTCAGACACCAAGGTGGATCTTTGCCGTATGGAGGAAATCCATCGCCATCTTGCAGACAGCATCCAGTCTGGTCTGATTACAGTAGATGAAAAAGAAAATATCACCTTCTTTAACCAGGCGGCTATTGAGATCCTCGGACAAAAAATCATTAATGGATACGGGCAGCCCCTACAAGAACTTTGGCCAACCGGGACACAGTTACTGGAGAATTTCAGGAGCGGAGGAGAAAGTAAACGGCAGGAAGTGAGCCATACAAATCCCCACAGCTTACCTAGATTCCTCGGGACATCCACTTTTTTATTAAAAGGCCACCAGGAGCAACACCTTGGATACGGAATAATTTTTCAAGACATTACAGAGATAAAGGCAAGGGAAGAACGCCTTCAGCGCATGGATCGTCTTGCCGCCCTCGGTGAGATGGCAGCAGGACTTGCCCATGAGATAAGAAACCCCCTGGCATCCCTGTCCGGAGCAGCCCAGTTTTTGGAAGAGTCAGCACTGTTGCAGCCTGAAGAAAGAAGGCTACTACAGATTATCAGTAAAGAGAGCGACCGTCTGAATGATATTACAAAGTCTTTCCTTCTCTATGCCAAACCAGAGGGAAAAAAGATTCAAAACATATCTCTAGTTGAAGAAATTGAGTCTGTTCTGTCCCTGATGAGACAAAGGAAGAAATTCCCAAGAGCCGATGTCAAAATAGATATTCCGGCTAATCTACAGTTTGAAGTAGACCCGTCTCAATTCAAACAGGTCCTTCTGAACCTCTTGCTGAATGCCTACCAGGCCCTGCCGCATGAAGACGGAAGAATATCAATCAAGGGAACGACAGAAGGGGGAGATCACCTGGTTCTTAAAATCTCTGACAACGGATCCGGCATAAGGCCTGAGGATCTTTCAAGGGTGTTCAATCCTTTCTTCACTACCCGGGCGGATGGAACAGGATTAGGCCTGGCAATAGTCCACAGGCTCGTTCATGAATGGAATGGTGATATTACGGTAGATTCTGAGCAGGGCAGGGGCTCTACCTTTACTCTGCATCTTCCTAAACGTATAAAGGGTGTTTGAAAACTAAATGGATATGCAGGCCGGCAAGGAGCCGGCCTGCAAGTATCCTGTAAAGGCTTACAGGTTAATTCCTCCAGACCCACTCGGTCTTGAGGTCTATTTTCTTTTCCTCACTGAAGAACAGTACCTTATCATCATTTTTGAATTCACCAAATGGCACATACCACAGCTTGACGTCCACCAAAAGCTCATCTGCAGTAAGTTCCCTGGTCTTTTTACCATCTTTCTCTACATCAGCATATGGGAACGGTATCTCAAAGACTTCCTTAACCTTCTTCAAAGGCGGTATACAAGTGTCTCCGAGCAAACCGCATTTCTCATAGGGTCCTCTTCCCATTTCTGCCCCTGCACCAAAACGACCCGGATAAGGCATATAGATAACCTGATCATTATAGATTTGCTTCCCATCCATTGTCTTTGCGGTCACATCCAGGACCAGCCGGTTGGGAGTAGGTCACCCATCAGGTATGGCATGCCCCGCTTTATTATAAATCTCCACGTTAATTACACCAAGAGGAATAACACCTTCTACACTGTCTTTACGCCAGAAGCGGGCCATGGCATCAACTTCGACGTCAAAGGCCATCTTGATCATGGTCTCGTCCCGGTAGGCTTGCATGTCGTGGCCAAGACCGGATTTTTTCATATGGCAGTCCTGGCAGGTGTCGTGCCCGCCTTCAGGGATATAGGCAAAGAGGTAACTGCCATACAGAGTGGCACACTGGGAGGGCTCGTCCAACTCAAAATTGGGCCCCTGGCCGTGGCACTGACCACAGAATATTGATTCACTCAACTGAGGTGACTTAGCCATTTTGGTAAAGTCAGGGTGTTCGTGTTCACCTTCCTGTGCGCCGTAGACCGTATCGGGCTGGGGATAGCCATATTGCCATTTGTGGATGATGGCCTTCGTGTTGTGGCATACCGTACAACCGATATTCAGGCTTGCAATCTTTTCCTCAAGCTCATCGGCCTTATCCTCATCTTCCTCTTTCATCCAGGCCCGAATGGTAGCAACAATTTCCCTTGCCACGTCATCTGTGGCATCTTCAAGCTGGGGCAGATGGCATTTGGCGCACATCATCAGGTGACGGACCTCTATATCATCATCTGTCTTGACCCCGGAATAGGGGAACAATTTCAGGCCTTTGTCTACACCAGTTAGTATCGTTGGGGCCGTCCGTGGGGTCCCCAGGATGGAATAGGCATGAAGGGAATTCTCCCATTGTTCATATGCCTCTTCGTGACATTCCTGGCAAGAGCTCGAATCATAGCGAGCAGCCAGTTCTGCGATGGTCTTGGCCTTAGGGAGCTTCGTCACAGGTTTTGTACCACCGCTACAAAGTCCCCAAGAAGGCCAGACACAGCTCACCAAAAACAAAAAAGTTACAATCCTCAACATTCCCATAAATACCTCCTTTTGTTAATAACAGATATGGACAGATTATCCGGATATTTGATAGTATGACTTATAGCCATTAGGAATTATTTATCAAATACCCAAGTATAAACTGTTTAAGTATTCCATTTATCAATACATAGAGCCTGATAAATAGAAAGAGACTATCATAACTCAAAAGAGACGTCAAAAAAAATGTATCAGGCCTGAGATTGCAGCCCAGGTCCTGGTAGCTGAGAAATATGGCTGAAAAATCAGTAAAAATACCCTCAAAGAAAAGAAAATTTATCTGGATTCTTGGTATTTTTTTTCTTTCAGCAGCACTGCTGTCAGGTTCGCTTTATCAATGTCTTCCATTGCTTATAAAAAAACTGGTGCCAATAGTTGCAAAATCCGAAGGATATACGGTGAGGCTGAGCGAAGTCAGAACGAGTTATGGTTTAATAACTATTGAAGGAATCAGAATCAGTCACAAAGAAATCAGGGGAGAGATCCAAAGAATATCTGTTGAATATTCCCTCTGGCCTTTTGGCCTCATGGAGATCAAGCTGGAGAAGCCGGACTTCAAAGTTACTCCAGGAGCCTCAGCCGGCATGGATTTTGGGTTTAACAGGACCTTGGTGTGGCTGCTGAGCAAGGTCTCGATTGAAAATGGAAATATAGAGCTAAAGACTGCATCTCTTGTGGCAAGCCTCAGTGCTCTTTCAATAGCCAGAAACGAATTTTCGTCTTCAGTACAGAAACCAAATGGCCTATCATCCGCTTCTACCCTGTCAGGCCGCATATCAGTGGTGACTCCGGAAATCCAGGCTGAGGGTGATCTGAAAGGCATGCTGGACTGGAATTCCACACGATTTCATCTTATGTCAAAAGGGGAAATAATAGCTAATAAATCACAGGACAGAACTGCCTATGACCTCAAGACTTCCGGCAGGATTGAGCCCCAAACAGGAGGACTGAGTGCCGAAGCCGATCTTGCGGTTCATAACCTTTGCTCAATCTTTCCTTTCCTTTCAGGGGAAAAGTCCAAAAATGATTCGACCGGCGATATCAGGCAACCTTGTCCTATAACCATATCAGCAAGCATCAGATACCTCATGGCCGAAGATCTGAAGGTGTCAGGCAAATTGACCCTTAAGGATACAAAATTATCTTCCATCTCAGGCACCTCTATCATCCAAGGCATCTGGCAAATGAAGGCATCTCCGGACCTAAAAAATGGCTACATTGATGTCGGCTTTGAACTTCGAGAATTGCCCATTTCCATTAAGCTTTCCTGGCCAGGTGAAAGTGGCAATCAATGGGAGGCAGTTGCCGGGATTTCGAGTACTAACTATGACTTTTCCAATCTCAAAGACCCTCTCTTGTCAGGCCTTGGGGATATCATTGCTGACGTGTTTGTCACACCTGATTTGTGGAAGGTATCTATGGACCTTGATGTAAAGGATCTATCCTGGGCCAGGGACGAGAACCATGCCTTTGAAGGGATTTCTTCAAAGATCGAGCTCCTTGCCAATTATGATGGATCTCTCAAAAGTGTATTCTGGAGGGCCAACCTTGAATGGAGTGAAGGGGCAGCACTTGTGTATCCATGGTTTTTGGATCTCACTCAATTCGCCGGTAGTGTCGAAACGATGGGAACTCTGGACAAAAAGAAACTGCTTTTCAATAAAACTGCAGTATCCGGACCGTTTGAACTTATGGCCAGAGAGATTTCCCTTGACTACAACCTTAATGACAATACTGCAAGGCTTTCTCAATGGAAAATGCCGAAGATTCAGTTCCTTAAGGCCAACGGCGGGTTAGAGATTCCATATAAAGTCTTCCTCCAGGAACCGTTTTCTGTGAATTACGGCTTTTTGAACGACCTGATGCCAAAGGGCACCTGGCTGGTTGAGGTGGGGCAAGGTAGCTTGCGTACTAGAATAAAAACAGATCTCTTTTTGTCTGGACATGATGTCATCCAGGGAATGGCTCTCAATCTTGGCTATCCTATATATACGGATATCTGCCAGCCCGGCCTTATCAAGTGGGGCAGACTCACTTGGCCTCCACTATTTTTAGAGAAGACAAAGATCCCCTTGACTGTCTGCAAACATAATCTTAGTTGCGGACCAATCAAAATTCCTATTGCACAAGGAGAGATTTCCCTCAAACAGATTTCCTGGGATTGGCTGGCATCAAGCTTGAAGCTAAAGGAACTCAGGCTTATTGGTGTTGACCTGAAGGCACTTTGGCCGAAACTACCCCTCCAGGTTGATATTGAGGCTGATCTCGATCAGGGTATATGGAGTGATCCAAGGCTCTGCTTTGATGGTGAGATATTGGTCAATACCGCCGGAGGCAAGATCAGGTTTCAAAATATCTGGATAGAGCCCCTTGCCGTAATGCCCCGTTTTGGTGCTGATGTAGTCTTTCATAACCTGGATCTTGCGCAACTGAGTGACGCCGCACAATTTGGACACATAACCGGAAAACTGACAGGACACATTGACCACCTCATCATGAGCGGTAGTCAGCCTGAGTCCTTTGAATTAGTGGTGGAGAACGATTCAAAGGCCCCTGGTCCTAAAAGGATTAGCCTTGAAGCAGTTGAAAAGATCTCAATCCTGGGTGGAGGCGGATCGATTCCTTTTTTCGGACGTATGTTTAAGGAATTTCCCTATCGCCGAATAGGTATGTCGTGTAGTCTGAAAAATGACTTATTCGCACTTCACGGCTTGATAAAAAAAGACGGGCGGGAATACCTGGTGGAAAGGGGCTTTATCAGGGGAGTAGATGTTATAAACAGAAATCCTCATGGCAAAATCTCTTTCAAAGACATGCTGGATAGATTAAAAAGGATTACCCGTACTGAACAAGAGTAATGATGTTTCTCTGTGAACGCTTACAAGGGAGGTAAACAAATGCCTAAAATTAAACTGAAACTTGCGTTCATTTTGTCTGTAATAGTCTTTACTGCCTGTGTAACTGTAAATATCTACTTTCCAGCCGCAGAGGTAAGACAGGCTGCAGAGGAAATTGCAAAGGATGTGAGGGGCTATGAGTCAAGTCAAGATCCGGCGGATACAGGCGCCGGAGAGCCGCAGTCTTTTCTGAACTTGATAGGTACGGCTTACGCCCAACAGGAACTTGCCATATCAAATGCCACAATCAGACAAATAAAGGCAAGGATGAAGGCGCGATATACTCAGTTGGCGCCGTTTCTTAAACGGGGTGTTCTAGGAGAGTCTGCAAATGGCATGCTGGTGATAAGGGATACAGGTTCTCTCAATCTGAAAGCCCGGGCCGAAGTCAAGCGCCTGATCAGTGCTGAAAACTCGGACAGAACCGCCCTGTACAGCGCCGTTTCAAAGGCACTTAATATAACCAGTTCGGAGTTCGCGAAGGTCCAGAAAATTTTTGCAAAAGAGTGGCAAAAGACAGCACCTAAAGGAACTTGGATAGAGCCTGAAAGCGGGAAGTGGAAACAGAGATAAACCAGTTTTAAGCCAGGCGGGTTGTTGTGAATAACGTTTTTCATCCGGATCACAGATTTTCCTGAGCACAGGAATGACAGAATAGCCGAATCTGGGAATTTTTTATACTGGGATGTACGCTTCGTGTCGTCTTATAGCAACGCTCGCATACTAAAGGATCAAGACGGCGAGACAGCGGATTCCAGATGAGGTGGATGGTGCGGGTGTATTTACGGAAGCGGATTTCGACCATAATATAGACAACATCCACGAGAAACCGAAGGGCGGCACATGGCTTTAAACGGACCTGTATCTCGTATTTTTCACATCCCGGCGGAGTCGCCGTCGCATACTGTTGATAAAGTCGGTCAGTTTTTCTTCAGCAAGGACCCTGGCCTTTTGCATGGCGTTAGCGATTGCCTTTTCAAGATGGATGGGAAAATGTGGGGGGATTTTTCCTGGGGTATAGATTTCAGAGCTGAATTTTGGCCACAACGTCTCCATGTCCTCAATGATTGCACCGGTATTTTCACACATTCCTACTTCGACCAGTCCTTCTTTCCGTCTCGTCGGGGTGCTTCACCCAGAGTTCATAGATAAGGTCACTGAATTCACGCTCTCCCTGAAGGCGACCCAAAATCATGTCGATCTCTCCCACCACCAGCTCGAACATGTTAATTTTTCGGTCCAAGATTTCCAGCATATAGTCTTCCAGGCTTCCTGCAGAACAGAAATTGTAGATCTGAACCTCGTTCTCTTGTCCGATTCGATGGATGCGGCCGATGCGCTGCTCGATTTGCATGGGATTCCAGGGAAGATCATAATTGATCATCACGTGACAAAACTGTAGGTTGTGTCCTTCTCCTCCGGTATCTGTGGATAGAAGGATAGGGCACCCTTCCTGGAACGTCCGGATAGATTGCTGTTTCTGGGCTGTGGTCATCCCGCCACGGTAGACCACATGAGGCATTTTGTGTTCTTCCAGAATCTGATGGAAATACTCCAGGGTCGCAAGATAATTAACAAAAACAATCTTCTGTTCTGGTGAAGCCTGCAAGAGCTCGATCACACGCCGGATTTTTCCTCCGATCCGAATGGATCTGCCCATTTCCAACAAATCCCTTGCCTGTTTGCTTGTCCCGTCCAGATCCTGAAGGCTTATCTTTTCCAGCATCTTCAGCGATGCAAAATGAGAAGATCCTGCGGCTTCCAGAAGCCTGCGAAGCGCCATTTTGGAAAAGGCCGAAGAACCCTGAGCGGCCTGCTCCGTCACAAACCGGCTGATCTCCTGATAGAAGGTTTCCTCATCGGGCGACGGATCAATCCGAATGGTAGAAGCAAAGCGGGGCGGGATATGCAACTGCGTGACTGAACGGGTGTTTCGGATCATGACCTTTTTCAGAAGCTGTCTCAGTTTTTCCCTGTTTTTCGGGTCCGTTGGGTTGCCTCGGGCCACAAATTCATCCTTGAATGCCTTCAAGGTCTTGAGATGACCCGGCTTTAAAAGGGTAACCAGATTGTAAAGTTCCACAAGATTATTCTGCACGGGCGTGGCAGTGACAAGGAGCAAGAAGGTTTTTTGAATGGCATTTACCAGCTTACAGTTGAGGGTTGAGCGGTTTTTCAGGTGATGTGCTTCATCCACGATCACCATATCATAGGCGCGAGCGGTTGCAGAATCAAAATGACGTTTTCCTTTTGCCGAGTGAATGGAAACCAACAAAAAAGGTTCCCTCCAGAATCGGGCTGGATCTTCCCGAAACAAGGGATCATTTGAAGTCACGAAGCAAAGCCCAAATTTCTCTTGAAGTTCCTCTTGCCATTGATTGACCAGAGAACTGGGCGTGAGCACCAAGGCCGAACGAACCAGACCTCGGAGTATATATTCTTTCAGCACGAGGCAGGTCTCTATCGTTTTTCCAAGACCTACCTCATCTGCCAGAATAGCTCTGCCGCGAAAGGTCTTCATGATTTTTCGAGCGCTCTCTTCCTGGTACCACATGGACTGAACATTATTGGTTGTAGGCAGGCAAATGAGTTGATCGTATGAGGCACGGAAAGAGAGCTTGTAGGCACTAAGTGCCAGATCCATCATGTCGGCATCGCTGGTGCGATGTTCCCTGATGACACGAAGAATCGGTTCCTTGTCGATTTTGTAGGCAATCTCCAGGTCAGGAATGTCCTCTGCTTGTTCTTCGGGCGCTTCTATCTTTTTCGTTTCCTCCGACAAGGGGCGTTTCTCAACGGCCTTTGGAACCTTCTCTTTACTCTTCTTTTTTACTGAAGATCTTATTGAGGAATCACTACATTCCGTGAGCTTTAGACGTTCCCTGTTTCGGCAAAATTCCAAATACCTTTGTGCTGCTTTTTGATCCCTTTTTAAGAGTCTCCCATACAGGGACGCCGGGTTTTGGAGCAAAGTTTCAAGGGATTCCTTGGCCAGGCCGTAGTCTCTTTGTTTAAAAGCCAAGATTCCCAGTGCGTATAAATGCTGCTTGCTGGAAATCAAGTCATGTTTCCATCCGTGCCGGAGCACGGTCCGGGTTATCGAATCGTCCTTTAAAGCTTCAGCGGACCTCAGTGCAATGGTATAACTCACCTCATGGCTCGGGTGGAGCTTGAGCCCTTTCATGGCCCAGTTGAAGGCGATTCGATATTTTTTACTATCGTAGCTATCAGCCCGCTCGCCTTCCTGTCCGGCGCTGTGATGTGAACAGCATCACAGGCCGCCCCCCATCCGGTTATCCGCGCAAGGATAGGCCAATTGCGTTTATGGGCCTCTTCTGTGGCGCATAGAAGCATGATTCCCGCCCCTTCGCCCAGGGAAAGCCCATCACGTTCATGATCGAAGGGACGGCAAGATTGAGGGGAAAGCGCCATCAGACTTGCAAAACCGGCCAACACAAACCGGCTCAATATATCTATACCAATCACGGCGACCGTTTTTGCATCACCACTGATAATCCTGTGTACCCCTTGGATTACAGCTATTGTCCCGGATGCACAGGCAGCGCTGATTGTGCTTACAGGACCCTTAAGGCCAAGTTCTCTTGCTATATAACTTGCATTTCCGGTTCATTATAACGAGGATGGCGGCTCAACCCCCATATCCCTATAAAGATCGGTTTGATTTTTGGTCATCTCCGCGACACGTAAAGCTCGTCCCGGCTGTTCGTAA
>Ga0075115_10000212_pt1 | contig 28519 bp, 28 predicted proteins | sample AntAceMetag02UKH_FD_69785 | JGI IMG/M metagenome (GOLD analysis project Ga0075115, IMG submission 69785) | Saline lake microbial communities from Ace Lake, Antarctica - Antarctic Ace Lake Metagenome 02UKH | ecosystem: Environmental > Aquatic > Non-marine Saline and Alkaline > Saline | place... | reverse complement strand
TCTCTATGTCCGCTTCTACGTAAGTGACTCCATCCCGAGCATACAGACGCCTGTCAGCCTGGGCTATCCCGTCGATGGAGACGCCGTCCTGAACCGCTTCAGCTCCCAGCCAGGTCCTATCAATTCCCAGCGCCTGATCCCAGAAGAGCTGCTTTTCACCATAGTAATTATCGTAAAGACTAGCCATCGGGTGACTGGGGTTTACATCCCCATCGTTGAAGAAAATCTTGAGGTGATCGTAAAAGGTATCCCCATCATCATCAACAAGCTCAACGGAGAACTGGCCATTCAGGGCTCTGAGGTCAGGGTCCGTCTCCATTATATCATCGATGAACCTCTCGGCGACTGCATTGCAATCCGGTGAGGAGACATTGTCGATCAGAGTTCCGAAGAACTGCACGGTCTGCATCCTGGCCCTCATGTCGCCCGCCGCTGTACATTCGTCGGATAGGTCACTGAGATTATTTACGCCCGCACCCGCGTCGAAAATTGCGCTAACAACTTCGGCTGTTGTCTTGTCAGCACCGGCACCGCTATCTTCCACCGTGTAGTTATCGGTGCTGGGTGTGTAGAAGGAAGCAGCTCCACCGCCTGCGCAAATGCTGTACTGATCGGGCAAGCATAACATGCCCCCGGTGCCAATATCCTGCAGAACACCGCCGGCAGCAGTGCAGGCAGCGTCATAATCCCCACCTTGGTTATCGTAAATGTCGCGCGCATATTGAGAGAAGAGGCTGGCATTCGGATCCTGTAGGAGGCCATCTGGCGGCCATGACAAGAGGCCCGTGAGATCCATGCAAAGGTTAAGGCATCCATCGGGTGCCGATGCACCATTGATCAGGTAGGGCAGACACGTGCTAAAGGCGGCTGTCGGATGGCACATATCACTTTCACCACTGCCGCAAATATGACTAACACCGGCTTGGGCAAACGTCAGGTCGTCGCCATACAAGGTGGGCTCGTACATATCCAGCGTGTAATCGAACTCTATGGTGGCATCGCCTTCGCAATCCGTATGGCTTTGGCTGTTGCAGATCTTACCACTTCCATTCAGGAGTGTATCCTTCACAACGGATCCGCCGCTGGATATAGGTTCCAGTGAAATGCTGCCTGTCATGTTTTCGTAATAAAGGGTGCACTCGGAAAACTCTCCTACGATGTCCACCGCCCCTATGGTATCCACGTTCCACAGGTAATCGCCATGATCCAAAATATCCTGACCGTTTTCCACGCTGGCTATTGCGGCCCATGGATCATCGTTGTTCAGGACAAATCTGTCTGTAGTGGCAGCGCAGTCAGATCTGTTGATGGTTGCTGTGTTCAGCGAGAAAATATTTTCATCGTTAGGAGAACCATTTTCCATAATGGCAGTTACAATGAGACCAGAATCGTTTTGCATATTGGTTTCCATGTATTGCCTAACGTTGAAGGCGAGGTTCAGCTGCGTGTTATTAAGATCAGTGAGTAGGGGGTCCAATATGCATTCAATAGTTATCGCACATGGATCCACGTAGTCTGGGTCGATGGTATAGACGCAGCAGTTGCGCAGATCTGCGCATGTGGCTGGGTCATCCGCTACGATCGAAATGTTGGCGTAGTCGACGCCGCTAATTGCAGCTGCAACGGGAGCATCGAACTGACAATCGAGGTTGATGCTTTCAGTACCGGTATTTGCGACCTTTTGGCCGAAGCTGCTAAAATTATCGTCCGCGAAGAAATCTTTGGATACGTTCGATAGATGGTTCTGAGTCGATGTAATTTCAGGAGAATCCAGGCTCACCGCATGAAATTGGAGTACGATGTTTTCCTCATTCCATCCTGATGAGGGCTCAGTTGAGAATTGGGAGCCGCCGCAGCTAAACATGCCGATCAGGGCTATTGTTCCGACAAGAGCGCTCAATATTCTAAGTGATTTCATACAGATCTGCTTTTCTCGGTTTGAATGCAGTCTGCCTATATTATTGAGCTTATTCACGTAAGCGCCTCGTGTACTATTCATAAAGAAGCAAAGGATGTGCCAGATAAATGACGCCCTATATCAACGCCTTAGGGGAGGGGGTCCACCGGGGAGTGTCGGTATATAATACACAAATTGCCGCTGCTCAAAACACTAATGATTACAAGGTGTTGTCGGGGAGTGGATTTGACGGAAGTGTCAACTCTCTGACAGAAAAAAGGAGAAAAAACTGACTTTTGTATAAGCAATACACGCATATAGCGCAATTACTGGTGTATGATATTATTTGCTGAATCTGCGGTTACTTCGGAGAGAACTCACCTTTTTCAAACATTCTGAACAGTCTTTGGGTCTGTACGAGGGTTTCTGTTTTGGAGCCGGCATTGTCAATCACGAAGGTCGCTTTGGCAATCTTGGCATTGAGGGGACGCTGAATCTTGATACGCGCAATTGCTTCTTCGCGGGTGAGTTTGAACTTCTGCATGCAGCGAGCGATCTGTTGCTCTGGATCGCAGTGTACGACGACTATGCAGTCGCATTCTTTGTCCCAGCGTACCTCGAACAGCAACGGAACCTCGACGATGACGTAGGACTTGCCATCTTTTGCGGCGGCGAAGACGAGGTGGTCGATCGCCTCGTGCACGCGGGGGTGAATCGCCTTCTCCACGTAATTGCGCTCGTCCTCGTGTGCAAAGATGATCTTTGCCAGGGCAGGGCGGTCGATCACGTGCCCCTTCTGCATGATGCGCGCGCCGTAACGTTCGAAGAGGAGCTTCCAAACCACCGTCTCTGGCTCCAGCAACTTGTGCGCGATCTCATCGGCGTTGATGATCGTGGCGCCCATTTCCTGGAACATCCAAATGACCGTGCTTTTGCCAGTTGCAATGCTGCCTGTGAGTCCGATCTTTTTCATAAGTTCTGTTGTCATCCCGAGCCTGTTCGACTCGCTTCGCTCGCTCAGGGCAGGCTCCGTCGAAGGATCCCTTGCTGTTGTTTGTCATCCTGAGCGTATCGAAGGATCTGCTTTTTGCGTAGTCAGAGATTCTTCGCTTTACTCAGAATGACAAGCTATTCATGCTTTTCACCAACACCTTTTTTCATCGACCTCAACAAGTCGATCAATGCACGGGTTGCAATTTCACCTCTAGAAACCAAATCCTCGATCAGCGGACCGGCCTTCTCGTCGTCGTCCTCCTGCAGGATCTTGAGTACCAGATTGGATACATCCTTGAACTCGGGCGTTAGCTTGGCGTGCGTCTGTTTGATGGGCGGATGTTCTTGCTCCTGTTTTTCCATGGCAAGGCCCACGTGCTCGGCGAAATCTTCCAGCTCCCATTCCGATTCGCCAAGCGCCTTCTCGTGCATGTCCAAGAGTTTGTCCGCGAGGTCCTCGTGCTCTGGATCGAGCTCATGTGCCTTGCGATATTTCTTGAGGGCCTTGCTGAATTTGCCATTCAAGGAATGCTCGTCGCCCTCGTGAACGAGTTTATCCGCCTTGTGTTTTTGTTTTTCTATTTTTTTGTTCATGACGATTCGGGATTCTCGCGCATATTCTTTGCCAGTGCAAGGAGTTGTTCCTTGGTGTTGAGCTCCGGGTTGTCCAACACCAGCTGTACCAGCGCACCCAGCGTTTTCCCGACCTGCGGCCCTTCGGGGACGCCCAATTCCATCAGGTCGTGCCCGCTGACGGCGAGGTCCTTGGCACCGAAGGGCGGCTTGCGATCTATCTCTGCCTTGATTCGTTTGGCAAGTTTCTGCACGCCCTTGATGCCGTTGGGATGTTTGCCTCCGCGGTTGTCGGCCAGCCTCAAGTCCATGAGCAGGAAGATGAGCTCCGGCGATACTTTGGCGATGAAACGCCTGATCGCTTTATCGGTGAAATATGCCTTGGTCTCGAACATGTGGAACTCGATGAGCTTGCATACCGTGTCGAAGTTCACGCCGAGCATGGCTATCTTCGTGCGCTCCATCCAGTGGCGCGCCATGCGTTTTGAGGCGATTTGGTGTCCAAAGAAGACCACGCGCTCGGATGGCTCGTGAAAGCGGCGGGTCTTCGATTTGCCGATGTCGTGCAGGAGTGCCGCAAAGAGCAAGTCCATGTCGCCCGCATTTTTGATGGCGCTGTCGCCGCGCGCAGCGTCGAGGACGCGCATCGAATGGTCGAACACGTCCTCGCCCGGCTGTTTGTCCTGCCCGATGTTTCGAAGTGCGTCGAGTTCCGGCAGCACGTGCTTGAGCAGTCCTGAATCGCGCATGAGTTCGAACCCGCGCGATGGTTTTGCGGCTGTCATGAGCTTGCCCAATTCTTCGGCGATGCGTTCCTTTGAGACGGACTTGATCAGCGGCGCGTGCTCGCACATCGCTTTCCACGTTTTCTCTTCGATCGTGAAGTTCAGGCGTGCAGCAAACTGTATTGCGCGCATGAGGCGCAGCGGATCTTCCTTGAACGCGTCGGGAAACACCTGGCGCAGGACGCGCTTCTCGAGATCTTTCTGTCCATCGAACGGGTCGATGAGTTTGCCAGTCTTTAGCTCGCGTGCCATCGCGTTGATCGTGAAGTCGCGTCGTCCCAGATCGTCTTCTACGCCAAGCTCGGGATCGAAGTCGACCTCGAAGTCGCGATGACCTTCGCCGGTGGACATCTCTTTGCGGGGGAGGGCGATATCGACGGTTGCTGCGCGTTCGCCATGCGGCGTGAATTTAACGACGCCAAAGCTGCGGCCGATGAGCGTTACGGTGCCGAATGGTTCGAGCAAACTTTGTATCTGCTTCACCGCGAGATGGCGCACGAGGTAGTCGTGGTCCTTGACGGAGCGTCCCATGAGCTCATCGCGCACGGGTCCGCCGACTTCGTACACCTCTGCGCCCGCGTCGTGCAAAGCCGCGATTACGCGCTCGAGTTTCTCGAGTTTACTGTTTTGCGGTTTTTTTATCATCCAGGAAGGTCTGTATCTTTGCTTTTGAAGCCGTCTGTTGCATCCAGTTACGGAAAAAGTTGTTGTTCGATGCCTTTGGTCCGCCCTCGATATCCCTGTGTTCTATGAAACGCAGTACGGCGATCGTGTTGTCATTGCGCACGAGCGGCTTGTCCACGACCGGGAGACCTTCGCCCAACGCAAAGATCTCTTTGTATTGGTCGAATGTATATCCGGGCAACTTGGCATTGCGCCCGTTGATGGTCACACCTTCTATTTTCTCGACCTTGGCGCCGTACTTGTCGGCCATCTGCTTCCACATGCCTTTGGATACGTAGTCGACGAACTTCTGTGCAGCTTGCTCCGCCTCGAGCTGCGATGTCACGACCTTGTCCTTGATCATCTTGTCCACGTCGAGGGTGACGACTTCCAGCGTCCAGCTTTTCACGGTTTCGGTCTCGGTTTTTTCTTCCTTGGTTGCGGCTGTGGCCGGCGTTACGAAGAGAAGTTGGACCTTCTCGGTGCGAATGTCGTTGCGCAGCATATCCTCGAAGTCGATGCCGAAACGATTTTTGAAATAGGGCAGGTACTGGGTCGTGTAAAATGTCGGGTCGAACTCGCCGCGCTGAGCGACTTGGCTCGTGCGGATCACGTTTGCCAGCTCCTGGTCGGTGACCCTGATCCCAAGCTCATCAGCTATTTGCAGAAGCAGCTCGCGCTGGACAAGGCGTGCCATGGTGGATTGTTCGAGTATCCCCTGCATAAACTCGGGGACCTGCTTGCCCTCGAACTGTCCGCGTACGCGGTCTGCCGCTTGATCGAAGTAGAAGCGGTACTCGCTAGCGGGGACGGCCATGTGGTTGACGAAGGCTACAGCCTTCTGATTGCTGCCGCCGCGGACCGTTGTTGAGCTTTTGCGCGATATCTGGCTGTAGCCGAAGAAGAGCACAAACGAGACGATGATCATGCCCAGCAGCAATTTGATACCCCATGACGAGGCATGTTTTCTCATAATATCAAGCATGTTGAATCCTCCAGTTATTGACTTGTCATCGCGAGGAAACCGCCGAAGGCGGGTGACGCGGCGATCTCGCTGTTAAAAACGAGATTGCTTCGCTGGCGCTCGCAATGACAATCGCGATGGTCCAGATAGCAGCACAACGGTGGATAAATCAACAATTTTGTTGACCTTTTAGGGGGCCGCTGGTACCCAATCCGTTCCACCAACGGAGGACTTTAACATGATTCTGGACCCAATTCTCGGTCTTTTTTCGTCAGATTTGGCCATCGACCTCGGCACGGCGAACACGCTCGTATACGTGAAGGGCAAGGGCATCGTTGCCGCAGAACCATCTGTCGTTGCAGTTCAGCGCGACCATCGCGGCATCAAGCGCGTTGTCGCCGTCGGCAAAGAGGCCAAAGAGATGCTCGGCCGTACGGCCGGTTCCATCGAGGCTATCCGCCCGATGAAGGACGGCGTCATCGCCGACTTCGAAGTCACAGAGGCCATGCTGCGTTACTTCATCCGCAAGGCGCACAATCGCAAATCGCTCATCCGCCCGCGAGTCATCGTTTGCATTCCGTTCGGCGTGACCGAGGTTGAGAAGCGCGCAGTTCGCGAGTCTGCAGAGTCCGCCGGTGCACGTGAAGTGTATTTGATCGAAGAGCCCATGGCGGCCGCGGTCGGTGCGGGCCTTCCCATCACCGAGCCGTCGGGCAATATGGTCGTAGACGTAGGCGGCGGCACGACTGAAGTTGCGGTTATCTCGCTCGCCGGTATCGTGTTCTCAAAATCAATCCGCATCGCTGGCGACAAGATGGACGAAGCGATCATCTACTACCTCAAGCGCAAATACAACATGCTCATCGGCGAACGCACGGCCGAGGCGGTCAAGATCGCCATCGGCACATGCTATCCCGACGGCGAGATCCGTTCGATGGAGATCAAGGGCCGCGATCTCGTGGCGGGCGTGCCAAAGACGCTCGAGGTAAACTCAGAAGAGATTCGCGAGGCTATCGTCGAGCCGGTCAACGCTATCGTAGAAGCGGTGAAGGTCACGCTCGAGCGCACGCCGCCAGAGCTGTCGGCTGATATCGTGGACCGCGGCATCGTGCTGACCGGTGGTGGCGCATTGTTGCGTAACTTGGACCTCCTCCTGCGCGAAGAGACGGGCCTGCCCGTTCTCGTCGCCGATGATCCGCTCACCTGCGTCGTCACGGGCAGTGGCAAGGCTCTTGATCAGCTCGAGCTGTTCCGCGGCATCACCATCTCGTAACGAGAAGTTCGTTCCCGGGGGTTCATGTCCTTCTCCTCACATAAGAAGAGCAAGCTGCGGCTGTTGCTCCCTGTCGTTCTCATCCTATTGTTTCTGTCGCTCATGCCGCGCGCACAAAAGCGCATGATGTGGTACGAGCAAATGCTCTCCAATATAGTTGCGCCGTTCCAATGGGTGTTTTCATCGGTGGGGGATGGTTTCACTGGTGCCTGGGACGGCTATATCAGCCTCGTCGGGACCAACCGAGAGAACAAAGAACTTAAACTCGAGAATGCCCGCCTTCAGGGAAAGCTTGCGCGCACAGCAGAGGTGAAGAGTGAGAACGAGCGCTTGCGCAATCTCATGGGCTATAGCGATGTCTTCAGTGTGGAGACGGCTGTTACGCGCGTCGTGGCCAGCGATCCCCGCGCCGAGTTCAAGAGCGTGATGATCGATAAGGGCAAGAGCGACGGCATCAAACTCTATATGCCAGTTGTCGGTCCAAAGGGGCTGGTCGGGCGCATCGGTCGGGTCACAAACGGTTCGGCTCAGGTTTTGCTTCTCAACGATCCCAACAGTGCTGTCGACGCGATGGTGCAGCGTTCGCGCGCTCGAGGTTTGCTGGTCGGCGCGTCGGCGCGTACAAAACTAAAGACAGGCTACTTCCTTACCAGGCTGGAGTACTTAAGGCGCGTGAGCGACATTCACGACAACGATGTCGTTGTGACCTCGGGGCTCGATGGAGTGTTTCCTCCGGGACTTCCCGTCGGCACTGTTCACAATATAACTAAGTCGCAGGACGGGATTTTTAAAGAAGCAGAAGTTGTGCCGTTCGAAAATTTTCAGGAACTACAGGAAGTGATGGTACTTTTGTACAACTAGCAACCATCAAGTAGCAGGTAGCAAGTAGAAAATCAAAAAGAGCGGTTTTCTTGCTACTTGATGGTTGCTAGTTGCTACTGTCTTTATGAGACTTTTCATTCTCTACATAATTTACGGCATCATAGCGGTCGTGTTGGAGAGCACGTGGCTCTCGGGCATTCCTACTGCAAAATACCAGTTTGATTTTTTGTTGATTGCTGTCGCGTACCTCGGCTTTTCACAGGAGTGGCGACACGCGGTTCCCATCATCGTTATCTTCGGCATCCTTTACGACACTGTCTCGGCGGGACCGTTTGGCACGGCGGTGTGTTCATACTTAGCGATCTACACCTTGCTGCGCCTGGTGATTACAAAGATTGCCTATCAGTCGCTCGTATCCCGTTTTGCCTGGGTTGCCATAGCGAGCGTGGTGGACAAGGCTGTGATGGCATTCCTGCTTTTGATGTGGGGCTACCCGACTAACATTGCAGAGCTCGTGATCACGCGTGCGCCGCTACAGGCGCTTCTCGATGCTGGTTTGGGATTGATTTTGGTTCCGATACTGGGGTGGTATGCCGGGCTACGTTGGAGCACGATGTTCAGACCCAAAGGGTTGGTGATGAGATAGTATGCGTTTATCACACGACAATACGGGCGACATGGATCGCCGCTACAAGTATCTCATCGTGATGGTGATCGCATTCATCGTCATCGTGCTTGCGCGCCTGTATTTTTTACAAGTTATAAAGGGCGAGTTCTATCACTTTTTCTCTACTGAGAATTCGATCAAGCAAATCAAGATACCCGCTGCGCGCGGCATGATCTTCGACCGTCGCGGGCAGGTGTTGGTGGAAAATCGTCCGTCGTTCACGCTGACAATTACGCCTCAGTATGTGGTGAACCCCAAGATGGCGTTTGAGTCTATCGAGAATCTCATAGGTGTGCCGCGTGAGGAGATCGAGAGTGTCTGGGCAGAACGGTACAAGCAGCCTAAGTATCAGCCGCTCGTCGTCAGGGATGACATTACCGCCGAGGAAGTTGCGACGATCAAATCTCGCAAGAATCCGTGGTATCACGATGGTGACGAATTCGATTTGCGCGGCGTGGATGTCGAGATTCGCTATAGAAGGAGCTATCCGCAGGGTAATGTAGCGACCCATGTGTTGGGATACGTGCGCGAGATCGATGGCGACCGTCTCGATAAGTATCGCAAGGACCATCCGGGCCGCTACTTTCTTGGCGACAATATCGGTGTGCGTGGAATTGAAGAGAAGTGGGATCTAGATCTCCGAGGGCGCGATGGTTACGATCAGCGCATCATCAACGCAGTTGGTCGTGAAGTCGACTATGGCGGCATAGCGGATCAGCTGGAGTATCATGATGCGGAACCAGGTTTTAGCGTCTTCCTTACGCTCGACCGCGATTTGCAAGAGCTGGCGCGCGATATGTTTGGCGGGCGCACCGGTTCGGCAGTGGCGCTTGATCCCAATACGGGTGCCGTGCTCGCTATGTACAGCGCGCCTTCATATGATCTGAATATTCTCGCCAGTCCAGGAGCTGATGAATACTGGAAGCAGATTGCGAGTGACCCAAGGGGTTATCTCATCAACCGTGCTATTCAGGGTGCGTATCCGCCCGGCTCGACTTACAAGATTGTGACTGGCATTGCCGCCTTGGCAGAGGGCTTGGTGAAGCCCGACGAAAACGTCCGCTGTGGCGGCGGCCTTCATTACGGTGGGCGCATGTATCACTGTTGGGCGAAGGGCGGGCATGGGCCGATCAGCTATCACCGTTCGCTCGTTCACTCATGTGACGTCTACTACTACACCATGGGATTGCGTCTCGGTCCAGATCGCCTGGCAACTTACGCAAATAAATTGGGTCTGGGAAAGCGTACAGGTATAAGCCTCGCCGATGAGCGTTCAGGACTTATTCCTACGGCCGCATGGAAGGAAAGGCGCTTCGGAGTACCTTGGCAGAGGGGTGAAAACCTCTCCATCGCGGTTGGTCAGGGCTATGATTTGGTGACGCCTCTACAAAATGCGCTCATGATTTCGCAGGTTGTAAACGGCGGCTATGAAATCAAGCCGCATCTTGTCGAGGCTATCTATAACAACGAGGGTGATCCGGTGTACAGGTGGGTGCCGTCAGAGGACCGCAAAAAGATTGATATTGACCCGGAGATTCTCGCGCGTGCAAAGGCTGCACTTGCCGGCGTGGTGCAGGAGGGTGGCACGGGCGGACGGCTCAGGGCTTACGAAGTAAAAATGGGCGGCAAGACGGGTACCGCGCAGGTCGTGTCGCTTGAGTCGGGATGCTTTAAACATGAGTGCCGCGACCACGCGTGGTTTGTGGGTTTTGCACCGTTAGAGAACCCCGAGATTGCGGCGGCAGTAGTTGTCGAGCACGGCGGCTTCGGTGCAGCAGCCGCTGCGCCTATCGTTGGCGCGATTCTGCAACGCTACTATGACATCAAGCACAACACGCGGTCCAAGCATCCGCATCTCGCGCACCTTTATAAAGATGTGATCGCGGAAGAAGCTGAAGAAGCTAAAAGAGTAGAAGAGGCCAAGAAGGCTGAAGAGGTTAAGAAAGCAGAAGAGGCCAAGAGGGCTGAAGAAGCTGAGAAGAAGGAGCAGCAGGCTGCGGATAAGTTGAATGTAGAGAAAGAGGTGAAGCGCGCATCCGCAACGACGAAACCAAAGCCAGTGCCCAAGCCGCGTGTTGTGCCGGTCGCGAAACGACAGCTGATCGTTGAACAGCCGACCGTGCAGGAGGCGGAGATTCAGGAGAAAAAGCCTGCGCAGAGGCGGCGGCGAAAATCAAAATATCATCGTCCGCGCGCGCGCAAGCTGGAGACAGAGGAATAATTTAAGATGCAAAAAATATTTGAAAATGTGAACTGGCACTTCTTCGTCGTGATCCTTGCGTTGATCTCGATCGGGCTCCTGAACCTCTACAGTGCCGTGTACTACTGGGGTGAGGGCGGAAGTCTGGTGCTGTTCTGGTCGCAGCTTGTCTGGATGATAATCGGTTTGGTGCTCATGTTCTTTGTGAGTTTTATCGACTACCGTTTCTTCTCCCGTGCAGCAACTCCGATCTACGTCATCAGTATCGTTTTGCTCGTGCTCTCGCTCGTCATCGGTTCGGAAGTGCGCGGCACGCAAGGTTGGCTCAAGCTTGGTTTTTTGAGTTTGCAGCCGGCGGAATTTGCCAAGGTTGCATACATTATCGTGCTTGCACGTTACTTCGCCAACAATCCAAGCTATGATGGCTACGGTTTTTGGGAATTGTGGCGTCCGCTGTTGCTCATGCTCATCCCGTGCGGCTTGATCATCCTGCAGGGCGATCTAGGCTCGTCGATGTTTCTGGTATTAATCTTTGCGACGGTCGCGTTCTTCGCACGCGTCAAGAGGCGTACGCTGATCGCATTCTTGGTAATCGGTGTCGCCGCGGTGATGGCCATCTACGCTTTCGGCCTCAAGGACTATCAGCGCGAGCGCATCACGACGTTTATGAATCCAGAGGCCGACGTGCGCGGCAGCGGCTATCACCTCATGCAGTCGAAGATCGCTGTGGGTTCAGGGCGCGTGTTCGGCAAAGGTTATCTCAAAGGCAATATAAACAAGCTGCGCTATCTGCCCGAGCGTCACACCGATTTCGTGTTTCCGGTTTTTGCAGAGGAGTGGGGTTTTGCCGGCGGCTTCGTATTGCTGACACTCTACGCAGCGTTGCTCCTTATGGCGCTCGACATAGCGCGGCGATCCAAGGAGCGTTTTGGCGGATTCCTAGCAGCTGGAGTTGCGATGATGATCTTCTGTCAGCTGGTCATCAATTTGGGCGGCGTCTTGGGACTCATGCCGCTCACGGGCGTGACGCTGCCGCTCATGAGCTACGGCGGCTCATCCGTCGTCGCGGTGCTGGCAAGCTTGGGCATCGTTCTCAACATTTCCAAACGCCGATTTATGTTCTAATAGCACTTGTCATTTTAGAGAGCATTTATTACAAGCGATACAATCATTTCTTCAGAGGAGGGGAACATGGCGGGACAGAACGTGGTTGAGGTCAATGACACCAATTTTCAGGCCGAGGTGCTGCAGTCAGAGACGCCGGTCATGGTCGATTTCTGGGCGGCGTGGTGCGGCCCTTGTCGGGCTTTGGCTTCCACGGTAGATGAGGTTGCAACCGCTTATGTGGGCAAGGTGAAGGTTTGCAAGCTCGACGTCGATGGCAGTCCCAATACTGCTGCTCAGTACGGGATTCGCAGCATTCCCACGATTCTGTTCTTTAAGGCCGGCCAGCAGGTGGGCCAGCTCGTTGGCAACGTCCCCCGCGGTGCGATTGAAGAGGTTATGAAGAAACTGTAGTTATCTCGGCTTTCTAGGTGGTTGCGGGGGTACCCTCAAGTTTTGGTTTAAGATGATAGCGAAAATCCCTTTAAAATTAATACTCTTGACAAACTCCCTCTAGCGGCGTATCTGCTTTTCCCTATTATTTTTAAGGGGTTTACAAAGTATTCGGTGAAGGATAGTAAGCCTGCCGACGCGACACGATTTTTTCATGGAAAAATCGTTAGTCGCGTCGAGCACCCGCCGAAGCCTTGGCGAAGGCGGGTGATTGAAAGCAAAGGATTGACCTGCCTACGTTCTTCAAACTTCGGCGGGCCCACGAAGTGGCAGATGAAAATTTGTGTTACAAATTTTCATGCCACTTCGGGGCGTATGGCTCAGTTGGTTAGAGCACTACCTTGACATGGTAGGGGTCACTGGTTCGAGTCCAGTTACGCCCACAGAAGAGCAGTGAAGTGTGAAAAGTGAAGTGTGAAGAGTAAAAAACGTAAGAAGGACGACGTATGCCCGCTGTACACAAACATTTCGAGCTGGAATCATGAGTAAGAGCGCCCAAGAAAAAGAAGCGCGGCTCGAGAAGTTGCGCCATTCAGCCGCACATGTGATGGCCGATGCGGTGAAGCGTCTATTTCCTGATGTGCGCATCACCATCGGTCCGGCCATTGCCGACGGCTTTTACTACGATTTCGATTATCCCAAGGGTTTCTCTGATGACGATCTTCCCAAGATCGAAGAGGAGATGAAGAAGATAGTAGCCGAGCGGCAGCCGTTCGAGTGCGAAGAGGTCACGCGCGACAAGGCGCGCGAGCTCTTCAAGGGCGAGCCCTACAAGCAGGAGCTCATCGACGAGCTTCCCGAGGGTGAGAAGATTACGGTCTATCGCCACGGTGATTTCACCGACCTGTGCCGCGGACCGCACGTCAAGACTACTGGCGAAATTGGCGCGTTCAAGCTTTTGAAAGTTGCCGGCGCCTACTGGCGCGGTGATGAAAAGAACGCGCAGCTTCAGCGCATCTACGGCACGGCGTTTCCGTCGCCCAAAGAACTGCGCAAGCATCTTGATCTTTTAAAAGAAGCAGAGAAGCGCGACCACCGCCGTTTGGGTAAAGAACTCGATCTGTACTCAACTATGGACGAGTACGGTGCGGGACTCGTGCTGTGGCATCCCATGGGCGGGCGCCTGCGCCTGGCGATTGAAGATTACTGGCGCGAGGCACATCGCCGTGGTGGTTACGACATCGTTTTTACGCCGCACATTGCGCGGCTAGATCTGTGGAAGGCATCGGGGCACTGGGATTTCTACCGCGAGAGCATGTACGCGCCCATGATGATCGACGATGTGGAGTACGAGCTTAAACCCATGAATTGCCCGTTCCACATCCAGATTTATAAGTCCAAGATGCACAGCTATCGCGATCTTCCCTTGCGTTGGGCTGAGCTTGGCACGGTGTACCGTTACGAACGTTCGGGCGTGCTGCACGGTCTCATGCGTGTGCGCGGTTTCACGCAGGACGACGCACATATTTTCTGCCGCCCCGAGCAACTAGAGGATGAAATCAAACGCGTGTTTGATTTTTCGCTGGATGTGCTGCGCACTTTTGGTTTTAAGGATTTCGATATCTACCTCTCAACCAAACCTGAGAAACACGTCGGCTCGGATGAGAGCTGGGAGCTGGCAACAAACGCGCTCAAAGCCACGCTCGACAAGTCCGAGCTTGAATACGAAGTCGATCCGGGCGAGGGCGTCTTCTACGGTCCCAAGATCGACATAAAGATCAAGGATGCGCTGGGTCGTTCGTGGCAGTGTTCCACCATTCAGGTCGATTTCAACCTGCCCGAGCGCTACAATCTCGAGTACGTTGGCTCCGACGGCGAGCGCCATCAGCCGATCATGATTCATCGCGCGCTCATGGGTTCATTGGAGCGCTTCGTCGGCGTTCTCATCGAGCACTATGCGGGCGTGTTTCCGGCATGGCTGGCTCCGGTTCAGGCAAAGTTGCTCCCGATTACTGACGAGCAAATCGACTACTGTCGCGCTATTGCTGACAAATGTGCAGCACTGGATTTGCGCGTTGAAGTAGATGTCCGCAACGAGAAGCTGGGCCTCAAGATCAGAGAAGCTCAGATTTCCAAGGTGCCGTATATGCTCGTGGTGGGTAAAAAAGAGGTTGAGGCAAACGCCGTCGCTGTCCGCTTGCATGGGAAGGGCGATGAAGGTGTTGTGCCCGCCGACGAGTTTATTGAGAGATTAAAAAAAGAAGTGCAGGAACACAAATGATGCTGGTCAAAGGTAAAGGGTAAAAGGTTAAAGGAAAACCCTTAACCGTTAACCATTGACCTTTAACCGGCTTTTACTAGGAGGTGCTTTATAGCTTTCGATAGAAAACCGAAGAGAGAGCGTGAACCGCGAACCAACAGGCGTATTCGCGTACCCGAAGTGAGGCTTATCGGACCCGAAGGGGAGCAGCTTGGGCTCTTCATTACGCGCGAGGCGATCAAACGCGCGGAAGAAAGCGGGCTCGATCTTGTGGAGATCTCGCCACAAGGCAATCCGCCGGTCTGCAAGATCATGGACTACGGCAAACATAAGTACGAGCAAGCAAAGCGCAAGTCCGAGGCTAAGAAGAAGCAACAGGTTGTTCTTTTAAAAGAAATCAAGATGCGCCCCTCGACTGATGAACACGATTTTCAGACGAAGATGAAGCACATCAGGCGCTTTTTGGAAGAGGGCAATCGTGTGAAGATCACGATCCGTTTCCGGGGCCGCGAGATGGCGCATAGAGAGCTCGGTCGCGACCGCATGACTCGCGTTGCAGAGGATCTCAAAGAGGTAGCAGAGGTTTTTCAACATCCAAAAATGGAAGGTCGCATGATGAACATGCTGATCCAGCCGTTGAAGAAGAAATAGCTGTCAGCGGTCAGCTAAACCCAAAGCGAATGGGTTGGCTGAGAGCTGATAGCTGAAAGCTGTAACTAGGAGGTAGGTAAAATGCCAAAGATTAAGACAAAACGTGGAGCAGCAAAGAGGTTTAAAACCACGAAATCGGGCAAGGTGAAGCGCAAGAAACAGAACCTGCGTCATATCCTGACGTCCAAGACGACGAAGAACAAGCGTGGCCTTCGCAAGGCAGCGTATGTTGCGAAGTGCGACGAAGCAAACGTAAAGAAACTAATTCCATACGGATAAAAAGCAGTGAAGAGTGAAAAGTGAAGAGTGAAGGGTAAGAGCATCAAGAAGTTAAGCATCAGGTGTTTTCACTTCACACTTCACATTTCACATTCGACGGAGGAGAATATGCCAAGAGTAAAAAGAGGAACAAAAGGAGCACGGCGCCGTAAAGGTGTACTGAAGCAGGCCAAGGGTTTTTATGGTGCCCGCAGCAGGCTCATCAGAACGGCTTTGGAGTCGGTCGATAACGCGCTCAAGTCAGCATACGTGGGTCGCAAGATGAAGAAGCGCGATTTCCGCGGGCTGTGGCAGACGCGTATCGCGGCCGCCGCAAAGGATAACGGCACGTCCTACAGCCGTCTCATCGGCGCGCTGAACAAGAAAGAAGCAAAGCTCAATCGCAAAGTCTTAAGTGAGGTTGCAATCCAGCACCCCGAGGATTTCAAAGTGATCGTTGCCTGGGCAACGAGTTAAAACAGCTGTCAGCGCTCAGCGGTCCGCTTTCAGCAAAACCTAAGAGATAGGCGGTTCTAGGGTTTTAGCTGATTGCTGATAGCCGATTTTATTATGGCCACTCGATACGACGAGCTAATAGGTCAGGTTAATGCTATTCGTGAGGAAGCAGCGCGCGAGATGGAAACGTGCGCTGATCCGCATGCTGTGCAGGTGTGCCGCGCAAAATATCTTGGCCGCAAAGGAAGCGTGACGCTTCTTTTCCGCGAGATGGGCGGTGCGTCGTCCGACGAGCGGCCCAAGCTCGGCAGTGCTTTCAATAATCTCAAGACAGAGCTCGAGGAACGCTTCGACCAATTGGGCGAGGCGATCAAGAAGCGTGCTGTGGCGAAGAAGATTGCGGGTTCGCGCCTGGACATCACGTTGCCCGGTCGCGATACCGCTACCGGTCATCTCCATCCTTTGAAGCAGACGATGAATGAGGTGATTAGCATCTTTACCGGCATGGGGTTTTCTGTGTTCGAGGGTCCAGAGATTGAAAACGACTGGTACAACTTCGAGGCACTCAATGTGCCGGCCGATCACCCAGCGCGCGACATGCACGATACGTTCTATCTCGATGGCGGATGGTTGCTGCGCACACATACATCGCCGGTGCAGGTTCACGTGATGGAAAAGCAGAAGCCGCCGGTCTTCATGATCGCTCCCGGCGCTGTGTATCGCCGTGATAACGACGTCTCGCATTCACCTATGTTTCATCAGGTAGAGGGCCTTATGGTTGCCGAGAACATAACGTTCAGTGACCTCAAGGGTGTGCTCTCCGCATTCTGTCATGAGATGTTCGGTAAGCAGCGAGAGGTGCGGTTTCGCCCGAGCTATTTTCCGTTCACCGAGCCGTCGGCTGAGATCGACGTTCGATGCGTGATCTGCGAGGGCAGTGGCTGCCGCGTCTGCAAGCAGAGCGGCTGGCTCGAGATTATGGGTTCAGGCATGGTCGATCCAGAGGTGTTCAAGGCGGTGAAGTACAGCCCAAAGAAGTACACAGGTTTTGCATTCGGGATGGGCGTTGAGCGCATTGCGATGTTGAAGTATGGCATTAATAATATTCGCTTGTTCTTCGAAAACGACATGCGGTTTTTGGAACAATTCTAATGAAGCTTAATTACGACTGGATAAAAGATTTCGTAGAGGTGAGGATGACGCCGCAGAAGTTGGGCGACATGCTCACGATGGGCGGACTCGAGGTCGAAGAAATAGACCAGGTTGGTGCCGACACCAATTTCGAGCTCGGCATTACGCCCAACCGCTCGGATTGCCTTTCAGTTATCGGCGTGGCACGTGAGATCTCGGCGCATACGGGTAAGAAGCTGAAAAATGCTGCCGTGCGTTCGCCGCGAGGCAAAGGGCGCATAGCCGATCTCCTCAAAGTTACGGTCAAAAGTCAGAAGCAGTGCCCGCGTTATACCGCGCGCATTATCGAGGGCGTTAAAATTAGTCCGTCGCCTACTTGGATAGTAAAGCGTCTTGCAGCAGCGGGTGTTCGTTCGATCAACAATGTGGTCGATGCGACAAACTACGTCATGATCGAGCGCGGTCAGCCGCTTCACGCCTTCGACGCACGTCATGTGCAGGGCAAGAAAATCATCGTGAAGAAGGCTGGCGATATCAAAAAGTTCAAGACGCTCGACGGCGTGGATCACAGTCTGCACGCGGACGATCTGCTCATTTGCGATGCAAAGCGTCCGGTAGCGCTTGCCGGCGTCATGGGCGGTGAGAACTCCGAGGTTGCCGATGATACGACTACGGTCATTCTCGAGAGTGCCCACTTTGAGCCGCACGGCGTGAGGCGCACCAGCAAGCGTCTCGGTTGTGCTACCGAATCGTCGCGCCGTTTTGAGCGGGGCGTCGATCCGAACGGTGTGCGAATAGCGCTGGATCGCCTTACCGAGATTATCGTTGAGATCGCCGGCGGTACGCCCACGGCCGACGCTGTTGACGTCTATCCGAGGCCGATTCGTCCGGTGAAGGTGACTCTTCCCACCACTGAGGTGAAGCGCGTGGTGGGCATTGATGTGCCTAAGGTCGAAGTTACGAAAATCTTATCCCGTTTGGGATTTACGGTTGCAGGGACTGCAAAGAGTTATCGCGTCGGTGTTCCCACTTATAGACCCGATGTTTCGAGGCCGGTGGATATCATCGAAGAGATCATTCGCCTCTATGGTTATCACCGTATTCCTGAAACGATGCCGCGGGCGAACGTGAGCAAGCTCAACGTGCCCAAGTGGTATGCGCAGGCAGAGGCGGTGCGTACGGTTCTGGCCAATGCCGGTTTTACCGAGACGGTGCTCAGCGCGTTTGATCGCGATGAGCGTGCGCCGCTGTTTGCGATCTCGTCGGAAGCGGCTGTGGCGGTACTCGCCAATCCGCTCTCGCGTGAAGAATCCATGATGCGCCGCAATCTTGTCACGGGCCTTTTTGATGCTGCACAGCTCAACCACAGTCGCCAGCGCAGGGATCTCAAATTCTATGCCTTGCAGCGCGTATATACAAAACCGGTGGGCGACGTGCATGCCGAAGAACCGATTAAGCTCGCGGGGCTAATGATGGGACGGCGCGATCCAAAGGACTGGCAGCAGAACGCGCGGCAGTTCGATTTCTATGATGCGAAGGCCGCTGTCGAGGCGGTCGTGTCGCGGCTGGGGCTTGGTCAACAAGTTCTCTATCAGCGCGGCGGAGATTTTAACTTCCTGGTTTCCGGCTGCTATGCCACGGTCTTGGTCAGCAATGACCGCATTGGATGGGTGGGGCAGGTTCATCCCGAGATCGCCGCACAGTGGGATATCGAGGACCCCGTCTTCGCATTTGAGATTGATTTTGAGGAGCTCGCCAAGCTAGCTCGCACTGTGAAGCCGCGTTTTCGCGAGATATCTAAGTTCCCGTTCGTCGAGCGCGATCTATCGATCCTTGTGGATGCGAAGATTCCTCATGTCGAGATAGAGCGCACAATTTCGCAGAGCTCGAACACGCTGCTTTCAGGTGTGCGTCTTTTCGATGTATACCGCGGTAAGGGCGTCCCTGAGGATAAGAAGAGCATGACCTATTCTATTCGTTATGCGTCTGATGAGCGAACCCTCACAGATGATGAGGTTCGCCAGGTCCACGCGGAGGTCATAGATGCGGTTGTGACCAAGCTAGATGCCGTGCTCAGGTAGTATTTTTGTTATTTTTTAATGACTTATATTGAGATATTGAATAGTATTGTTGATAACTTATTAAATTTGTTAAGCAGAAACAGGTAAAGGAGGCCTTATGACAAAGGCAGACATCATTGAGCAGATCTACGAGAAGGTCGGGTTTTCAAAGAAGGAATCTGCTGAGATCGTCGAGTTGGTCTTTGACCTCATGAAGGACACGCTGGAGAAGGGCGAGAAGATCAAAATCTCTGGTTTTGGCAACTTCGTCGTTCGTCAGAAGAGGCCGCGCATCGGTCGCAATCCGCAGACGGGTGAAGAGATCGAGATTTCCGCACGCCGCGTGCTTACTTTTCGCCCCAGTCAGGTGCTGAAATCAGCCCTGAACACAGAGGGTGAAGGTGTCGTACCAGCGGTTGGCGGCGAGACGGCGACATTCTAAAGGTAGGAGCCCGCCGCGGCGGGTAAATATAACTGCAGCCGCGGTAGATTCATTTGTCGAGCGGTTGCGTGCTGTTGTGTCAGGGGATGCGCGATGGCCAAGGAGGTCACGTGAAACAGACTCAAACCAACATACCGGATAAGCTGTATTTCCGCATTGGTGAGGTGAGCGATCTCGTAGGGGTTAAGCCTTACGTTTTGCGCTATTGGGAATCAGAATTTCAGGATATTCATCCCACCAAATCCAAGTCGGGACAGCGGCTGTATCGCCGACGCGACGTCGAAGTGCTCATGGCGATCAAGTCGTTGCTCTATGAAGAGCGCTTCACGATCAACGGTGCACGCAAGCGTCTGAAAGAGGGCGTGCGCACCGATAATAACGTCGAGGTGACGCCCAAGGCGGCTACGGTTCAGACGCCCGCAAGGGTGAAGAAGAGTGTAGCGACGACCGCACAGCCTGAGCTATTTACTGCTGATGAAGAAGTGTTTGAGGGCTCACCGACTTCGGGTACGACACCGCATTCGCCAGACCAGCGCAAAGTATTTGTGAAATTGAAAAAAGATTTAGAGTTCCTGCTGACTGAACTTAAGGCGTAGTCCTGATGCGACACGATTTTTCATAGAAAAATTGTAGGTCGCATCAAGGACCCGCCGAAGCCTTGGCGTAGGCGGGTAATTGAAAATTGAATCGATGTCGGGTAGCCCGCCTACGTTCTTCGAACTTCGGCGGGCCCTCGAAATGGCTGATGAAAATTCGCTATCGCAAATTTTCATGCCATTTCGGGGCGTGGCGCAGCATGGCTTAGCGCACTCGCCTGGGGGGCGAGGGGTCGCCGGTTCGAATCCGGCCGCCCCGACATTACGGGTCCTGGGTCTGTGGCCCAGGACCTTAATTTTATGATTAATCTGCTCAGAACCATACGCGATGATTTCAAAATGGTCTTCGACCGCGACCCAGCGGCTCGCTCGAAGCTAGAGATCATTCTGTGCTATCCTGGCTTGCACTCGCTCATCATGCACCGCATTGCGCACGGCCTGTGGAATAGCCATCTGAAGCTTCTGGGCAGGATCCTGTCGCACTTCTCGCGCTGGGTTACCGGGATCGAGATTCACCCGGGTGCGACGATAGGTAAAAGATTTTTTATCGATCACGGCATGGGCATCGTCATCGGCGAGACCACCGAGATCGGGGACGACGTCATGCTCTATCAGGGCGTGACGCTCGGCGGCACAAGCTGGACGAAGGGCAAGCGGCATCCGACCATCGAGGACCAGGTGGTGATCGGCGCGGGGGCGATCCTGTTGGGTCCCGTCCGCATCGGTCACGACAGCCGCATCGGTTCTTCTTCAGTTGTGATTCATGATGTGCCGTCATATTCAACCGTGGTGGGAATTCCTGGCAAGGTCGTGCATCGCCGGGAGCCAATCGTCCAGAAGGACGAGAACCATCAATTCGATCTCCACCACGAAACCCTCCCCGATCCCTTCACCGATACCGTCAATGCCCTGCGCAAGCAGATAGATGAGCTGAATGAACGGCTCATGTATCTGGAGAGAAAAGCTCAGGAGTAACCTAATTGAAGAAGATCGCAGTAGCCATGTCGGGCGGAGTTGATAGCTCCGTTGCGGCGCTTCTTTTGAAGCGCGCTGGGTATGATGTCGTAGGCATCACCATGCGCCTGTTCAGCTGTTCGCGCATACGCTGCGGCAGCTGCTGTTCCGAGCAGGATCGCCTCGATGCGCGGCGCGTGTGCACGCACTTGGGTATTCCGCATAAGACAGTCGATTTGAGCGAGGCATTCAAGTCGCGCGTCATCGAACCATTCGTTGATTCCTATCTGAGGGGCGAGACACCCAGTCCATGCATACTGTGCAATGAGTACCTCAAATTTGCCGCCCTCATTGATGAGTCGTGCAAGCTCGGCGTGGATGCAGTGGCGACGGGGCACTATGCTCGGATTACAACCGACTCGGATGGCAGGTCGCACCTCTTGCGCGGCCTCGACCATGATAAAGATCAATCGTACTTTCTCTTTCCCGCCGTAGGTGGGGCTCTCGGTCATCTCGCATTTCCTGTAGGCGACCTCACAAAGACTGAAGTGCGTGCGCTAGCGTCAGAGAGTGAGCTGCCGGTGCACGAGAAGGCGGAGAGCCAGGAGATCTGTTTTGTGCCGGACAACGATTATGCAGCATTCATCGAGTGCGAGCGCCCAGACGCGCTCAGAGGTTCGGGCGCGATCGTTGACACGAGCGGAAAAGAGCTTGGACGTCATCGCGGGATCCATGCGTATACCATCGGCCAGCGACGTGGTTTGGGCATCGGTTTTGGGGAGCGCAAATACGTCGTGAAGATAGACGCCGAGCGCAACGAGGTCGTGCTTGGCGACGATGCAGATCTAGCTAGAGGCGAAATGACCGTGCGCGATGTGGTGTGGGCATGTGAGACAGAGCTTCCGATGCAGGCTGGTGTCCAGATTCGTTCTACGCGCAAAGCAAAACCGGCTCGTATCGAGGATGCCGATTTTGGCACGGTACGCGTTGTCTTCGATGAAGCACAGCGTGCGATTGCATCCGGCCAGGCCGCGGTGTTTTACGACGGGGATGAGGTTGTCGGCGGAGGATGGATTGCCAATGACTAAAGTTGCATTCCATACATTGGGCTGTAAGGCCAATCGATATGATACGGAGTGTATCACTGATGCATGTCGTCGAGCCGGGTTAGACATCGTCAATTTCGACGACGAGGCCGATGTCTATATCATCAATACGTGTACGGTGACGGCAATTGCCGACCAACAAGCACGACAGATGCTTCGTCGTGCAAAACGTAAGGCGCCCCAAGCTAAAATTATTGCTGTAGGCTGCTCTGTTCAGAACAACCGTGAGGAGTACCTGGCAATCGAGGAAATAGACGCAATCTTTGGCGTGCGATCAGCAGATAAAATTATCGAATATCTCCAGACTGTCATTCCGAGCGAGGCCGAAGGCCGAGTCGAGGAATCCCTTGCTGTTTCGCTTTCCGGTTCACGGTTCACGGTTCACGGTTCACGATCTGTTCCCACAAATCAATCCCGTGCGCGTGCTCTGCTCAAAATCCAGGACGGATGTGACCGCCGCTGCACATACTGCGCTGTTTGGAAGGCTAGGGGGCCATCGACGAGCGTTGGCATTCAGGATGTGCGGGCTGGATATCGCGCGCTTTCACAGTATCCGGAAGTCATGATCACCGGTATTCATATCGGCCAGTATGGCGATGACCTGGATGAGGATGTTACAATCTACGATCTTGTCGATAAGTTGGTGAACGAGAAGAGGGGACCTCGCATTCGTCTGAGTTCGCTCAATCCCAATGAATTCGACGACCGTCTCACCTCATTGTTAAAGGGTGATCGCGTTTGCCGACACGTTCATCTGTCGGTGCAGAGTTTGGCGGACCCAGTCATCAAGGCGATGGGCAGGTCGTATACAGCAAGCGATGTGGAACGAATAGTGAACGAACTCCATGATGCGGTTCCCGGCATTGCCATCGGTGCGGACATCATTGCCGGTTTTCCGGGCGAGACCTCTGAGGATCATCGTGCGACCGTGGAGATGATCGAGAAACTTCCTTTTAGCTATCTACACGTTTTTCCGTACTCGGCCCGGCCAGGAACGAAAGCTGCTTTGCTGGAACATCAGGTGTTCAAGAAGGAGCGAAAGGATCGCGCGCGAGAGATCATGGAGCTGGCCGGTGAGAAGAAGAAAAAGTTTTACGAACAACAAAGAGGGGAAATCGTCGAGGCGGTGGTCGTCTCACGAAAACCTGATGCGTGTGGGCGCGTACGCGCTGTTGCTGACAACTACGTTGCACTGATTGCCCCGGAGGGGCCGGCATATGGCACGATCGCGCGCGCACGTATTGAAGAACTGAACGACGAGGAGGTGCGTGCATCATGGTGCTGACATCTGAGGAAAAGAAACAGATTAAGAAATTTGAGAAGGTGTTGGGCTACAGTTTTAAATCGCGCGATCACTTAAAGCGTGCTCTCACGCATAAATCCTATGCCAATGAGAAGCGCATGCCCGCTACCGATCACAATGAGCGTTACGAGTATCTTGGCGACGCGGTGTTGGAGCTTTCCATCAGCCATCTATTGATGGAGCTGTTTCCTGAATATGCAGAGGGCGAACTCTCGAAGTTGCGCGCGGCAGCGGTCAACGAATCGCGTCTGGCGAGTGTCGCTCGGGACTTAGAGTTGGGCGATTACCTCTATCTCGGCAAGGGTGAGGACATGACAGGTGGTCGCGATAAGCCCAGCCTGCTATCCGATGCGTACGAGGCGGTGCTCGGCGCGGTCTACCTGGATCGTGGTTTTAAAAAAGCTCAGGGTGTTGTGAAGAAACATTTCGATGACGTGCTGGCGCGCGCCGATGAGCGTGGATTTGTGAAGGACTTCAAGACGAAGCTTCAGGAAGAGGCGCAGGGCAGATATCGCGCCATGCCGCGCTATCGTTTGATGAAGGAGTCGGGGCCAGATCACCGCAAGGTCTTCGAGGTACATTTGTTTATCAACGATCAGTTTATGGGTGTCGGCAAGGGTTGCTCCAAGAAGGCTGCCGAGCAGGAAGCGGCTCGCTTGGCGCTCATAAAAATGAGAGGTGAAGTATGACCTTCAAATCCGGATATGTAGCACTCATCGGCCAGCCCAACGTTGGCAAATCGACCTTGCTCAATGCAATCCTGGGCGAGCGTCTGGCGATCGTCACGCCCAAGCCGCAGACGACCCGCCATCGCATAACGGGTATCCTCAACGAGGACGACTCTCAGATCATCTTCCTCGATACGCCCGGCTATCACGAGTCGGACAAACCTTTGAATCAGGCCATGCTCGAGGTGGTCGATTCGGTTATGGGTGATGCCGATGTGCTGTGCGTGATGGTCGAGCCTGGCTCGCCCGATCCTGATCTCGACCGCCGGCTCTTCGAGCGCGCAGGTAGCGAGCGCGCGATCGTCGTGATCAATAAGGCCGACAAGGTCAAGAAGGATGAATTCCAGAAGATGGCGGAAGCGTATCGCGACAAGTGGGGCGCCAAGGAAGTCGTTGTCATATCTGCCCTCGAGAACTTGGGCGTGGCGTCGCTGATCGATGCGATCAAGGAGCGCTTGCCCGAGGGGCCTGCATATTTCCCGCAGGATGAGTACACCGATCTCAATATGCGCTTCATTGCGTCCGAGCTCATCCGCGAGGAGGTTTTTAAGCAGATGCAGCAGGAGATCCCGTATTCCACGGCGGTGACGATCGATAGCTATAAGGAGCCGCGCGAGGGCCAGCGCATTACCGAGATCGCGGCCACGATCGTTGTCGAGCGCGACTCGCAGAAGGGCATGGTCATCGGCAAGAAGGGTGCCCGGATCAAGGCCATTGGCAAGGCCGCCCGCGCCAAAATCGATGAGATGATAGGTGGTCAGATCTTTCTGGAGCTCAATGTTCGTGTGCAGAAGGATTGGACTAAGGACGACAAACGTCTCAAGGAATTGGGCTATAAGCCTGGGGGATGAATATGGACTGGGATAAGCTCATCGCTGCATTCAAACGTCGCAACGTTACCTGTGAGATCGTGCCGGATCGCGCTGCTGCACTCAAACGCGCGCAGGAACTCATCCAGCCCGGACAGTCGGTGAGCTTTACCGGCTGCAAGACGGCCAATCAGTGCGGGATGCATCAGTGGCTGCGCGAGACGGCCGATGAGAACGATTTCACGCTGTACGATCCGTATCGCGCTGGCATCGACTGGCCAGAGCGCATTGAGATCAATAAAAAGGGTATTCTGGCCGACTGGCTTCTATCGGGCGCCAATGCCATCACAAAAGTTGGCGAGATCGTGAATTTGGATGGTACGGCCAACCGCGTGTCCGCGATCAGTTTTGGGCCATCTAAGGTGCTCATCGTCGCCGGCACGAACAAGATTGTGGATAACCTTGAGGCCGCCATCGATCGTGTCCGGAACGTGGCGGCACCCCTGAACAGCATGAAATTCAAATTTGGCAATCCCTGTGAGGTCGATGGAAAGTGCCATGATTGTTCCAAGCCGACGAGGATCTGTCGGGTGTGGGGGATAGTTGAAGGTCAAATGGACCCCGACCGCATGACCGTCCTCCTCGTTGAAGAAGAGCTCGGAATGTAGTTTGTAAGGGAGGTCCAACATGTGTGTCTCGGGTACCGGCTGCGTCGCCTCAGTTGCCGTCTCCTTGCCTGCTGCATTCTCCGGCGCGGCATCATAGGGCTTAGATTGCGCCGTCGAATGAGCTACCACTCGACACACATCTTGGTCCTCCCTCTCGTCTATATTTTGTCTTGATCAACAGTGCGGCGGCAACTGCTTATCTTATAGGTAGTTAGAAACGGCGATCTGAGGTGTTACTTCAGGTTTAAGGGTGTAAGCCAACCTCTCGATTTCTGGACATTTTCTGCATGACCTGCTTAAAATGTTAGCAACATTTCCTGCGGGGGGACGATAACATGGGAGACATGAGCAATAACAAGACTTACTACGAGATCCTTGAAGTGAATCGCTCAGCCAATGGTGAGGTGATTCACGCAGCCTATCGTGCGCTTATGTCCACGATGAAGAAGCATCCGGACCTGGGTGGCGATCCTGAAGAAGCCAAAGCCATTAATGAGGCCTACGACACGCTCCGCGATTCGGACAAGCGCGCCTATTATGATGAGCGCTTGAGGAGCGATGGGACGGAAGGCAGGGCGACCGGTCGCGTTGAGTGGGTGGACGATGATGAGCGTCGGCGTGTGCCACGTCGCTATGTCGATGCGAATGTCAGCCTGTGCGCTGGCCATGACCACCGCTGGTTTAAGGTCCGTGCCGTTGACGTGTCCATCCTCGGTATGAAAATCCAGGCCGAGAAGCCGCTGCGCATCGGTCAGCTGGTGACAATCGCCGGGCAGAATACCGCGACGGACGCTATCCACGGCAAGGTGCGCTGGACGCGCATGTTTCATCCCAGCATCTTCGAACGGGTGTATGAATTTGGTATCGAGTTCACCGAAGCGGTGGAAGATATCGACTCTCGTCTGCAGATATAATAATCAGAATTGCCGCGCACTCAGTGAGAATACGCTCACGCGTTATTTCTCGCCTTCCAATGGGTGCGCGGCCTTTTTTTGAGAGCAGCTTTCAGCGATCAGCTTTCAGCTCTCAGCTTGCATCAATGCAAATTTGTTCTTGTTTTTGCTGAATGCTGATCGCTGACGGCTGATTGCTATAGGTTTAGCTTCCAAAGGCCGCTCGGTTCATCCAACTTACGAGTTACTTCACCGTCGTGAACGGTGAGGTGGATCTCCGCGGTGGGATTGACGATGCATCCTTTGGCTACATGTCCTGCAATCAATTTTCCGTTATGGTCGTTGAGTACGGCATGGCAATGCACGAGCGGCTGACCTTCCTTGACTGCCACGTTGCCTACGCATGAGGAAATCTCCAGCGCTCCGCTGTGCTCCATCCAGACGTATTGCCTGTTCTCGAAGATGCCGACTTTGCCGTGCGAAAGAGCTCCCATAACCTGAAAGTGTCCGCTGACCACATAATATTCTTTCACTAGCGTGGTTAGAGCTTCAAACAGGTCCTCGCCTGAATCACAGCGTGCGATTACGACTTTGCGAATCTTCGTCTCTATAGATTTCATAAAAAAGCAGTGAAGGGTGAAGGGTGAAGAGCGAGCGGTGAAGGTTTATTGTCTGAAGCTTTTCCCCTTCACCTTTCACTTTTCACAGTTTTTCTTGTGGCGGAGGGCGGATTTGAACCGCCGACCTATGGGTTATGAATCCATCGCTCTCACCAACTGAGCTACCCCGCCATGCGATTCGCCTCCGGCGAATCGCCGTGATTCGTAATTCGTGACTCGTAATTCGGAAGATCAAAACCTTCAAAAAACAGGCGAGACTGTATGTCATAAGAATTTGAGGAGTGCAAGTCCTTCATTTCGAAGGTGTTTCGGGCATTGGCGGCGGAGGGGAGGATAGCTGGTACACCAGCACCGAGCTCTGCGGGTTGGGCGTGAACGCCTCGGGTTCGCCCTGGAGGGCGACATAGAGTTTGGTGCCCGCAGCAGAGCGCTCGACGACGTAGTCGGCGATAAAGCCGGGCATGCGCTCGGTCATGAAGATTTCCTGAAACCCCAGCGCGTCGTTGTAGGCAAACGCGATTAGCCGGCCACCGCGGATGAGCTGCTTGGTGCCGATCACGTTCTTGAGCGGCATGTCGTTCTTGGGCGCGATCATGCCCGCCTTGCCCTGTATATACAATGATACGGGTTCGTGACCGATGGGGACATTGTATTCAGGCATGTCGGCGAGTGGCGGGCGCACCTCGCGGTGAACGTAGAGGATGGTGCCTCCGAAACGTCCGCTCGACGTCCAGAACTTCTTCCACCTCTTTTTGTTCTTCCTGGCTTGTTCCTCATAAGCCCTGAGTGGGTTGAATCCTTTGAGTGCGACCAGAATCGGGTTCTCTGTGGCAGTGGGAACAGAGGTGTAGTTGAAGATTCGTGCCCAGCGCGGACGTTTGAGTGTCTTCTCTATGCTGAGCTTTCCTTTCGCCAGCTTCAGCTCATATAGTTTGCCCATGAAGAAATTGTCGCGCGACCAGCGCTGTCCGATGAGCGAATTATTTTCGACGCGCAGATGCCACAGGGCGTCCTTGACGAGTGTTGTAAAACCGTCGCTGTTTTTTGTGATGATCATCGACGCAGGGTGGCCGTACTGCACGGCCGATACGACGATGTCGTCGGTGCCGTTGCCATCGACGTCCATGGTATAGATGCGCAGCCCCTGCGTGTAGGCGGGGAATTTGAACGTTGCTGTTTCCGTGAGCTCTTTGCCCTGGTGTGCAGCCTGCCAGATGCGGTTTTTCTCGAGCAGCACCGTCTCCTTCGTG
>Ga0075115_10000204_pt1 | contig 29186 bp, 24 predicted proteins | sample AntAceMetag02UKH_FD_69785 | JGI IMG/M metagenome (GOLD analysis project Ga0075115, IMG submission 69785) | Saline lake microbial communities from Ace Lake, Antarctica - Antarctic Ace Lake Metagenome 02UKH | ecosystem: Environmental > Aquatic > Non-marine Saline and Alkaline > Saline | place... | reverse complement strand
GCTCGCCAGCGCTGTAACCGGCAGCCAAAAGTGCGGCCACGATGGCTCCCGCCGAAGTCCCCGCCAGATTCTGCCAGAGGTAGCCCCGCTCTTCGGCGGCAGCAACCGCGCCGACAAGCCCTATGCCCTTGACTCCCCCACCTTCAAATACGGCGTCGGCATACAGTCTATCAGCATCCATCCCGTTCACCTCTTTCACACATTGCCTGGCAGGTATATAACCAGATTATACTACGTTACAATGCTTGTTACTAAAATATTTTAAATTCTCTTTATTACGATTTTCCCTGTAGTTTGGTTATTTCTCAAGTTTGAATTAGCGGCTGTATTCAACCCGTTAGTGCGACTAATACAGGGTTAAGCTCAAATTGCCGGCGGGCGGCGGAGCAGGCTGCCAGTTATTCTATAGACACTTCTTTTATAAAACACTGCCCTGCTGGTGACTAAAGACCCAGCTGCCGGGCGACTATCTGCTGGTGGTAAGCCGTATCACCGAAGGTAAATGCGGCCGCTTTAACCCTCCGGAAATAGAGCTGGGTATCATGCATTTCCGTAAAGCCCAGGGCGCCGTGCAGGTGACATCCCTGGCGACATACCCTGTCGCAGGACTCACTAACCAGTGCCTTGGCCATAGATACTTCCATAACGCACGGCAGTTTCTGGCTGAAAGCCCAAACCGCTTGATGAGTTATATGTCTCGCCGCTTCAACATCAATGGCCATGTCCACACACTGGTGCTGAACTACCTGGAAACGGCCAATGGGGCTGCCGTAAGCTACTCTCTCTTTAACAAAATCCAGAGTCAACTCCATCATTCGGTCCGAGGCACCGAGCATCAGAGTACACTCGGCTATCGCCCCTACCTTCAGGCTTGTCTCTACCAGGCCCCAGCCGTCATCCAGTTTGCCAAGGATATTTTCTTTCGGAACCCTGACCTTATCAAAGCCAACCTCACATTGTCCGTCGGCAGCCATGCTGTCGAGCAGGGTACACGTCAGGCCGGCACTGCTCCTATCTACCAGGAAGAGGGTAATGCCATCCTTCCCATCTTTCCCCGTTCTCGCGGCGCATATCAGGTAGTCAGCAATATGTGCATATGGTACAAACAGCTTGATACCGCTGATAATGTAGGCATCCTTATCCGGGATAGCCCGAACGGCAATGTCTTCGGGTCGATAGGAAGCACTCGACTCGGTGATAGCCAGGGACATGACAGAGTCACCTCTGGCAATACCGGGCAGAAATTGACGTTTCTGCTCCTCTGTTCCCGCCTCCATGATGGCCATTCCGCAAAGGATAACGGTATGCAGGAAGGGGCCCGGCATCAGGGCACGCCCCATCTCTTCAAGGAGGACGGCCAAATCCTGGAAGCTACCGCCGCTGCCGCCATACTCCTCGGGAAAGAGAAGTCCTGCCCAGCCCAGTGCCGCCGTTTTATGCCACAGGTCCTCGGAATAGCGCTTCTCATCCTGTTCCATATCCCGGACCAGGCTTACGGGACACTCTTTTACCAGGAAATCTCGAGCCGCAGTTTTAAGCATTTCCTGCTCTTCGTTAAGGCTATAATCCATAATTATTCTCCTCTTTTTTCAAATGCAACCCTAACGAGCCAAGCCCAAGCCTAAGGTAGCAACAACAATCTTTTCGATTTCATCGGAGCCATTGGCCAGTCTCCAAGACGGCAGCATCAGACTTGCTGACTCCAGACTACCATCAAACGGCGCCCATTTCAGGCTACCCTTGCCGATCTGGCCGTAAAGCCCGAGTATTTCGGGGATGGCATCGGTAAGATGAATCAGAAGCCGGTCTATATAAGTCTTTTCCATACTTACCTGGTAACTGATGTCAAGCCCGTTATCCTGCCGCCAGAGAGTATGGTAACTTAGAAGACGGGCAGTCTGTATCTCGGTAGCCAAACTGGCTATCTTGTTCTGGATTACCGGATTGTTTCTTAAGGTCTCATTTTCTTTAACAAAATCCAGGAGATTATCAAAGTTTCTGCGGCAGGTACCGAGCCAGTAGACTATACTTCTTTCATTATTAAGCGTAGTCAGGACTACCTGCCAGCCTTTATTTTCGCCTCCTATAAGATTTTCCTTTGGAACCTTAACATCATCGAAGAATACGTCGCTCCAGGCACGTTCACCGACCAGATTATACCTCGGCACCAAGCTTATACCCGGGCTATGCTTATCAACGACAAACATGCTCAGCCCCTTGTGCTTGGGAACATTCGTATCGGTTCTGGCTAGCAGAATACTCCAGCCGGCATGGTGAGCGTTAGTATCCCATGCCTTCTGCCCATTGACAATATAGTAGTCCCCATCGGCGACAGCCCGCGTGTTAAGTGATGCCATATCACTGCCGGCATCGGGTTCGCTGAGAAACTCACACCAGAATACTTCTCCTTTGGCTATTGATGGCAGGAGATTTCTTTTCTGCTCTTCACTGCCATGCCCCAGAAGAGTAGGCGCCACAAACTGGCCGCCGACAGCATCGTATCCCCGACCTCCGTAGTAGAATGATTCCTCTCTGAATATTCCATAGTCCACCCGCGAACGTTCCTGACCCCCGTATTCCTTCGGCCACCACATGGAAAGCCACCCTTTTCCCCCCAGCTTAAGTGACAGCTGCTTCTGTAAAGCCCAATCCTCCTCATCCTCGGTGGCGTAACTGTACAATTCGCCGTTCATCCAGTGTTCCGGAAGTTCCCCTTTTAAGAAGTCTCGCACCTCTTGTCTGAACTCATCTTGCTCCCTAGAGAACTGAAAATCCATTGCCTTTATCTCCTTCCCGCTCTTGTGGCATATTAACCTGTCTATCCTGAGCCGCAAGGCCTGACACTTCGGTAAAATTCAGGCCAGTCTCTTATCAAAAATCCCCAACACCTGTTTTTACCGGTAATATACGCAGGGTTCTTTCTCAAGAGACCGTTCCACGGTAAAGACAGGTATACTGCTCTTTAAGGCTGTACCGCAGGCGGTACGAAAATCCCTCTCTCCAAGCACTGCTTGATGGCTTCGTCCGCCACAGGCCATACATCATTCAGTGTCTGGGGGGGTTTAGCCAGGAAGCTGTTCTTGGGCCAGTATGACCTTTCATAAATCTTGGCATACACTTCCGATCTGAGCGTAGGCACGAAGTTTCCCCATCTCGCCTTCGCCCGGAACTCGCGCAGCGCCTCAATATTGATTTGGGAGTAGATAAACGTTTCACCCACATAATCCGCCGAAGCCAATACCCGGCCGCGGTAATCGACTATCATGGAACCACCCGGTGTGAAGCTTCTCATGATGACTCTCTCGCCGCCTGTATTTCCCCAGTTTGGCGCTACCAGGTAGCAGACATTGTCCATAGCCCGTGCCCGGTTCTGCAGATTCCACCAGCCGTCTCTCGTGGACGGTATGGACTGCCAGGGTTCCAGCCAGGCGGTGGGTCGCAGCAGCAACTCGGCTCCGTTTACCGCTAGTCCGCGCGCTATCTCCGGATAAGCACCATCATAGCAGATGAAGGTACCTAACCTGCCAATTTCGGTGTCGGTGACAGGGAAGAAAGCATCAAGACTGTCACCGTATTTCTTAACGAAGGCATCATACATATCGTGTGGGCTGACGCTATGCTCAACCATATTTATGATAGCACCGAGCTTATAATACTTGTGAATAACCTCACCGCTGGGACCTACTATAAACGCACAGTTAAAGTAACGGTCGGGCCACTCGGGGTCAAGTGCCAGAGCGGCGCCGCAGATATAACAGTTGTATTGCTTGGCTTTTTCACCCAGTTTCTCCGTCTCTTCGCCGGGGATACTAATAGCAATGTCTTTTACATAGGTATCGTGATTTATATAGAACTGTGCCCATCCCTGTAGAAAGAACTCGGGGAAGACTATCAGTTTGATTGGCAGTTCCAGATTTGAGAAATTATGGACAAAGTCTATTACTTGCAAGTGGTGCTTCAGGTTAAGGGCTACTTTCTCCTTGTTTCGGGCAACCTGTACCTCGGATTGGACCGCCACTGCCATATATGACGCTATCATGCTCATTCCTCCTCTTTGCCTCCCACGGGCTAACCTGTGGGAGGCTCTCGTTTTCTTTTGTTCTTTTCTCTATCTATCTAGTCTTCCGGGTTACCCAACCACGGTTTGGAGCGGGCTTTCGCTGCTGATGCCTTAAACTCGTCCTGAAATTCAGGTGGCAGCCCTGATATGACAGCTTCCATCATGTAGGGGAATGGTGGTGCAGCTATCCCTTTCGGGTCAAACTCACCCCGGAACCTGTCAACCCACTGCGTAAAATCAAAGTACGCGGGTGACTCCAGCGATATGGGGCGGATAAATACACCGGCCAGGTCCTGAGCTCCATTACCGATGATAATATCCAATCCCAGACTACCGAAAGCCGCTAACAAATGTCTGCCACCAGCCCCGTCATCAAACAGTGGGTCCAAGGGGTCCAGTAATGCTCCATCATTCCAGGCATGAGTCTCAGTATAGCGAGCCCGGCCCATTGCCCACGAGCAATGCCACGGTTGCTCTCCATGTTGCGGCAAATACTCGTGCTTGAATTCATACTTATCAAGCCTTTCGATGAATATATCATCATGCTCTCTAACACATCTCTCGCTCTCCCAGGAGCCGGTGGTAAGTCCAAAAACGCCGGTGGGCATCCACTGGTCAATGGTATTGGGATTGTAGAAAGTACCCTCATCAGTCTGCTTTGTCCGGCGGGGAGTACCCCCGGCCTCGCTGATGATGTCCATCAGGACACGCTCTTCATATTCCAGGTGTTTTAAGGAGGCGTAACCGACAATAAGTACCCGGAGTATATGGCTTTGCCCTACTGTCTCCGGTGTTTCCTGTTCCCAGGCTTCCCAGAAGATGTTCCTGAAGTCCCTATCGCCGCGGCACTTGGCAATCTCCCGCCAGTAAACGGGCACCCTGTTCACTGCGGCGCATATCTGAGCTTTGTGTATCTCGTGGGTGGCCTTTTCCAGGGATTCCTCGGTGGGGAAGGTGACATTGTACCACCTTACTCTGGGTGGCAGCTTGACAGCAGTATCGCAGCTTATGCCGTCCGGCACGAGCTTCTCGGGCTGGAAGGGGTAGAGTTTGATAGCCATCTTGGTCAGAATGCCCATGCTGCCCGCCCAACCGTTATTGCCTTTCCAGAAGCCGACAATGCCGGGGCCCAGTCCATCATGCCAGTAGCCGCTGTCATCACCCTTAACCATGGAGCCTATACGGTATATCTCACCTTCGGGGCTGACCCACTCCATACCACTCATACGCCGGGTAGCCCAGGTATCCGTCCGGTAATTGAGAATACCGGTGGCTGATGAATAGCCGACATGGTCGGCAATTACCGATGGATAACCGCCGCCGCCGCAGATAAACTGATACAGGTCTTTATCCAGGATTTCCGACTGAAGCACCGCCTGTGTTACTCCGGGTTCGACGATGGCATACATGTTCTTCTCATCAACTATACACTGGTTCATCCATACCAGGTCAATGATAACGATGTCCGTCCTGAGCTGGGCATTAGTCGGGGCGCAGATGCGGCAGACCACAGGCATAAAAGGAACGTTATAACGGTTACAGGTTTTTATTATTCTGGCCACTTGCTCGGTGGTCGTCGGCTGGATGATGCAGGCTGCATTCTGGCTTATACCACCCCAACCAAATATTTCCCGGCTCAGCCCGAGGCCGGTATCAGCCGCGCAGAAGACAGGATCGGTGGTAATTCGCTCCGACCCAACGACAGCCTCCAGCGCTCTGGCTGCTTCTTCAGGTATGTTATCAAAATTTTCAATACCTTTCATGCTAAACCTCCTAGTTATTTCCCAATAGCCATGGCCATTATTTCGGTGATGTCGTATACTTTCATGCCGTCCTGTGATGCATCGGTGAAATTCTCCTTACATCCAGAGCAGGCAGTGATAATAGCTTCGGCACCGGTAGTAGCCGCTTCTCTCAGTCTTTCACTGGCTGTCCATACCGAAAATTCGGGATAAGCCTCTTTTACTCCTCCATGATTACCGCAGCACCAGGCGTTTTCATGATGGCGTACCATCTCTACCAGTTCAATCCCCGGTATCGCCTTGAGTAAGTCCCGCGGCGGCTCGTATACGCCATGAAGACCTCTTCTCACTGTCCGAGGCGGATTCAGACGGCCGAAGTGACCGCGCGTGCCTTCCCAGGGAATCCACGGGTCGCTCATTCGTCCCAGGTTGCAGGCATCGGTATAGGTAACCTTCATATCAACCCGCTTATCAAGCTGCAATCTGCCTGCCTGCACCCATTCATCTGCCATTTCGGTAATATGTTTGACCTCAAAACCCAGATCAAAGGTAGAGAAACCCAGAAGTTTGGGGTAGTCCACTTTTATTGTCTTGAAGCAGTCGGCACAGCTGAATACTACTGTCTTAGCGCCAGTTTCCCTGATCAATTGGAGGTTCTTTTCAAATATTTTCCTTGCTTTTTCTATTTGTCCGGTGGTGGACAGGTAATGGCCGCAGCACGGCTCGTCTGGCAACACCATGAATTCAGCCTTGGCTGCAGTAAAAATATTGGCGGTGGCGGCTGCAATTTCGGTATTTTTGAAACAAGCGCGGCAACCCGCGAAATAGAGTATATCCGCTTTGGGTACAGGTTTTACGCTCGATGGCAGCCAGTCCATCCGCTTATTCTGGTCTTGGCCATACCGGTTATTTGACTTCTCTATGTTGTCGCTGATTGGTTTGTGTTCGGGCAGCGGGCCGTAGCCCAGTTCAACCAGCTTGGCTCTTAATGACTCTATAAGCAGTAGCGGCTCCAGGTCCAGATTACGTTTGCAGGCGGCATCACACGAACCGCACATTAAGTCTTTAAAAGCTATCTCACGGATTGTCGGGTTGGAGAAATCAATTTTGCCCGTTAGCAGGTCACTCGTTAGCTTGCATTTACCCATAGCTCCATAGGCGCTTAGCTGCTCTTTCTGCCATACCGGACACCTGAAAGAAAAATCGGTACCCTGCAGGTAGTTGAGGTCTATAAATAGACACGCCCGTTGACCAGTACAGTTCTGGGCTTCATATAAATAGTCTTCCAGGTTGAGCCCCAGACTGGTATGCTCCTTTTCCTTTTCCATTTAATGCTCCTTTGCTGATAATTCGCCTCACAGTATTTTAGAAACAGAGGTTTCCTGGATTCAGTATATTATTGGGATCGAAATATTTCTTGAACCTCTTGAGCAGTGTGGCGTAATCACCATCCTGTTTGTAGACCATATCAGCTATCATAGGATAGGGGCGGTTGAAATACGCTCCGCAGTCCAGTGCAGCTGCTGCAGCCTCCCTATAGAGATTCCGGATATTTTCCTTCTCTGCTTCATTATTCGGGTCATAATAAAAACTGAACTCCATCTGGCAGGAGCGCCCGTTCTGTAGCGGTTGCAGATAACAACCGATATCGTTAGAGGGATACTGGTATTTAGCAGCCACTTCTTTTATCAGCGGCATGAAACCTGCTACCCGGTTCAGCGTGGTAATGAACATCAAGTCCTGGCAGCCGCCTTTATAGGCATGTTTCCAGTAAGTCCTGTCAGCGGGCCACGGCTTGCGCAACATCTCGGGCAGTTTTTTCTCTACGGCAGACATACCCGGCAAGGTGGTTAAAACTTCGAGATTCGAGAAGTTTGATGCCATAATCTCACGCAGTGCCTCTTCCTCGAAGGCTATTTTTTCCTCGGGGCGCCGCTCAAGTCCACCCAGAATAAGGATAGTTGTCCAAGGTGGTAGGTTTTTTCTCAGTTTCTCAAACTGCTCGGGCCACTTCTCCGTTAGAATTGTAGCCAGGTTAATATTATTGAGGGTCAGGCATTCATAGCTTATCCTTCGCCTCAGTATCTTATAAACCGGCTCAATAGCTTCTTCTAGGCTGTTTGTCGGGATGAAAATGGCCTTGCTCATGACCGGCAGTGGCTCGAATTGAACAATAGCCCACGTGACGATACCCATAGTCCCCTGGGCACCGGTCAGGAATGTGTCGTAGCTCATGGGTCCCGGCCCCAGCGGCGCAACACCGTCGGTGGTAGTCCCGGGGTTGCGGAAAGCGTGGTTGCTTGCCGAGCCGGAGACAAAGAGTTCGCCATTACCCCAGATTATTTGCATGCTGAGCAGCGGCTCGCTGTATTCCAGACTTTGGACTACTGGTTGCTCCCTCTCCAGCCAGTCCGTAACCACGGAACGGGATGCAGGTGGTAGCAGCGGGATTATGCTCCTGTACCCTTTGGGCTCCAGTGCCGTCTGCAGTTGTTCCCAAGTTACGCCAACCTTGAGATGGGCGAGTTTATTCTCTTCGTCTATCTCGGTAATGCGATCCATCCGTGACAGGTCGAGTACTACGCCACCCTCTTTAGGTACGCTGCCGCCGTTGAAATGTATTCCGGAGCTCTGCGGAACAACAGCGAACCTGATCTCATTGGCCAGTTGCACAATCTGCTGCGTTTCGGCGACGGTTCTGGGCCGTACTACGCATCTGAATAAGCCCGGACTTACCAGACTGTTGTCTTTGCCATACTTCTCTATGGCATCGGGAGAGTCAAAGACATTTTCTTTGCCTACAATTTTTGCTAGCTGTTCTTTAATAGCTGCAACTTGAGTCACCATACGATAACCTCCAAATATTCACTGGTCTTGTTGTTAGCTCGATTATGCCTGCAGCATACCTCCTTTCTCCCGCGGATAAAGAAAATGTCGAATTACACGCGATACATGCAATTCTGGCACGTCCGATTATAGCCTTGTGCGGGTGTAATATGGTGGAAGACATTGTCTGTCCGCTTAGAAATGACACGTTTATGTTCAATGCCTTAATTTCTATGTATACTCCAGCCCCTAGACGGTATGGAAAATAGCCCGGTACCTTTTAGCCAGTGCTCACCATTTGTTGAGACAGCAAACCACCAAGTAATACTGTTGTTACAGGGTAATAGCATTTTTTACCAACCAACCGTTAGTTCAACCAGTCTCCATAGGTTATGCCGGATTAATGGTTGGCACAATCAGGGTATTTCTGATTTTCAGGTTCTAAAAACCTTACCTAAAGGTTAAGGCAAGCGGCGACCAGTGCCGGGCGTTATCGAGCCATAGACTCCGGTAACACCTGCGGAAATAGAGCTTACGAGGCATAAACAGTGGTTTTTGGAATTCACCCTATATGACGGGAAAGTAATAAAAGAGGGTACACCGGGTTAAAAATAGCCATTAACCCGAAATTTTGAGCTAAGCTCAGGCATCAATAGAGGTTATACCTTCACGAATCGCGTATTTGGTAAGCTCGGCTACATTATAAATTTTCAGCTTATCCATAACTTGCCGGCGATGTGTCTCTATCGTTTTCACGCTTACCTGGAGGCAGGAGGCTATTTGCTTGGTGCTGTTACCCTCTGCTATAAGCTGAAGCACTTCGAGCTCTCTGTCTGTCAACCTGGAGCCCATGGCGGCATTGTCTATAGACGAGTAACGTATATAGTCCTGCAGCACCGACTCGGATACGCTCGGGCTGAGATAATAGCGATTCTCCATCACTATGCGGACTGCCGAGACCAGCTCCTTGAAAGCGCAGTCCTTGGTCAGGTAGCCGCGAGCACCCGCTTCCAGCATTGCCCTGACAAACCGCTTATCGGAATGTACGGATAGAGCAATTACCTTCATGTTGCGCGCCATCCCCGTAATCTGGCGGGTCGCCTCTATGCCGTTCATTTCGGGCATACTGACGTCCATGATTATGACGTCCGGCTGCACTTTTTCGGCGAGCTGCTTGGCTACCCGCCCGTTTTCAGCCTCGGCGGCCACTTCCATGTCTGTCTCCCGGTTAATCAAGGAACAAAGCCCTTCCCGCACTATCTTATGGTTTTCAGCAAGTATAATTTTTGTTTTCATTAGGTTCATTGTGTATCAGTCCCGTCCGTACCTTTAAGTGGTGCTATTAAAGTAATACTAGTGCCGCCGGTACCTGATTCAATTTCAACACTGCCGCCGATGTGAATCAGCCGCTGGCGGATACTGAAGAGACCAAAACCCTGCATTTTATGACTGTGCAGGGCGATTTCATAGGTATCAAAGCCAATGCCGTCATCCAGCACGCCGATTCGTATCTTGTCGTCCTGTCTCTTAATGGATATGTCTACCGTACGGGCACGCGAATGTTTGATAGCGTTCGTCAGTAGCTCCCGTACCGATTGAAAAAGAAGCACCTTGACATCTTCATCCAGTGGTTTGGGCTGGTTATCATTCTCAAAGTGACAGATCTTGTTATGCTTTTGCTCAAGTTCTTCGGTAAACCATTCCACGGCCGCCTCCAGACCCAGCTCATACAGTATGGGGGGGCTGAGTTCGAATGTCAGGGAACGGGTGTCTTTTATCATCTGGTCTATAAGTCCCAGCACATCATCCAGCTTTTCAGCGTAGCTGGTGGCATACAGGGATTCCCGTATCTCGCCGAGCTTCAGCATGCAGATACTGAATGATTGCCCCACGCAATCATGGAGCTCCTGGGCGATACGCCGGCGCTGGCGCTCCTCGGCCAGTGACATTTGCGAAGATAATGACCGCAACCGCTCCTGATAAGCGATTACTTTTTGTTCGGCCTCTTTACGCTCGGAAATATCTACCACCGACACCATAATACGGACAGTATCACCAGTGTCATTTAAAACGTTACTGGCAGACAGATGGGCATCAAAAGTTGTTCTATCTTTTCTCAAAGCGATTATTTCACCCATCCAGCTACCGTATTTACGCAGCGCCTTAACTACTTCCTGAGCCTTTTTATTGTGCAGCCAGAACTCGGTAATGTTTTTACCGAGCACCGGTTTTAGATTGTCATAGCCCCATATTTTAAGGAACGACCTGTTGGCATAGGTAACGTAACCCTCGGGGTCAGTAAGTGCGATACCATTGATAGACGACTCTATGGCGTATCCCCTTATCTTCAGGTCTTTCTCCGCCCAATCTCTATCAACGATTTCACCCAGTATCTTGGCCGCGGTGTTAACCAGCGCTTTTTCATCATCCGAGAAGATTGCCTCGTGTATCTCCAGTTCTTCGCCGGTGTAGTACACCTCTAAAGTCCCGACCACCTTACCGTGCGTGACAAGCTCGCTGTCATACTTCGTGCTGGTTTGAACGAAGTTACTCGTGACAAATTCTTTATTATTTAAAATAACACGCGCACAGATATCTGCCGGATACGGAAACGCCTTGGTAATAATGTTTACCACGTTCTGTACTATCTCTTCCAGCGGAACACCTGAAGCCCGGAGCAAATTGCAGAGATAGTAGATACAACTGGTCTTGCTGCTTTTCTTGAAGATATCATTTATTTCTTCAAGCAGCGGCTCCGTCGTGTCGGTTCCGCCAGCTACCGGCTGAGCCGGGCTACCGGCTGGATGGTCCGGCTTCATGGAAGCGTCTATGTCTGGTCTTATTTCGCCTACGTCTGTCATACTACTACACAACGTCCATATTAGTTGTTAGTTGACGATTCAAGGAGCTATGCCAGATTCAGCCCTGTCCTCCATAGCATAAAGTAGCCTGTAATCTCAGGCTACTTTGAAGGTTGAAGGTACTATTAGCAGGCGTTATGTCAGTTAAAAAGTGAGGCTAACCTTGCAGCCAGTAAAACAATACCCAGTATTTTAAATCGGCTTTACTATAATCCGTAGTACCGGTTCTGTCAAGTATCATGGTATAGAGAGGGATAACTGCAGCCGGCCATTGATAGCCGATCAATCAGGATGCGCCCCTGTTAAGGATGCACCTGCCCAAACCATACATCACCAAAGCTGTTAGTTCCTATTTTTTTACGGGCAGTTGCCGCCAGTACTGTAAAGTAACCCGTTGATTTATCCTCCTCATAAAATTTCTTCTGCCCTCAGATTAATTAATGAATTGATACATAAATGAGCCGCTCCATGCTATTGATATCATTCTACTACGGAGATGTATCTTAAATATACTTAATTGCAGCAGGCAATCATTCTTGTTCATCAAGGGCATCTCTTACACCTGCTATGAATCTCCGCACCGACGTGAAGTCTGCATCATCTTCCATAAGCTGGATTATGCGGCTGCCAATAATTACGCCGTCAGCCACTTGAGCTATCCTGCCTGCCTGCTCCGGAGTGGATATACCAAAGCCGACACAGAGAGGCTGGCCGGCTATCTGTTTCACCCTGTCTACAAACTCGTTAAGACCGGCGGGCAGGCTGTCCCTGGCTCCGGTAACACCGGTTACGGAGACCAGGTAGATAAACCCTCCAGGCTTTCTCGCGACAAGCCTGATGCGGTTTTCAGTACTGGCCGGTGTCAGGAAGTAAACAATGTCAAGCCCCTCTTTTTCTGCCGCAGCCTCCATTTCCAGGTCCTCACCCGGAGGCAAATCAGGTATTATCAAACCACCGATTCCGGCATCATTACAGGCGGAGCAAAACGCTGCAAAGCCGTAATTGTACACAGGGTTCAGGTAAGTCATAAAAAGAAGTGGTATATCAACCTCCTGTCTTAGCTGCCTGGCTACTTCAAGACAGCGAGCGGGCGTAACACCATTTGCTAGAGCACCGGAGCTTGACCTCTGTATGGTAGCACCATCAGCGAGGGGGTCAGAAAAGGGGATACCGAGTTCAACCATATCGCAACCGTTACGGGCCAGCAACGGGACAATCCTTAGCGTAGCTTCAATACTGGGATAACCCACGGTGACATAAGGGATGAGTGCCTTGTGCCTTTTCCGGCCAAAGGTGGCAGTTATGTTATTCATTCCTCTCCTCCAGTGCTTTTACTACAATATCCATGTCCTTATCGCCACGCCCGGAAAGGTTGACTACTATAGTCTGTTTTCTATCTAAAGAACCGGCAAACCCTGCGGCATAGGCTACGGCATGTGCCGATTCCAAAGCTGGCATAATACCCTCAGTGCGGCACAGTAACTCAAAGCCCGCCAGGGCTTCCATATCATCCACGGCAACATATCTGGCGCGTCCGGATTCCTTGAGATAACTGTGCTCCGGACCAACGCCGGGATAGTCCAGCCCGGCAGAGATACTGTGTGTTTCTTTGATTTGCCCGGCATTGTCCTGAAGTACGTATGATTTTGCCCCGTGCAATATGCCTACCTTACCTGCCGCCAATGAAGCGGCATGTTTTTCCGTTTCGATCCCTTTACCTGCCGCCTCCACCCCGATAAGATTGACCGCAATATCTTCTAAAAAAGGAGAAAAGATACCCATAGCGTTACTGCCACCCCCGACACAGGCAACGATGTGGTTCGGCAGACAGCCAAACCTGTCCCGGAACTGTCTCCTGGTCTCTATCCCGATTACCGACTGAAAATCACGTACTATCTGCGGATAGGGAGCCGGTCCTACCACCGAGCCAAGAAGGTAATAACTGTGCTGTGGATTGGTCACCCAGTCCCTTATGGCCTCATTAATGGCGTCTTTGAGGGTGCGACTGCCCGTTGTTACCGGTCTTACTTCGGCCCCCATCAATTTCATACGGAAGACGTTGAGCGACTGACGGTGTATGTCCACCTCCCCCATATAAACGACACACTCGAGACTCAGCATTGCACATACGGCGGCGACGGCAACACCATGCTGACCGGCTCCGGTTTCAGCGATAATCCTCCGCTTACCCATTCTCCGGGCAAGCAGACCCTGCCCCAGGGTATTATTTATCTTATGAGCCCCGGTATGAACCAAATCTTCCCTTTTGAGGATAATTTGGGCTCCCCCGCAGTGCTTACTGAGCCCTTCCGCCAGATAGAGCGGGGTCGGTCTACCTGAATAGTCACGGGATAGCAGCTCAAGCTCAGCCCAGAAGGCAGCATCGGACCTTGCCTCCTTGTAGGCTAACGTCAATTCCTCCAGGGCAGGCACCAGTGTCTCGGGGACAAACATCCCTCCGTAATCTCCAAAGTATCCTTTATCATCAGGTAACATCGTAATTCCTCCTATAGGTTGACGCCAGCGACAAAGTTCCTCACGCGCCCGGCATCAATATAGCCATCACAAATTACCCCCGAGAAGACATCCACGGCGTAAGGTTTTACTGTTTTTACAACATCTGTTACATTACCAGCGTTTAGCCCGCCCGCCATAATAAAAGGAACCGGATAGACAGCCTCTCTGACCTCTCGGGCCAGGGCTAAATCCATCATATTGCCGGTAGCCCCGACCTTATCCGTCTGATAACTGTCAACTAAAATAGCATCGGTACCAGCGGCTATGTAATCCCTGGCGAGGCTGGTGGGCTTACCCTCTTCAGCCATCTTTCCTTCGTTAAAATGCATGGTCTTTATTATCTTTACCGGCAACTTTCGTCTCAAGATAGCGACGTCACCGGGTGAGTTAAACCCGTGTAACTGGACTGCATCCGGGGATACATACTCTACCAGACGAAGTATTTCAATCACTTTTTCCTCCGTTATAACCAGCACGCTGGAAACGAAGGGCGGCATAGAACGGGCCAGTTCTTTTGCCTGGTCCCGGCTTAGATTGCAGGGTATTTTCTGCCACACTTCAGTAATGAGCCCGATGGCATCAATCCCAGCGCTTACCAGAGTGTTAATATCATCCTGCCCTCTGGAGCCGCATATCATTGTTCTGGTCATTTCCCACTCCCCACAGCATTAACGAAGCTGGCCACTGTTTTCACCGGCTCTTCTGACACCATGAAAGCGGTGCCCACTAAAACAGCGTCAGCACCGGAACCAATCGAACTTCTTACGTCTCCCGGTCCCTTGTGAGCACTCTGACTTATAATAAGCGAGTCCGGTATCAGCCGGCGATAGCTGTCAATAAATTCCGACGTCAACTTTATCCGGTCTTCTCCTCTCTCCAGCTCGTCAATATCTTTGTTGTTGATACCAATCAGTTTTGGTGTGACTTTGAGATTGATAGCGTAGCTCAGGTCTTCCGGTTCTCTGGTTTCAACCAGTGCCAGCATACCTTTACCGTGTACATGGTCAAGCAGTGACGGCAGTCTATCCCCCAGCCAGTGTGCGGTAAGCAGCAGAGCAACCCGACGGCGGTAATGGTTGCCCAAGCTGCTAACCAGGTCGGCATAGAAATCAACCATTGATTCGTCCAGGATGAAGTCTTTAACCAGTAGCGCCCGGTCAGTTTCCCGGAGGACAGCCGGAATATCTATCTCTGGCTGTCCTCCGAAGTATCTGGTTTCGGTAACTACGGAAATGCCGCAAACCCCTCCCTTCTGGTACGCCTCAGCCAGACTGCCAGCGCCCCGCCTATCTCTTGCTCTGCCTGTCTCTTCGCCCAATTTTGGAATAATGCGCTTTATTTCACCGATAACCGGGGCATTTCCTTTAGTTTTGGCAAGTCGGATAGCTTCAACTAGATCCATCGCACTCAGTTCCTGCCAATTTCCTGTGACCTGGTTACTATCTCTTCCAGCTTCGCCATTGCCCGGCCTGTGTCTATAGTGTCTCTGGCTATGGCCAGCCCCTCATCAATAGAAGAGGCCATGTCAGCTACCATAAACGTAGCTGCTGAATTGAGCAGCAGCATATCTCGTTTAGCCCCTTTTTCTTTTCCGGAGAATATATCTCGTATCACCTGAGCGTTATACTCAGGTGTACCGCCACAGATGTCCTCCAGGGTACACCTGGTCATGCCGAACTGCTCCGGAGTTATGGTATAGTAGTCTATTTCACCACCTTTTATCTCAGCTACTTTTGTCTCACCACGCAGTGAGATTTCATCCAACCCGTCCATTCCGTGTACTACCATAACATGAGCAAAGTCCAACTGGCGGACAACTTCAGCTACCTGTTCCACCAAGCGCGGCTGATAAACCCCGAGGACATGTCTTTTAGCGTTGGCCGGATTGATTAACGGGCCTATCACCGTAAAGAATATAGTTTTAATCCCCAGTTCATTCTCCGGACCGAAAACCTTGCCCATAACCGGGTGGAAGAACGGGGCATAAAGGAAAGAAAAACCTGTGTTATCAATAAGCTGTTCGGCTTGATGAGGCTCGAGTTCCACGGCAATTCCCAGCGCCTCCAGGACATCAGCACTGCCTGAGGAAGCGGAAATAGAACGGCTGCCATGCTTGGCAATATAAACTCCCCCTGCCGCTGCCAGAATGGCATTGGCACTGCTTACATTAAAGGTTGTCAAGCCACCCCCGGTACCACAGGTATCAGTAAGGGTGCCATTCGCCTGTGGTTTAATAGGCACACAAGCCCGGCGCATGGCACTGGCAATTGACGTTATTTCAGCAGTGCTGGGACTTTTAGTCAGTAGACCCATAAGGAAACCGGCTATTTGTATATCCGAGAATTTGTTTTCTTTCAGTCCAAAGACTACCCCGTCTATTTCATCCTGATTTAAATCCTGTTTTTGTCCAAGTTTATGTAAAACTGCCTTCATTTTTAAACTCCTTATTAGTAAAATCTAAATATTTTTTCACCCTGCTACCTTGCTGTTTAACAAAATTTTCAGGCCCTGGCGGGCCACATCTTTCTTCTCAAAGTAAACATTTAACTCCTCCTTTTGGTAATAAAAAAACCTCTCGCCATAGAGGCGAGAGGTTTTTACCTTCGCGGTGCCACTCTAATTAATTACTGCCATAAAAATAGCTGTAATTATCTTTTCTCAGGCACGGCCCCAGAATTCTGAAGCGATACCCTGGACTCTGTTAACGGTGTCCTCTCCGTCAAAGCCTACTCAGGTAAATCCCTTTGGGCTTGCAGCTCCCAAGTCCATTCAACCTTCGCGCTAGTACCGGCTCACACCTTACCCGGCTCTCTGAACTCCGCTAAAAGCTTACTAGTCTCGTTCTCAGCCTTTAACCCTATTCAATTAAGGAGGAGTATATAGGATTATCCATCTCCTGTCAAGCCACCTTTGGGACTATTTCTGACGAAGGGAAATGATGCCTGAATTAGAGGTAACTAATATAAAGGGAACATCACCATATATTATTACAACAGGAACTACTGTTATGGGGTGTTTGCATTAAGGTATTGATACAGGAGTAGAGGAGGAGTATAATCACACCCTAATCTAATAATGTTATCAGGAGGTAAGGCTAAAATGACTATTAAAACACCGCAACAATATGTGGACAGCATCAAAAAACTGCAGCCAAGGTTGTTCGTAGCTGGTGAAAGGGTGGAAAACCTTGCGGAACACCCCAACATAAAGCCAGTAATCGCCACCATAGCCAAGACCTATGAACTGACGCTCGACCCGAGATACGAGGACTTCGCTCCGGCAATCTCCCACCTGACTGGCGAAAAGATAAGTCGCTGGACTCATGTACCCCAAAGCATTGATGATCTCTGGAAAAGACGCAACTTGAATCTCATTATGGCTCAAGAGACAGGGTGCTGCAATTATCGATGCATGGGGACAGAAGCCTTGCAGATTATGGACAGTGTGACCTACAGCATGGACCAGAAACTTGGAACGGAATACCATGAAAGGTTCAACAATTTTTTGCGCTATATGCAGGAGAATGACCTGACTGCACAAATGCCGCAGACGGATGCTCGAGGCGATAGAAGCAAAAGCCCTTCAGAACAGGAAGATCCTGACTCCTATCTCCATATAGTTGAAAAAAGGAGCGACGGAATAGTGGTGAGAGGAGCCAAACTTCACCAAGTAGGGGCTATGGCTTGCCATGAGCATATTTGCGCTCCGTTCACCCCGCTGCGTAAGGGGGAAGAAGACTACGCGGTTGCTTTTGCTATTCCAAACGGAGCCGAGGGGCTTACCTATATAGCCCAGAGCAGTCCTATAGAGGCGGAGAGAAGGGAAGTCAGGAGTATTGACGAACTGGGTATCCCTGAATATGGAAGTATAATGACATCAATGCTCGTTTTCGATGATGTATTCGTACCTTGGGAACGGGTGTTTATGTGTGGAGAGATAGAATTCGTTGCCGACCTATTAAATAAATTTGCCAGTATGCATAATGTGCTTTGCCGCAGTTCATGTAAGGTAGGTTTCATGGATTTGATGATTGGTGCGGCACAAACCATAGCTGAATATAACGGAATAACAAAGGCAGCCCATGTTAGAGACAAGATAACGGAGATGGTTCGTATCCGTGAGACTACAGAGGCATGCGCCACAGCAGCTGTCCAGAATGGGAAGGAAGACCCACCAGGCTCAGGGGTATACTTCCCAAACACGATGTTCAGTCTTGCCGGTTCGCTCAATACTCACTACGGACTCCCGCAGGTAGCTCTACTGGCTGCAGATTTAGCCGGAGGCTCGGTAATAACTATACCTTCAGAACGAGAGCTACAAAACCCTGATACAAGCCAGTATGTAAGGAAATATTTTAAAGGGATAGCCTCGGTACCACCTGAGAATAGAATGCGCATGCTTAAATTCCTGCAACACTGGACAGCGGGACCGCAAGTAACTGCAATGTGGAACGAGGGCTCACTTCAAGTAAGCCGTGCTTTGGTCCACGTCGAAGCCATGGCTGATCTTGAGAAAAAACAGGATCTGGCCAAAAAACTGGCCGGGATAACTGAGTAAACAAACTAATGGCCTTCTTGAGTAACGAATAAATTGTATGTGGTTAGCGGAAGTGAAGGTTGGCAGTGTCCCGAAAGTGGTGGAAAAAGGAATCGGCATATCCTACCCTATAGAAAAGCCAATTAATAGAAAGGGGGGATATACCGATGGAGAAGGAGTATCACAAAGGGCAGGAATTGACTATGTCAGAGTTGGGGTTATCGCTGGAAGAGCTTGCTGGCCAACCGCTGGAGCTGTTCGCTCGGGAAGGGGACAGATTGATCACTCTTTGCCTTAGTTCCTCTGGAATGGCATTGGCTGGTTGGTGGCCGCGGTTTCCGTGGGCCCGTGCCAAGTCGCCTTGAGAATTCGCCACGCTTGCCAGTGATTCAATATCTCTGCGACATCGCGCACCGTAAAAACCCTCCTTGCCAATCGTCCAGTCTCCTTTCAGGTGAACTGGACTTATGATGACATATTGTTGGCCGGTGCGCCCCCGGGGTAGGTCGATAACCTGAAAACAGGGCGGGTAATTTGGCTGAAAATTCAGGCCTCAAAGTGGGTCATTTCCCTGAACATTCACACCGGAGAAAGCCACAAAACATCAGGAGATTTAATGGAGACCCAATCGATGGCTCCAATCTAGATGGTTCGGAGGCACTGACGGATGTGTTCATAAGGAGCGGGTACTCCAAGTTTCTTGTAAAACTCGTCGCTGTATGCGAGACTTGATCCCACTGCCCATAGAGCGCAGCCATAACTCAAACACTTGTTTGGAAAAAAGGGATTATTCCTGCCCATCAACGGACTGGTTGAAAATTTGCCTCGTAGATGTTTACTGAGCCGCTTTTCGGTAGCTGCCATTGATGAAGCCGTTGTCTCGTCACTCATCCATTCAGTTTCATAGTGGACCAGGTAATTCCGAAGTTTCACAATAAGGTCAACGTCTTGTGCAGGTGACTTTCCAGCGTCAAAGGTAGGTTTTCGTGCCAATATCAGTGCAATATCGAACTTCTCCAATATAGGGTAGCGAGCGGTTCGGGGTATTCTCATCTTCCACATATCTGCCATAAGCGCCTTGGTATTCGAATTTAGGCTTTCTGGGTATTCGCTGTATTCTTCTGTAGCATCTGCGAATAACTCATTGATGGTTGCTTCTAAGAAAGAGACGGCTGTGAATATGGATGCTGTTATATCCGCCCGGTACTCGGTGAGTAATTCGTTTGAAAAATTACCATCATATTCCTTCTCAATTTGGCCGGAACGCCGCGCGAACAGAGCCGCAGACTGTATGTGCTGCATTGATAAATAGAGTCTTGATTTGACGGTAACCGTTTCTTTCCAGCCCACCATTGGAAAATCTCCCAAAAATCCTGATATTTGCTAAACAAGTCGCACAAAGACTCGCCACACGGGGAAGCTGTAATCAACTTAACAGGTTAAAAATTCCCCCACTCTTTATTGCCACAAATTCTAGCCCTAATTGTATCACGAATTGGGTGCTACACAAAAAGCAATTTTGTTGGGTGAGGTCGGTGTGATAGGCAATGCCCCGATTGGCAGTATGGTCCGTTCCGCAACTGGTTTTCATTATGTAGCTATAGTGATATACTGTTTCTAAAATCTTTTGTGGCCTCAATCTAAAGGAGGTTCAACCTCATGACAATCAAAATTGTTACCGATAGTACTGCCGATATACCGTCAGCGTTGGCCAAAGAGCTAGGGATAACGGTAGTACCTCTGTATGTACGATTTGGAGAGGAGTCCTACCGTGATCGCATAGACATCACTGAAGATGAGTTCTACCAGAGGCTGCTGAATGATCCTATTCATCCTAATACCTCACAGCCAACCCCGCAAGATTTTGCCAACGTTTACCGAGAGTTGTCTCAGCAAGCCGATGGGATTATCTCCATTCATATTTCCACCAAACTAAGTGGTACATGTAACTCAGCACTGCAAGCAAAGGAGCTGGTGGCAACAGAGTGTCCAGTTGAAGTGGTGGACTCGGAGAAGGTGTCAATGGGGCTAGGTCTGCTTGCTATCGAGGCAGCCACCTTTGCCAATTCCGGGAAGGACTTACAGCAAGTGGTTGAAGATGTAAAGCAATTAATCCCCAATACCCATGTATGGGCCCTCTTTGACACCCTCAAATATCTGGCTCTAGGTGGCCGTATCGGCAAGGCAAAGGCACTGCTGGGATCTGTATTAAATATCAAACCTGTACTAGTAGTTAAAGATGGGGAAATGGCGCCGGCAACCCAGGTTCGCAGCCGGGGTAAGGGTATCGACCTGCTCTATAACTTTGCAGGTAACTTCTCCGATATTCAAGATCTGGCCGTCATGTATACTACCACGCTTGATGAGGCGAAGACCTTAGCCAACCGTTTGAGTGCTATATTTAATCGGGAGCAGATAAAAATAGCCAGGATAGGCTCGGCACTGGGGGTACATGCCGGACCGGGTGCTCTAGCTATAGCTCTGAGGGGTAAGGGGATACGATAGTGCCTGATCGTTGGAATACATTCAAGCAGGCATGATCTGCCTATAAAGTTTGACTTCGGGACTCCAGCAGACAGTACCTGAATCAAGACATCGCGTCTTCGCATGCCGCTCTACCTACAAGTGCCCGCCTACAGTAACAATCCATCTGAAGGTGCAGTCTACTTCGGGTTATTGCCCTGCTTCAGGCCCCAGATTGCCCCAAAGAAATGCCGTGTCCGTTCGTTGGTTACCTTTTGGTTATCACAGAGGACGATGCATAGGGTTGGATGTAGGGCATACAGCTCGGCTATCGCTCTGTGGCAGAAACTAGCGGAGTAGTGCTGTACTTTGTTTGGATTGAGACAATCTAAGGAATAAGACGCTTTGAGCTGTATGGAACCCGGATTTTAGATAGCACCGCCTCCGAAATACTTGCCAGAGACACCAGTTCATACGTAACCATTCTGGGAAGAAAGGTACGCACACTTTATGTTTAGTAGCCAATAGACCATCTGGCATTTTCTTTCTTTATTCCGTCTAATTTATATACGCAGATAGTCTACTGGTTAGCCATTTCCTCGTGAGAGCCGTATTTCCAACCGGCTTCCATAAAGGTCATAAGGTTCTCTATCGGTGTCTCCGGTGGAATCTCGCAGCCCGGACATAAAATAAAAGCGCTGTCCTTGGCGGCGATTGCCATACACTCCCTGACCGAGTCTTCCATCTGCTGCTTCGTTCCATCAACAAACAGGTGTGGAGGAACATTCCCAAAAATTACCACCCTTCCTTGCGACGACTCAACCATTTTCTTAAGTGAAGACATTTCATCAATACTTATCGCGTTAAAACCTACCTGTATTAGCTCATCCATTAACGGGTCAATATAACCGCACATATGCAGAGCCACTCGCTGGAACTGTTCTACTATCTCCAGGTGGTAAGGTTTAACAAACTCTCTGTAGATGCCGGGTGATATACAGCTGCACGAGGCGCTCGGGTCACCCATATTTACACTTGAACCGGTTTCTTTTATCGCGTTCCCAAATGTTTTGGCCACATCGGTGCAATATCTCATCAGCTCGTGGACAAATGTTGGGTCGTCAATGGTGTCGTTGATAAACTCCTCGGGGCTGCGCAGACACATGGCGATGGTACACGGTCCTGATACGGTGGCCGCTACGGGCGCATCCTTGATGGTGGTAACCAGTCTTTCACAACCCTCCAAATAGTAGGGTAAGCGTCCGTCCTTGCTGGGATCCGGAACTTTGAGCCTGGCCAGGTCAGATTTATTTTCCAGGGCATATTTTTTAATATAGCACGTAGCTTCTTCCGGAAAATCAAGCTCATCACCGGCCGCTTCTGCTTCAAGCCAGAGGTCCCCGATAACACTGATTACATCTGGAGTGAACATTTCATAGAACTTAATCACAGAATTTGCCATCTTGGCCGGGTCTGTCTCGTATTCCTTAACGCTGATGCCCGAAAGCTTCGCTGCGAAACTGCCCACCATGGGAGCCACAGGTACTCTATCCGCGTATACTCTCTTGTACGCAGCTATTACACGCTCTTTCGGAGTATAACTCTTCATCATCTCACTCCCTCACTTTTATTCCACCCGGACCCGCTTTTACCATCACTATCACCGGATGCCAACGCTATTCTCTCCCAAGAAATCTCGCCGGTCTGTCTGCTGGCTTTATTTTAATGAGTTATGCCAACCAACTCTTTGGCCATATCTACCGCCAGAGCGCAGTCCTTCGCATACCCATCAGCCCCAATCCTGTGTGCGTAGTTATCCGTTATAATAGCACCACCCACCAGCACCTTGATGCTGTCCCGCAAACCGGCCGCTGCAAGTGCCTCTATCGTTGCTATCATAGCTGGCCTTGCCGTAGTAACCAGACATGACATACCGAGTATATCTACCCCTTCATCTTTGGCTACTTCAACAAATCTCTGTGGAGCCACGTCTCCCCCCAGATCTATTACCTCAAAGCCAGCTCCTTTGAGCATTATGCTCACCAGCATATGCCCTATTAAATGTGGGTCACCCTGCACGGTACCTATAACTACCTTCGCTGCTGAGCGCACCCTGGCACTTGCCAGAGCCGGAGCCAGCAAATCCATTGCCGCTTTCATTGCCCTTGAGATAAATATCAGCTCAGGAAGAAATATCTCCCTCATTTCGAAGCGCTTCCGAACAATATCCATACCAGCTATTAAACCCTCGTCCATTATTCGCTGGGCTGTTATTCCTTCGCTAATAGCTTCTCCAACGAGCCCTTTTACCCTGGAGCTATCTCCCTCGGTAACACTACCGGCTATTTTCGTCACTATATCCATTAGCCATTCTCCTCAGGTTTTGACTTAAGCTTCAGCAGCTTAAAATTCAAAGTCTATTCGGAGTATTATATCAGTCATCACCCCGCTTAACAACTAATATTATGCTGGTTCAGCATTAAAAGAGCAGGTTAAATTAAATGATTAGGGCGCAAAAAACAGTTGCCTGCTAAGCTGTTACTTTCCGCTTCAGATGGGGTGAGCCTTCTAACCGGGCTAAGTCTAATGTCCCGATGCAGAACATGGCAATACGCAGCTCTTCCCTTATTGCTATCAGGTACTCTACAACAGCAGCTACGGAGGTCGTGGCTGGCTTAAGCAGGGGTATCGCTATACCCCCGACACGTGCCCCCAGGGCGATAGCTTTGGCTAAATCAATCCCGGTACGAATGCCACCGCTCGCAATTACGGTAACTCCTGCCGCTCCCCTTTTTACCATCTGAATAGACTCGGCAGTACTGATGCCCCAGGAGGCGAATGACGACGCAATCCTGGCACTGAACTCGCTACCGGCACCGTCCTTTTCCACTTCGCTCCAGGAGGTACCCCCGGAGCCGGCGACATCAATGCCACTAACACCGGCGGCAGCCAGCTTTCGGGCTACATCTTCCGAGATGCCCCAACCTACCTCTTTTATAATAACCGGAACACTCAGTTCGCGGCACACCAGACCTATTTTATCAAGCAGTTGCGAAAAGTTGGTATTACCCTTCGCCTGGAGGGCTTTCTGCAACGGGTTGAGATACAGAATCAGGGCATCGGCATCAATCATGTCCACCGCTTGCTGGCATTGCCGGACGGTATAGCCATAGTTAAGCTGAATTGCTCCCAGATTGGCTAGAAGTGGAATATGGGGAGCTACATCGCGTATCCTGTAGCTTGCAGCCATATCCGGAGCCTCAATAGCCGTCCTTTGCGAGCCTACCGCCATAGCGACGCCCATAGCTTGGGCTGCCTCAGCCAGATTTTTATTTATGCGCTCCGCTTCTCTGGTGCCACCCACCATAGACGATATGATTAACGGGAAGTCCAGCCTCTTATTAAGAAACGCCGTCTCCAGGCTTATCTCTCCGGCATCTATCTCCGGCAGAGCCTGGTGTATAAAGTAGTAATCATCCAGACCCGAGGTTACTCCCCTGAACTGGACATCCTTTTCCAGGCTGGTATGCAGCTGGTCTCGCTTCCTTGAAACGTTAGCATCACTCATGTTCGCCGGTGACACCACCCACCTCCTTGCCCCATCAGGTAAGTTCTACATGCTATCCCGAAAGCAGGAGAACAACCCTGCTCTTGATAGCAGATTTTAACACGTATCACCGACATTTTACAGGCCGAGCACAACCCGTCGCTTGCCGTGCCCCATAGTAACTCATCTTGCCGGGCCTAAGAACAAAGCGCTATAATGTTGCGGACAATAGATGATTAAGAAAATCTTCCCTATCATAGCTCTTGCAGTCTTCTCCTCCATGCTGGGCGTCGGTATTATAGCTCCTATCTTGCCCCTCTACGCTGATAATCTGGGAGCCACCGGGATATGGCTGGGGATAATCTTTGCCGGTCTGCCCTTCTCCCGGGCCATATTCATGCCCATAATGGGCAGGCTCTCCGACCGCTTTGGCCGCAAGATTTTTATCGCCATCGGGCTGTTTATCTACTGCGTTAGCTCCATAGGCTTGATACTGGCTGACAGCGTCTGGGAACTGACCACCGTCCGCCTAGCTCAGGGGTTTGCTGCCAGCATGATTATTCCCATCGCTGAAGCTTATGTAGGTGACCTCTCCCCGGTGGGGAAAGAGGGGACATGGATGGGCTACTACTATTGCGCTTTCCTGGCCGGCTTCGGTGCCGGCCCCTTCATAGGTGGCGTGTTATCCGACCATTTAAGTATGGATGCCGCCTTCATCGCTCTGGGCGGTCTGAATTTTCTAGCCCTTCTGGTAGTAATTTTCTTCTTACCCGAGACGCAGGGCAGAAAGACCGAATCCAGCCGTATCCCGTCATTCAAGACCATGGGCCGGAGCGGTGTAGTCAGAGGACTCTTTGTCTTCCGTTTTTCCTTTTACGTGGGCAGCGCCGCTTTTGTGACCTTTCTCCCCATCTTTGCAGCGCATTATCTCAACCTGACCGCAACCTATATCGGAATACTGCTGGGCGTTAATATCCTGCTGGTATCATTCTTTGAGATATACGGTGGTTACATCGCTGACAGGTTCAACAGGAAGTTGCTGATAGTAGCCGGCAGTCTCGTCAACCTGGTCTGGCTGGCCCTGATTCCCCAGGCACATAGCTTCGGGTTCCTGCTGGGGCTGTGTATCGTCGGTGGTCTGGCCGGTGCCATCGCTCTGCCTGCTGCCGGAGCGCTGGTTGTTGAAGAGGGCCGGAAGTTCGGTATGGGCTCAACCTTTGCCATATATGCCATGGCAATGAGCCTGGGCATGGGTATCGGGCCGCTGGCATGTGGAGCCATATCCGACTGGATAAACATAGACTCCGTCTTTTACTTCGCCGCCATGGTCGGGCTGGCAGGTACCGCCCTGTTTATCTGGCTTACCCGAAATGATACTCCCCGCAGTATCAGGAATTCGCCGTAACATAAAAAACCGGTTAAATTAAAGAAGCCCCGACAGCATTTAACTGTCGGGGCTTCTTACTTACTCAACGTATGAAGGAGACCGGTACTATCTACAGTCTATCTTAAGACTATAACCGGCTTCTTTCATCACCTTGCTTACCGTATATCGTAGAACGGTAAGTCACCAAAACCATACTCCTCCCACCTTTCCTGTACCTCGTTGAAGTCTGCCAACGGAGCTAGTTCTGTTGGAGCTACTCTCGCTCCATCCCACTGGTCGGAACGGGGGTGCCTTATCCAGTTAACCGTGGCATCAATGAGACACCTGGTACTCAGTGCAGAGCCATACTCCTCAAAGTTGACTCCGTCGTCGGAAAGGGCGGCATCAACGATGGCGGCATGGGTCGGGAAAATGTGGAAGTCCTCTTCCGGATTGGAGTTGGCGTTGATAGCGCCCATAACCGCACCGGCGTCATATATGTTTACACCTTCATCAACAACAACCCACACCTTCCACGGGAGATGAGTAGTCTTGTGGGCGAACAGGGCGCAGCCTACCTGGTAGGCATGTCCCTGATACATCTTGTCAATCGAAACGGCGCAGATGGGTGTTATCGTTACGTCTATAACACCGGGAACGGTATCCTGTAAGAACTTCTTAAGTAATGCCCAGCTGCCAAGAGCGAAGGCAACCTTCTGCTCTTCAAATACTTTTCCCGTGCCGATAGCGCTGCCGACAAATATCGGGTCATCCCGGTAGGTGATGCAGGTAACTTCGGTCTGTGGCTGCAGGGTCGGCCAGGCATAGCCACCGCTGATTTCCTTCAGGGGAGCTTCCTGTACGAAGGTATCGGTATCAATGAGCCCCTTGCCCTCGATGACTATTTCTGCCGAGGCGGGAACATAGAGGTCCACAGTTTCGCATTTTACCAGCGGCACCGCTTCTCCCCTGATGGCTCCCAGCCATTCCCACTCGCTCTTGCCGTTCGGATGGTGCCAGGGCGAACCGGTGACGAGAATCATAGCCGGATCCCAGCCGTAAATAAAGGCTACCGGCATATCCTCGCCTCTTGCCTGCCACTTGGCGAAGTGCTGTCCCCAGCCCTGACTTTTCACCAGGAGGGAAACAATGTGGTTCTTATCGTAGATACCACCACGGTAGGTGCCGACATTAACCTCGCCGGTATCCGGGTCTTTGGTCACGACGGCATGCCAGGTATTAATATATTTGTATTCGTCTCCGGGATGCCACATGGGCACGGGAACATCATAAAGGTCAACATTTTCGGCCTTGATGATATTTTCCTTCACCGGGGCATCCGCAGCATCAACAATAACCGGTGGTATCGGCTCTCTCTCTGCTGTCTCGATTATCCCGTTTATGACACCCGGCATGGAGGTACTCGGATCCAGGCCAATAGCCCGGCACAGCTTACCAGTGGTATTCAGCGCACCCACAAACAGCTGAGTACACCAGGTCTTATCATGACCTTCAATGTTGGTAAAGAGCACCGCCTGTGAATTTTCTGGCTGTTTTAAGCTCATGCCGATGGCCGACATCTGGCGCCCTATCTCCTGTATCTCGCCATCGGGGGTTACCGGAGCGGTAACGGTCCTCATCAAGCCCTCTTCTTCAAGATAGGCCATCCATCCCCTGAGATCTCTCTCGTACGGATAACTTACCTCAGGTGCTGCTTCACCGGCTACTGCCGAATCGGCCGCTGGAGCAGGTGCCGTAGCAGATACAGGTCCCTGGGCACAACCCATAATTGGCAGTGAGACCAGGAGTAAAGAAACTATTAAAATTACTGAAAACACTTTATGCATATTCTTGTTCTACAAACCTCCTCACAACTTGGAAATGACTTATTGGAAATGACTTACCGAATGCTACTTGGTTTTCTGATAGGCCTCACCTTCCTTCCCTACAATAATCAATCGCTACCTGTGGGGTGACATCTTTAGGTATTATACTGACAATACTGTTTAACACACTGCCAGTATATTGTCAATCCATTTTCACATATTTTAATAGCCGAATCTCCGGGTATTACCTGCCTTCCCAATCGGCTCGACTTAATATTACGTGCTGGCGAGCCCCGCCCAGCGCCTGGAGAGACTGTGCTCAATATCAAACATATCCAGGACTCTGCCGGTAGTGCTATTGATTATGTCGTCAATAACCTGGGGCCTCCCATAGAAGCTGGGTATGGGCGGAAATATTATCGCTCCCATCTCGGTTAGCTGTACCATATTTCTCAGGTGACCCAGGTGGAGCGGCGTCTCTCTCACCATCAGTACCAATCGCTTCCTCTCTTTCAGAGTAACGTCTCCCGCCCGGATGAGCAGGTTATCCAGATATGAGTTGGCGAGTGCCGACATCGTCTTTATGGAGCAGGGGGCTACTATCATGCCATCCCTTTTAAAGGAGCCACTCGCCAGCGCAGCCCCTATATCATCAACGTCATAGACAGTATCAGCCAGTGCCCTGACGCTATCAATGCTATAGTCTGTCTCATGTTTAATAGTTGCCTCACCATGTTTTGATATGACAAGATGTATCTCTATATCTTCCATTTCGGATAAAACCTCAAGCAACCTGATACCGCAGATTGCCCCGGAAGCCCCCGTTATCCCTACTATTAATACCACGTTTAATATTCCTCCTCTTGATATACGGCTAGCCAGTCAGCCTGGTATAGTTCTGCCCTGGCTTTTATACCAACGTCTACCAGAAGAAACTGGCAAGCATGTGCGTAAGGCAAGCTTACGTTGCCGGTGAAGTGAATAGGGCTCAAGGCCAGCGGTATCCTGAGCTTGAGATTTGATTTTAGCTGAAAGACCCGACCGCCATACGGCAGTACTGGGTTTACCATCCCTGCCTACTTCTAGCTACCTTGATTCATGCACCGGCCCACGCCTATGGTCAGTGCCTATGAAGTTCCTCACCGTAATAGGTAAAAACAGCGCAATTCTTACCAGTAACTACTACGAGAGCTTTTAGCTATTTTAAATTTCGGGTAATTATACAGCAAGATGACGGATTACACAACTTTTATAACGAGACGATTTGAGTGTGCCTGTTTAAATTATTTTTATAAAAAGTGTTTATAGCTCAGATACATGCAAATGGCACCGCAAGCGGCTACATTCAGCGATTCTGCTTTCCCCCTGATAATGGGAATCCGCAATTTATAGTCAGCCCCGCTAAGCAGCACGCTGGAAAGGCCGGATGCCTCATTGCCCAG
>Ga0075115_10000198_pt1 | contig 29704 bp, 44 predicted proteins | sample AntAceMetag02UKH_FD_69785 | JGI IMG/M metagenome (GOLD analysis project Ga0075115, IMG submission 69785) | Saline lake microbial communities from Ace Lake, Antarctica - Antarctic Ace Lake Metagenome 02UKH | ecosystem: Environmental > Aquatic > Non-marine Saline and Alkaline > Saline | place... | reverse complement strand
CTCGTTGTCATCCCGGCCGGGGAGTGGAAAAAGGACTGCATATACGTCTCGGTTGACCCCTCTGATGTTACCCAATACCACGTCGTGTATGGGCAGGAGACGTTCGCATCACAGGTAGATGCCCAGAATGGGCCGCTTCCCACACCTCCAGACTTTTTGAAAACGTGGGCGCTTCGTAGCGCTGGCATTATCATCCAGCAGGGTTCTGGAGCAATCACGGAAACGACCGATGAGCGTCCGTTCATCGGTCAACAGTCATCGGGTACGACAGGCGTGACTGTCCACGGAGATTTGTCGGGTCTCGCTTCCGACGATCACTCTCAGTACCTCCCGACGTCTGGTGCCCGAAACATGGGTGGTGCCCTGGACATGGGCGGCAACCAGATCACCAACGTCGGAAACGTCAATGGGGTGGACGTCTCGGCCCACGAAACCCGACACCGCCCCGGCGGGATTGACGGCCTTCCGACCGCCGTTCCGTCGGATGTTGGTAGTGCCAACGCTGAAGGTTCGTCATCGAGTCTGGCTCGGGCGGATCACGTCCATGACCATGGTGCTCAGTCAGTCGGTACGATGCACGCCGCCGCTACTACAGTCGTGAACGGTTTCATGTCGGGAGCAGACAAGACGAAGTTGGACAACGCCGTTTCCTTGTCCGATACGGCCCCGGTCGATGTCACGAAGGCTGCGGCAGCGGCCGGCGTGGCCGCCGATGGTTCTCGCCAGGACCACAAGCACGATGTCTCAACGACCGCCCCAGGGGCCACTGGTGTAGCAACAGCATCGGCTGAAGGTTTGGCAACGACGCTAGCACGTAGCGACCATGCCCACCAATCAAACACGGCCCCGGCCGACGTCACGAAGGGGGCAGCCGTAATCGGAACGTCGGGGGAACCTGCCCGAGCCGACCACAAGCACGACATCACGACAGCAGCCCCGGCAGGAACAGCTGTCCAGATAGGCAACGCTGCTGCCGAAGGGGCAGCCACGACGGTCGCCCTATCGGACCATAAGCACGCGGTTGCAGCCGGGACGCCTGTTTCGGTCGGAACAGCGAACGCCGCAGGAGCAGCAGCCACCTTCCCCCGGTCTGACCATGTCCATTCGGGTCTGACTCGTGGGGCTGCCGATTTTTCGACATTCTCAGGGAAAACTGCTCCTGTCGGTGCGGACCGGCTCTTGATCGAGGACAGTGCGGACTCGAACAACAAGAAAAACCTTCTCGTCAGCAACGTCCTGAAGGCGTACTCCGGTATCCCTATTCAGGGGAAAGCGGCGGCTATCGCCGTTGACACTACGACAGCGAGCATTGGCTGGACAGATCTGCTCTCGGTGTCTATCGTCACCGGGGCGAACAATCTGGAGCTCATGTTCACTGTCGGCGTTTCAACGGGCGATAAAGCCGGTGATGCCTACTTCCGATTCACGGTAGATGCAGTTGCGAAGCACGGTGTCGGATTGGGGGGTGTGGTGGATATGAACAGCGCGGCTCTTTCGTGGAGAGGGGCCGTGACGGCAACGGCACACACGGTCAAAGTTCAATGGCGGTCGCCTGGTGGGGACACTATCCGGATCAGGCCGGTCACGGCTCCAGATACAGAGCATGCCCAGCTGTTGGTACGTGAGGTGACCTGATGGAGTGTCTCGGCTGCGGTGCATGCTGCACCACACAGGACGACTTGGGGATCATCCACACCGTTGCAGATACGCGGGGCTTGCCCGACTGGTTTCGCAAAGGTCTCGTTGAGCGAAAGCACCCAGAGGGTATTTTGGCCCTCGGGGCAATTGCATCGGCCCCGCTCGTACCGAGCCCACACGGGAAACAATGTGCCGCTTTGGCAGGAGAGGTTGGTACGACAGCGATGTGCAGAATCTACGACGATCGACCGTCAGTTTGTAGGAAGTTCGTTCCAGGGGACGAAGGCTGCCTGCGTGCAAGACAACGCTGTGGGATGACTGACAATGGCTGACATCCAGCAGCGGACACGAAAAGATGGCTGCTCGGGTAGCCCGACGCCACATGGAGAGACAATGTATCGTCAAGTAGCCCACCGCTGGTTCCGGAAGGAAGCCGCCAAGAAGATCACCGACAAGACCCCCATCGAGGGCTTCGATGAGTACCAGAAGGTCGAGCCCACCAAGGCCGTCCAGATGGACGAAGCCTTCGAGGTGGAGACCCTGGAAGGCACGATGAAGGGCCAGAAGGGGGACTACCTGGCCCAGGGCGTGGACGGGGAACGGTGGCCCGTCAAGAAGAGCATCTTCGAAAGGACACACAAAATGAAGAAGGCGATGCAGCGGATTGCTGCCCTGGTCGGTACCGACACGGCCACCATCTACGCCATCGCCCCCGAGATGCTGCACAAGATCGTCCGAGATGGGCAATGGGAAGCCCTCTCACGCTTCGCCTGGGGTTCCCGGGCCGGCGCACTGACCGAGGAGGGCTTCTTGGGCACCCTTGATCAGATGGACCTCATCATCCGGAAGCACGGTGGTGCCATCTTCACGACCGGCGCCGACGGCGACTGGGACGTCAAGGTTCTGCCCAAGTCCGGCATGGCCCACCCCATCAGGGAGCACGGATATCTCCCACCCTACGGGACCCCCGACTTCGGTAGAGTGGCCCGTCGAGTCGCATCCCGATGCCTCGGGGACTGACGATGAACTTCCCGGATCCCCCCGTGGCTCGGGCCGCTCTGGTGATGCGGACAGCGAACCGCAGCCAGGCCGACGTCAAGGTCTTCGTAACCAAGGACCGAACCCAGGCCGATGCGTTCGTCCTTCAGACGACCAATGCCACCGCCTTCAAGAGCAAGTACATCTGGAAGTGGACCTGGGATTGGGGCCAGTCCGACTTCAAGGTGTTTCTCGTAAACAGTCCCTCTCAGGCCGACCTTGCCATCTATTTCGTCCAATGGCCTTCCGAGGCCGGTCCCAGCAAGCGGCCGGGCTCCAAGCTGGCTGGCACTGCTTGACGTGGAGGCCCGGTCTACGGCCATTCCGGATACCACTAGACATCCTATATCGGACGTCAGGTAGAATAGGAGGGCTCTAATGGCTGAAGGACTAATTGTCGAAGTTACCCACGCTGGGTTAACTCCGGACTCGATTCTGTTGTCCGACGTGGACGTATCCTCTCGCTTCGACTCCTACAGGGGTCCGGGGCCGGTTTACGTCCCGGTGGGTGGATCGATCCAGCTGGTCTACACCATGTCGGTAGCGATCTCGTTCGAGAGCGGGGCTATCCGGAGTTTCATCAATTCGGGTCATGTGACGGCCCAGATGATCTCCGGAGACGCTGTCGAAGCGGCCATCTTCGGAACACCGACAGACACGCTGGACGTCTACCTCGATGGGGTCAACGGAGACGATGCCAACGATGGGTTGGCAACCGGCGCCCCTGTCAAGACTTGGGGCCGGGCCACAGAATTGCTTCCCCGACCCATCATGGACCAGATTGTCACGGTCAACTTCATCGCCGGCTATGATTGCGACGTCAACGGTCAGATCGACCTGTCTGGACTCACCTCAATTGGCGGGGGGCATCTGATCCTTCGGGGGGCGACCACTCTGGTACGATCTAGTACCCTGACTGATGGTGATCCTCTCGGTGATCAATGGGCCGTTGAGGACAACGTAGGTGGTTTCACGGCGGCTGATGTTGGTCGTGTGTTTGTGCCAACTTCCGGTATATACGCCCCCTATGGCGATTGGATGGTCTGCGAACTGGTGGATGCCAGCACCGTTCGTCTGGACATGACGGATGGTATCCCTTCCTACTGGACTGCCGGTGACGGCTATGACATCCGGAACATCACTCATGCCATCACGGCAACAACAGCAACAGCTATCGAGAATGCCCCCATCGCACAAAATTTGGGGGCCCTCAACGTGCCTGGCCCCCACCTGAAAATCCGTCTGTACGAACTGGAGATCCAGGGCGGGATCGTCTTGTCGAACACAATTCTGGAAATCGACCGGTGCTTGATTCGTGAAGGGGAGGACATGTGGGGGACCAGTATCGCCTGCGCTGTCTATGACAGTTCCGTTGTGGTTGAAGGTTCCGCAGCAATCCGAGGAGTTGCTGTAGCTGCGACGAACAACGGATGGGACTTCCGGCGGTGTGAATTCCGAAACTTCCGGTTTGATGGGACAGCAACGTACAACACGTCCCTGGCATCGAACAATTGGTCTGGCCGCGGGGTGTACCTGGAAAGCTGCTCAGGTGAGATTACTGCCGTAACAATGTCGGATACGGCATTGTTTCAAATGATGGGCTGCCATGTCTTTTCAGTGGGGTACTTTGCTGCAAATGGGGTGGAAGTCGCCGTATCCGAGTGCCAGGAGTACACACAGCTGTATCGGATTATTGCCATCAACTCTCCGATCACAGTAAGCGGCGGTGAATTATACCTCCGGCCGTGGTACACGTCCTTGCCGGGCCTGTTTGACGGGCAGAACACACTGGTAACAGCGATAAAGGTGACCAAGTGTGCAACTCTGAAGACACAGGGCTACTCAACTGCGGACACCTTCCTGGTCAAGGACTGCACAGGACCGGGTGTGGTGGTGGATCTCGGGAGTTCCATACAGTACCGGTACGACATCACGGTGGACAATTGTGGCGTCGGGTTCGATATGGAGGGTGCACGCATTTCAGGTTATTCCGGAGCTCTCCAGGCTCGAAACTGTACTGGTGATGGCGCCAACCTTCGAAACTGCACTGGATCTGCGAAGTTCGATTGTGATGACAACGGTGGTTGGGGACTCCAGGCACTCAAGGCGTCCCAGATATATGACCTGGGGTCCACGTTTGCCGGGAATGTCTCTGGAGCTTCAAACACGGACGCTTCGAGCAACTTCGTAGCGTAGGGGATTCTGATGGCTGAAGGACTCATTGTTGAAGTTGTCGGTGACCCCCGGAAATTGATTTCCCCTTGCCCACCCTACACCAGACCTATCGTGTAGGTGCGAATCTCCGGCCCGGTGTTACCATTCACCGTGTTTCGATAAACCCACCCCAATCAGGGGTGAGAACTGTCAGGATAGCCGAAAAGGGGCACAGGGTCAAGACGGACAGTAGGCACATAACTATACGGCCAGCGCCCGGTACTCTCTTTCTATTCTGGGCGTACCAACGGGGACACTGCCAAGACCATCTCGTCAGCGTCCCAATCCACGGGTTCACCTCCCCAAACTACTGCCCGGACATGCTGGAGCTGCTGGCGCCGCCGGTAGATCCGGGCCCGCGAACCCCAGTAGCAGAGGCCCTTGTCCCGCCGGGGGTGATTCCGGGGATGCTTGCTGCAACGACAAGCCAGAAAGCTCATCTTGGCATAGACGCCAGGGCCTTTCTCACAGAAGCAGGGCCACTGCTTGATGTCCTTGGGGTCGTGGTGGTAGAGCCTATGTAGGCGTAATCGACGGAGAGATACCTTGTGCGCCCTGTAGCGCCTCTCGGAGCGAGACAACATGACAACCTCCATGGCAAGATGCGGGCGCCACCCGCATGTTCATGTTCGCCATGGTCGTCGTCCGGGGTTGGTGGTCTGATTCATTTTCTCGTTTCAATATTTCAATATTTCAATAGACCCACCCCAATCAGGGGTGAGGACTGTCAGGATAGCCGAAAAGGGGCACAGGGTCAAGACGGACAATGGACGCAGGATTATACGGCCAGCGCCCGGTACTCTCTTAGTATCCGTGCAAGATTCTGATTTTGTCAAGTACGAAGGGGGCTCAGTTTGGCGCCGGGAACGGTAAAAGAGATCAGAAAGGAGAAATTCCATGACCATGAATATCAACACAACAGACACCCGGATGGCTACGGTACTTGCCGAAATCGGAGACCTGGACCAAGGAACACTCGCTTCACTCATTCTGCGCAAGAAGGGGGTAGCCCGAGGACCGAGGGACGCCAGGGTCATCTACGACAACGATTTCGTTCATGTACTCGTCTGGACCGGATTTCATTATGAGGCTTTGGTTGAACGGAGCCACAAGAAGCTTCACGAACTCTGGGCATCCGGAAACCTGGTCAAGGTTATTGTCAAAACCCTCCAGGATGCCGGACATACCACCATTACTGTTGAGGACGTGACCAAGGCCATTCAGGAGCTTGATGATTCCTTTCTGAAGGTCATCAACAGCAAGGCCAAGGTTGAAAGCCAGGGCAACGAAGAACAGGAGGCCCCGGACCTGACCCAAGTTCCGCTGGCAGAACCCGACGACCCTGATCCCATCTGGGAACCCCTCAAGGTGGATGGCAAGGCCATCCGGGGCTCCAAGGTCTATGTCGGAGCAGGGGACCTGACGGACCCACGGGCGCCTATCAAGGGCACCGTCTACATCGACGGCGTGAAGTTGGGCGAGAAGATTCTGGACCCCGCCCCGAACGGCCATTGGGTGACTGGCAGTAGGCCCAAGACACTTGCCAAGAGCTTACTGCGGTCCTGGCTTCCCATCGGGCTGTACGTGCGCTACTGCCTCGAACCGGAGGGGCTGTTGACGGCCAAGGTGGGTAAGGTGGCCGGAGAGCACGCCAAGTCGGAGGGGGTCCTAGTGGACCCGGAGGCTATCCGGTCGCTGTTCAAGATCGCTCCTTAGCCGTCGGTCTCATCATCCGGTCCCCCGCAGTGATTCAAACGTTCGGTCATCTGATTCCAGAGAGCTCGTCGGGCCGATTCTTGGCTGGGATGGCAGACTTCGATCCACTCCAGATCCTGGTTGCAGAGATGCTTGGCAGCGTTGATCTCTTGCAGCATGGCGACCGAGACGTTTTCGGCCGGTTTGGGCATTGCACGGAAGACCAGCCAACCCTGCGGTGTCTTCATGATCATGTGGGTGGCAATCAAGATCCCGTTCTCGAACATCACCGCCCGAGTGTGCAGGACCAAATCCAGGTCGGTCCTGGCCACTTCGTGCCAGATGGCCCGAGTATCGAAATCGTAATCGATCGTCCGGAGCCGGGCTGCAACAGCGTCGTACTGCTCCTGCATCTTCTGTTGGAGTTGGGCCCAGGCCTTGTCATACTGCTCTTGGGTCTTGGCTTTGCGCTCCTGTGCCTCCTGCCTTATCAGGATGATATGTTCCGACATCGACCGGTCCCGGACCAGGGCCGACACCCAGACGTAGAACATGACCGGCCAGATGGCAAACGCCTTCAGATGCCCCTTGAGGGTGTACTTGGTCTCGGTTTCGGTCTCGTTGATGTTCGACATAATCCAGGCGGAGTATTCCGGTCCCCGAATCCGTGCGAAGAGGATTTCGGACAGGATGCATACCGGAAAGAACACGAGCCCCCCGAATATGTAGCCGTAGAGCACGGTCAGGATGAAGTTGATCACGTCTGGCCCCCATGCCGGTAGATGGCTTTGACAGCAAGTTCCATCTTGGGCTTGGCCGAGATATTTGCCGAGTGGACGATGATGCTCTGGGGAAGCACGTCAAGGTTCCCGTGGGCTATCACCTGTTCTTCGAGCCACAGCAACACATCGTACCCACAATGCCTGGGGTCGGTCTCTCCGAGATCATGGTCGAGGGACAAGACCGGGACATCATCCGTTTGGAGATAGTGGATGCAGTCTTTCACGGTCCGGACGACACGCCAGACCACAGATTCCTGCAACGACCAGTCGAACAGCGACGAACGCTGAATCCAGATGCCCTTGTCGTTGGGCACTCCCCGGATGTCATCCAGGTACAGGTTCACTTGATTCCCGCTTCCCGTTCCATCAAGCGGGCATCCGCCGCCACATCAGCGGCACGTTCCCGAAAGGCTGGTGACCGGTCAGAGTATTCCCACCCGACGTAGTCGGCCACTTGTCCAGCTTCCAAGGCGGCCTGCTCAAAGTCTCCCCGGCGCCATGCTCGATAGGCGGTGTTGAGCTCTCGCCACTTGTCCAGTTCGACCATCATTTGTCTTCTCCTGTTCCCTCGCAATACTCACAGGGGGTCATGTCGAAGGTTGGGCAGTCGGGATCGAATCTACCGGTTCCCCGGCAGTGGATGCACCGTCCGACCTCGGCCATCTCGCCGTTGTCATAGGTACCGACGAAGAAGATGGTTTCCTCCCCGTTGGTGTGGGAGAGCCGTCGCATGAACGGGGTCGGCCATCCCCGAAGCTGGATTTGGTCACCCACCGGGCAGCGGGCCCAGCCCACACCGTTCCTCTCCAAGTCCTCACAGACGGTCAGTATACCGCTCTCATCCCGGCCGTACACGTAAATCATAGTATTCACCTTCGCCCCCTGATGGAGGTCATGCCGCAATACCCGATGCTTTCTCGATCACCCTGCCCTGACAGGACACGATGACGCCCCGGGCGTACTGGATGGCCTGGTCGATGGCTTTCTTGACCCTGTCTTCACCGGGGTCGGTGAAGGGTGGATCGTGCGTCGTCTTGATGACCCCGATGTCCGTGAACACGGCCACGGAGTAGACGCCCCGCTCCCGGCCGTCCATCAGGACCGAAATGACAAACGGGAGCTGCTCAATACCCTGGAGATGGCCCGACATCGTGTTGAGCATCCCGCCCCCGTCGAGAGGGAAATCCCACTCGACTGAGGCGTCAAACACTTGCTGTTCCATGGCGGCGTAAACGTCGTGAACTATCTGGCTGCGTTTCATGTCATCCCCTCCGTGGATTTTCTGCTCCGTCCATTAGTCGGTCTCTTTTGCCCCTGCGGGATGTTGCGAATTCCCCGGCGCGGAACCGCAAAGCCGGTCCGGGGAGGGACTCAAAGGGCTTCCCGCCACTGGCGCAGGCCCGTGAGATTCGCGTGGTGGTCATTCGACCGGCCACACAAGACTGTCAGGTGCTCTATCAAGGTATCGGCCTCATCCCGAAGTGTCTCGATCGCTGCTGCGTAACAACCGGGGCACATCGTGGGGGAAACCCATTCTTCCCTGTCGTGCTCATCGTATTCGGTAAGCACATCTCCGCATGCATCACAGACATACTCAGCCTTCGCACTCATGAGATTCTCCTTGCCCTCCCCTGCGGGGGGCCGTTGCGTTGAAGCCGCGCTCTGCCGAATCGAACCGCTGGGGGGTCAGTCGGCGGCGCCGATAGGGTCTGTCCACCCGTCAGGTCGGTAGTCCGCTGGCGCACCAGCGGCACGGAGAGCGCTTCGGACGTCCGTGGTGGTGTGCATGGTCGGCTGTCCAGGGAACAGGGGGACCATGTCAGCGGCCTGGATGATCCCTCCGTCATCGGCCGCTTCGTCGATGGCCTCCCAGCGCACCTCTCGCTCGGCGTCCCGCTCGTCCCAGATTTCGTCCCTCATCTCCTGCAGGTACTCTTCCGCCCCCGTGATTACGTGAACCTCGCCGTCCGCGTAGGCCAACGCATTGGCGGCGACCTCTTCCAGATCGTCATCCGTGCTGTCGGCCGTGACTCCGATATCGGCCGGTGTGCTGGAAGAGAACCAGTCGCTGGCCGTGTATATCAACAGATCGGGCACGGCGGCCTCGCACATCCGCTCGATTTCTTCGCTGGCGGTGCGGGCCGATCCGTTCAACCGGCCGACGTGGTTGCTGCCGTTCCAGATAGGCTCATATCCATCGAGGATCTGCTGCGCCAACGGAGCGATCTTGTGCAGCAGGATGTTTGCCGTGTCGGCCAGCATCAGCTGGATTCCCCACTGCAACCGACGGCCATGCCATACGTCGGCCCGGGTCGAACTGGGATCCACCAGGTAGTCGGCGCTTAATTCGCCGTCGTCACAATTGAGTTCGACAACTACGGGCTGCGGCGAGTCGTTGTTGTCATATCCGTTGCAGTACAGATCGGTGTCGCCAACGACCTCGGTAACCTGGACGTTTGCCCTCCCCGCCTTGACCCGCTCGATGGCGGGGCCCATGACATCCTCGTAGGCTTCGCTGAAAACCTGCACGTCGTCGCTGTTATCTTCGAGCAGCAGGTCCAGCTTTTCCCAGTCCCCGCCTACCGGCAGGGACGGCAGGAGGCAGCCACCTTCGCAATCGGTGGGGTCCGGACCGCCAGCCTCGATTGCCTCGTAGGCGCATTCGCGGCCTACGGCTTCGGCGGCGTCAAAGGCCACGGCCTTGACGAGCGGCCCCCACGTTGGGGCGTCGCCCCACTTGTCCTCGATATCCTTGGCCGCACGGGCCAACGTGAGGGCCGCGGCCCAGTCCCCGCGCTTTGCGGCGGCGAGGGCGTCGGCCGCATGCTCCTCACAGGCGGTGGCGTCGTGACGGGCATCCGCGCATACCTGACAGTCACGCCCGCCATCGCACATGTCGTCCGGGTTTCCGTGCCCGCATGCGGGGCACGGCTCGTACACCCCATGCTCGGGGGCATCGCAAGGGGGCATGTACTCGTGCTCCCAGTCCGCACCGATGAATCCACCCGTAGCCGCGTTGTAAGCATCGTGAGTCCGGTTGATGTGCGTGGTGCTCATGGTATCGTTTCCTTTGCTTTTGCCTGCCTTGCGGCGGGCTGCAAGAAGCGTTATTCTCTGTTGGCAACCTTGACCCAACGTTCAGCCAACTTGGCCGCTTTGGCGGCAGCTTTGGCAGGAGTGGTTGCTTCCCTAACCAGGGCTACGGCGCCCGTCGCAGCAGACCCCGCCGCCCATTGGGCTGCCTGAACGCCGGCCCAATCGCTGTAGTCATCGTAGCTTCTCAGCGTGGCCATCTGGGCCACGAAGGCAGCTTCATCGGCGGCCTGGGCGGTCCGGTCTTTACCGTTGAGCCAACCCTCTGCCCAACGGGACCATTCCGGACTCAGGTCCCGGATTACCGTTTGAACTGCGAGAATCGCGTTACGGACTTTATCTTTGGTGTCGTTGTCCATGCCCATGCTTTTCCTCTTCTTTCGGTAGGGCCCCGTTGCCCCCTTTCACCTTGTCTACCCACTGGATGCTTTGGCTAAGCCCACAAAATCTCGATTTTCCAACCATCCTTAAAATATAGGCACATGCACGCGCCCACGCGAGGGAAACGAAAAAATCGTTTTTCGTGGGCTTAGCAGCAGGGTCAAACAAGTAGTAAAGGTGAACGGGGCAAAAGCCCAAAAGGAAAACGAAATGACCACGAACGCCAACAGCACGCTCATTGCCAATATCATCGGAGACGCCCGCAAGGGCACCTTCACGGGGCTCATCACCACGAAGCGTGGCGTGACCCGTGGCTGTAAGGGCAGCAAGGTCACCTACGGTAACGATGAAGTCCACACGGTCATCTACACCGGGTTCAAGTACGACAACCTCGTGGCCCGCTCGCTGGAGCAGCTGCAGGCGCTCACGGATGCCGACTTCACCCGGCTGGCCGACGAGAGCAACGGCAAGTTTTCGGTCGCGGACATGGCACTGGCGCTGTCGGAACTGGTCGCCAGCTTCGAGCGCACGCTCAATCCGGCCGAGTGCAGCACCAGCACGACGGCTCACGTGTACGAGCCGCTGGTTGTGGACGGCGAGACCGTCCGTGGCGGGCGTGTGTACCGCTGCACCGGCAAGCCCGGTTGCCACTGCCGGGAGTGTTCGGGTGACGCCAAGGCACCGCTAGACGGCACCATCTACTTGCAGGGCCTGCGCATCTGGAGCAAGGTGCTCACCCCGGCCCCGAATGGTCCGGCGCCCCGGCCGAACAGCAAGGCCAAGACGCTGGCCAAGAATGCCCTGCGCCGGGGCCTGCCGGTCAGCCGCTACGTCAGTTACCGGTTGGAACCAGGAACACCTTTCCTGCTCCGTGCGGGCGGGACGGCCACCGTCGAGGCCAAGGCCGACGGGTTCATGGTCACCGACGCCATCGTGGATGTGCTCAGCAAAGCGGTTTAGGTAGTTCGTTTTCATACCCGCTTCGGGTAGAGTGGAAAATAACCTTACTATTCTACAGGGGGGGGCCATGCCATGGAGACACCGTTCAATTGAAAGCTGTCCGTGACCAGCCCAGCCGGGTTCCACGGACAGAACGCTGGACTTGGCCTTCCAGGAGTTCAGCGGCTTCGGAAGCTGGAACGGTCCCCGGAGCACTCTCGACACTCAACCCGTTGGTCGGTAGAGGCTGAGCAGAGAGCCGGGGATATGCGATGCTATAATTTGGTATAGAGTGTGTACCGAACCGACCCAAACTCTGCTTGAGGGAATGGGAATCCCCGATGTTAGGCCCGCATCGAGCGTGGATGTCGCAGACGGGGAACCCAGGACCTAAGACGGCGGGAGTTTACAAGTCGAGGGGGAGTGATGGGGCTGGCTCACTTCTGTCCTTGCAATTTGATAAATTGCCTATGTTGCGAGCAACGGTAAAGAATCATGGACGACTTCCCCCGCCGAGAATTCGATGAGGTTCTCCTGGAGGTCTTCCCGGATGGCCGCTGGAGCAAGATCCGGGAGGAACATTCCTATGGTTGGACCGACACCATCGACCTGAATCTGTTTCAGATCAGAATCCGGATGTACACCGAAGATCAGCCTCGGATGAAACGGGGTGATCTGATGGTCGAGATACACGGGAACCGGACGACCTTGGACCGCTCGACAGTTCTGCTGTGGCATGAGAAATCCTGCTGGCGGAACTTCAAGCCGACTCTCAAGCGACTTCGCCAGATTCTGCTCGGCCTTGCTGCTGCCATCCTCCGGATCGCTGGAACCGATAACCCGAAGGTTGAGGAGCCCACTGACCGATGGCAAAATCAGTTCGATGACGAGGATGTCCCTTTTTAGTCGGTAGCCTTCCAATACACCTGTAAAGGTACTTGGGTCACCAAGAATTGGCACAGCTTCAAATTCGATGCCTGCTTGTTCGATTCAGGTGGGTTTTGAGGAACGGTCTCCCTGACCCCTGAAGGCCGAGCCCTGACCAAGGAACTCAACGCCATATCTCGCTATGTGGAGAAGCAACTCTCCTACTGCTCCTGATTTTCGGTAGCTTGGCAATATCCCCGTAAAAGTAAGATGCGTGCTTCAGCTGCTGTTGGAAACGGGGTGTATGATGAATCTACCAACAAGTACTACCCTCGAAGACAATCTCATTTGGATACTCCTTGGCTTGGTCTTGGTACTCAAGGTAGGTGCCGAGATGTGGTTGGTCCGGCGTAAGAAAGATAAGGATCAAGAGCGGGATGAAGCCATCAAGAGTATTGTCCAGGAGACAACAGAAACCGTCTTGAAGAAGGTTCTGGAGGAGCCCCCGAAGAATTCGGTGCTGGCCAAAATTGAGGGCCGACTGTCGGTCCTCACCCAGGAAATGATTACCCGACTTATCCAGGAACGTCCTGCAAACCAGTCTTTCTTGGACTTCCAGACATCCCTCCCACTATTGATCAAGGACATCATGCGGGACGTGATCCCCCAGTTGTTTAAGGACATTACACCGGGGGTCCTCAGGGATAGTATCCCGTGTTTCCGCCGGGACCAGACCTGTGGGGAGGCGGTAAGGTGCCTATACGAAGATCAAATTAGGGATACCTTTCGTGAAACAGCTCGAATTACGTTAGACAACAATGTGCGATTGAAAGATATCCAGAAGCGGTTACCGGGAGATGACAGGCGAGCCACAATGCCGGGTATCGAGAGGCAGAGCCGATGAAAACATATTTTCGGGTTCTGGGAACCAATGCCATCTACATCGTGTTGTTGCTGTTCATCATCATCCACCTGACCAAGCAGATCACATGCAATCCGAATCTGTCGTACGCGTCATTCAAAGAGTCGCTGTCCGCTACTGTACCCGGGTTGCCCATCGCCAGCGAGCCTGTACCGGTGGGAGTAACAGCCCAGAAGTAAAGTACGTGGCCGTTTTCATCGAGCCGATGGACCAGCAACGGCTCATCAAACGTTTTGGTCAACGTCATCCAGACCGACACGCCGACCACATGACCCTTTGGAGTTTCCAGGACGGTGGTGATCCAGGTCTCCAGAATCTGCCCCTAGGAAAGACCGTCTCGCTCAAAGTCATTGGGCATGCAGCAGATGACAAAGGCCAGGTCGTCATCATCCAGTCCCCGACGAAGATCCGCCCCCGTGGACGGAACCCCCACATCACCATCTCGACCATCCCCGGTGTCCCACCGGCCTACTCGAAAACCCTCATCGCCGGCACCTGGGATGAAGATGAAGCACGACGGGGTTTGCCGACTGTGAAGGGGAAGGTCGGCTGGTGGGACGGCCACAAGATCCGATTCGATATTCCTTCGGGCCAGGGGGCTTAGGTCGTCCTCCTAATGAGTAGACAAGATAGGACTTGGGCGTAAGAAAACGCCGCCGAAGGGGGCAATGTGGGGAGCTAGGCCCGCATTGCGCGTGGATGTCGTTCCTCCCGAGGTCCCTGCCGGAGATCCGTGGTGGAATTCCCCGGAGTCCTAAGCTCTTTTCAGAAGGGGGTAACGTAGGTGCCGAGGGGGTAATAAGACGTTTGAGTTACCACGCCTCCGAAGCTCAATTGGTCGAGCAGCTGGTCCTTAGAACCAGTGGATGGGGGTTCGAATCCTCCCGGGGGCGCTGTACGAAAGATGAGCACGATGAAATCTTGCCCGTTCCAAATTGAACCGGTCTGTACACCACCCCGACCGGGGAACGTCATGGCTTTCGAGTTTTTCTCGTCGGGATTATCCCGGTGTATTTTGAAGAAGCCACCGCACTGGCCCACAAATACGCACTTGGCCCTCCGGTGGCTCGGCAGCGGCGGCCCGGTGACGGTGTTTGGTTTTTGTTCTTCAAATTGCCCGAAACTCAGTGGGGAGCATGACCAAACTTGATCCAAGGAAAGTGGTTCGTTCCATCACCGTTCTGGGGGATGGTGATGGTTGGGAGAAGGCCCGGGTTGAATTCCGGAACGGCCCAAAGCACCCGATGGACGGTCTCGTTGACCCGGAGGGTGTGCCCTGGGAAGCTTCCCCGACGGAGATTCCCTCCGGGGGGGTTTCCCTTCGACACTACGCCCAGCACATTGACAGACAACGCCGGGGCGGTTATGACCAGCGGTTGGTCCATGTGGACGGTACCCCCTATCACGCCGAACGGTACGGGGATAACATCGTCCTGTGGGACGGTCTGGATTTCACCGGGGAGTGGGAGGACCAGTCCTGTTGCGGGATGCCCGACCAGCACGTTCGAGACGGTTTGTTCCGGGGGGCCCCCGTCCACCTCTACATTCGGTGGCGTTGGGAAGACCCTTGGAGTGGGCACATTATCCGCTCCAGCTGGAGGACTTGGACACCATCACAGGACATCCCCTGGTCCCCCAACCTCTTGCCGGAAGAACCCCTGCAGGAACGTCAGAACGGGGCTCTGTTCGACTGGTTAGGGACAGGGGAGGGGTTGAACCCCTGGTTCGTACATGACAACGTACAGGGGGCGAAGGGGGCGCTTGAGATGAAGGCTGACAAATGGCTCCGGGAAAACTTTGCCAAGACTTGGGTAGATTGAGGCTGACATGACCAAACAAACTTTCATCGAGCGTAAATTCAGCAAGGCGACCAGGGCCATCGTTGACCAGGCCAACGTCATCATCAAGGAGTACACGGATGATGGTTACAAATTGACCTTGCGACAGCTCTATTATCAGTTTGTTTCCCGGGCGTTGGTGTCCAACACGAACCAAAGCTACAAACGGCTGGGTTCCATCCTCAACAAGGGACGCCTGGCCGGGCTCATCGACTGGGAAGTCATCGAGGATAGAACCCGAAACATGAGGGACCTCCCCCATTGGTGGGACCCGGCTGATCTCGTGGATGCCTGTTCTCAGCAGTTCCGGGTCAGCCCCTGGACCAACCAGCCAGTCTATGTTGAGGTCTGGATAGAGAAGCAGGCATTGACCGGAGTCATCCAACCCATCTGCACGAAGCTCGATGTCCCCTTCCTGGCCTGCCGGGGCTACATGTCCCAATCGGAACAGTACGCAGCGGCCCAACGTTTCCTGAAACACAGCAAAGCAGGACGACAACCGTTCGTCCTACACCTGGGAGATCATGACCCCAGTGGCATCGATATGACCAGGGACAACGGCGACCGGCTCAACCTGTTCACCGGGGGCCTCATGGAGATTCGACGTCTGGCCCTGAACATGGACCAGATCGAGAAGCATAAACCTCCTCCGAATCCCGCGAAGATAACGGATTCCCGCTCGACCGGATACATCAAGAAGTATGGCAAGAAGTCTTGGGAGCTCGATGCACTTGATCCCCGGACCCTCACCAATCTCATCAAGGCGGCTGTCGAGGATCTTGTAGACCCGGACGTCTGGGCAAATGTCCAGGAAGAGAATCAGAAAGGCCGAGAAGATCTCCGACAGGTGTCCGAACGGTGGGACGAAATCAAGGACTTCCTGAACAAGTGACAAGCAAGCAACCACGACGGCGTACCATCCACATTGACCGGAAACAGGAGGTCGAAGGCCCACTGCAACGTCGTCAGCTCCCCCAAGACCGTACCGACTGTCTCGATGGAATCCGACCATGCCCCTACGTGACGTGCCGGTTCAATCTCTACCTGGACGTGACCCCCGGAGGTTCCATCCTCCTGAACTACCCCGGTCTGGAAGTCTGGGAGGTCGAGAATGGCCTGTGTGCCTTGGACCATGCCGCCGAGGGCAAGATGAATCTGGGGGAAATCGGCCGGAGATTCAACCTGACCCGAGAGCGCATCCGTCAGATCGAGACCATCGCCAAGGGGAAACTGCGGGACAACCTGGACGAGTCGGGTCTCGGCAAAGCTTTGTTGGAGACTGTGTTCGAGCTGGAGCGGGGCATACCATCAACGAGGGCTTCGACGCTGACCTTGACAGGGGATGAAAGCCCGTTATTCTAAGGGTATGATGAACGCAACACACAATTTCTCGATGCTGTAAGGAGCCCGTGGTCCTCCGTTCGGGTCCATCCTCGTGGACTAACCCGAACCCAAACGAACGGAGGACATCATGTCGAACGAAGATACCGCCAAAGCCGAATTCCGCCAAGCCACCCAAAACCTCAAGGACAACATCAAGGCTGACACCGTCTTGTGCCGTAAGGAACGGGACGAAGCCCGCAAGGAGCTGGCCCATGGCCGCTCTCTGCTCCCGACCGACCGTGGCAAAGCCATGGGCATTATTGACCGGGCGGCCCGGAAACGTGCATGGGCCGGGGACGGCTACCAGCGTGACCGGCTCTTGGCCTATGGCTACCTGCGTGGTCGCTCCTACAAGCGCATCGAATCCAACTGCCAGGACGACAACCGCCCTACCGTAAGCTCCATCGCCTACCAACTGCCCGACGAGCATACCAACGTGGGGTGCATCCGGACGTGGCTTCACGAGGGCAATCTGACCGGGGAGCAGGTGTTCCAGATGGAGGCCACCAAGAAGGCAGAAGCCGCATGAAGGCGGGCGGCCATCCGTGTGTGTCGTACTTCGAGTACGACGACGGTTCGATGAGCCTGTCTCGGGCCTCTTGCCCGGTCACCAGGATATCCCCTTCAGAATCAGAATGGCCTTGTCGGCCGCCCATTTGACCAGCCCCTCGTAGGCGTCAGTTCGGACGTGGTAGTCAGACAGGTGGGCCATCTCCTCGTAGTCGTCCAAGATGACGAACCGCTCGACGCGTTCCCCGCGCCACTGGTCCATCCACGCCTGGATGAAGTGGCCTCTGACGAGATCTACCTTGGGCCGGCCGGGTAATTCCCGGGGTGCGGCCCCGATGACCTTTCCGGTCACGCCTGCTGCGGCCAGGATCTCCCGGAGCTCATTCAGGTTGTAGTTGTGGCGCCACGTCGAATGGACGACGATATCGGCCCCGGTTTGGTCGGTGATGGTGTTCAGGTTGGCGACCAGCTCGGGGGCGAAGTCACCCCCGAGCCCCACACTGACGACGAGCCCACCTGGCGTCCAGACCCGGGTGTCACCCTCTTTGGGATGGTCCTCGAAGGTGTTCAGGACGCCATCGAAATCCAGGAATACAACTTTCATTTGGCTGGCTCCGTGTGGCCTCGGAACGACAAGTTCGGGAGGCCCCTACCCCTCGGCCGGAACCGTGTTGAGTCCCTCCGAGCACCGGATCTCCTTGTCCATCTTGCACTGGACAATATCGGGTTCGAACCAGTTGACGACGTGCTTGCAGTCGAATCGGATGCACATCCCTGGGCTCAGGGAAGCGCATCGGGTCGAAAGACACTCGACAACGAGGCCGGATGGCCCCCCAGCGGTTTCTTTGAGGGCTTCGTCTCCAGCTTCGAGCTTGTAGGGGTGGAGACGAATGCTGATCTTCTCCTGGCCCCCTTTCTTGCTGAGCTTGAGCCGAGTGCCCGTTTTGACGACCTTGCCGGTGACGGTCCGGCTGTAGGTGAGATCTGAGCACCCGTTGACCAGGAACGTCAACAGGATGCCCACCAAGGTTGAAATCAGGATGGTCCACTTGGTCATGATGAGTTCCTCCGTTTGTTTGCCGGGACGACTTTTCATCTATCTTTACCCTTTTCCGTTGAGCATTTGGCCTATCGTCATCGGGGGCCCTACTGTCCGGAGCCAAGGGGGGACATACCCCATCAGCATGTGGTCCCGGGGCACATAGTCCAAGACCTCTTCAGGCTTTCCGTCAAGGACGTCTTTCAAACACCCCAATTTCCCACTACACAGATTCTTGTAGATCTGTCCGGTGTGCCGATCTTGGAGATTGACCCGGTAGACGGTAGTGATAAAAGGCCTCCATTCACCACATCGGGAGCACGGACCCTTGAGGGTTGATTCGAAGGTCTGTCCATTGATAGTTATATTCACGACACACCCCGTCAGTTGCTAAGCGGCGTTCTTGATAACTTGGATTATGTCACCCTAGTGCTTTTCGTTGCCATTACCTTGGACCTCCGCCCCGCTGCCGGGGGCTTACACCTCGAAGCAGGTTGGCCCCCCTATCCCCCATCGATACGGATGACGTACTGGTTTTTCCCAGGGTCGATGTACCCGAACATGAAACCGGTCTGACCTTCGGGGAACCCGTTCTCCCCCCGCCTGTCGATAACAGCGAAGGTGAGAAAAGTTCTCAGTGTCGTGGTCTTTTGCCCCTCATGAATTCGCATGGTCCCTCCTCGCATGGTCCCGAAGCCGGGTCAGGCGCCCCACGAACTCCCGTTCGGTCAGGACAGTGTGCTGGGCGCTGGATGACCCCAGGCTGTGCCGGAGAACGGCGTCCTGGGTGGCCAGCAGAGCCTTGCGGAACTTGTCGTTCTTCGCCAGGGCGTTGTAGGCCCGGTCGAGCAGCTCCTGGTATTCGGGCCCGTGCCGGTCGTAAATCTGACCCTGCCACCACAGTTTTTGGATGCGCCACCAGTGCTTGTTCCGTTTCTTGCCCCGGAACTTGGCAGCCTTGCCGACAAGCTTGCAGACCTCGACCTGCATATGGGGCTTGTCGAACTTGAACGCCTGCAAAACCCCTTCCATGGAGGCACACTCCACTCCGTCGAATACGAAGGGGTGCGGGCTGAAGTTCGACAACGTGGCGGCCGGGTAGCCTTTTCCTGACCTGATGTCCATGTTATGTCATCCTGCCTTGCGTCTCTCGACGGCTTCGAGTACCTGTTTGCGCTGGGCCTCGTTGTCGGTGAGCAGTCGCTTCCGAAGGGCTTTCGCTTCCGTGTCGAACGTGTTGCGGGCCACCTTGGCGATGCCCCGGCCGCCAGCCCGCCCGAAGGCCATATCCGTGAGCTGCTCCTGGAGAAGATTGACCGCCCGCTTCTCGACCGCCTGCTTGAACTTCCACAGGCGGTACGGGGTGGCTTCCCGAATCCAGCGGTAGCACAGGGCGATGGTCTCGTCGCCCCAGGGGTGCTCCGTGGGGCCACTTTCGCCATCACCAATCCAGTCCAGGTGGGGATGGGCTTCCTGGAAGCCTTCCGGGTCGTTTTTCCACCAATTGACGTGCTCGACCAGGGCTTCGAGCTGGTCCTCCTCGAAAGCGTCGGCCACGTCCTTGATGGTGTAGGGCGTCTTCGGCTCGGAGTAACTGAAGTCTTCCGACAGGTACTCCAAGATGTGGCGAAACCACTCCGGGGCTTCCGCCTGGCTGTACTGGGAATGCTGTTGGGTGAACCACTCCAGCGAACTCTTGGCCTCACTCACCTGCCGGCGAATGAACACCTCCGGGAAATCGGACCACTCGGTCTGGATGTCGGCTTTCAGTTGTTCGATGTCAGCCATTGCATGCCTCCATTAGTGTATCCGCTCCTCGTGTTTCCTAAACGGCACGGAGTGTGGGTATCGCACCCATCCTGGAGGAGTCATATCTGGAAATTCCGGGGGTCTCCGAAGGTCACCCCCTTCCCGTGCTACCCAAGCGGGGCACAGTCGTTCCCAGTTGATGTACCTCCAAAACAACCGGCACACCGGTTGGCCGGGGCGGCCCAACATGGCCAGGTGCTCACAACTGACACACCTGGCCATGTCGCTGCTTTCATAGGTGTATCGGGGTTGGTGGGTCCAAGCGTCCAGCTCCTCCGCGAGATCCTTGAGCAACTCTGAAACTTTGTTTTTCATGAGGGATTCCCCCTTCCTGCCCCTATCTACTCGCCCACACCTCTGTTGGTCTGGATGTCGGCTTTCAGTTGTTCGATGTCAGTCATTGCAGAGCTCCTCCCAACCGACGGCGAGGCACAGGAACTTGCGGCTGTCGGGCAGTACCACAACGTCACCGACCGAAGTCGAACGGTGTGTGGGTGACCCAACCAGAGTTACACTGGGATTTTTCCACCATAGTTGGTGACTGAAGTGACTGGTCTCTTGAAATGCCCATCTCAACATTTCCTTGTTTGTGGGGGCACCCCGTGGTGCTTCCACAATGGCCACGGTCTTGTAGCCTTCGGGGTACACCGGATCCGGATACTCCTTCGTGGGATACCCGAAGTTAGGCTCGGTTGCATGGGCGACTTGGATGGCATCGGGCATTGGGTCCTCCTTCCGTTACACCTTCACTACCCGCCTTTGCCCTCCCCTAAGCCCACTATTTCTTTGTCTGTTGTCTAGGGGGGTGTGGGGGCCCTCCCTGATGGCCTTCTCCCGCTTGCTCTCACAAGGGACGCAGGCAATCCGTTCTCGATCACCTTCTGTCACATCATAGGCACAACTGTCACAGGTGATCTTGCCGCAATCCTCACACGGGTAGCGGTTATGGTGCTCCGGGTCGTCCAGTAGACGATCACAAATTTCACAATGTCTTCAGCACCTTGATGTCAGCCATTCGCGATATCCCTGAGGATACGGTAACCCTCATCATGGCTGATCACCTCCATCAATGCTCCGCCCCCTCCGGGTGCCGACCAGGTGTACAGCGGTGTGTGGCCACCCATGCCTCGAACTTCACTCAAGCACAGGAATCCCCGGGAGTCTCCGAGGAACACCCATCCTTTGGGCCCTTCTCGGTATTTTTGCTTATCAGCCATCATTTTTGTGGACATGGTGTTTCCCCCTTCCACCTTCACTACCCGCCCGCACCCTCCCCCTAAGCCCACTATTTCTTTGTCTGTGGTCCAGGAGTGAAGTCGTGCCGGGTGAAGATGGACTGGAAGGGGTAGCCCGCTAGCCCGATAACCTCTCGGGCACCTTCGGCCCGGTCCACCAGGGTCAGGATGCACGAGACCTCGAAGCCTTCGGCTTTGAGAACATCGGCCGCCCGAATGCTCGACCCACCGGTCGTCGTCACGTCCTCGACCAGGACAACCCGCTTGTGCCCGTCCGGGAGATTCCGGTGTCCGACCAGGAGGCTGCCGTCGTCGGCGCCGTGGTCCTTGGCTGCCTTGCGGACGATGATGGCTGGGAGCACCGGTTGCCGGTGGGCACTATGGATGGAGATGGCTGTGGCCAGAGGTACCCCTCCAACAGCCACCCCAGCGACAGCGTGGGGATAGGGCTCCAGGTGCCGGATGGCCTCGTACATCGCGGACCCGATGAGCTTGGCTCCCATCGGATGTAACGCTGTCAGGCGCACGTCGATGTAGAACGTGGACTTACGGCCAGACTTCAAAATGAACCCCTCTGGCCTGTACTGGTAGGAAGTCTCCCGGAGGATGTCCAACAGGACGTCGTTGTCAATCTGCATGGTCTTCCTTCCTGTCTGCATGCCGCTCCAGGACATCGATCTCGTCCTTGGTCATGGAGTACCACACGACATCCATCTCATCGAGTAGGCGCTCCTCTTCAGGGCTGTCCTCCCCGTTGTGTTGTTTCCGTATGTCCTCAAGGCGTTCCAGCATATCAAAATACTGCTGAGCCCGTTCAGGTAGTGTCTCTTGGACATCTGTCATTGGGACTTCCTCCGAAACCGATGCGGGGGCTCTACCACCGCATCGGTTTGATGGGCCTGGACACGAACCGCCAGAACCATCGGCCAGCTCCTTGAGGTATGCGTCGGAATCACTCAACGGGACATTTCCGTTTCCGTTTTTGTATGTGGTATTCCAGAATGTTTCTTTCCTCGGGGGTCATGGCGTACCACACGCCATCCATCTCATCGAGTAGAGCATCCTCTTCAGGATCTTCCGCTGGTCTTCCTGGCAGCGCCCGAAATTCTTCGAGTTGGTCCAACATGTTGAGAATCTGTCGGACGAGAGACGGAATCTCAGGATGTAGAACAAACGGCGGATGCCAGAGGCGCCCCACAGGGCCTTCCTCGATGATCCCGACAGCTCCGGATACCCCGTCACAGAAGAATGCCTTCCAGCCGATCGGGTTATTCCCGTAGAAGGACAGATCGGCTTGGTCCAACAGGATGTTGCCAGATTCATCCTGTCGGGTGAAGTCCACGTCTATCTCTGGAAGTGCCAAGATGATCCCTACGTTGTTGGATGAGGGTTTGGGTTATCTGCCAAATTCGACTGCTGGAGCCATCCTTGCGCATTTTGAAATGGGTACAAGATTTCGTCAAAACATTTTGACGAGGGCCCCCGGGCAAGTACTCAGGGCAACAATACCCCATCGCTTCTTTGTTCCGAAAATGCCTGGGGGCCGGCTGCTCCCGAAAGCTACAAAACCCACAAAGCATACCTTCCATGTCATTTCCTCATAGCGTGGTGAAGGTCGATTGGTAGAAGACATTTCCATCCTTGACCCCCAGCACCTCGATTATGGCTTCCTGGAGCATGTCAAGCCCCAGGTCATCCGGGTAAGTTGTCGTAAACACTACTCGCTCGATCCTGGCGTTGATTATCGTGCGGGCACATAGCACACACGGTTGCATCGTTGTGTACAATGTACCGCCAGAAATTGAGCGGCCTTGGACGGCTGCTTGGATGATGGCATTTTGCTCGGCGTGGACGGCCCGGCAACGTTCCTGGTGTGTCCCGCTCTTGATGCCCTCCCGGTCTCGAAGACAACCCCCGAGCTCTTCACAGTGTTTGAGTTCCCTCGGTGCCCCATTGTAACCGGTCGTTACAATCTGATCGTCAATGACGATGATGGCTGCCGCTTGTCGCCCCTTCCGGAGACATGTGGATCGGAGGGCCAGCCAGGGTAGCAAGTTCAGCCAGTATTCGTCCCAGGAAGGTCTGTTCACGGGGCAACCGTTGCTCAAAACGGTTGCCATCAGATGGCCGCCGCCGATTCCTGCTTCATCGAGGCAGTCCACGGACCAAAGGCCCGGCCAGGTCCATCCTCTCCACAGGCGTTTTGGGTCTCCGGGCAACTCCCGGAGACCAAGATGTTGATCGCAGCATTGAGATCTGCGTTGGCTTCAAAACCGCAAGATAGACAGCAGAACCGCGCTTGTGAAGTCCGGTTACCTGCGTCCACGTGTCCGCAGACAGAGCACCGCTGGCTGGTGTACTGGGCTGGCACAGCCACGACCTCACAGCCGTACAGCCGTCCTTTGTACTCCAGCATCCTACGAAACTCACCGAAGCTGGCGTCCAGGACCACCCGGTTGAGCCCTCGTTTTCGGGAACCACCCGAACGGGTCATGTTTGCAACTTTCAGATCCTCGATGCAGCACCGCCCATACCTCTTGGCTATCAAGGTAGTGGCCTTGTGCAGCGCATCGGATCGAAGGTTGGCAACGCGAGCGAACACCCGAGCAAGCCTCAGCCGGGCCTTGTTCCGGTTCGCAGATCCTTTCTTCTTGCGGCTCAGGTCCTTGTGGCACCGGCGCAATTTCCGCTGACTACTTCTAAGTGCCCTTGGATTTTCGACGATCGTGCCGTCGGATAGGGTGACCAGCCGGGCCACACCTACGTCAATGCCGACCGAGGGACCACCGTTGGGGGCCCCGTCCTCGATTTCGGGCCCGACGATGGAGACGAACCACCGACCGGCTCGCTCAGTTACAGTTACTTGGGAGTATCGTCCAAACCGCAAATACCCATGGTCTCCTGGCTTGATACGGACACGACCGATCACGGGTAGCGTGACCGTTTTTTCGTCAGCCTTGATCACCCCGGTCAACCGGAAGCCACCGATGCCACGATGGCGGGATTTGAAGCGTGGGAAACCGGGCCGCTTGTTGCCGTTCCTGCAACGACGGAAAAAATGCTTGAACGCCCGGTCGAGGTTTCGCAAGGCTTCCTGTGGAGCGCACTTCGATGCTTCGTACATCCACGATACGCCGCCCTCTTCAGGGGACTTCTTCTTGAGGGCATTCAGTTCTTTGTGGAGCCCGATGGCAGTTGGCCAGTCCCAGCCCTTTGGCTTCCCCGCCTTGACCCATGCCGCGTAGGCCGACTTGTGTTGAGCGAGCCCCCAGTTGTAAGCCCATCTTGCATTCCCAGCGTGTTGCAGGAATGCTTGCCGTTGGGTGGGGGTTGGTTGAATCTCGACTTTGTGAGACAACCTCATGCGTCACCGCCGGCAGCTTCGAGGGCTCTTTTTGCTCGGTTCTTTGCCGCACGGCGACCGTATATCCGTGCACACATTGAGGTCACTACGTCGATGAAATCCTGTACAAGATCAAGTTTCCGCTCCCCAGATTCCAACACCAGGATTTCCCGCCCCTGCGCCCGCAATGCTGCCTCGATGTACTTGACTCCGAAACGTGCTAAGCGGTCTCGGTGTTCAACTACAAGGCGCACGGCAGATTTGTCCTCTAGGAGACGGATCAACTTACGACGGCGGCCATTTAGGCCGGATCCGATCTCGGTGACGACTTCGATTCCGACAAATCCCCGACTCGCAGCAAAAGTCCGTAGCCTATCAGCCTGACGCTCCAGGTCGGCCTTCTGATCTGACGAGGAAACCCGAGCATAGAGTACAGTTCGTCGATGCGCTTTATCAACGCCTAATTCATCAATCACTACTCGGATATGCCCACCCGGCGTGCGTTCCACCGGTACAGGCATTTTACCTTCGCGCACCCAGGTAAGGGCGGTCCGGTAGTGGACGCCTTGTTCTTTTGCCCATTTTGACAGTTTCTTACGCATCACACCCTTACACTACCGTTTCAGCGGGCAGTTGTCAACCCCCAAAATTGAGATTGGACCGGAAACAATTGATGGGCAAGGCCGGTTGGATTGGGCGATGCAGTCATCACACATCATGAAGTACCAACGGCTTCCATCCTTCTTGTAGCTGGCCGCCAGGCTGTGGTGGTCTTCGGCCAGCTCCCTTTTGCAGCCCCCACAGTAGCTCATCCACCGGTCGCCCTCCTCGGCTTCGGCCTTGGTGATGACGGAGTTTTCGGGCATTGTACCGGCCAGTCGGGCGAACGCAGACGGCCATGAGTAGTCGTATAGGTGCAGCCCCTTCGATTGGCAGATCATCTCGCCGGTCTTGATACCGACCAGGTCGGCGATGTGTTCCTGGAGGAGTTGCAGCCCCCCCAAGTTCTCCGGGAGGCCACCCCACAGGTCCCACGACCGAAAGTAGATGATGAAGTGCAGCTTGCCGTCTTTGACCCGACAATCAATGATCCGGAGACACGGTGGGTGCTCCTGGGTGATGCTGTCTTCGTTGCCAACGGCGATGACGGCCTGATTCGTGTCCGGGGTCGCCTTGAGCATCTCCACGACAGCGTCGAGCTGTTTCACGATGAACTCGCCGTAGGTATAGAGCTCATTCTCCGCCACCTCGTCGTTGAGCAGGTACTTGGCGGCGTAGTTGACGATGTCATCATCCGTTGTGACCGGGGGTACCCCCTGGGGCAGGTTTGGCACGATGTCTTCGTGGGGATGAGTGATGTGGATGGTCACGTGGTCGTATTCGAGCCGTTTGTGGCCGATGAACGACCCGCGCTTGTTGACATAGACCCACCCTGTTTGAAACAGCAGTCGGATGAGTTGGAAGTGGGCTTCATCGATACTGCGGGCTGTGACCGTGGCGGTTTTCAGCATGTCCTGCTCCGTCTCCGTCGATTTGCTTCCGTATTTTCTACTCGGTTCCGTATAGTCATGTGCCTACTGTCCGTCTTGACCCCGTGCTCCTTTTCGGCTATCCTGACAATTCTCACCCCCAATCAAGGGTGGGTCTATTGAAACAAACAGGTGGGCCATCACGTCTTCGAGGATGAACCGTCCGTCGGCATGCGAAGCGAAATCCCGATGGGCCGAGATACCCGGTCCAGGGAGGGCCCGGTTCTTGCCGTTCTTGTCGCCCTTCCAGTCGGTGATGCGCTTGGGTTTCCCATTCAGGTAGGCCGTTGGGAACTCGATAGGGATACCCATCTTCTTGCACACGAACGGGATGACCGCTCGGGCAGCGTGGAGCTGGGCGTCGGTCGGGGTCACGTACAGCTTCGGGGCGCCCAACGGGACCCAAGTCCACCATTTCGCTGGAATGGTCCGGGTGAACGGGGATTTGAGGGCATACCGGGCCGAGTAGGGGTTGACGATCTCCAGGCCGACACTGGTGTCGTTGCACTGGTTGGCATGGACGATCCGTTCGGTTCCCAGATTGGCATGTTGGGAGACGTGGCCGTCCGGAGCGACCATCAAATGGACTCCGTAACCCTTCTTCTGGAGGGTGCGGACGACTCGGGCGGCTTCCCGCCCCCCTCCCGACTCGTGGATGATGAACCGCTCGATGGGCTTCTTGTACTTGGAGGTCTTGAAGCGTTCCTCTTCGTCGTCCTCGTAGTTCGAGACGGTGATGCCCCGGGCCCCCAGGGTCTGGGATACGTCCACCTTGTGGCCCCCGAAGATCAAGATGTTGGAGCACTTCCGGGCCGGGACATTCTGAGGGTGGGTGATGTCGCTTTCGGTGAATGCCTCGTCGGCATTCTCGTCCGGGATGCCCTCTCGGGCGATCTCCCGCATCGTGGACAGGGTGGACGGCCCCAAGTAACCGTCGGCCACTAACCCGTGACTCCGTTGGAACGAGGCGATGAGCAGGACGAAGGATTCATCTGCCGGGGACCCGGCAGAATAGGGCCAGGGCAAATCGGCTAATCTCCAAAGGGTGCCGTTCTTTTTGGTGTTGTAGTCGATGGCGGGTTGGTGCTTGGTCGGCATGGTGTTCCCCTTCAAAGGTGTCGGAGGTTGACAACAGTTCGCCAGAACCGTATCTTGAGTGCGACGCGGTGCGTCTCACGGGTCGGTCCTCGATAACCAAAAGGTTTGATCGCTGTGGCGCCGGTCGCGAGAACTTGGTCGCCGGGAGTTGTCCGGAGACCCAAAACGCCTGTGGAGAGGATGGACCTGGCCGGGCCTTTGGTCCGTGGACTGCCTCGATGAAGCAGGAATCGGCATGGGCGTAATTGCCTATGTTGCGAGCAACGGATACTATACCTCTACATCACTTCATCCGCCAAAGTGATTTCGACGGTTTTGCCCATCACTTGACGGAATGACTTCCGGACAAACCGGGCACGGTGGCAAGCATTCCGAGCATTACCGACCTTCATCGGTGTGCCGTTGCAGTAGCGGAGTTTGAAACAGGAATAGGTAGCAGACCGGGGATGTGCCTTGCCCATTTTCTTGATCTGCCTCCGGGTGTACCGTTTCTTCATCCACTTGCCGCAACCTTCCTCCGTCTTCGGCCTGGTGAGGACCAGACCCTGTTTTTTCTGCCAGTGGGCTGCCGCCACGGCCGATATCCAGAAGTGTTGGCCCATTGTGTAGTGCCAAGGTTCTTTATGGCCCAGAATCTCCTGGGCGGCTCTCCTGAAGCTTGCGGTCCGGGCAATTCGGGCCAGCGTGCTCATGTGCATCTGGAAAGCCCCCCCATCCCCACCCTTGCGATCGGCCCAATCACACTTCCGGTGAAAGCGTTTCTTGGCAACAGCGGTGCCGGTCTCGAACAAGTCGATGGCATTCTTGCATCGACGCTTGGCCCCCTCCGTCTCACAGACCCTCCCCAACTTGGCCAACAAGCTGTTCTTGCCGTCACACCAGGGCTGGTCGAACCTGATGTATTGTCCGTCGGCCCCCCGATTGTACCTCGACCAGGCTCGGGGGTGGAACTTGCTTTGACGGAGAGCCTCCATCACCATCGACACGTAATAATCGAAGTTGTCGCCTAGTTCGACTTTCTCCAGGGCATTGATGATTCCTTGAGCATACCACCGTATTTTCCCGTCGGTGTAATGTTCTTTGCGAAAGGTTTCGTTGTGCCAACGCCAGACACCGAGCTTGGCTTGACGCCAGTCGCCATCAACCTTGACACATCGACTTGGGTGACTCCGACGGTGGGCCCGGGTCTTACACCGACCATCGTCATAGTTGACCAGGACGTGCTTGATGACCCTGGCCGTTTCGTTGATAGTCGGCAAACGCTGGGGTTGCCAACGGGCCTTTGCTTCAACCGATGATGCACAGAACAAGAAGCACAACAGTACAACCTGGGACAAACGTAGCGTATTCATTGCAAATTTCCTCCTGGCCGTTTGATTATCGACCCTAATAAATCTACACACCCGATGTAGGGCCGTCAAGTTTTCAACTTGCCGTTCGGGTGATGGTCTGCTTGATCATGTTGAACAATTCCCAAACCTGGGCATTATGGGGTTTGGTTGCCCGGTCGGGTGCATCACTACAATCAGGGTCCTTGTCTCGGATATGGTGTACCACTTTTCGGAAGTAGGTGTGCAAGGTCCCCCTGCCCTGGAGTGACCAGGCCACTGCGGCCTTCCCCTCTAGCGGCCAAGTCTCGGTGTCCTCGCCATACTTGCTTAGGACCATCTGAGCGATAGCCTCAGGTGCCGGGAGGTTGCCTTCATAGATGCCTTCAAACAGTGGTGACCAAACCCCCGTATCGTAGTCAGACACGAGATAGTTGATACCGTGGCAGATCCAGAACACCATCCGGTCGTCGGGGAACTGGGCCTCGGTGACCTCGTGATTCTGGTGCCGTTGCCGGGCCAGCATCTGATGCTTGGATTTCTGTCGTCTCGTTGCCTTCAGGGCCATCTTTTGCTTGCGCTTGTTTCGTCTGCGGGCTTTGTCCTTGCTACCCATTGATTACTCCCAGGATGCGCTGGTGAACTTCGTTTGGGGTGCCGCTCCCGTCGATGAGGGTGACTGTCCCGGAGACCATCTCGTGGAGCCGGAAGTCGTCCATCAGGTCCAAGTACCGTTGTCGGTTACGTTTCTGGATATCCAACCGTTCGTAGCATTCTCGCTGCCCGACCCGACCGTCAACCCGTTTGAGGGCTTCCTCCGGGTCCATGTCGAGCACGAACAGATAGTCAGGTTTGACCGGCAGGATTCTGTGCATGACGAGCAGATCGGATATATCCCAGTTCTCCTGTTGGTACACCAGAGTTGAAAGAAACGAACGGGAGCTGATGACTGTGTGGTTGATGGACAATGCCGGAGCGATGGTCTCGTTCTGGAGCACCAGGCGGTCGGCCAGAAACAGGGCA
>Ga0075115_10000192_pt1 | contig 30470 bp, 28 predicted proteins | sample AntAceMetag02UKH_FD_69785 | JGI IMG/M metagenome (GOLD analysis project Ga0075115, IMG submission 69785) | Saline lake microbial communities from Ace Lake, Antarctica - Antarctic Ace Lake Metagenome 02UKH | ecosystem: Environmental > Aquatic > Non-marine Saline and Alkaline > Saline | place... | reverse complement strand
CTAGAAGAGTATGGGATCGCCTACTCATACGACACCCTTGTTGATCAGTTGGAGTGCAAAACAGAGATTGTCCTTACAGACAATATGAGTCTGCAAGATGCATTTTTGGAACTTTCCCGGAGAGCGGGACGATAAAACTGAAGGGAGAAATCGATGGGAATTCAATATAAATATCGTTGTTACCGATCTGAGAGAGAGTAGGGATTTTTTCAAACTCTTTGGTTTCACTATTGTCCATGAAAAAACAATTCAAGGTGATTGGCTTGACAGGGTTACCGGATTAAAAGGCGTTATCGCTAACTATCTCTCTTTGTCTCATGAAGATTCTCCGGTAAACCTGGAACTGCTGCAATATGAAAATCCTGAAGGAAGTTCAGATCCGAGGGGGAAAAGGGGTCTGACCCCATTCCCATGTGACCCCATTCCCAATTTAGATGAACCGACAAACCATCTGGATATTGCCAGCAGAGAGGTTCTTCTTGAAGCACTCGGTAATTTTTCGGGTACCATCATGATTGTCAGCCACGATAGATATTTCCTTAAACATCTGGTAAACAGGGTCTTTGAAATAGATCACGGCCGCATGCTGGTTTATGAGGAAGACTACGACTACTATCTTAATAAGAGCGGATTATCCAGCTGATATCAGCAGCGGCTTAAAAAAAGATAATTGGGGAGCCAGACCCCCTCTACAAAGCGCAGTATCCACCATCAATAACCATGTCATGGCCAGTCATATAATCCGAAGCCTCAGCAGCCAAGTAAACGAGAGCTCCCTGCAGATCGGTCACTTCCGCCATACGACGCATGGGAATACGATCTATCCATAACGGCAGCATATCCTTTCCAATCTGCGTTTCCAGCAGATCATCAACCAACTGAGTACGCGTATAGCCAGGACTAATGCTGTTTACGCAAACCCCCCGATCAGCCCACTCAACCGCCAGGCTGCGCGTCAGATGGATTACTCCGGCTTTGCTTGCATTATAAGCAGTCTGCTTTTGCGGCCAGTTCACGATATGACCTGACATCGATGCTGTATTTATTATCTTTCCGTAACCTGCTTCCAGCATATGACGCCCTTCATGTTTACAGCAAAGATAAACTCCTGTCAGATTCAAATTCACTACCCGATTCCATGTAGCTGCATCCTGCAATTCAGCATCAGCCCAAACTCCGATTCCAGCATTATTTACTGCAATGGTAAGTGCACCCCTCTGTTTCACTATTCGGCCAATCGTGAGTTCGATCTCAGACTCACTGGTAATATCACAGGGAAAACTGATAACATTTTCAGAATCGATTCCCGGCAAACAGCCGATTTCGTGTGCAGTGACTTCTGCCAGCTCTTTGTTAATATCGAGAATGGCAACTGCAGCTCCAGCTTCAGCTAAGGCAACTGCAAAGGCTTTCCCAATACCTTGAGCAGCACCGGTAACCAAAGCTGTTTTTCCTGCAAGTGAGAATCTATCCAATATAGTCTGTCTATTATCTATTCCAGTATTCATTCATGAACCTCCTTAATAACATCATCTAATTCAACCATCCAATCAAACTACATATCCATTGCTGTTTTATAAGCCGCCGCTATATTTTCTGCCGGCACATCTGCCTGGATGTTATGCACTGGGTTGAATACGCATCCTCCGTCCCTGCTTAGAACCGACAAATTCTTCTTAACTTCAGCGACGACTTCATCTTTTGTCCCGTAGGGAAGAGTATGCTGGGTATAGTAGGGTTTATAGAGAGAAGTAAAGGTACTCTGCGAAAACATAAGTGAGTTCTGTGTTCCAAAATCGGTACCACTGACAAATATTGCATCAACTCTTTCGCCGAATGCCTGCTTGAGCAGTGCCAGATTTTTTAAAGCCATCTCAGTCTGCCTGGCAAAAAATTCCTGGATATATGAGGGGTTCAGCAACAGGGCGATATACCACAATTTTGGGTCTCCAATTCCTTGCACTCCAGGAGTATCTGGTGATACTATCCGCAGATAACCGCCTAGTGCACAGATATTCAGGTTTGCCACTACTCCGTATTCGGTTTCACGCGCGAGCCGGAATGATTCGGCTTCATACTGACGAAGTTCTTCATCAGGTATTAGATGAAACACAGCTTGGCCATCAGCAGTTCCTTGGCCTGCTCTTAAATCTTCGACATCTTTTAACTCGTTGCGGGTGAGCAGATCAAAAAATGCTTGACCTGCCGGCATCACGGCACTCGGTGACTTCCCCCCTGGAGGGATATATTCCCAATTTCCATTAAATCTTCTTACCAGCTCCAAGTCAGAGGGTATCCTGCAGGATAATTCTGGAGAAATCTCCCAGTTGATATAATTGGTATTCAGGCTGCCGAATGAGTTTTTCACAGGATGAATTCCAACCACATCAATATGCAGCATATCCATCACATCCTCATCAATTTGGCAGAGCATCTGCATAGGATCAATGATGAAACATTCACGCTTAGGTAATCCCAGATAGGAGATCAACCGGGTATAGGCCGGTAAACAAATTCCGGTTACAAATGTACTTCCCAGATCGAGGGGTATCCGATCGACTGCTTCATGCTGCAAGGCAGCTCGTATACGTTCACGTGATGTCATGACTACTGCTACCCTTTGACTGCCCCACCAGTCAGTCCGCTTACTACATACTTCTGCAGGAAAATATAGATGAGAATAACCGGTATTACAGCAACTGTTGTAGCAGCCATGAGATTAGCCCATCGAAGTGACATCACTGCCATAAAATAGACTTGAATCCCCGGGCTGATTGGGCGGCTGGCTTCAGTCGATGTCAGAGTAAGAGCATAGAGAAATTCACGGAAAGACATTAAAAATGATGTTACACCAGCGGTTACCAATCCTGGAGCTATCATACGCATAATTATCCGCCAAAGTATTCCTATGCGCGAACATCCGTCAATGGAAGCGGCCTCTTCCATTTCTATGGGAATGGTATCAATAAATCCTTTTAACAGCCAAATTGAATAAGGTAGTGTGATTGCTGAATGTGCAAGGATTACCGTATAGTAGGTATCAAGCATTCCAAGTTTAGCAAAGTGTATATAAAGTGGTATTAGTAGAACTGCAAGCGGAAAGAGCTGTGAGAGCATAATGAATACCATGATAAAGCCCTTACCCGGCAGATTGAATCTCGATAATGAGTATCCAGCAAATCCGCCTATAAGCAGGCACAGAAATACCGTCCCCAATCCTATTACCATACTATTAAAGAAAAATCGCAAAATAGTAAGATCTTCATTAAGCAGTCTTTTGTAATTTTCCAGTGTTATAGGATTTGGAAAGAACTCCGGTGGGGCTTTATAGGCTGTCCGGTTGCTTTTAAAAGAGGTGTTCACCATCCAGTATATGGGAAACAGTGTAACTATCAGATAGATGATGATAAAAATGATGATAAAAATTTTTGCTATTGGTTGTTTCTTTCTTATATGCATTTCAATTACCTATCAGTACCATTTCCTTTATATAAATTTATTAGTTCATCCGCTTTTCATTAATATTTATCAATTTGAAATAAGAGACTGGGGAATGGGGTCAGACACCACATCCCTATTATCTTTTAATTCTACCAGAGGTATCACCTTCAGAGAGGCGAAGAACTTCTTCACGGGAGGCAAGGTTGAAATCTCCATAGATTGTATGCTTTAAAGCCGATGCAGCAATGGCATAGTTGATAACTTTTTCCAGATCATCACCAAAGTTTCTAAATCCATAAATAAGTCCGGCGCCAAAAGAGTCTCCTCCGCCTACACGATCTACAATATTCGTGATATCGTATTTCCTGCTGAGAAAGCTCTCTTCTCTGGTGATTATAATTCCTGACCATTTGTTATGATCAGCACTGATACTTTCCCGTAAACTCACAGATAAAGCTTTGAGATTCGGATATTGAGAAAGAACCTCTGCTCCTAATTTTTTGTAGGCCTCTACATCAAGTTTACCACCCTCGATATCAGCATCAACAGCAATTCCGAGACACTTCTGACAATCCTCTTCATTTGCAATGAGATAATCAACATATTGGGTAATTTCGGGCATTACTTCCTTTGGATCCCTGCCCCATTTCCAAAGTTTATTTCTATAGTTCAGATCACAGGAGACGGTGATACCTTTCGACTTACAGGCCATCAGAGCATCAACTGTTGCTTTCCATGCATTTTCAGATATTGCCGGAGTTATCCCGGTAGTATGAAACCACTCAACACCCTCAAGTATGGTATCCCAATCATAGGCTTCAGGTGGACAATCCGCAATGGCTGCTCCTTTTCTGTCATAGACAACCATTGACGGCCGCATATTGGAACCTGTTTCGGTGAAGTAGAGGCCTACACGGTCACCAAAGGTAACTAAAGGAGAGATGTCGATTCCAAATCTCTGAAGTTCTCCCCGCAACGCTTTTCCAAGGGGATTATCAGGTAAGGCTGTTACATAAGCCACATCTTCCTGATAATTGGCAAGAGATACAGCAACATTTGCCTCAGCACCTCCGGGAGTAATAGAGAAATCCTGTGTTTGGAATAGACGGTCTTTACCTTTTGGGGTAATCCTGTACATCAATTCACCAAAAGTAACTATTTTTGCCATATTATTCTCCTACAAAAAGTCAACCACAAGCTTATCGTACAAGCTCATAGTTTAGTCGATTTCTTTTAACCGACCATTGCAGCTTCCCATGCAGCTGCCTGCATTTCCCGGAAATCCTGGATAGTTCAGAGACTCCAACCGGTCTATCGGATAAAGAGAGAATATCCATTATGTGCATAATTCTTTCTAATAACTGCATAGGGAAATCATAGATTAAAGGGGGATGGAATTCAAGCAGCACTGTACAATACTTCGAATACTAACCCGTTGCGGCACCGGGAACCAGATACCCCAGTACAACGGTAATAATATAGGCCAACAGAAGAATCACACCGAATAGTTTACTGAACTGGTGAGTAGTCCGCCCTATTCCAATCCTTAATACGAGTACTACAAATAGCATTGAAGGGAAAAAAAGGTAGAAAAACTGCGGGGGAACTTCCAGTCCACCCTTTGTAACAGCCGCAGCGGCACCGCTTACGAAAAGGACATTCAGCACATCCGCTCCAAGTACATTACCAAGAGCAAGTTCACCATGACCCTTTCGTACCGCTGTAATAGCGGTTACCAGTTCGGGTAGAGAGGTTCCAAAAGCAACCAGGGTAGCTGCAATTATAGCATCAGGAATATGCAGACGCAGTGCAGTCTCTTCAACTGCCGGAATTAATATACTTGAACTTAAAATAACAAGAGTAATTCCAAGAATAAGCTCCAAAATTGCAATTATCGACTTTATTTCGGAATGGATAGTAACTGTTGAATCATCAACAGCATCTGCCGGGGCACTTTTTGACCAGGTAATCGATCTCCAGATATAGAGTCCCAAAAGGGCAAGGAAAACAAATCCTATCCACTGCGGCATCCGCCCGCCTTCAGTAAATAGACCACCCATTGTAAGAAAAGGGATACTAACCAGAACAAGCAAAACGACACTACCGACCTGTATCCAGCTTTGACGATTTACTATCATATGATTGACAGGAACCCGTCCAATTAGGACTGCAAGACCCAGAATCAATCCAGTATCGGTTATAATTGAGCCAACAGCATTCCCCAAAGCCAATCCGGGAACACCCTGTACCGCTGCAAGGACACTGACGGCAGCTTCCGGTAATGTTGTCCCTATACTGACGATAGTAGCTCCAATCAGAATTTTGGGAACTCCCCAGCGTACTGAGAGAGAGACAGCCTGATCCACTAACAGATCGGCCCCTTTCATCAGAACCAATAGCGATCCTGCAATAATGATAAAAAGAACAATTAAGGGAAGCGGTTCAACAATTCCGGTAATTAAAGCATCCATTCTAGATAATTCTCCCAAGAAATATACTTATAATAAACAGTAAAGATAATAAAAAATCAACTGTAATAAATATTTTTTCTTTCAGGGCTTTCTCAGCCGTTTATTGGCAAAGTAGATACCGGCAAAAATTAAAACTTCGATCCCTAACAGGGTATAGTATGCTCCCTCAATCCCGGTATTGGTTCCAATCAATCCAATCAGAAAAGGGAAAACCATTCCGCTGAGCGACATCATAGCAAACAATATTCCGGTTACTGCACCGGATTTTCCAGGATAGAGCCCTGTTCCTTTAGCTAACAAATAGGGAAATAATGGACCGATTCCGATTCCGTAGAAGGAACATAATACCAGTTTCAACCAGGGATACGGCACATTCAGGATTATCACGAGAAGTATAGCAGAACAGGAAAGTCCGGTAAGGATCACCAATCCGCTTCGTGCTGAATGAGCATAGCGGGAGAGGGAGAATCGCCCAATCATGACTCCGCATAAATATACACTTACTGCTATACTGGAGTAGACTGCGGTAAATCCGACAGTCGTGGTAAAATATTCGGCCAGCCAATAGGAGAATCCAATATCAACCCCAACACTGAGAAAAATCAGAAGACCAACCACCAGGATCGACTTATCAGAAATAATGGTCTTAAGCGGGGTCTTTGATCCGTGATGGGCTGTTACCTCCGGAAGCTTAATAAACAGCATCCAGGTAAACAGAATCAGAACGAAACCTGCAACGGTGAAGAAAGCCACCCGCCAATTGCCCCCCAGGAACAGAACCAGAGCTATGATCAGAGGTGCCAAGAAACTCCCTCCGGCAGCAAACATAGTTGATAGTGAGATATATTTTCCACGTTTCTCGGGAAACATCTGCAGCATGATGCTCTGACCGACTGCCCCGATAGGACCGCCGAACAGACTCATAAAAAAGACCGTACAAAGGAGAGCTATATAACCCGGAGTAAACCCTATCAGAATCAAACCAGCTATCAAAACGGTAGTAAGACTCATCCATAAAAGCTTTCGTTTGCTGAAATCGGAGACGACCCCCGCAATTAGCGAACCCAACAAGGATCCGGCAGACAGCAGCGTAAAAATCAAACCTGCACTGGAGTAGCTTAAGTCCAGTTCAACAATGATTGATGGAATCGAAGGACCCATCAATCCAATCACCATAAGCCACAAACCATTTGCAAGAAAGGCAATCCAGGGCATATTCTCTCCTTATTTACGAGATAATTGAGGCAATTTCAAAAATCCTAGGAGCCTGTCGGACTTAGGATTTTTCAGTCGGAAAGTTCAGGATTTCTCCTGATAAACTCAGAGTTTACTCTGAGTCGTGATAAAGTCCGACAGGCTCCTAGAGATGAGCCATCGCCTGCTTCACACTCCAGCTTTCATGTACAATACCGGACATGGCTTCGATCATTGCACGGGTATTCTTGTGCTGCCAGATATTCCGGCCAATCGCAATACCTGAACCGCCTGCCTGAATTGAGTAGTAAACATCTGCAAAAACATCCTCAATACTATTTGTCTTGGCTCCGCCAAGAATTACTACAGGAACCATACATCCTTCGATAACTCCGGCAAAAGAGTCAGGATCTCCGGTATAATAGGTCTTTACAATATCAGCCCCAATTTCTGCGGCGGCCCGGGATGCCAACCTGACTCCCATAGGATCAGTTGATTTCATATCCTTCTGCTTAGCCATAGCCTCAATCATCAGGGGCAGCCCCCATTCCTCACAGGAATCGGCTACCAGAGAGGCCTGACGGGTAAAATCACCCTCCCTGGCATGTCCAAACTTAATGGTCACAGCCGCTCCTGCGGCAGCATAACGCAAAGCTGTTTCCGGAGAGGTTATCATCTCTTCCTCAAATCCACCGCCGAGAATGGTAAATCCACCGGTCAACCTGAGAATTAGTCCCAGACTTCTATCAAAGGCACCTTCAGACGCTCGTACAAAACCGCGGGTTGTAAGAACGCCGTCAGCACCCCCCGCAACACAATCCTCAATAAGTTTTCCCGGTTCATTTATCCCTTCCATGGGTCCGGCAATACCACCATGGTCGATGGCGACAATCACCGATTTTCCTGTATCCTTCCGAAATATGGAGTTCATCCTAATAGTTTTTCCCGTGTTCATGTTTCCTCCTAATCTTCAATTTAATCTTCAATTCGGGATAGTGAGCTGAATATATCTTTTAGCCCACCGTACGCACCCCGATATAATCCAAACATATCTTCATACAATCCACGGGTTTCCACGCAGGGTTCATATACTTTGCTGATTTTCACAATGCTGTCTGCTGTCTCAGCAAGATCATCTGTATCACCAAGACCATATAGAGCCAACGCAAGATCGCCAAGGAGTTCAGATTCGGTAGATTCGGGAACGAGTAGATTCTTCCCGGTGATATCGGCCTTAATTTGATTCCAAAGAGCGCTTTTTGATGGTCCGCCGGTAATTCTCAGATCATCGATCCGGGCACCATGTTCAGCCATAACTTCGATAACATCACGCATGGCAAATCCGACGGATTCCAGAACAGCCCGCACCATATCCTTTCTGGTATGATTGAGACCCAGTCCTATGAAAGCGCCACGTGCATTCGGATCCCAGAGTGGAGCCCTTTCACCAGTAAGATAGGGAAGAAAAAGCAGTCGGTCAGCACCAGGCCTGGCCTGAGCCGCTTCAGCATCCAACTCATCATTTCTCATGTTTCCGGCACCTGTAACATCTTTAACCCAGTCAAAAGCCCTGCCGGATGTCGAGATTATACCGGATATGTTGTACCAGGGTTCGACCACATGTCCATACCACATAAGGCGGGAATCGGCGATTTTAATTTCCGTACAGAGGTTAATGCCTTCTGAAGTGCCGGCTCTGTCACAGGCACGGCCAGGATACACGGCTCCGGTTCCTAAAAGAGAGACGACAAAGTCAGCACCAGCTGATATAACCGGTAAATTCTGAGGCAATCCGGAAGCAGCAGCTCCTGCATCACTCACCTTACCAATCATCTTTCCCGGTTTACTGAATCCAGGGAATTTGGCTCTATCCAGACTTAAGCTTTCCAGAAGAGCATCATCCCAAAAATACTGCAAAAAATGACTGCCTGGAAGGATTGTGACAGCTTCTCCGGTGAGCCAGAAAAGCATGGATTCCGGACAGGAGAGAAAATGTTCTGTCTCTGCATAGACATCCGGTCTATTCTTAGCCAGCCATAAGGCTTTTGGCAGATAGAAAGTCGGGTCGAGATACTGCCTGGAGACCTCTTTTATTCGTGCAGTCTCTGCAGTTCCCCTTCTATCCATCCAGCTCATTACCGGTGACAAAAACTCACCGTTATGGGATACCGGAACAAGCGTTGGTCCGTTACCGCTGATTATTGCAGCTCGGACATCAGCGCCTGGTCCAACCTGTTTAAGGTTATGCGCCGTTATCTCACGGAAAGCCTGTTTCCATTGCAGGGGATCTGCCTCATAGTGTCCGGCCACTCCATTTTTAACCATATCCAGTGTCTGTGAGGAGTACGCCAGAAATTCTCCATTTTCTGCCAGCAGAGCTCCCTTTATAACTGTTGTTCCTATATCGTAGGTTGCAATCATGTAGTGCTGTCCTCCACTGTCTCAGGCTGTACTCCGGTCATTGTACCCAAAAGAACCCGCTGAGTATCCGGACTCATTGCAGCATTGATCCCCTCTTCAATATCCTCAAATCCAACAACCCGGCTTAAGAGAGGTTTCACCTTTACCCTGCCAAACGAGAGCAGCCGGACTGCCTGTTGAAAATCGAACTCTGTCCGACCCTCAGTTCCGGTGACAAGCACCTCAGTTCTGTGCAGGGTGTTCATATCTATAGGCATATTCGGTTTATCCTGCATATACGCAGTATAGATATTGATTCTGCCGTTTTTACGAATCGACTGGAAAGCATTATCGAGAGCCGGGAGAGCCGGACTGGTCACCACACACGCATCAACTCCTCTCCCACCAGTCAACTTTTTCAGTTCCACGGTTATATCGCCGTCAATCGGGTTGAATACCCCATCCGCACCCATATCAAGAGCCATTTTCAATCTTTCGCTATCGACATCAGAAACGAATACCCGTGCTCCCATGGCAAGAGCTACCTGGAGATGCATAAGCCCCATAGGCCCTGCTCCAACAATCAGGACATCTTCTGCAATAGTCACCTGCAATTTTTTTAGCGAACGTATGCAGCAGGCTACTGGTTCAGAGAATGCTGCCTCATCAAGAGGAAGATTGTCCCCTATCAGGTGTACCTGATTTGGTTTGACCGCAACATAATCAGAAAAACCCCCAAGAGGTTTAACGCTCCTGTTAAAGCGATTTTCACAGAGATTCGATTGACCGGTTCGGCAGTAATAACACTCGTGACAACGGTAAACCATATCAACAGCCACCCTGTCACCAGATTTCAAAGAAGTAACTACCCCGTCTCCTATCTCAGCTACTTCGCCGGATACTTCGTGCCCGGGGATTATGGGATAGAATATTTTCATATCACCCCGATAGAGACGCTGTTCAAGCGTACAAATACCGCAGTATTTTACCCGTATCAGAACCTCACCCGGTTTCAACTCTGGTTTTGAAAGCTCCTTGATGATAATTTTTTGTGCATCTTCCAGAACTGCTGACTTCATATTGACTCCTCATGTGCCGAAAAGCACTCATGCTAATAATTAATATCTTCATATTCAAAACTTATACATATCTATTTTGTTGCTTTATGCTTAATGACAGACATGATAACCATAGCCGCAACGGTGATAATATAGGGGAATGCCAGAATGAAATCCGCTGGTATATCAATAAAGCCCTGTGCATAATTCGATAGGCTCTCAGCAAGTCCGAATACAAATGCCGCTCCAAGAATACCAAACGGGGTTTTTCCTCCCAGATATATGACAACCAAGGCAATCCATCCTCTTCCGGCTGAGATGTTCGGTACATAGGCTCCCAGATTCAGGGTCAGAACAGCTCCTGCCAGGCCGCAAGTGAGTCCGGAAATGAGAATCCCGGCCATTTGATAGTTCTGAGGTTTCAATCCGGCAGCCTTCAGGGCTTCAGGATTACTCCCGGTACCTCTAAGCCTATAACCAAATGGTGTTTTGTATATAAGTATCCAGGCTAAAATGACCATCAGCCATCCCATATATACCAGAACATTGTGCCCGAACAAAATGTCTCCGATCACGGGAATTCCGTGAAGAGCAGGGATCCGAAAAATAGGGAGTGAAGGCAGTCCTTCAAAAAGAAGCACCCCTTTCGTCCCGAACAGATAGAAGGCCAGAACAGTCGTCAATCCACCGGCAAGCAGATTTGTAGCAAGACCGGTGATAAATACATTTGCCTTGAGATAGAGGGTTATTGCCCCGAAAATGAAGGCAAAGAAGACCGTCATAAGGATTCCCAGAAGGATTCCCAGAAACAGGCTCCCTGTATAGGCGGCAAAGACCACACTGAAAAATGCACCGATAAGAATAAGTCCTTCCAAGGCTATATTGAGCATACCAGCGAGCTCAGTCATCAACCCGCCAATACCTGCCAGCAGGAAAGGAGTCATGATACTGATTGAATTATGAATTACCGGGATGGAAAATTCGCCGTTACTCATGCTGTTCTCCTTCTTCGCTGTACGAATGAATAGATAGCCTGAGCAGTTATCAGATAAAAGACAACCGCCTGTACAACAGAAGCAATCTCTATAGTCACATCAGCGTTTATCATCGCTGATTTTGCACCCGCCTCAAGATAGGCAAAGAACAGTGCTGATGGGATGACTGCAAGCGGATTATTCCTGGCAATCAGCGCTACCGCAATCCCGTTCCATCCCATTCCTCCCGAAAATCCCTTGAAAAGCATATGCTGTGTACCCATTACTGAGACCGCTCCAGCCATTCCATGAAATCCGCCGCTCAGAACCATCGGAAGAAGGAAGTATTTCTTCACATTGATGCCGCCATATCGGGCAAACTCGGGATTCAAACCGCATATCCGCATCTCATATCCCTGGTGAGTCTTAAAAAGGTAGAAGTAGGCAAGAAATGCAAGCACTACTATGAACACTATGCTTATATCCAGATTAGACGGCGGAAATATCTTCAGAAACCAAAATTGTTCGGCTATCTTCTTTGATGTCAGCAGACTGCTCTCGGGATCCTGAAGTACACCGGTGATAATATTATCAACAATATAGATCAGTGCATTTGAGATAAGGAATGAAGATATTAGTTCATCTGTACGCCATTTGAACTTGAAATATCCTGACAATCCCGCAACCAATGCTCCTGCCAGTACTGCTGCTGCAAGGCTGAGAGGAATACCTATGATTCCCGGCAGCCCGGGAAGTGAGAGACATACTGATGCAGCCGCCAGACCGCCAATATAGACCTGCCCTTCTCCGCCAAGATTGAACATCGAAGCTCTGAAGGCAAATGAAATACCCAGCCCGGTCAGCATAAGCGGTATTGCAGCATTCAGCATATTCCCGAAGTAGTACTTATTAGTCAGCGGTCCTGCAAAAAAGTAGTATATCGTATCTTTCGGGGTTTCGCTCATGATAAAAATCATAATAAACATGACAATAAACGCTATCCCAAGAGTAATCCCCAGTCCTGCCAAAGAGACAAACATATTGCTGCTGCGATTAGTTTTCACCTTCAACATCCCCTTCTGTATCATCTCTGGTGTCGGCAAAGTCATCTTTCAATCCAAGCATATACTCTCCAATAAACTCTCTTGTAAGTTCATCAGAAATCTCCCTGTCCAGAACGACCCGCCCGCGATACATAACCATCACCTTGTCGGCAAGCGCAAGGATCTCATCAATATTTGACGAGATGATAATGACCGCAACTCCGCGTTCCCTCACTTCCAGAATCTTCTCATAGATAAAATCACTGCTGGCAACATCCAGACCCCATGTTGGTTCAGAGAAGAGAATAAAATCCTTCACTCTTTTCAGTTCACGAGCCAATATAACTTTCTGGATATTCCCGCCCGAAAGCGTGCCGATAGGTACATTTTCGCTGCCGTCAATCAGGAACTCACTGATCAAACCCTGTACATGGTTTGAAATTTTTTCTCTATTGAAGATTCCGCTTTTATTCAGATAATCGTGATGACTGGTGACGATCATATTCTCTTTAATAGAAGTTTGAAGACTCGATCCGCGGTTCAGTCGATCTGTAGGCACATAGGAGAAACCCATTTCACGAAGCTCCATAGCCGACAGGTTGGTTATATCATCATCATTATGAAAGATCTTACCGCTGGTCACCGGTATCAACCCGGATATAACATCTTCAAGTTCGGTCAATCCATTTCCTGCGACTCCGGTGATACCAACGATCTCACACGTTGATGCAGTCAGATTAACCCTGTTCAGAAGCGGTCGTTTTTGACGTTTCCTCATAACCGAGACATCCTTGATAGTCAGTACCGGCTCAAGACAAAATCCCTCTTCCCGCTGAAAGTCAAAAACAACCCGCTTACCTACCATCAACTTTGAGATCTCATGTTCATCAACATCTATTGTCTCTTTTACCGCAACTACTTTTCCATTCCGCATGACCGTGATCCGGTCTGAAATCCCCTTAACTTCTGCAAGCTTATGGGTGATGATGATTATAGTCTTCCCTTGACCAACCAATCTCCTGAGTGTCTCGAAAAGTCTTTGTATCTCCTGCTCGGTAAGGACAGAAGTTGGTTCATCAAGTATGAGAATATCTGCCTTCCGATAGAGCATCTTTATGATCTCTACCTGCTGCATTTGCCCGACGCTGAGATCCGAGATCTTTGCATCTGCAGAGATATGGAAGTTATTCTGTTCTATGACGGCGGCAACCTCTTTCATTGCCCGGTGATTATCAAAAAAAATTCCGCCCTGCTTCGGCTCCTTTCCCAGCACCACATTCTGTGCCACGGTAAATTCCTTAATCAGTTTGAAATGCTGATGAACCATGCCGATACCTTGTGCATTTGCTGCAATAGGGCTGCTGATCCTCACTTTTTTGCCATTTATAATGATTTGTCCGGAATTAGGCTGCTCCATGCCATACAGAATTTTCATGAGGGTACTTTTTCCTGCACCATTTTCCCCGACCAGAGCATGGATTTCACCTTTTCTTACCTCAAGGTTTACATCGTCATTTGCGATAACATTGGAGGAATCATAGATTTTAGTAATATTCCGCATAGCAAGATAGGTTTCCACTTTTTTCTCCATCAGTACTCCATCAGTAAATGTATAAGTAATCTACCTATACCCGCTGAACACACAACTGATTACAATTTGTTCACAGTAAGCGAACAGCGGGGTATAAGATTGAGAAAATTCCCCTTTTTATTTATAGTTCGGGTGTATCCAGGATAAGTGCTCCAGATACGATCGCATCTACAAGTTCCTGTTGTTTTGCCCGGATATCGGCAGGTACAGTTGCAATGTAGTCAGGATCATCAGTGATGAATTTTACATATCCGTCTCTGGTGTTAAGTATGGTACCAGTACCATATTCAACCTTTCCATTTACCGCATCTGTTACAACTTCATAGACAAGTTGAGCCTGAAGAAGTGCTCCGCAGCCTGCTATAACACCAGGAGCCTGAGCATAAGCATTGTCATCCCAGTACAATACATATGTATCGCTGAGTTCACTCTCTTTGAATACTCCGGGAGCTGCACCGCCGGCGATGACACCAATTGCATCAACACCTGAGTCAATCATGCTTTTTGCTAATTCAGCAGCCTTGTTGGCATCATACCAATTACCGACCACACGATAATCCAGAGTTATATTTTCATTCACTGCCTGTGCACCCTGTTTAAATCCTGGTACCATCAATTTATTCAGTGCAGGATACTCCTGAGCTACAATTATACCAATCTTGAGATCGGCATTGGCGCCTTTCATGTCACTGGTAGTGATGAGTCCGGCGAGATGTCCGAGCATATAGGATTGTTCATACTGATTGTAGAGAAAACTGGCCATTTGAGGATTTCCTTCAATAAATCCGTCAACAAAGATGAATTTCTGATCGGGAAACTGTTCTGCTATTTCCTTGCTTACAAAAGGCATAGAGGGATTAGAGGAGAGGACCACATCATATTCACCTGTTGCCACAACTGACGTCATTTTTTCTGCCCATTCAGCCTGATTAAAACCAAGCTCAACCACTTTCATTGACGCGCCGGGAGTCTCGTCGATAGCCTTCTGGGCACCTTCAACAAGCTGTTCATAAATTGGACTTCCTGCAGTTACTCCAGGAACTATGACTGCAAGCTTGAAGGGTTTCGCTTCAGCTGCGTTATCTGCATCTGCATCTGCATCTGCATCTGCTTCTGCTCCTGCAAACATTAAAGCTGGTGTTAGTACCATTAATACAATCACCATCAGAGCCGCTAATACTTTTCTACCTTTCATAATAATCTCCTTTTCTCTATAATTATGGTCTTAAGACCAATATTCACTAGCATAGTATCCGAATACCCTGATTTCGGGAATATCCGGCCAGCACCGAACTATGCTGATCCTGGATTCCTGAGGCTGTATTCTCCCGGTCTTCACCAAGGAGCAGGCTAATGTGCATCTTCCGCATTCGGTGCATTTATCAGGATCAACTTTAAATCGCATATAACCCTCTACCTTAGTCTCTTTCTATTTAAGGAAAATATCATTTTGTATAGTCTTTATATAATAAAACATATCATGGCGAACCTTATCACTAGCATGCATTTCAAGCCCTTCTATAATTTCTCTGTTCAGTTTCATATATTGTTTCAGATTACCCACTCTCTTGAGAGCTTTTCTGTTCAGCGCTTTCCAGTGAGCCTCTTTCATTATAAAATTGAGGGCTGAAAACACGGTAAATAGCACACTGTTATGAGAACATCGTCCTATTGAAAGGTGTAGTTTCCTATCTTCCTCCAGGAACTCTTCCATAGCTTCATTGTCACCTGAACTTATTCTTTTAGCTATACTTGCAAGTTTTGTATGTATTTCCCTAATCTCAACCAGCTCTTCCTTTGTTGCACGTTCTGCAGCTAATCCGGCAAGTCTGGGTTCCAATTCGAGACGGGTTTCAAATATCTCATTCGGATCGTGACCGATTAAAAGAGATTTTAACAGTTCAGTATCGATAGTTCCCTCTGAAGCATCTGCATTTATGTAGTTTCCCTGGCCGCTCTTACATACTATCAAACCAAGCATTTCCAGAGCACTTAGCGCTTCTCTTATACTTGCCCGGGACGCCCCGAATTCGGTTGCCAGATTTCTCTCTGAGGGTAATTTCTCACCAACCTTCAGCTCTCCATCTCTTATTGAATTCTTGATCTGTCTGGCAATCTGCATATAATATTTTTGTGGTTGAACCTGTTCAAACATTGATAATCCTTTAAACCCTTTGCTGGTCTACTGTAAGGTGGCCTGACCAGTTTCTAGTATAATAAGACACGTCTGTTTAGTTGTCAAGTTTTTTTATGTGTTAATTTTCTCTACATTCTCAACTATATAGTCTACCTGATATTGGCCGACAAGGAATCTTCTGGATCCTCCATCAATTTGGAGAACATAAAAATCATCATTATAAGGGTAGAGCTCAACTTCTTTAACAATTGACTCATCATCCCGACTAATATACCTTAGCTGAAATATTGGCGTACTGTCCAGAAATTGATCAACGATACCTGATTCAGCATCACCTTCGACTTGTCTGCCTATAAGTACCTGGTAAAAATCCTTAAACAGATCCTCCTCAACCCTCTGACCATTCATAAAAAAATCCTCAACAGTATCTTCTTCATCACCAGATCGCTCAATGCTCCCTTCAATCAACATCTCACCAATGGTAAGTTCATATCCGCGAATAGCATCAATCCCGACCAGTGCAGCAAATGGCTCCACATATTTAAATGGAATGATATCAGCTGCTGCAGTATCAGCTGCTGAGAGTAACATTACCGGTGAATCTGTTCCTGCCCGTAGTGCATATCGCATACCCTCTTCAGTAATGTTACCTAACAATAGATGTAATCCAGTACCATCTTCAGCAGACATCTTCAAATCCAGAGCCTGCACCGCATCTAACCCATACTCGGAAAGAGATTCAGGCGCATCAATGAACTCATATATAAATAATCCTGACTGAAAAATCTCCAGGATTTCAAACAGTTTCGAATCATTAACTCCCTTTGGCGGATCATAAGGATAGGTATAATAGAATGGAAAAAGACCCGGATCAAACGGATCATTACTGGAATATCTGGCAATCGTGTATTTGGGTTCCCCATTCTTTTCTACAGAAATACCGGTAAGAACAGACACATTAACCAGAGGCAGTGCTTTTTCCCTTATACTATACAGATCTGCAAAAAGCATATCAGTTAAGTATCCCTGAACGAGATAGACATTCGGATCACCATCTCTCATAATATAACTTGCTGCACTATCAGGACTTTTATTCCCTAGTATTAATACAACACTCTCTTCACCAGCAGTAATCGTACAAGATGCTTTCGGAGCATCAAATCCAAAATCTGAAATATTCTCCCCTTCGGATACAATAGTATTTGAAGTAAACAGAACCAGGGAAAACCGAATTGACTGAGCTGCACTGGTCATCAGTGAAACTCCCGGGGTATCCGCAACTTTAAAGGTTCCCTCCCCAAAAGGTAACAGCGTATAATGATCCCCACCTATGCGATTAACTTCTATAGTCTCAAGATTGTTAATATCAAGATCAATAAGACTGATTAATTGATTTATCGGCTCTACTTCAACAACTGCTTCCGATTCCGGAAGCTTGTCCGATTCCGGCACCTTTGGTTCTCTGGTTACCAGCACAAAAGCCAGAGCCAGCAGAAGTACTGCTGCTGCTGCAATAATGAGGAGACGCGTTTTTTTCATAGTCGCTTTCTCCTGAGATACACAATAAGACCTGCTAAAATAATACCGAACGGTATAAGAATAATAACGATACCCACATAGATAAATGCATTTGCACCGCTCATCTGCAGGGGAAGCTGGTAGAGACTTCTGCTCTGGATATTAATGGCTTTATCGCCACCGGCCAGCCAGCTAAGTGCTGCAAGCGTGAAATCAAAATTAGCCTTCAATGATCCAATATTGGGAAGAGGAGTAAAAGATTGAGTAGAACCCAATACAAGAATTTTCGCCCCTTCCTGAAATCCTGTATCCATATTTTTTTCAGCTGCACCAACAGCCGCAAAAACAGGGCCGGATTTGTCTGTGATGATCCTGTTCGGAGATGCTGCTGCATCTAAATCAATTCTGAACCAGGATTTACCGGTACTAGATAGAATTGGGACAAATTCAACATTTCGTTTAACTATTTTGGTCTCAGCAAATCCAATTGATGATAAAATAATCATATTCTGGTTGTTCTCAATTAAAGCCTGGGCAATTTCCTCTTCTTCATATATCGGAGCAAATCCTTCCGGCGAACTTCCAAACTCAGGAATAAGTCGGTTGGAATCCTGCTCCATAATAATCCCTTTCATCATATCAATATTCCAGGACTCAAGAAATGCAGTCAGATTGGTTAAATTCTCCTGTACAAGATCAAATGCCGCATACAGGCTGCCGCCTCTTTCAAGAAATTCCTGAATCTTATCAATCTCATTCTGGCTGTAATCCCAAGAAGGACTAAGTATGGTAAGGATATCTGCATCCTCAGGGATAGCACTTATAGTAGTCAGGTTAAGAGTATTGAGCGTAAAGTTGCTTTTTTTAAGCGTAGAGGTGTAATCAAAATCATCAAACGTATACTCATTATGTCCAAGCAGTTGGTAAACAGTGATCTGTTTTCCGGTTGAAGTATATTGGATAGCTGCAGATATACTCTGTTCAGCCTTAAATCCATACACATTTACTCCGCCCTGCTCAGTATAAGATACATTATACAGATCGATACTCGGGACTATCCTGCTTCTGTCTCCGCTTACTACAATAACAGATCCTTTTGTAATTGATTTTAGATCCTCTCCCTCTCCTGATTCTTCGGCATAACGGGCAATCAGTGCAGGATTTCTATCAGGATCAACCGTTTCCAGTGACACATTACTATAGGATTCATACTGCTTAAGCAGTTCAAAAACCGTTATATTTTCCTGTCCGGTTGCTGACAGATAATAGAGAGTTACCTGATCTTCCAGACCATCGAGAAGTGCACTGCTCTCCTCGGTAAGGGTGTAGAGATCCCTTTTAGTCATATCAAAATCCAGATCAATTTCACCAGCCAGCAAGTTTATCAATACTAGTCCGACCAGAACTGCAATGCTTATAGCGACAGATATTGCCGCGTGTTTTACTTTAAACGATATTTTTTTCATATATTGTTAACTCCAGCGGCGGTTTTCAATCCGGTTTCCTGTTACATACAGAAAAAAGGCTGAAAAACTCAGGTAATAGACTACTGCATCCAGTTTCAAAATTCCCATGGAAAATCTCTGGAACCTGCTGGTTAATGAGAACCAGGCAATAAACTTACTAATAAGCCCATACAACACATCCGGGGTGATTATGAAAAGAATTAACACAACAACAACGGCAACAATGGCTGCAAGTGCCGATATGCGCCAATCCTGTGCCTTACTTTGAAATACTGCTATAGCAACTCCTGCAAGAATCAGAATGAATATCGCTCCTGCCATTGAGGACATGGGTACAAAAGATCTTATGTAATCTATGACCCAACTCGCCAGTAGACCGCAGAAGGTAAGAATTGCAGCCGAGGTCTGGCTCTCTGCAACCTCTGACAAGAAAGTTCCAATTGCAATAAAAGCACTGCCTAAAAAGAAAAAACCGATATAGGTGCCCCATATCTGCGCCCAATCCATTCTACCGTGAAAACCAAGAAATGTAGGATACAGTATAGTAATTATTAATGTCAGCAGAAAAACTGTTACTGCAGCCAAATATTTCCCAAGAACTATACCGCTGATACTTACAGGGCTTGAGAGGAGAAGCACATCTGTTTTTTGTCTTTTCTCTTCGGTAAAAAGCCTCATGGTGAGGATGGGAACAACCAGAAGAAAAATAAAAATCAGACTGCTGAGAAAACTTGCATAATCACTGCTCCCGGTAAAAATATTCTGCAGCGAAAAAAGCAGACCAGCGATAAAAAGAAATGCCCCCATAAATATATATGCACCAGGAGTGAAAAAATAACTTTTTAATTCCTTCTTATATACTGCTATCATATCTCCACCTCTGCACGTGTCAGATCAAGGAAAATTTCCTCAAGACTCATATCGATCGGCCGCATCATCAGCAGCGGCTGATTTGCTGCGGCAAATGCTGAAAAAACTGCTTTGCGAATATCTGCATTCTCTGCTGCTTTCATCTTCACCGTTACCGCTCCGGCCTCCTCGCCTTCCTCAATCTGATACTCAACAATATCAGGGATACTTTTTACGGTCTCTTCAACAGCTTCCCTTTCTGCAGCAACGGAAACAAAAAGGCGGTTTGTACCGAAAAGATGCCGGGAAAGATTTTCCGGTGTATCTGAGGCAATTATTTTCCCTTCGGCAATTATTATAACCCGCTCACACACTGCCTGAACTTCAGAGAGAATATGTGAACTGATTATAACGGTATGATCTTTACCCAGATCGTTAATTAAGTTTCTGATTCCAATAATTTGTCCCGGATCAAGTCCGACTGTAGGCTCATCAAGAATCATGATAGGAGGTCTGCCAATCATTGCCTGAGCAAGACCTACTCTTTGCCGGTATCCTTTACTAAGATTACGTATCAATCGTCCGGAAATATCCGTAATACCAACTCTCTCCATTACCAGGGGAATCTCTTCTTTCCTCTCTGATCTGGGAATATTTTTTAGATCACATACTGTGCGTAAATATTCCCTAGAAGTCATCTCTCCATAGAGAGGCGGATGCTCAGGCAAATAGCCAATCATTTTTTTAACTTTTGCCGGATCATCCAGAATATCTATTCCGGCAATCATGGCTTTTCCGTCTGTTGCGGAAATACACCCGGTCAGAATGTTCATAGTAGTCGATTTTCCAGCACCGTTCGGCCCGAGAAAACCAATGATTTCACCCTTTTTGACTTTAAAGGAGATGTCATCCACTGCTACGATACGACCGAACTTTTTTGTGAGGTGTTCTACTTGTATCATATACTCTTACTCCAATATTTAATTCGCCTCTGCCGGTAACTAACCTCTCATTCATAAGATTATTCGGCTTCTTTATATTATCATTCCCGATGATATACTTGAACGCATTCTCCGTCAATAAAAAAATGCCGGGCTGAACAAACCAAGGCCAAATATCAACTTCTTTGGGTGTACCATAGAATTGGAAACCGCCTTCCTTGCTTATAGCAACTTTCACTCCCAAGTGTGTGCGCCCTGCCGGGCGTACACAAAAAAAGATGGCTGCCCAACAGGCAGCCATCTTTTCTACAAATCCTGGAAATTAACGGCCGACAGCTGTTAAGAAACCTTCGATTGTAAGAATATCATTTTCGATAGCTACTGCTAATGCACCATCATAGTAGTACATTGAAGTTGCGGCATCAGCATCAACTGCTATAGGACCAGTTGTTTTTGTAGATTTATCATCAACTAATACACCATCTGCTACACTGCTGTCCCAAACTTTTGCCCAGTCTACAGTTGCTGAAGTACCATCAGTTGAGAAATCCATACTGATTACCTGAGGTGCACCACTTGCGATATATCCAATCGCACGTTTCTCAAATGTTCCGTTAGGGAATGCCAAAGAGCCATTAGCATCGGTTACGATTCGGTAAGCGGTTCCACGGTGTGCATACTGAATGGTGATTGTTCCGTCAGCTGCTTCTGAAGCACTAAAGTTATCGCCTTCAACCTGAGTATAAGGAGTTACTGCAAACAGGAATACTCCTCTCAGACCACCGGAAAAGGTTCTCTGTGCATTTACATCATAGATATATGTCTGGAATACATGTGTTGAACCAAGTGCAGATGCACCGGAAACTTCATCAGCATGATCTTTGTCTACAGCGATGTAGCGGATATTTCCACTAAAGGTGAAATAGTTCTCAACATCATCTGTAACCAGGTTCTTTCGGAAGCTGATCTTCAGATCTTCAGAACCATCAGATACAGGGGCGGGTGCTTCAACAGGCACTTCAACGATTTTCTCTACAATCTTCTCAACTATTTCCGGTTCAGATTTAGCACAACCAGTAACAAATAAAGCAGCAATCAAAACAAGTGCAACAACAGTTACCATTGTAATTTTTTTCATTCTTCATTTCTCCTTCTAATCTCTTAGTAAATTATTAATCTAATATAGAATAGTTTAGTAAATTAATCAAGTATATTTTTATCGATAAAATTTAATTTATTAAAAAAATCTATATTTGCAGTATAATAACGAACTATGTGAATTATTATACTGCAAAAAGTAAAAAATCTTGATTTTTTACTTCGTATTCTGACGATGCAGATGCCTACCGCGTACAAGTAAGAATCCTAAGCTTTAAGTTGTACAGAGTACTAGACATGGGAATATCCTGCGTCTATTATTAACAGCATAATTTGCATGATTTGAAAAAAGTGCGTATTTTTGCCACTCCAACAAGAGGAATAAATGAGATGAATGTGATAGAGATCAACAAATTGAGTAAATATTACGGAAAAGCCAGAGGCATCATTGATGTAAGTTTCAATGTCGAAGAGGGAGAAATATTCGGTTTTATTGGACCAAATGGTGCCGGAAAGTCAACGACCATTCGAACCCTGCTATCTCTTATTTTCCCTACAAGCGGATCAGCCACTATTTTCGGTAAAGACTGTATAAAATATGGCCCTGAAATTCGTCAGGAAATTGGATATCTGCCATCAGAGGTCTTCTATTACGATAAGATGAAGGTGATCGATCTTCTTAAATACTCAGCAAGCTTCTATAAGAAGGACTGCACAAAACGCACTCATGAACTTGCAGAGATTATGGGACTGGATCTGAAACGCCGCATTGAGGATCTCTCCTATGGTAACAAGAAAAAAGTGGGAATTGTCCAGGGACTGCTTCATGAACCGAAACTAATTATGCTTGATGAACCAACAAGTGGTCTTGATCCGCTTATGCAACAGAAATTCTTTGATATCATCGCTGAAGAGAACAAAAAAGGAGCTACAGTCTTCTTCTCATCCCATATATTGGCAGAGGTCCAAGCCCTCTGTAATCGGGTCGCAATAATTAAAGAAGGTTCCATCATAAAGGTGGAGGATATGAATACACTTGGTGATGTACATTACAAAAAAGTCATTGTCAAAGGGGATCAGCTGAATGAATCAGGATTCTCGTTTGAAGGAGTAACGGAACGAAAGGCAGAAGCAGGAAAGATACAGTTCTATTATAATGGTGATATTAATAGGATGATCAAAGCAATCAGTTCTGAAAAGATTCAGGACATACTTATCGAAGAGCCCTCTTTAGAAGAGATCTTCATGCACTATTACAAATAGGTGATGCCGTTATGAATATATTTATGTATGAACTTAAGTTGTATAGAAAATCAGTCACCATATGGTCAATCTCCATAATAGCTCTTCTCTCCATGTTTATGACTTTTTATTCAAATTTTGCGGTTGATACTGCTATGATGGATCTTCTGTTGGAAAATTACCCGAAAGAACTACTTAAAGCTCTGGGGATGAATAGTGGTTTGTCATTATCTTCGATTGCCGGATATCTTGCCTTTCTCTTTACATTCGTTCAGATTTGCCTGGCCATCCAGAGTTCATTTTACGGATTTCAGGTTCTCTCTGTTGAAGAGAGGGAGCTGACTGCGGATTTTCTTATGACTAAACCAGCCTCAAGACGGCGAATCTTCATCTCAAAATTCATGGCTGCCTTTGCAGGCCTGCTGACAACCACCATCTGCACCGGGATCGGGATCTTCGGCAGCATCCTGCTTTTCAGGGACGGCCACCCATTTGAACCTGATAAAATATTTGTCCTCTTGTCATCTATTGTATTCTTCCAGCTCTTCTTTTTAAGTGTGGGAATGCTTATCTCAGTGATGATTAAAAAAATACGCAGCGTTCTCTCCTTCTCAATGGCTCTTGCCTTCGGTCTCTATATCCTAAGCGCATTGCAGAAGATCATAGGAGGGAAGATTCTGGGGATTATAACTCCTTTCAACCACTTTGAAGCTGGTTATATTTTGAAACAGGGTAAGTATGATACTGTTCAGGCCGCAATAAGTATAGGTATCATAATTGTCTCTTTAATAATGAGCTATATCCTCTACTTAAGACGCAACATTCATTCGTTATAGGAGATTTTTCATGAATATTATCAAAAGAGAGCTTCGTGCCCATATGAAATCACTCTTTATCTGGTGCGGCTGCATAATAGCTATCGTTATGGTAATGATGTCGGAATTTTCGGCTTACTATAATAATCCTGAAATGGGAAAAATACTGGATACTATGCCGAAGGCTTTAATGGATGCATTTTCCATGAGCGGTGCGAACCTTACTACCGTGAGCGGTTTTGTGAGTATGACATCAGTCTATTTCTATATCACCCTTGCCATTTATGCAGTTTTGCTGGGTAGTTCCATAATTTCCAAAGAAGAGCGTGATAAAACGGTAGAGTTCTTTCTTACACTACCAATATCACGGCAAAAAATCATTATAGGCAAGTGGATCAGTGCCGTTATAAATTGTATCATAATCAATGCGGTTACTGGTTTGACACTCTATGCCACAACTGCTAAATATGAACCTGGAATTGAATTCAACAAGTTCCTTCTACTGATGCTTTTAGCCATGTTCATTATTCAGATGATATTTCTCAGCATTGGAATGTTCTTGGCGGCAGTAACTAAACGATACAGAAAATCCGGAACCTATTCAGTCAGCATCCTGCTTGCAGCTTATTTTCTCTCGGTGCTTATCGGAATGAGTAAAAAGATTGATTTTTTGAAGTATATTACTCCTTTTAAATATTTCGAAGCTAACTATATTTTCCAGGAAGGTTCTCTTGAGGGTGTGTTTCTACTGATCTCATTGGGAATCATAGCAGCAACAACTGCAGGAATCTTTATATTCTATCCAAAGAGGGATCTGCATATATAAAAGATTAAAGGTACTTATGCTGGACATAGTTTCTTTGTTTTTTATATCGCTAGTAAACTTTTCATTTGGAGAATATTTTTATCTTTTAATTCAAGAACAATATTTGCTTTATAGGAATGAGTCATCGCCAAATTGATATTAGGCTGATCTGCTTTTCGATAATGCTCCTGTACATAATCTTCAGAAAACCCGCCACACAGTCATTACCCGAGGCAATAAATATATCACATTGGAAAACTGATAAAGTTTCAGCGAGTCTAGTAGATCCCATGCTTTTTAGGATTTACTAATTTCTATTATTGACATAAAATCCACGTAATGTCTAAAAAAGATAAGGGGTTCTTAATGAGCAATCCTCTCCTGATTCAAGGCGGTATGGGTGTAGGCGTCTCTAACTGGCGTTTAGCCAATGCAGTATCCAGTGCCGGACAACTCGGAGTAATTTCCGGGACATGTTTGGATGGAGTGTTGATGCGCAGACTTCAGGATGGAGATCCCGGCGGTCACATGAGACGGGCATTGGCCGAATTCCCCTTTCGGGATACAGCCCGAAATATTCTGGAAAAGTATTTTGTTCCTGGAGGAATAAAAAAAAGACATCACTATGCCAGATCGCCAAAATTTACTACTAAAAATAATAACTTTCTCAACGCTTTAACCGTAGTTGCTAATTTTACTGAGACATGGTTGGCAAAGGAGAATCATACGGGTTTTGTAGGAGTTAATTACCTGGAGAAAATACAACTTCCCACCCTCTCCTCCCTTTATGGGGCACTTCTGGCAGGGATTGATTATGTAATCGTGGGTGCCGGAATTCCTCTTGAATTCCCGGGGATTTTGAGTAAATTAGCAAAAAACCTCCCTGCCGCGCTACGCCTGAATGTAGAAAATACGGAAAAAGAAGAGAGCTTCTTTTCTCATTTTGATCCGGCATCACTGTTTGGTAAAAAGCTCCCTTCACTCAGACTCCCAAAATTCCTGCCAATAGTTTCTTCCAACCTCCTGGCAAATCTCATGACTAAAAAAGCATCCGGACCGGTAGATGGATTGATCTTTGAAAGTCATGATGCAGGTGGACATAACGCTCCGCCACGAGGAAAAATGCAGCTCGATGAAACCGGTGAACCAATTTATGGTGACCGGGATAGAATAAATACCGAAAAACTTAAAGACCTTGGGATTCCATTCTGGATGGCCGGATCGTATGGAGAACCGGAACAGTTGGAAGCAGCCTTGGCAGCTGGAGCAGCCGGCATACAAGTAGGCTCACCTTTTGCACTCTGCAAGGAATCCGGAATATTTCCTGATCTCAAAAATCGTATTCGGGAAGTGGTCAGACGCGGTATAAGTCAAGTCAGCACCGATGCGAATGCCTCACCCACAGGCTTCCCATTCAAAGTTATGCGGATGCTTGATACTCTCTCGGAATCAGCTCTCTTTGAACGAAGAAAAAAAGTCTGCAACATGGGCTATCTAAGGCAGCTCTACAAGAAAGAGGATGGTTCAATCGGATACCGTTGTCCGGCTGAAAACTCCGAAGCATATAGAAACAAAGAGGGAGTCATAGATGATGGCACTTCAGGAAAGCGTTGCCTCTGCAATGCATTATTTGCCACTATCGGCATGCCCAGTGAGTATGAAGATGGATATACCGAAAAAGCTATTGTAACAATTGGCTCCCGTCTGGAAAACGTAAGGAATCTATTGAAACAAAGAGCTGATTTTACTGCACGGGATGTGATTAACTATATTCTAAAAGTGAAATAGCAAATCTATAATATTGAAATTTCATATGGGTAAAATCTTCCCTGTCGACAACTAATAAACTCTATCGGGATGAATTGGGTATAAATAAGTTTTTAATCAGGATATGATTGTTGCATGAATGGACAAAAAAGAGAGAATGTAAACCCCGGATTAAAAGTAGCTATTGTATTGAAGCAGGATCAGAGAACCGGTAAATTAACAGAAGGTGTTGTTGCTAATTTATTAACAAAATCACAATTCCATCCTCATGGAATAAAGGTTCGTCTCACTGACGGGCAGGTTGGACGGGTTCAGGAAATTCTGAATTAAAAACAAAAGTGTATAGGTAATCAATAACCATGCTATGAGCTAATAGCATCCAGTCTAAGAGTAGCTATTATTAAACTGAACTTACTTCCTGGGTATCAGAAGTTAGTTTTTTTATTGGTTTAATAGTCAATGCTATTAGTGAGTTCATTACCGCCATAACAGCTGCAAGAACAAAGAGTAGTTCTATACCTACATTCTCCCAAATAAACCCGCCTGCCAGAGCAATAAATATACTGATCACATGATCCAGTGATATTCCTGTAGTTAATGTTGCAGTCATCTCTTCCTGGTTATCACTTAAATCCTTCACATAGACACTGGCTGCCATACTTGCATGAGACACCAGACTATCGATAATAAATATCCCGCAAATAACATAGAAGGCAATATTTTCCGGAAAAAGATGGTGAGCAAATCCATACACCAAACATACAAAGAATAGAATTACGGTATCTCCCACCATAATTTTTTTATATCCGATTCGATCAATCAATTTACCAATTAACGGGGTTGTAAAAATACTAAGGACTGCACAGATACCCATCAATGTAGCAATAACAGTTGGAGATGCCCCATATTTCAGGACAAGAACGTATGGTCCGAAAGTGATGAATACTTGTTTCCTGGCACCATAAAAATTTTGCAGGATGTAGTATGTTTTGTATTTTTTCCGAAAGTAAAGTCGCTGTCGTTTAACATGCCCACCCTCATTCCGTAGAAAAAAAGAGAGCACAAGAGCCCCGACGGCAAAGAATATTACGCATATAAAGGTAATAATAAATCCATTTTCAGTATTCGCTGTTATAAGAAATATAAGGGGTACAATAAAAAAACCAGCTACCCGTCCTATACTCAGTATACTGCCCATAAAACCAAGTGCTGAACCCTCTTTCCCCGCTTCAACTGAATGTACCGCATAGGACTGCCGAACGGGCATCAGTATATGCTGTCCTGCACTGAATATAGTAAGGAAAAAAATAGCCGGGATCAATTTGGTTCCCACTAAAACAAACCCTAGTATTCCAGCGATTGCTACAAAAAAACCAATTCTCAGAATCCGACTTTCAGGCATTTTGTAAAACAGCGCCAGAATAAGAAAAAGCAGAAGTCCGGGCATTTCTCTGAAAAACTCAACAATTCCACGACCTGATCGTGAGATATGTAGACTTCCTGCAAAATAATTTTCCTGGACACCCTGAAAGAGAGCTGTTGCGATAGAAAAACAGAGCATTACTATCAGTAAAAGAGTATAGTTTTTTTGTTTGTTAAACTGTTTCATGTTATAATCATATAGCTTTGACCAGTTTTGATAAATACAATCATTGAAATTAAAACAATTTTCCCACCGGATTTAGGTTAATCTATAAGTAAAAATTGTGAGACCTTAACACTTTTAGAATCCCCGGGCAATGGAAGTTTCTGCTGAAAAAATACACAATTCTGCAGCTCTCGAGCACCATCAGAGTGGATAATCTCCATGTTTGCAGAAACAATTGAATCCGGTATCATAATTCTAATATTAAGTGAGCGATAATCTGATTTTCTGCACTGAATTGAGATAGAAAGATCTCCTTCATGTGAATTGTAGTCAATATCCAATGAAGTCACTCTCCCTTCTTTATATGCATACCCCTCGCCCCCGTCACACTCATACTGTCCGGAACCGGAACTCTCTCCACTGCCTCCGGCACACACAAACAGATCAATCTCTGTTAAAGGGTCTCCAACATCAGCATATCTGCTTAATGGAATAATCGAACCTTCACGAAAAAATAAAGGAGTGCCCTCTCCATCAAGAAAAACTTCAAAATCATTGATTCCCTCTATCCATTTCCCTGACCAGGGTTCATACCAATATCCCTGAGGAATCTTTACCAGCTGCGTTGTTTTACCCTCTTCCATTTTCGGAGCCTGCATAACAGCACTCCCAACCATAAACTGGGATGCCTGCTCAAAATATCCGTCAAACTCATAGAGCAGGGGTCGAATGATGGGATCTCCGGTTTTTTCCAGCGCAATAAACAGATTATAGAGATAGGGTCTGAATGCATAGCGTGCACGAATATACTCACGTGTAGTGTTGAGAACCTCATTGTCGAAAGCCCAAGGTTCCTGCCTTGCTGTACCGTCAGCACTATGATTGCGGAAGAATGGGAAAAGGAAACAGGTTTTATGCCAGTCTATAAAATTCTCCGGTTCTGCATTGCAGCCAAAACCGCCAATATCAGAACCGGCAAAGGGGACACCGGATAAAGAAAGGCTCAGCTCCATCTCTACAGCCTTTCGAAGATGATGATAGTTTGAATGATTATCGCCTGTCCAAACTGCTGCATGACTATTAATTCCGATATAACCACTTCTGGTCAAAACAAAAGGTCGTTTCTCAGGTTCTGCAGCCAACAATCCTTTCACCATAGCTTTTGCCATCCCATTCGCATACTGGTTATGGTAACTCTCATGTGAAAGCATTCCATCAGAAAACCGCATCTCCTCCAGCTCGGCCGAACCCGTGCTGGGATCATTCATATCTATCCAAAATCCTGATATCCCAAGATTTACCAGCTTTTCGGTCCTTCCTGCCCACCAGGCCTTTACCCGTTCAAGGGAAAAATCAGGAAAGTGCGATGCACCTGGCCAGACAAATCCTACATAGGGTTTTCCCTCCGAAGTCAGGCAAAACATACCTTCCTCCGTCCCTTCCTGGCAGACGGTATAGGTCTCTTCCCGCTTAATCCCGGGATCGAGGATTGGGACAATTTTCCGCCCGGTTTTACCGGTAACAGAATTGAAAGTTTCTGAAGGATTGGGGAATTTATCATTGTCAAAGGTAAATATTTTATATTCATCCATATAATCGATATCAAGCCAAAGTCCATCACAGGGAATCGCCAATTCTGTTAATTTTTCATCCAAATGCTCGAGATCACCTGCAGATCCATATCCCCATCGGGACTGCTGATAACCGAGTGACCATAACGGCGGTCTGGGGACTCCCCCACTCAGCTGCTGCAGTTTCCGGGTTACTTCAGCAGGATTTTTCCCGGCAATTAAGTAGATATCGGGTATTCCATCTGTTGATCCGGTATAAAAAAAGGATTCATCCTTTCCCGAGTCTTTAACCCCTTCAATGACCTGCCTTGCCCCTGTATCTATAAAAACCGGATAGGGATTATGTATAAGCATTCCCACCCAGGCATCCTGCGTCGTATGAATAAGCATATACGGGATTGAGATATACATGGGATCAGTAGCTCCATAAAGTCCATCATCATCCGAAAAATCCCCCCATACATCGGTATTCCAGAATTTAGTCCGTATACCGGATTTTTC
>Ga0075115_10000177_pt1 | contig 31310 bp, 25 predicted proteins | sample AntAceMetag02UKH_FD_69785 | JGI IMG/M metagenome (GOLD analysis project Ga0075115, IMG submission 69785) | Saline lake microbial communities from Ace Lake, Antarctica - Antarctic Ace Lake Metagenome 02UKH | ecosystem: Environmental > Aquatic > Non-marine Saline and Alkaline > Saline | place... | reverse complement strand
GCGCACACATTTAAAGCTGCTCGTGATTCCATAAACGAGCTTTCCGCCCTCACGAACCATATAATCAACAACTTGAATGGAAGTCAGGTTTTTATCACAGCAGATCATGGTTTTCTATTCAGGGAGAGCAGTTTGACAGAACAAGATCGAAGCAACCTGGACGAGAAGCCAGCGAATGCAATACGCACAAAGAAGCGCTATTTGTTAGGGCGCGGGCTTGGTGGCGATAGCAATGTGTGGCAGGGCACGACCCGAATAACAGCTGGGACTAAAGATGATATGGAATTTTGGCTTCCAAAAGGCGCAAGCCGCTTTCACTTTGCAGGTGGCGCAAGGTTTGTTCATGGCGGAGCAATGCCCCAGGAGATCATTGTTCCCGTTATCATCGTCAAGGGGCTTCGTGGACAAGCAGCTGAGAAAGCAACCATTAAGAGAGTGGATATCTCAATTCTGGGGACTGTCCGAAAAATCGTGAACAGTTTACAGCGTTTTGAGTTCATTCAGGCCGAAGCCGTAACAGAACGGATTCTCCCCAGAACGCTCATGATTTCATTGCGGGATGGCAACGAGCTTATTAGCAACGAAGTTGCACTTACCTTTGACAGCAAGTCACCTTCGATGGATGAGCGTAAGAAAACAGCAAGTTTAAGAGTAAAAGCAGGGCAATACGACAATAAGCATGAGTATGCCTTAGTTCTACGCGATCCAGAAACGAACATAGAATATCTACGGATACCGCTAATCATAGACCTGGCTTTTAGCAGTGATTTTTAAAGGAGTGTTTACATATGGATGAGAAAATCAGCCTGGATACCTTGTTGAATCGTCACTTTCAGGGGAAGGTGGTCAGAAAAGACCTTACCAAGTTGGTCAAGGAAGGCGCAAACGTGCCCGTGTATGTGCTTGAGTACCTTTTGGGAATGTATTGTGCCTCGGATGACGAGAAGGTCATCGAAGATGGCCTGAAAACTGTTAAAAACATCTTGGCCGAAAACTACGTCCGTCCAGATGAGGCTGAAAAAGTTAAATCTCTAATAAAAGAGCGTGGCAGCTACAAGGTGATCGATAAAGTTACGGTAAAACTAAATGAAAAAAAAGATATATACGAAGCAACGCTTCTAAACCTGGGTGTCAAAAATATCGTTGTTTCGAGCGGTACAGTAAAGAAATTTGAAAAGCTCCTAGCTGGAGGTATTTGGTGCATCATTACCTTGAGCTATTATTATGATGAAGAGAAGAAGAGCTCTCCATTTGAAATATCAGATATTAAGCCGATTCAGATGCCGAATATGGATATGAAAGGGTTATTTGAGGGCAGAAAAGCCTTTACTCAAGAAGAATGGATGGATGCCATCTTGAGATCTACTGGTATGGAGCCTTCAGGCTTAGAAGAGAGAACGCGGTGGCATTTATTGGCAAGGCTTATACCTCTTGTCGAAAATAATTATAATATGTGTGAGCTTGGGCCAAAAGGCACAGGGAAAAGTCACGTGTACAAAGAAATAAGTCCGAATAGTATATTGGTATCTGGTGGTCAGACTACCGTTGCCAACCTTTTCTACAATATGGGGACAAGGCAGGTTGGTCTGGTTGGTGTATGGGATACCGTTGCTTTTGATGAAGTTGCTGGCATCAACTTTAAAGACAAAGATGGTGTCCAGATCATGAAGGATTTTATGGCATCGGGATCTTTCTCTAGAGGGAGAGACGCCATCAATGCAAACGCATCGATGGTTTTTGTCGGAAATATTAGTCAGGTTGATACACTGGTTAAGACAAGTCATTTGTTATCACCATTCCCAGACGTCTTAATAGACACAGCTTTTTTTGATCGATTCCATAGTTACATACCTGGTTGGGAGATTCCAAAGATGAAACCAGAGCATTTCACAAATCAATATGGAATGATCGTAGATTATTTGGCTGAGTATTTACGCGAGATGAGAAAGTATAATTTCTCAGATGCTATAGAAAAATATTTCAAACTCGGTAATAATTTAAATCAACGAGACACTATAGCTGTTAAGAGGACTGTCTCTGGATTGTTGAAGATTCTATATCCGCACGGTGAATATGATAAAGAAGCAGTGGCGCAGTGTTTAGAATATGCTCTAGAAACCCGCCGTAGGATCAAAGAGCAATTAAAAAAGATCGGTGGTATGGAATTCTGCGATGTCCATTTTAGCTACATCGATAATGAAACCTTGGAAGAGAAGTTTGTAGGGGTGAAGGAACAAGGTGGTGCATCATTGATTCCGGAAGGTCACGGGAAGCCAGGTACCATGTTTACTATTTCGACGGGATCCGGTGGCCTCTTGGGACTATATCGGATTGAAATGCAGGTATCTCAAGGCAACGGAAAATTAAGCATGTCCGGTATGGGTTCAAATCAGAAGGCCAAAGAACCCGTTAAAATTGCCTTTGATTATTTCAAGGCCAACATAAAAAGGGTCAGTGCAGCAGCAAAAGCTCAAGACCATGACTACCATCTGCATGTAGTTGAGCTGAACAACGCTGGCTATGCCACCGCCATGACGCTTCCGAGCTTTGTAGCTCTCTGCTCTGGGCTTATGGAGAAACCCATACAGGCTCAAATGGTTGTGCTGGGCGATATGAGCTTAGGTGGCAGCACCAAGCCCGTAGAGAACCTATCAGAGTCTCTACAGGCTGCATTTGATGCAGGTGCCAAGCGAGTCCTGATCCCAATGAGCAGCGTACAAGACATACCCACAGTCCCTGGCGAACTATTCGCAAAATTCCAAACCAGCTTCTACTCAGATCCTGTGGATGCCGTATTTAAGGCGCTGGGGGTTGAGTGATGGAGTTCCGAGAAACTCCGCGGACTCTCCCCACAACCGGCCCCAGCCAATCGGTGGGGTGCCGTGTAAAGTTTGTGGGGGTGAGGGGTGTCTCGGCCCCGAGGACATAACAGTCGAACTGGCTGAGTGGGTTTGAGGGTGGGAAGTGTTTCGGGGGATGGGGTGTGTATTTCCGAAACAGGAAAAAGGAAGGCATCGGAGGAAATCAAATGAGCACCAAGGAGCCAACAATCACTTGTCCCAATTGCGATACTGAGATTAAGCTTACCGAATCACTTGCTGCACCATTGGTCGCCTCGATTCGCAAACATTATGAACAACAAATAGTGAAGAAGGACAAAGATATCGCTGAGCGCGAAAAAACTGTTCGTGATAAGGAGAAGCAGCTCGCTGGTGAAAAGGAAGCTGTTGATGAAATGATTGCTGAAAAAGTCAGCGAGAAATTAAAATCAGAACGATCAAGCATTGCATCTGCAGAAGCTAAAAAGGCAAAGCTTGCTGCTGCGATCGAACTTGAGCAGAAGACAAGGGAGCTTACTGATACCCAGGAGGTTCTCAAACAGCGTGAAGGGAAGCTTGCTGAAGCGCAGAAAGCTCAGGCTGACTTTTTGAAAAAACAACGAGCTCTTGAAGATAAAGAAAGAGAGCTAGAGCTAACAGTGGAAAAAAGAATACAGGAAGGTGTTGGTGTAGCTCGTGACAAGGCCAAGGGCGAAATTGTGGAGGAGTTTAAGCTAAAGTTTGCGGAAAAAGATAAGACTATATCGGGTCTGCAGACGCAATTGCAGGATGCCCTTCGTAAGGCCGAGCAAGGGTCTCAACAGTTGCAGGGCGAAGTGCAAGAGCTTGAACTTGAAGAGATGCTTAGAACTAAGTTTCCGACTGATGCGATTGAACCGGTTCCGAAAGGTGAACACGGTGGTGATACGATCCAACGCGTGGTGGGTCCGCTTGGCCAAGTGTGCGGGACTATTCTTTGGGAGTCGAAACGTACGAAGAACTGGACAGATGGTTGGCTTCCGAAGCTTCGCGATGATCAGCGTTCGGCCAAAGCTGAGATCGCGGTGCTCGTCAGTCAGGCGCTTCCGAAGGGTGTTGAGACGTTCGACATGGTGGATAGTGTATGGGTTGCGCACCCCCATGTTGTCATGCCTGTGGCTATGATGCTTCGCCAATCACTCGTCGAGATCTCTACCGCGCGCGTTGCAACCGAGGGCCAGCAGAGCAAGATGGAGATGATATACACATACCTTACTGGTTCGGGTTTCCGCCAGCGTATACAGGCAATTGTTGAGGGGTTTACTACTATGAAAGACGATCTCGATCGTGAGAGGAAGGTTATCACAAAGCAGTGGGCTAAGCGCGAAAAGCAGACCGAACGCGTCATGGAGGCTACTGTGGGCATGTACGGCGATCTTCAAGGAATTGCAGGTAAGGGTTTGCCGGAGATTGAAATGTTGGAAGTGGATGCCTTGGAGGCGCCGCGAGTTTCAAAACCTAGTGGCGAGGAAGAATGAGACACGTGAATGGCAAGGAGATCGTTGGATTTACATTTAAATCCAGAGACACGACACTTAATTCACAATTTTGTGTCCGGAAAACTCAACCCAGTAACTTGTCCCCGGAATTCAATGGTTAAATTAAGCATTGAGGCGCCGATGATAAGAGAATTCAAAATGAGCAGGAAGTGAATAAAAAGGAATAATATTATGCCTAATGACAATCTCTTTCCAAGAGGCTCCGAATGGCGCAAGTGGGACCTTCATGTTCATACGCCAAAATCAATCGTTCAGTCCTATGGTGGTGATAAGAAGGAGATATGGGATGCATTCATAAAAAAATTAGCGTCGCTGCCAAATGAAATAAAGGTCATCGGTATCACAGATTACTTGTTTTGTGATGGCTATGAGCATCTATTAACTCGTAGAAGCGAATTCACAAACATCGAACTCATTATTCCAAACATTGAATTTCGTCTCAACACTTTTAGCGGTACAGGGAATAATACTCGTCGGCACAACTTCCACATTTTATTTGATCCTTCAGTTGAACCTCGCATTATACGAGAACAACTTCTAAACGGTCTCCATAATGGATATAAACTCCAAGATAAGACTGAATGGCATCAGACGCCTACTGTTCGTTCCCTTGAAGAATTAGGTAAAGAAATAAAATCAGCTGCCCCGCCTGATAATAGCATACAGGCTAAAACAGATTTAACAGTTGGTTTTAATAATATCACCTATAAGAGAGAAGACATTATAAAGCTACTCGAGAAGAGTTGCTTCAGAGGTAAGTTTGTAACTGCGATCGGTTATTCTGAGTGGGATCAATCTCGTTGGGATCAATCTGCAGCAGAAAAGAGAGATCTTATCAACGTGGCAGATTTTTGTTTAACATCTCTGTCTGACCCATCAAAGATCAGTGCTAATCGTGACGATCTAGCGAACAATAAGCTGAATAGTTTAGTTTTACATTCGTCAGATGCGCATGATCTGAGTCAAATAGGTCAGAGCTTGCTATGGCTCAAAGCCGACCCTACTTTTTCTGGATTGAAGCAGATTATCAATGAACCAGATGCAAGAGTTTTTATTGGCACTGAACCACCAATCTATAAACCAGATCATAAGGTTATTACTCAAATTTCAATACCAAGGTCAAAGGGGTGGTTTGCAGATGATTTCAGCCTAGAATTAAACCGTGATCTCGTTTCGATCATTGGTGGTAGAGGTTCCGGAAAGTCAGCTCTGGCAGAGGCTATTGCTTATGGGGCAGGAAGTAAGGACGATAATGAGAATGCTTTTCTGAAAAAGGCAGTTAAGCATAAGGATCCAATTACGGGTACAGAAATACATTTGCAATGGGGAGATGGTTCTAAAACGGGTAAGGTGGTTGGAGATTTGGAGGGGGATGAAGGTGTGGTCCAGTATTTACCGCAGGGTGTGGTGGAAGAACTTTGTTCGCATGTAAATAGCGGTAAGCTTAGAAAGCAGATAGAAAATGTTATCTTTCAGGCATTAGATGTAACGGAAAAGATGGGTGTATCGAGTTTTGATGAGTTAAAGGGGCAGATATTGCGGGATTTTCAATATGAGAAGGAGCAGGTTGTTAAAAATATTGTGGATATTAATAGTCGGATTCACAGCCTTACAAATGTATCTAAAGGTTTGCCAGAAAAAGAAAAGCAACTGAAAGAAAAGAAAGATGAACGCGAGAAGCTTAATTCAAGCATGCCCAAGTTGCCGAAGGAAGATAGGCAAGGTCAGGAGGAGCTTTCAGAGTACCTGCAAAGTAGAAAGGTCTTTGAGGATAAGATAATCGAACTCAAGACGATATTATCAGGAATTTCTGAGATTGAGATTAAAGTTAAAGTGTTCGGAGGTAAAATCAGAGAATATGATAGTGAAATGAATAGTTTGCTTTCGTCTGCACGTATTTCAGAATCTGAAGTCTTCCGAGTGAATCTCGATGAGGTTGGTATTAAGAAGGCTCTTAAAAAGAAGAGAGATGAAATATCTGGACAAATATCAATATTGAATGATGGTGATAAGGCTGATGTCGAGACGCTTTTGTGTGTGCCTCTTCGGTCTTTGAAGTTTGACAATCTAAAGAAACTGGATCTGGGGATTGATGAGAAGCAGAAGGAGACTCGGGCTTTCGAGACAAATAAAATCAAGTATCAACAACAAAAGAAGGCTGTATTTAACTTGGAACAATCTATCCAGGTGTTAAAGGCAGAGATTGAGAGAATTAAGAAGGAGACGGATCCTGAAACAAAACAACTGCTGCAGGAAAGATTGCAAGTGTACTCGTCCTATTTCGAGTTGCTCAAAATGGAGAAGGATAAGGTGACGGAGCTATATAGTCCTCTTCAAAGGACTCTTTTATCAGGTACAGATACTGATAAGCAACTGGTGTTTGAGGCTAAAATTGATCATCGGCTTAATGCGCAGGTGGCCGGAGGATTGGATATTATTGATCGTAAGCGAAGGGGTAATTTCCGAGAGTCAAATAGTATAAAAACGTGCTTTGGTAAAATGGCGGATGTTGTTCTTATGGCAAATTGTGAAAGTGAGGTGGTCATAAGTGAGTTGGGGAAGGTTCTTGATCGCTTCATGGAGTCGGAAGCGGAGGATATTCTTATAGAGGAGCAGTTGAGGGGAAATAAGTCGCTTGAAGATTTTGATAACTGGTTATTTGACCCGTCATATTATGAGGTTGTGTCGTCGTTGCAATTCGACGGCACTGATCTCTCCCTGCTATCTCCAGGTCAGAAGGGGATCGTTTTATTAATGCTTTATCTTGCCATTGATAAAGAGGATTATAGACCGTTGATTATTGATCAGCCGGAAGAGAACTTAGATAACCTATCTGTATATAAAGATTTGATTGGATATTTTAGAGATCGTAAACAGTATAGGCAGATTATCATAGTTACACATAATCCTAATCTTGTCGTGAATACAGATTCAGAACAGATCATAGTTGCGAATTATAATGGGAGTCGAAAGCCGAGGCTTAAATATTGTTCTGGTTCTCTTGAGGATCAAGCAAAAGCTATTCCTGATGTTCAAGTGGAAGACTTAGATGATGGAATAATTGATCAAGTGTGTAGTATTTTGGAAGGTGGTGATATTGCTTTCAATAAGCGAAAAAACAAATACTCAATATCGTGTAAAATTAGAGGATAGTCAGATTTAAAGAAAACCAAGGACGAAACCTAGGGGACGTTTCTACCCCAACTGAAGACAGTGATCAGTGATCGGTTATCAGTAAAATAATGAAATTCCGGAGAACCGTCACTTAATCAAAAAAGGCATCTCATACGTGAAGAAACTTTCCAAATCCAAGTACACCCTCGGTCTGCAATGCCCCAAGGCACTGTGGTTGCGCACCTACAGCCCCAAACTTGAGACTCCTCCTGACGAGGGTACCAAGCACCTCTTTGAAATGGGCCACATCGTGGGAGAGTATGCCCAGAGATGTTTTGAGGGTGGGGTACTTATCGACGAGGATCACATGCACCTCACGGAGGCGATCAAGTCCACCGAGAGGGCTGTTGCCGATGGTGCGACTGCCCTATACGAGGCCACCGCGGCTTTTGATAATACGCTCAGCCGGGCGGATATCCTACTAAGGACTGAAAAAGATCATAACGAGTGGGACATCTACGAGGTCAAAGCGGCAACTGGGGTAAAGGACTATTATCTCGGAGACGTTTCGTTTCAGCGTCGCTGTTTTGAAGGGGCTGGATATGTCATTCGCAATACCTACCTCATGCACATCAACAATGAGTACGTTCGGCACGGCGAGATAAACCCCAAGGAACTGCTCGTCACCGAGGACATCACCACTGACGTGCGCGATGTGATGACCGGTATAGATGAGCGCGCCGAGAATCTCCTTGCCATGATCAATCAGGATACATGTCCGGAAGTTGCGCCCGGCAAGCAGTGCAAGAAGCCTTTCACCTGCGGTTTTTTTGACTTTTGTAACAAGCGCGAGCCGTACGATATTTATGAGCTCCCCCACGGAGGCAAGCGCATTGCTAAGCTCGAGGCAATGGGGGTTAGGTATCTCAAAAACATTCCGGATGATATGGAACTTACGGTCAGGCAGCGCAGCGTCGTTGTGAGTGCCCAGCGTGGTGAGGCCGTGATCGATAGAGAGGCGATACGGGAGTTTCTAGGCACGCTCGAATACCCTCTCTATTTCTTCGATTTTGAGACGATCGCGCACGCGGTGCCCTTTTTTGATGATTCGCGTCCCTACGAAGCCATCCCGTTTCAGTTCTCGCTGCACATCCAAGAGAAGAAGGGTGGCCCGGTTGAGCACCAAGAGTTTCTTCACAACGAAAAGAACGATCCAAGACGGTCCTTGATCCGGGAGATGGTACGGCTCCTGGGGAAGAAGGGCAGCATCGTTGCCTGGCATATGTCGTTTGAGAAGATGGTTATCGAGAACATGGCGACCGATCTGCCCGAGTTTGCCGACGATCTCAGGGCTTTTCTCCCTCGGTTTAGGGATTTGATCGTGCCGTTTCGGGAGGGAATCTATGTACACCGCGATTTTCACGGCAGCGCCTCGCTCAAGAGCGTCTTGCCGGTGCTGGTGCCGTCTCTGTCCTATGGTGAACTTGAGATTCAGGAGGGCACCGGCGCAAGTCTAGCGTACGAGCGGTGGATGTTGGGGCAGATGCCGGACGAGGAGTGGAAGGGAACGTATGATGCGCTGCTCAAGTACTGCGAACTCGACACCCTGGCTATGGTAGAGATTTTGAAAGTCGTGAAGTGTGAAGTGTGAAGAGGACGGATATGAAGGGCTGGGCCATTATGTTACGAAGGGGTGATGTAGTGTCGCAGTGACGCCGAACATCTAGTGTGATATGATTCCTTCAATAAACTTGGCAAGGCCTTGAAGGACTCGAAGGTTGACCTCACGTCCTGCGAGTCCGAAGCCGAGATGATATTTGCCATATTGAAACATATTTCTTGAAAAGGGGGAGTTATGAAAAAGTGCATCGGAATAGCAATTGTATTAGCTTTCTTCATGCAGGGTTGTGTGGCCGCCCTCATTGGAGGTGGTGCCTATCACTCTGCAAAGAGCAAGAAGGCGCAACAGGAGTTTACCAGCAACTATCAAAGAATAAATATGGAAAGGGAATCCAAAGGGTTGGAGCCACTCGATTGGTGTTCGGAGGCATATCGCTTTGATAAGGGCTTTGCCAAGAGGGATACGAATTGCCGCAAGCGTATAGCTGCATATGAAGGGGGCGATAATTCGGCACTAGGGAGACCTATGTTGCAAAGCGATGTGGACAGCCTCCCTGAGCCACCGAAGCGAAAATCCGGGAGTAAGTATAGCCGTTGATACATTAGCGAATATATTAAATCAGTGAGTGTTTCAAAACCCCGTTGATATTATTAACAAAGTCCGGGGACACGACACTTAATTATAGAGCGTGTTCGGAATTCTGAATTAAGTATCGTGTCCCCCGAATTCCTATGGTGATCTTGAGATTCAGGAGGGTACCGGCGCCAGTTTAGCGTACGAGCAGTGGAAGGGAACGTATGATGCGCTGCTCAAGTATTGCGAACTCGACACTCTGGCTATGGTAGAAATCTTAAAGGCCGTGACACGTGAACTGGGAGATGGCTGATGAGGGAAGATCTAAGCTCGATATGAAGATTTAAACGGAGATGGAACAAAAGAGCTTGTTCTGATTCATAATGGTGCTTCCTGCGGTGCGTTTTATTGGGTATTTAAACCGGATAAGAAAATGAAATGGGTGAATATAGGAAATTGGTGTGGTTGTGATTGGGCGTGGTTGGACGAGAAGACCGAGAAGCCTACATATAAGATTAAAAACACGACACATAATGGATATCGTGATATTTGGACATGTGGTATGAGCGGTTTTTTCGATGGGACTAAATACGTTGGGTGGCGACAGTAATAGACAAGATCGCGGTTTAAGAGTCATTAAATATGATTGAAACATGGCATTCAAAATTTAGCCCGCAGCAATTCCTTTCTCGCGTCAATGTCGATCTTTTGATCGAACACAATAAAGCCTACAACGAGAACAAGGTCGAACAGCTTGCTAGTCCTTGTATTCTTTGCCATGGGTTGCATGGGCCAGGCCTAATCCTCAATGATAAAACATACCTGTGCAAATCATGTTTTACTGAGGTCTCTGGGGTCAGGTATCCAGAGAAATATGAAAAACTATACAGACAATACCTTACAGACCGAGAGGCAAGAAATCAGGCGCGTGCAGCTTTCATTGAAAGTTGCAGATACCGAAAACTATCCTTGTGGGCCGGAATTGCTACATGGATCCTTATTCCCCTGCTCTATTTTCATATCGGTTTTGTAATAGCCCCAATTGCCACAGTGTTTATTTGGCGTTGTTCCCGCGCAAAGCATGAAAGAAAAGTGAAGCAATGGGAGTCTATATACTCAATTCCTATAGAACCAAGATTAAAACATTTTCACGATCCAACAGCAGATATCAGTTCCCGAGATAAGGTAATTCTTAAAATATTTAATAACTGGCCTGGATATCCGCCATTTTGGGATTATCTTCGTGAAGTTGTTTTGAAGCGAGATGGTAGTAGATGCCAAGTATCAGGATGTCCTTCAAGAGTAGAACTCCAGATACATCACAAGATACCTGTAGCCCAAGGTGGTGAGCATGTACCAACAAATCTAGTCAGTTTATGCAATTTTCATCATGCATTAGAACCCGACGTAGGACATGAAAGAATTTGGGGCAAGATAAAGACCCGGTATTTCACAGTGGTGCATGCACATCGAAGGCGTAATTCCTCTTCTCACGGATATCATGACGTTCGCGCTCATGTAAGAAGATTAGAACTCGCTGAAAAATCTGAATTGCAGGTGATCGCGAATTATTATGGGCTTGTATGCTCTTCCTGCAACAGTGGCAACTTGGATATTGATCTAGATAAACAGAATCAACAAGTTTCTGTATCATGTATTGAATGCGGGGAAAAATGGATTGGCAAAAGACAACTAACCGAGGAAACTGGCCCGCGACTTTCCGAAGCATTGCAGATAACAAGGAATAAAGGAATTTGGTCACCTCGATGGGATATGCTTGAAGCGCGAGCTGATGCGATATTTCGTCGACATGAACGCTCTCAGCTCCCCCCAATGGAAGAGGGGAGGGAGTATTCACCCCAGCCTCACCTTCCCTTTCGAGGGGGAGGTGATAAGGTAACCTTTCGGCAGGCCGCGGGGAATTATCTAGTTAAAAGGAATAATAAAAAGCTAAAACTGAATCATAAGAACGTAGAATCAAAAGATAGTGATGCACCAAAATGTCCAAAATGTGGAAGTACGATGTGCTTTAGGAAACCAAGGAAAGGCGATAAGTGGAAGACGTTTTGGGGCTGTTCAAAATATCGATCGGACGGGTGTAACGGAAGTCGGAGCATCGATGCAGCGGAATATATCAGCGCGGATCATAATGAAAGCCCCCCGCGGCAAACCGCGGGATATCACCAGATATCCCCCTCTCCCCGCCTCCCTCCTCAAGAGGGCGGGGATGTTGTAACCTCGCAGCAGGCTGCGAGGAATCACCTGTCTGATCGGGATGACAATTCAGCAGGCGAACAAAACATCAATCAAAATGAAAGAGTGTGGTTATCAGAAAACAAATCTGTAGCGATATTCGCAAATTCTAAGCAAACGCTTGGTTTCGACGCCTATTGTCCTTTCTGCCAAAAAGTATACAGAGACCTTCTATCGTACGGTCAGAATGTCAGTAAATGCCCACATTGTGAGAAGGCTCATGCAGTTAATATTGTTTGGTAAAAAACTTAGCAGCGCTTAACTAGTTAATTCCAAGTTCCGGGGACCCGCCACCAAGCGACGGCTCGCAGGCTGTTTCTACCCCGAAAAGACCGTGAAGTGTGACCCCAGCCATGGGGCGGGGCAAGAGCGTGAAGAGGAAGATCAAAGGCAACCCGAAAAGCCCACCTCGCAGGAGTCACTTGTGCAACCGGGAAGACGAGCGAGAAGACCGACTGAGAATTCTGCGCGCAATTTATTCGGTTTCCTGAACGTGCCCCGATTCATATCTCTTTTTCAGCATCTGGTAGTCCAAGTCCATACCCGCATGAATAAATTCCCGATAGCCCGAGTTGACCTCGCCAGGCTTATGCAATGGTAGCCCATTCGGATGCATGATGGATCGAATCAACGCATCATATTTACCATGAGCATAGTAATGATAGCTACTCCATCAAGCCTTTGATGAGATTTACCAGAGGTTCGCCCGTTCCTTTGATCGTTTCGCCGCTGAAGTCGTAATCGGCGTCTCGCTGATAGGCCACGATGCAGGAGAGGTAGGAATCGATGTCCTGGCACACCATAAGGGAACGGTCGTAGGTCTGGCCACCGCTTACGGTGCTGCCAACCGCATAGATACACACCACGTCATAATAGATGCCTTCGTACATATATGGATCGCTGACCGTCTGATAATAATAAGGATGTGTTTCTTGCACACCATCGGTAACGAAGGTGATGGCTGTGGTGTTCATCGCAATGATGTCCACCTCGTTTGGCATTGCCGCGCCAAACGCTGCCGAGCAGGTATCCTCTGGGTTGTCGGTTTTGCTATATGTCCCCACGTACAGGCTCGGATCGCTGTAGCGAAAAACATTGTCATCCTTGTTGTCGTCAATCTCTGGCAGATTTGCCGTGGCAGCGGGGCTTTCAGATGCGCTTGCCGGATCGGTCGAATCGCCACCACCGCACGCTGCCAGCGCAAACAATGCTGCCAGGATCATACTGAGTATCGCCTTCTTCATACACTCCTCCTTTGTTGACATGCGTCTTGTGGGTGTCACATAGCAGATTGTCGTGTCAGGGAAGGTCACAGACGCATGAAAAAAGAGCGTGACCTTGGATGACGCAGATATGGTCTAATGACAATGCTCAATGGAGTCCTTGCGAGTTGGTTCAGGATTCTCTAATATGCGCGGAATTGAGAGGGGGGCTCTATGCCCAGAGGCGATCAGATTTCACGGCAGTGGAGAATATTACAGATGTTGGAAGCGCAGCGCGGCGGCGTCTCGGTGCCGGAGTTGGCCTCTCAGCTCGAGAGCAATGTGCGCACCACATATCGCGACGTGGAGGCTTTGGAAATATCCGGCTTTCCGCTGTTGAGCGAGAAGGTCGATGGGGTTGATCGTTGGCAGTTCGTCGAGGACTATCGGCCGAAGATGCCCGTACCGTTTACGCTGACCGAGATGATGGCCCTGGTAATCGCGGAGGGGCATCTCAAGGCGTTCTCGGGGACAGTGTTCTCAGATGCGCTTACCCATGCGTTTGAGAAGATGCGCTCGATGCTCAAACCGGAGGCGCATGCATTCATCGAGGGTCTGTCAAAGACGTTTGTTGTGGGGCTTGCGGGAAAGAAGGACTATCGACAATATCGCGAGACAATCGATGTCATAAACAAGGCCGTGATCGAACACCGCACGATCGAGCTCGACTATAACCCCGCTAGTGGAGAGAAGCAGCAACGCCGCGTCGATCCCTATCATGTTTGGTTTATGGGAGGGACGATCTACGTGGTGGGCCTGTGTCATGAGCGCAAGCAGCTGAGGCTCTTCGTGATTGATCGCATTGAGAATGCAAAGCATACCGATGATCGGTTCGAAGCGCCGGCGGATTTCTCGATGGACGAGTTCACAAAAGGCCGGTTTCGCGTGATGGGTGACGGGGAGGAAGTTAAGGTCAAGATACAGTTCGATTCGCAGATTGCCTATTATATCAAGGAACGTACGTGGCATCCCACGCAGGAGATTAGTGAGAACAGCGACGGTTCCATAGTCCTCGCTATGAACGTCGAGGGCCTGGCCGAGGTGAAGAGCTGGGTCTTGTCGTTCGGAAGTCTGGCAAAGGCGCTAGCGCCGGATGAGTTTCGGAGTGATGTTGCAGCGGAGCTGGGAAAAGCGCGAGAGAAGTATATATGAAGCGATTAGTTTTCGTCATACTCTTATTGATTCTCATTCCTATGCATTTGGCCGCTGCGGAGCGTTGTACGAAAGCGAAAGTTGTCAAGGTGATAGACGGTGACACCATAAAGGTTGCATGTCGTGGCAACAAATTTACCATAAGACTGATCGGTATCGATACACCGGAGACTCGTCATCCTAAAAAGCATCGTCAATGTTACGGTAGGGAAGCATCGCAATACCTGAAAAAGCGCATTGATCGTAAACGTGTACGACTCGAGTATGATGAAGAACAACACGACAAGTACGGGCGAACGTTGGCTTACGTCTACCGGGGAAAGACCTCGATTAATGCAGAGATGATCAAGAAGGGGTACGCCTTCGCCTATCGTCGTTTTCCCTTCAAGTATCGCAAGGCCTTCATAGACTATGAGAAGGAAGCAAGACGGCAGGGAAGGGGGTTGTGGAGCGCGTGTCCTCTGAGCTGCAAGGGGTCGGTATGCCACACGGGAGGTGAGCATCATGTGCCGGGACGATGAAATAAAGGAGCTCATGGGAGAGTATGACCTCGATGAGGATGATGCAGAGAGATTAAAGAATCTCATGGATGAGTTGGGTCTTGATGCCGATGATGCCTATGAGATATTTGATGAGGTATAGAAATGTGTGATGATAGAGGACTACAGATAAAACATAGGATCAGAGAGGTACAGTCGATATGAGGGACACCATAGGGAAGCTTGTGATAGCTTTAGTAGCTGGATTGATGCTTTTTGGAGTAACAGGTCCAAAGCTGTTCAAGATGTTTCAAATTGAGGGCTGGTTAGGAGGTGCACAAATAAGTGAGGTCGTAGTTACGCAAAAATGGCATCAGTTGCCTGATCAGCATGAATCAAACCGCGATACGTATTGGATATCATGGAGTGATAAAGATATCCGAGAAGTTGGAGACCATCGAATTAATGTGACCAGTAAGAAATGGGCGATGTCCGGAATAGGGGATGTAATTGAGATAGTTCACGTTCCCGGAGATAGTTCTCCATATATGAGAGACGGGATATTTTGCGAAATGGGCAACTTTATATTGGATGGAATACTCCTGCTTGTTGAACTTTTTGCATTCGTCTATTTGTTTATTACCGGAATACGCGAGATCAAGCGGCGAAGATCCCATGCGGCATAAGTGGGGGAGTCATATGTTGCTCGTTCAATCTGCTGGGTATGGAGAGGTTCAAGGAAGTGTGGTCATACTTCGTGTCCATGAGATCATAATTCTTGTGAACCCGCCGTTTTGCCGAAGGGCAAGCTCAAGCATTATACTGAGACGCATCTTAATTCGCTCATCGACTGCACCCACTTCGATATTCTGCTCACACATGAAGCGCCGGCTGGTTTCATTGCGAGAGAAAATATGGACCTGGGCCGACCCGAATTCCGTGATCTTATCGAACGCACACAGCCGAAGTACGCTTTTTTCGGACATCACCATCATCATGTGGAAGGCAAGATCGGCGATACAATCGTGGTTGGCTTAGCCAGTGCTCAGAAGTAGGGTGGTTTTTATACGATTTGTTTATGATTCAGCTCATAAAAATGCAAAGAGCTTCTGAAAACCAGGAGCTCGTCGCTAACCGGAAATTCCGAGTCCGACTTGAAGTATAAAGAATCAATAATTATTATCTGCTCCCCTTGACTTTTGTTATATAGACCCCATGTTGGTTTTATAACCTACTGATTCATCTCAGAGGGTTGTAGGCATTTAATTAATGAGAAATGGAGGTTTTTATGGGGAAAAATCAACATGTTGTGAAAAGTGATAGGTCATGGGCTGTAAGAGGAGCAGGCAATAAGAGCGTCAGCTCGCGGCACAGGACACAGAAGGCGGCCATAAGTTCGGCAAGAAAAACGGCGATCAAGGAGAAGTCGGAAGTTGTTATTCATGGCAGAGACGGGCGAATTCGCGACAAGGATAGTTATGGTAACGATCCTTGTCCGCCAAAAGATAGAAAACATTGAAAACTAGGATATGGATGGTTCAGTTAATTGTCCTTTGAAAATGAGACGGCGGAATTAACCGCCCACAACCCCTGAGGATCAGGGAAGGAGGCTCATATGAAGTCAATATACGGCTTCTATAAGCTTTTGACCCCATCCACGTTGAAGTGTGCATTACCTAATCGAATGCGTTTGTGATCGGTGGGGGTCGTGGGGCTTCAACTGCGTAGACCAGTGAGGGGGCGAACGGAGTGAACTGTAGTTTAGGGACAGCCTCTCAGTAGCACTCGCTGTGAATCTCGCGGTCACGATGCGATCATATACACTATTAATGGATGCTTCAACCATCGTGACGAAGCCCAAATTCCAATTTTTTAAACCAAATTTAAGCAAAGCGAGGGCTTATTGACTTAGAGGCAATAATATTGTAAATGAGTAGTATCTTAAATAAGAGATAATATGAAAGAGATGATACCACCCAACAAAATCCTAGCCATGAACCCCTTCAAGGGCGCGGCGAGCCTTGTTTTGCGCAAGCTCCTTACGATTCCTGAGCGCACGTGGACGAGTATCGAATTAGCCCGGGAGCTGGACCTCAGCAATCCGTGGTGCAACAAGGTCCTGAATGCCCTTGAGAGTGAGAAAATAGTCGAGCGAGGGGGTAGGGGGCTAGCCGCCTTCACGCGCCTCATCGATCCACAGGAATTGCTCTCGCAATGGCTCACGATCTACCGGTGGGGCAAAAATACCTTCCATGGGTTCATCACGAAGGAAAAAAACACCTTACGGAGGCTCTCAGACGCTTGCGAGAAGGAAGGGTGGCTCTATGCCGCCACGGGCCGGTCGGCCCTCTCAGCGAAGCATAGGAAGACCGTAAGTGGACCTGAGACGGTCTATGTGTCGCCTCGAGAGCTGGGCTATAAGCCTTACCCGGAGATGCTTAAGCAGCTTCAGGCCAAATACGGCTTCTACAAGGTCCTCAACAATCCCGACATCCAGATCATCGATCCCGCCCTCGGCCGCGCCGTGTATTACGAACGTTCTAAGGCCAATGGCATGTACGCCGTCTCACCGTTGCAATTATATTTGGATTTAAAAAGCATCCCGGAAATGGCAACTCCACCAACATTGGTAAGTTACTGGCGTAAACATTTGGCGTGCATCTATTAAGCTATCGCTCAATATCCTTGGGACATCATATACAGATAAATACATTAATATACATGTAGTTAGATAGATGTTGAGCATTTTCAGCAAATGCTGAAATATGTTTCTTAAATGAAATCTGTTGATGAAATCTACTTTCATTGCTATACTACCTTTCAGCAAATGCTGAAAGGTACACCCTAAATGAAAAGCAATGAACAGCAATTGATTAAGCGAGCAAAGGATGCCTTGAAGGGCTGCCTAGGAAGACTTCCTTCCGTCAAGGTTGATTCTATAGAGAAGCTGGCCGATGCAGACTTTCTTGTCAGGCTGATCACTTCTTCCGGCACCCGTAAAGTCATCGTCGAGGTGAAAAGCAGCGGACAACCGCGGATCGTCCGCGGGGCGGTGGGTTCGCTCTTGAGAATCATGCGCAACTATCCTTCGGCGTACGGTGTCATCGCCGCTCCCTACATCTCGCCGGAGTCGGCTAAGATCTGCGAAGATGAGAACATGGGCTTTGTCGATTTTGTCGGAAATTGCCACCTGTGTTTCGAAAGCATCTTCATCGAGCGGTCGGGACAGCCAAGGCCAGCAGCCATTCGGCGCGAGCACAAGTCACTTTTTACACAGAAAGCTTCGCGAATGCTCCGCGTTCTTTTCCAAAATCCCAAGGAGAAATGGCGTATCGCTCAACTTGCCAAGGAAGCGGGGGTAAGTCTCGGTCAAGCGTTCAACGTGAAGGAGCTTCTTTTGAATCAGGAATTGATCGCTATCACTAAAGAGGGGATCTCCTTGCCCGATCCGGATGTGCTCCTTGGCATGTGGGCCGTAGCTTACGTATCCCGCAAAAATTGGGTTGATTTTTTCACGCTCAAGAGCCCGGCGGAATTCGAAGCGGAACTGGCGACATTTTGTATCAAGAAAAAGATTCCCTATGCATTTATGGGGTTCTCGGCCGCGGCACGGTATGCGCCCTCCGTCAGATCCAACCGCGCTATGGCGTATGTCAGCACTGACGTATACGAAATTGCTCAAAAGCTGGGACTCAAAACAGTACCTAGTGGTGCCAACGTCACGCTTGCATTTCCATCTGATGACGGCATTTACTACGGTTCACAAGAAATTGACGGAATGAAGATCGTCTCGCCCCTTCAGACCTACCTCGATCTTGTGGGCGCACGCGGACGCGCACGCCGATACGGCCGCGGCGATGAAGCCGCTCAAATGATATTAGAAAAAAAGGTACGCCCAACATGGTAACGAAAATCGATTACGAAGCACATGCCGTTCAAGCGGCAAGGGCCGTGCTTTTGGAACTCACGCATTTGCTGGGTGCCTACCGGGATGACATTGTGCTCGTCGGTGGCTGGGTGCCGGAACTTCTTTTTGCCACAGAGCAAAACCCTCATATCGGAAGCACGGACGTCGATCTCGCACTCGACCATCGCAGACTAGCAGCCGAAGGTTATGAAACGATCAAAAAACTCCTCGAAAGCAGGGGCTATGAAGAGAGACCACAACCTTTCATCTTCTTTCGCAAGGCCATCGTGGAAGGGAAGGAGATCACTGTTCAAGTTGATCTCCTTGCGGGTGAATACGAGGGTGTGGGCAAGAAACATCGACACCAACGCGTGCAGGATACCCACGCACGCAAAGCGCGCGGTTGCGATCTTGCCTTTGAGCATCCTGTCGAGATCAAGGTCGAAGGCGAACTCCCCGATGGTAGCAAGGATTCTGTTTTAGTTCGCGTTGCGTCAATCGTCCCCTTTATCATCATGAAGGGTATGGCGCTTGCCGACCGAATGAAGGAGAAGGACGCTTGGGATATCTACTACTGCCTGAAAAATTATCCAGGTGGACTAGACGCCTTGAGCCTTGCCTTCGAGCCGTTCATGTCGCACGGACTCGTGAAAGAAGGGTTGAACAAAATTGCCGAGAAGTTCGCATCGGAAAACCATGTGGGTCCGAAGTTTATCGTCGACTTCGAGAGAATAGTCGATCCAGCGGAGCGCGCATTGCTTCAGCGAGAATCATTTGAACGGGTTGACTATCTTCTTCGAAAACTCGGAATCCGCTAGGGCGTGTTCTTATGGCATATATTGTAGCAGCGGGGGACGTCCACGGTGCTTTGAGCGATTTTTATCGAAGCGCGGTAGAACTGCAATCAACACTCGGACAATCCATCAGTGCCATCCTTCAGGTCGGCGATCTGCAAATCTATTCTGATACGAGCCATGTTGATAAAGCGGTAAGACGTCATGGAGGCGCGGGTGAATTTCCCGAATGGTTCAAAACGCAGCGGCGCGTTCCCATTCCAACCTATGCAATTCTCGGCAACCATGACGATGCGGCACTCTTTTATGAGCATGCTGGAAAGGAAATCGTTCCATCGCTGACGTTGCTTGCGCAGGGACGGGTTGTTTCAGTCGTCATCGGCAACAAGACCATTCGCGTCGGTGCGCTTGGCGGCAATTATTCGCCGCGATACTTTCAATGTGAACCAGCCGACTTGCCGAAGGGCAAGCTCAAGCATTACACGGAGACGCATCTCAAGTCACTCATCGACTGCGCACCCTTCGACATCCTGCTCACGCATGAGGCACCAACTGATTTTGTCGCAAGGGAAGGCATAGATCTTGGCCGACCCGAAATACGCGACCTCATCGAGCACCCGCAGCCGAAATTCGCTTTTTTCGGACACCACCATTATTACGTGGAAGGCAAGATCAGCGATACAACTGTGATTGGCCTCGCCAGCGCTGAGAGAGAAGGCGGTTTTTATACGATTCCTTGTTGATACCTTAACCAACTGTCAAAAATACTCGCGATTATTTTTGACATCGGGTCAATTTAGTCGTATATTCATATCATGCACTATAAACATCGCTATCTTGAAAGACAGATTGAGAAGGACCTGAAGCAGAAGATGGTTTTTCTGGGAGGGCCCAGGCAGGTCGGCAAGACAACCCTTGCTAAAAAACTTCTAAAAGCCTCGACCGGCGGCTATCTCAACTGGGATATCGCAAAGGATCGCGAGGCCATCCTGAGAGGCGAACTCTCACCTGGGCAGCTCTGGATTTTTGACGAAATCCATAAGCACAAGCCTTGGCGAAACTATCTCAAGGGTCTCTTTGATGCTCATCGTGATGAGCACCAGATTTTAGTAACAGGCAGTGCCAGGCTGGATCTATATAGAAGGGGCGGTGACTCGCTCCAGGGTCGGTATCATTACCTGCGCCTCCATCCGCTTTCAGTTGCTGAACTTGGCATCCACACTGCGGGTGATTTTCTGAACCTTCTGACACTCGGTGGTTTTCCGGAGCCGTTCTTGATGTCATCGGAGGTCGAAGCCAAACGCTGGTCACGCGAATATCGCACGCGCCTCATTCAGGATGATATCGTGAGCCTCGAACAGGTACAGGATCTCGGCAATCTTGAACTCCTCATGATCCGATTGCCAAATCTCGTCGGTTCACCTCTTTCCATCAACGCTTTGCGCGAGGACCTGCAAGTGAGTCATAAGACGGTGAGCAAATGGCTTGCCATTCTGGAGCACATCTATGCAATCTTCCGGCTTTCGCCTTTTGGCGCGCCGATGCTTCGTGCCGTCAAGAAAGAACAGAAGCATTACCACTATGACTGGACTCTTATAAAGGACGACGGATATCGTTTCGAGAACCTCGTCGCTGCCCATTTGCTCAAGTGGGTTCATTTTGAACAGGATGCAAAGGCGCGCGATTTGCATCTAAGATATTTTCGCGATGTTGACCGGCGAGAGGTAGACTTCATTATTGTAGAAAACGATGTACCCGTCATTGCTGTGGAATGTAAATGGTCCGATGCCGATGTAAGCAGGGGACTTAAGTATTTTAAAGAGCGTTTTCCTAAATGTCGTGCGTGGCAAATCTCTGCGACCGGGAATAAGGATTATGTCTCAAAGGGGGACATCCGCGTTGCTCCTGCCATTCAATTTCTTAAGGAACTCGTATAGGAGGAAAGGGAGGATTTGATTGAAGGGCACAAGTCTTGCGTATGTGTTGCCAAAAGAAGCGATCGATGCCGCCGGCAGGATCAGAGAGAAAATGCCGCAGTGGCAGGGGTCGGATAAGGCATTAGCGGCATTGAGTGAAAAGTTTCCAGATTTTGGTTCCGTATCGACACTGCTGAAAGCCGTCGCCATAAATGCCCTGTACAGCACGAACGTTTTTGCAATTGAGAGAATGGCGCAGTGGATCGTTAAAGTCATCAAAAAGCACGCGGGCTCCCTTAAGGATCCCGAGCTTGTCGAGCAGATCGCACGATTGCCTAAGACCGACGATCAGAAACGCGATCGGAGACATTACAGCTTTGCCTCGAAATTCGCCCATTTCTTCGTCGATCCTGAGGCTTTTCCTATCCGTGATAGCTATGCCGTTAGCATGATGAAGCATCACTTGGGCAAGAAGAACATGGAAGAGGACGATTCTTGGCAATATGTGGCTTATGTACGCAATTATGAGCGCCTAAAGGAATGTTTAGGCTATGAAGTAACGAATCAAGAACTTGATCGATATCTTTGGATTGCCGGTGAGTTAAAAACTTACATGAAGAACGAAAACGCATTAATAAACAGTTCCTTGAGGGATCTATTGCGAAATGGATTGAAGAATACCAGTGAATATAAAGTATTACATGAAATAGTAGGTGTTAATAGATCGTAAAATAATAAAGGTTTACATAATCTACCTTATCCGCCGTTATAAAACAGTGCCTAATACTACGATATTATTGGTCATTCACGTTTCAATTCGGAGGATTCGGCCTTATGCGACTTTATGTCGTAATCGATAACGTCAAGTTATCATTGAATAATATGGTGTTTTCGGACGTTCCACAAGTGTTCTAAACGCACATTTTCACTACGACTCGTAAGCCTCAAGAAATCCCAGCAATTGGACCAATTTTGTATATTCCAAATATCCTGTATTTTCTTAGCAACATTATTTGATATCGTCCGAAGATTACTATGATAATGAAATGTTCACGCGCCATCCCCAGCTGTTTCATCAATCCTTGCCCCATAGCAACCTACATGGGGCAAACGCTGCGGTCGGTCAACGTGCCGGAAACCACGATACTCATGCAGCCCGTGGATACCGTACGCGGCGATATCACGGAATTGGTCACCCGATCGAAGGGAGTGCGCGGTAACCGTCGAATCCCCCCCTGCTCAGCACATGTGTTCTTGCTCAACCCCAGAGGACGGTACACGCTCTATGCACCCCGACAGCCTCTGGTTCCCGCGAGCATGCGTCATCTCAGCGTGTTGTCGCATAAAGAGTATCAGGAAACACACGTGGTGGAAAGTATGATGCTCTCGGGCTATTTTTTCACGAATACATCGCGAAGGGATTTCTTTGAGATTGATCTATGCACACGCGAGGATACACGTTTTGGGCGCGGAGCATCCTCGATGTACTATCTGAAACCGCCAGTACCTGCCGCAAAACCGACGGTGCAGCCGCACATAGAATTGCCGCCCGGTACGTACAGGATCACCGACACGGACGACAAACTGCATGATCTCCTCACCTCCATGCGTGCGGTGATACCTGGGGTCACACGCATGGCGAAGGCATTCATGCCCCTGAAGAACGCCCCTGCGACCCTCACCGCGACCTTTGTCGATGGTGAAGTGCCAACGTTGCGTATCCGGCTGACAACCTGCCTGGGCAATACCTGTTGGGACATGTTCTCGGTCTATGGGGAGAAGAAAAGACAATTGGTGGACCTGCTCAGTTGATACCCTTGAACTCTCGCGCCATGCTCTCGAGACGTTCGACGAGACCAAAGTGCGCAAACGCCGGATCGGTAAAGTGCCGGGCCATCCTGCCGCCCGACACGGCCAGCTCGGAAGCCGTACGTCCGTCGCTCGTGACATAACGCCACAATTGAAACGCACCGATTTCCTGGACATTCATCGTAAGCTCGACCGAGGTGCCATCCTTGCGTCCTATCTTGACATGGGAAACCGGCTCGACGGACAACACTGGAAATGCACCTACCTCGGTATCCAGCGATTCCACGCGGACATGCACAGGCATGCGATGGCCCGATGGAAGGATAACCTCCAGATCCTTCGCCATCAGTGCACCGGTATCCACATCCACGGAATCCACATTGCTCACCAAGGCGATGCCGGCTTCCACGAGAGTGTCCTTCACGCGTGTGGCATGCGCGGGCGTTGCAGCGATGACTTTTACGACAGCGATATCTGCCGGCAGCGTTCCCGCGAAATCATCGTCCATATGAACTCTGAGATCCTCAGGTCGTCGCGTGGTAATGATAAAGCTGATCGCGCTGGGACCACGCCTCCTCTTAGCTTCCTGCGTTCGCGGCGGGTACGATATCATCTCAAGTGAGGCCAACACGCCGCGCAATAGCTCCGTATCTTTGCGCGCTCGTTTTTCCGCCTTCGCATGGGAGACAACCATGCGGTGATAGGGGGAACTGTCAAGCCACTTGCGCCGATTGGCAATTTCGCCGAACATGAGGATCCGCATCTGCTCCCAGGTCCCGGGATCGCCCGTACGACGATATTCCCGCTCCAATTCTTCATAAACCTTTACGCGGTTCTCGAGCCGGGTAAGCGCGTGATCGAATCGCCGGGCCTCGGCCCCCCACCTGCCGCCATCCGCCATAAGTGTCTTGAGCATCGCGACGTGTTCCGGATAACTGCGATGTGCTGAGATCATCTCGCCATGGACGCTCAGATATTCCATGGCAAGCTCCTCGTTGATCTCAGCTTCACTTTTGCTACTCGGAACATCTTTTGGAACCTGCACGGCCTCGCCCTCTTTTTCCAACCGTTGGTTTCGCACGAGCGTCTTCATGTACATGCCCCTGCTGAGCAATTTGCTCATTGCAAGCGCCTCGGGCATCACCTCGAACTCCTGCTGAGCGTAGTCGCTGAACGCTATACGGAAAATGCCTTCCGCATTGATATCGTACTCCAACTTGCCGTGATGCCTTCCGTCCTCGACAAACTTCTTAAGCGGCTTATACTCCTCCGCGCGGTACATGCCCCGGCTGATGATATCCATCACATCGGGAGTATCAGCCAGCGGCGGGGTCGTTGCTGTACTGGGCATTGATGAAAGCGGCATGTTCCCCGCATAGACGCCGACAAAGGCATCCAGTGCACCGCCTTCGGAGACCGGAGACGGCGTGGGCATGCTCTGCACCTGGGACCACGAATTCATCCTAGGTCCCATAAGCATCGTTGGTTTCAGTGTACTAACCATATCGCTCCCTGTTTGGAGTCTCCCCGCGGTGAGCTGTGTATACCGCCCCATCTATCTTGAAGCCTGTCCCGCTTCGGTTTTGTGAGAATCCCTGTATTAGTTATCGGCAGTTTTTTGGAAAAGTTGCGGAAAAAACCTAAATTCTATAAATGCTGGGCTGTGACTATCTAATTGTGAAATGAATTAAAGGAGTTAGGTGTCGCGCCCCTCCATCAGTTTATCGAGCTTCTGTTTGTGCTCCCAGCGTGCATTGATTCAAACGAAAGAATGAGTATGGTCTGCGATTGACCACAAAAATCTGGCAAGAGTTCCCCCAAACTCAAGCCATATATGGGGCATTGCAAATAAGCTTCTTCAGGCCTTGTAGGCCTGAAGAAAGCGCTGTGCGCGGATATTGCGATCCCAGAGCTTGGCAAATTCCTGGAGGTCACGGAACATCGCGGGCTTGATGAAGAATGATCCGTCGCGGATGGTGACAGCTTCCTGGTACATGCCAAGGTTATCTTGCTGAAAGGTCATTGGTACCCAGAAACCCAGCTTCGACAAGCTGAAAACAATCTCGGGATCGCGCATCGCGTCGCTGTTCTGAGTGTAGTAATGAGCGACTGAGATAAGCTCCGTACTGTAAGGACCGCTACCAATCCACTCGATGACGAGCGGCATATAAGGATCGTTTACGATCTTGATGTAATTCTCTTTGAGAACCTCGATGCCGCCGTGTCGGTCGATGATCGCCTGTACCGTATTCATCTTGAATCCATCCATAATTTCCACTTCGTTTTTCATCTCGCTCCCCTTTCGGTTGTTTGTTTTCTCACCCTACCCGGAAAACAAACCAACGGAAGGAAGGGAGACAGCGACGGTTCGCGGGACAAAGTCGTCATCATCAAGGGAGTGACACGGTCTTTCGTGGCGCGATCCTTGAGACGGCCCCAAGAATCGGCAGCTGCGACCGACAAAGAGATGTTAAACGAGGTGGATTGGTGGAAATGATGATTGGGCAGCGATCAGCGTGATCTTGTACGGCATGGTTGGCGATCTTACCAATGAGTATCGAGAGTAAACTCATGTACGATGGGAGTGACAGCTAATGGCCTGCCACAAGCACATGAGATCGAGCTGGCTTATGTAGCGCCATCGGACACATAGCTGGTGTAAATCTCGTCGAACTTGGACCAGCCCTTTGCGTTCAGGTGATTGTTGAGAGCTTCCTGAACGATCCATAGATCGAGTGGGCTGAGGTCGTCGCCATCGTGTGTATTCTGAAGGATCTGGATAGCTTTGTCGTATCGATCCGACCTTGCAGAATCTTGCTCAGTGTTTTCGTTCGTATTGTTTGTGTTGGACATGTTGTTCTCCTTTTCTTTGTTTGCGCCCCTCACCCAACGACGGGGACAAACAAAGAAAAGGAGGCTCAACGCTTGCATACAATATAAATGGGAACTCAAGAGTGTGGACGTGCGATAACATTGAAAAAAAAAGAGAGAACGGAGGGGGCATCCGTTCTCTTTTAAATTAATGTTTTGCGATGCTATGAAGCTTTGCGATCGCGGATTTGAAGCTTTCCCGATACGGGAAGAGCGTTGAGGATCACGTTCAGGGAGCCGTCCTTGTTGGGGAAGGCAACACCGACGTTGGTCCAGATGTCCTTCTTTGAATCATCCTTGGTTTCTGTGATTGTGAATACGTCCTTTGCGATTTTCTTTTCCATCTTTTTCTCCTTTGGTTTTTTGGGCTTTTGCCCCCTCACCTACACGCGGGGGCAAAAGAGCGTAAAAACAAGGTCGCAAGCCTGACGGGTGCGAAAAGCCCTCAACCTCAAACCGAGTGACATCCTGCCCTTTGGATGGCGCGAGGGTTGATAAGGGCCGAGCACGACAGGCTTAAAACCTCGGGGGAGAAAAAGATGGAAAAGAAAGAGCACAGACGGAAGATCCGAAGACCGCAGGAAACGATGATTCTAAGAAGGTTTGTACCTGCAAATCAGGGCGTGTTTCATTTCTCGGAAACCGTACACGTAAAGCCGAACACATGCCTCGGATAAATCCGTAACTATCCTTATTATATGAACATTGCAGATGGCATGAAGCATGCAATATAGGTTTGCCATGAAGATTCTTTTTGCCCAAAACGGATGGAGAGAGCTTTATCTGCCTGCAAAGACGGATTACAAAGAGGCCTATGATTTGATTCAGTCACTTTATATTCGGCTTCCGAACGCAAGTATCTACATAGACTGTGGTTACGGTGCTGAGTTCATTCGCAGAACACTTTTCGGAACGTTCGATTCTCACAAATGGGCATCGATATTGACTTCGCATTTGTGGCAGAGGATCTCATCACATTTCGAACATCTAACATGGTAAGAAAACACCGGCAGGATTAGCTACATCACATCACGAAATGCCGCTATTTGCAGGTCTTCGAATTTCCGAACAATGTAAGGATTCCTGAACACCTTGGAATAGGCACCGGCTCTATCGGTATATTTAGCAATACCTTCATCACAGTAGTGATCTTGACTATCAAAAAAATAAAATGTAGGTTGCTGCACACTAAGGAACCGTGAAGAAGCAATATGCACCGGGGAGAATGCCATGGTGAAAACACCCCATGTTTATCTAGTTATAACATTCTGTTTATACCTATTAGTAATTGCTAGCTGCGGATCAGCTATCTCATCGGCAGGAAGTGCGCTTGCAGAAGAATGCGCTAACGTGCACACTGATGAATTCAACACGGACCTCGTCGAGGAGTGTAAAGAACTAGCAGCTGAGCTCGAAAACAGTCAAAATGATCTCGCCAACAAAATGGAAGTATTAAGCATCCGCACAGTGGGCAGCAATTCAGACATTGCCCTACTGATCACCGATCATAATGGTGACCCTGTCACCGACCTTTCACAGTCCGATATAGCTGTGGAGGGATCGACTAACTCAGGTTCTACATTTTCATCAATACCGACAACGGGCATAACCTCTTACGAGTCACTTGCTACATCAGAACCTGGCCATAACCATATATCTTTTGCCTCTGTCATTGATTACAGCGCCAGTATTTTCGATGAAGAGCTACTGGACGTTACCAACGCTCTTGATTATTTATACAACACATTGGACCGCATATATCGCAGCGAAGTAGTGAAATTTTCATCAACTGTTGAAGTTACGCAACCATTCACTAATAACAACGCATCTCTTGTTGCAGCAATTAACGATACTTCCTTTGAAAGAGGTTATACGAGGATGTATGATGGCTTGCTGAGAGCACTCGAGGACACTGCGGCAGAATCATCATCACTCAAATTCATTGTACTTTTCACCGATGGTATCGATAACGCATTTAACACAAACTATGAGACCGTCAAAACATACTTTCAGGCACAAGATATTCCCGTCTGCGTGGTCGGCGTGAGCCTCGCTGATATTAATCTACTCCAACAGATTGCTTCCGACAGTGGGTGCTTCTTTATATACAAGCCAAGCTTTGCAGATTTAACCGAAGCTTATGAAATGGTAGTAACACAAATCGAAAACTTCTACCGCATACGCATATCCTCAGCCAACCTCTCAGGAATAGATACGATTCGAGTCACCGCTGACACAGTATCCGGACCAAGGCAGGTTACATCACCACTCTAACCCCATAAATTTTGCTGCAAAAACATTATATGTCGTGAACACATCGTACGTAGTTCATAATACGCACAGCATCACCCTGCGGACCATGGCCTGTTGGATAGTCCTCAGGATCGCCACTTTTTGGATCACTGCGCTGAGCACCGGCACCGTGTACATCCATCCACTGGCCGTTCATATACCCCATGCACCTGCCAAAGCAGATATATGCCGCCCACTCACCGCTGCCATCTGATGTCACGTGTGTGGTGCTGGACCAATAATAGGGATAATCCGATTGCCCCGCCTCGTTAGTGATCGAAGAAGTGTTAAACAATGAATCAATGGCAGCGGAATCCGTTGTGTCTGGCGAGCGGGAGTAATCTACGATGCTCTGCAGCTCCTTGACGCTGGGCAACCGCCAATCATCCAAAAAAGACGCTTCATAAGCCTCACAGTATGCCAGGGCATCTTCCCAAGTCATACCGCGGCCGCTGTCATTCTGCATCCATGCAAGTTCAGTACGCGCATCGGTAATACGTCCGGCGCCAACATCTTCCAATCTGTTCTCAGCATATGATGAATCATCGCGTACGCAACGGACAAAAAAGTCATTCGTCTGCGGATACCCCTTGATACGCCCGTCGGCAAAGTTCACTCCAAAGACTGCTTCCTGACCATTAAAAACTGTACCAACATAGACGGTACTGGAAACATATTGTGCATCGATGAGCCGCTCCCCAGAATCGGTATCGCCATAAATGAAATCAAAATACGTCGTATCGATAAATGGCACTAAACCAGGACATGCAGCCTCCGTGGCGCAACCGCTGACATCCGTGCCGCTAAATAATATGAGTGAATAGAGCTCCTTAATTGTAGGCAAACGCCAATCGCTGTATCCGCCAAGATACAATGACTCCGCATCCGCCAATGCCTCGTCATAGGTCAACTTATTGGTAAGATCAGACGCTTTTTGCCACATCAATCCAGTAACATTGTCGGTTATAGTGCCATTGTCGTTATCACTATAGCTGCGCGAGTTATTGCTATGCTGCGCATCCTGGCCATAGAATCCATTGGCCTCCGATGGACACGTTATTTCCGTTGCATCGTTGTAACAAGTGCTCTGGTTCGTATCCACAATCGGATAACCACCCTCACGCCATACAATAAATCCTTCGTTCGACGTACTACAGGCAGAGGTCGTTCCCAACAAAGCAACCAAGGCTATCACAACATATTTCTTCATTTTTTGATCCTCTTACGATCCAGTGGAAACATCAAGCATATCTTCTTCTGACAAGAAGAAGTAACATTGACAGGAACAGCCCTGCAAGCAACATAAAGGTTGAGGGTTTTGCTGAATCAGGACCGACCGTCAAAGAACAGCCGCTGTAACCCAATTGAACACTCGGCGAAGGCGGATCGGATATCGGCTCATCAATCAGCTGCGGCTCATTGGGATCCGGTGATTCGCCGGGTGAATGAGCAGGTGGCATACACCCCTCATCAGATGAGCTGCTCGTTTGCTGAAGTGATAACTCGGATGCAACTTTCGACTCGCGAGCCGGATCGATAAGACGCAGGAGATAAGTACCGGGATCGGCATTTGCAAATGTGATTCTTTGAAACGATTCCCGATCAATGCCGGAAGCTGTTTTTCTAGCAACCACATTCATTCCTTCATCATAAAGTTCGACGTAAGAATAAACAGCCGGCGCTGACCCATTATTAGCAACGGTAACCTCTATCCTCCCGCACTCCCCTTCAGGATTATCAAGAACTAACTGATGAGATTTTGATACGGCTGTCTGGCGCGGAAAACGGATCAAATTATTGTTATAATCCGACTCCTCCGCGGCTCCATAAGGATTGACAACAACATATAGATAGCTCCCCTCTAACGATAAGCCGCTCAAATCGATCGAAATCGTTTGTTGGCTCCCATTCTGGAACGATATGGTTTCCGTATGCGGAAGCGGTGTTTGGGGAGCATCTTGAGTAGCAACGCTGGGGTCATCGGTCACAATGAGCTTGACGGAATCAACGGCAACAACATTCTGACTCTCAATAACTATCTGCAATTGATCATTAACCACCTCAATAGATGAAATTACGAAATCCGGTTTTGGATCATAGATATAACTTCCGGTATTATTGTCGTAGCGATCTTCTTTACGTTTTCGATCATCGTTAACCCTAACTTCAAGCTGATACGGAGTTCCATTGATGGGCACCTGAACACCATCAATTGCAACCTGATCATCTCTACGAGGATCATACAATGTTTGTGCAACACGCGTACGCACACCTTCAACCGTCAGATATGCATCTACCGCAACAGGAGAGGCGGCAAGGCCCTTTGCTTCTTCCATCAAGGCAAGAAACGCTCCTGCATCTGTTTTCTTAACTTCAAGCACACGATAGTCAGGAAGCACCCGAACAACATGCTTCTTTTCGTTGTTCTCTAACGTCACTTCAGGAGAAGCGCCCGTCACACGAATGTCGAGCGGTAAATATGGCTTCTCAAGAGGAATCTCTACTGAAAGAGCTTCGCTCTTGCCTGGCAATAACGATTCACCTGATACGGTCTTAAGAAGTGCACCTTGTGAATGAATATCTACACTATAGGCACTACTCGGCATGCCTCCTGTATTCACGATCTCCAAGGCGAGAGTTACATTTTGACCTATTTTCTTAAGCGATGGTGCATCCGCAATGGCCGCAATAGTAAGATCCGGTAACACAGGCGCAGCGGCATGATAGAGAGCGCCAGGGGCATTAGGATCCACAGCAACCCCCGATACGGCCCTCGCAATTAGACCGACGTCGATCGTTCCAAGACTATAAGTAAAGTCTATGCCCTGACGTGTAACGCCATCATCTTTGAGATGAATAGCCTCTTTACCCCCCGTCCATTCGGCACCATTGTAGTACAATGGCCATATA
>Ga0075115_10000160_pt1 | contig 32609 bp, 29 predicted proteins | sample AntAceMetag02UKH_FD_69785 | JGI IMG/M metagenome (GOLD analysis project Ga0075115, IMG submission 69785) | Saline lake microbial communities from Ace Lake, Antarctica - Antarctic Ace Lake Metagenome 02UKH | ecosystem: Environmental > Aquatic > Non-marine Saline and Alkaline > Saline | place... | reverse complement strand
GAAGTGTTGGATATCGATGGTGAAACCGGTGGGTATAATCTGCAGGCTGCATTCTCTACAGGTATGCTGGCAGGGAAAAGCGCAGTTGTTTAAACTTTATATATACACAAATTTATTTGTGCAAATTTATTTGTACTCTTTATTCTTCTGTATGACGAATATCTTTGATATAATTACGTATGCAAATACTGGAACTCACAACAAACCAGGAAATCAGCGAATACCTGAATGCACTGGAAAAATCGGGACAAAATATTATTGCTCTAGACCTCGAGGGTGAATTCAACCTGCATTACTATGGTGAGCACTTGTGCCTTGTGCAGATCTTTGATGGAACCAGGGATGTTATAATTGACCCGATTGCACACCCAGGACTGACAATGATGAATGAGCTTTTCACAAAGCGGAATCTCCTCAAAATAATGTATGATGCTTCCAGTGATACAGCGCTGATACAGCACCTTTTCGGTGTAAGAATCACCTCGATCCTCGACCTTCGTCCAGCTGTATCCCTGCTGGAGTATTCCAGCCAAAGCTTGTCCTTTGTTCTAGAAAAAGAGCTCAGTATTGTTCCGGTTAATAAGAAAAAATTTCAGCAGCACAACTGGATGCGTCGCCCGATTCCAGCTGATGCACTCGAGTATGCCATGAATGATGTCCGAATGTTGTTTGCCCTTAAAGAGAGGCTCTTTGAGAAGCTGATTGAGCAGAATCTACTTGATCAGTATATTCTGCAAAACCTGTATGTCCAGAATGGGCAGATAAAAAGCATGCAGAAAGACAAATATAAAAAGGCAAAAGGCTTCAACAGACTTACTGCTGAACAGAAAAAACTTTTCAGCGCCCTATTTAATGCACGTGAAAAAGTTGCAAAGGCAGCCAATATGCCGCCGAATTCAGTATTTCCTAACAAAATGCTTATGGAATTTTGTCAGTCCCGAGATTCCGGAACATACTCAATTAGTTCTGCTGTAGGGAAAAGAATACCCACCAACCTGAAAAACGAGCTTCTGCATAGTTTTACCAATATCTTGCAGGATCACAATCAGAGGTAGGGATGAATAAGAAAGAGACATTTTATGCAAAGTTATCAGAATACTATGATGAAATATTCCCTCTCAGCAAAGGTGCGGAAAAATTTATTCTTCAGGAATTAGCAAACCGGGAACCAACTCGACTTCTTGATATAGGCTGTGGTACGGGAAGTCTTTCAATTGCACTATCCCGCAACTCCCGGATAAAAGCAGTTACTGCCCTCGATCTTGATGACGAAATGATTAGTAAGGCAATGAGGAAAAACGCCCTGTCTGGTAATTCGGTTGATTTCAGGATTTTGAATATGCTCGATATTGAGAGCTCTTTCGGATGCAGCTCATTTAACACAATTCTCTGTTTGGGAAATACTATTGCACACCTTCTTAAAACAGAAGATCTTGAGTTGTTCCTTAAAGCAGCAGCTTGCGTTTTGATTCCGGGAGGAGTACTGATCCTTCAAGGTCTTAATTATAATTACATTTTAGAGGACAACATTGCAGCCCTGCCATTGATAGAGAATGACGGTATTCAGTTTATCCGCAGTTATAACCACTTAAAACAAACCGGTTTACTTGAATTTAAAACTGAAATACGCATTAAGGGGAGTAACCCTGTATCCGGCTGCACGCTGCATAATCCCATTCGACCAGAACTGCTGAAAACACTTATGAAAAAAGCCGGATTCTCAAACCTTCAGTTGTTTGGTGGTTTTGACAGATCTGTTTTATCTTCTAAATCACTTCCTCTGGTTATTACCTGCATAAAGGATTAAAAGAATGCTGTCGTTAAATCTGGTACTGATAATAATTATTTTTGGAGGCTGGCTCTCCGGTCGCTTCTTCAGTTATATACACTTGCCCGCTGTATTAGGCATGGTTTTATTTGGAATTGCATCAGGAACTCTTATGGGAAACAGGATTCCCGGAATTCTCTGGGAGCTTGAACCATTTCTAAAATCATTTGCCCTGATCGCCATCCTGTTAAGAGCAGGACTGGGAATAAGCCGTAAAACTCTGCAGAAAGCCGGTCGAACAACCATCCTCATGGCCTTTATTCCCTGCCTCTTTGAGGGTGCAGTGCTAACACTTGCTATTCATTACTTCTTTGGATTTTCCTGGAGTATCGCCGGACTTACTGCATTTATGCTCTCCGCAGTCTCACTTGCTGTTATTGTTCCTTCGATGCTCGACCTAAAGGATCGGGGGGTAGGCCGTAAAAATGAAGTGCCGACAATCCTCCTGGCGGGAACTTCAGTAGATAATGTCTTTGCCATCACAATTTTTACCATTTTTCTCACGCTTTCGACCGGCGGAGAAACATCCCTCCTGCGTTCCTTACTCTTTATACCCATTTCAATTACTGCAGGAGTGGTTTCCGGAATTCTGTTTGGCGTATTGCTGCTCATTATATTCAAAAAAAACCATAAGAATATGCGTGCAACCGAAAAACTGCTGATTCTGCTTGCCGCAGCAATCCTGTTGGTTCAGGTTGGAGACTGGCTGCAATATGCAGCTTTGATCGGAGTAATGACGCTGGGATTCGTTATCCTTGAGCGATCACCCCCCATAGCGCAGGAGCTTTCTCTTAAGTTGTCAAAAATCTGGATCTTTGCTGAGATCACTCTTTTTGTTTTAATCGGTTTATCAGTAGATCCGGCAATTGCGGCCAGTGCCGGATTGAAAGGAATTGGTGTTATTGCATGTGGCGTTTTCTTTCGAGGACTTGGGGTTCTGGCGGCAACTATTAAATCCGGATTGTCATTCAGGGAAAGAATATTTTGTATAATTGCTTATATCCCAAAAGCGACAGTCCAGGCTGCGCTTGGCAGCGTAGCTCTTGCCTATGGAATTCCTGAGGGTAATACTATTCTTGCTCTGGCTGTTTTGGCCATCCTTATTACCGCTCCATTAGGGTTAATCGGTATCCGCCTGACAGCACACAAGCTCTTGGGCATTGATATAGACTAATACAAAGAATGTAATGCATACTGAATAATAATGCTCTGCATTCTTTTAAGAATAAGATGTTAACATCTTATCCCAAGGAGTCATAGATGAAAAAACTTTTATTACTGATTCTGGTTATATTATTGGTAACACTTCTGACAGGGTGCCTTCCCGATATTTCTATGGATCAGCAGGAGAGTCAGGCTGGTTTTTTCCTGGGGATCTGGCACGGATGGATTGCACCGGTTTCTCTTATTGCCAGCATATTTAACAAAAATATTACTATCTTTGAGTCCAACAATACCGGTTTCTGGTATGGTTTTGGTTTCTACATGGCGATACTTGGCGGATTCGGGGGACTCAGCCTTGTGAGAAAAAAGAGATCACACAGAAACAAAGACAAAGACTAGCACTCTGTACAACTTAAAGCTTAGGATTCTTACTTGTACGCGGTAGGTATCTGCTGCGTCATCATACATCACCCTAGCTCAATTGGTCTGTCGCTTCCTGTCAGCTATCTTATCCCACAAATACCCGATTGCAATAAGGGCTGCAGCACCTCCGTATAAAGCTGTCGGTATAAAAAGAACCTCATAGATATGTTCAAATCCACGTATAAAACCATACACAAGGATGATTGAGACAGCAAAAGCACCTAAGGATATCCATTTCCATTTAGTAGGAATTTTCCATGAAAAAAGTTGTGTGAGAAAAAACATCACAAGAAACCCATACATAAACATCGGCCATATATCCATATCTTTATAAACCGTAATCAGTGTTCCATGTATAGCGACACCAAACTCTAATAATACGATCCAGGCCTTATTAAAATGAATTTTGGTATTAAACAGGATAAGCTGGATAAAAAGCAGAAACATATAGACAAATCCGCTAAGCAGTCCCCAGTTCATCCATGGGATGGAACCAGAACGTATAGACGAGTGCCAGTGCAATATAAGGACCATGCCAGGTATTTATAAATTTAAGCATTCTTTGTGGAGGTGAAAATTTTCTACCCCAGAAAAGTCCCCTTTGGGGAATCATCATATAAAGCACGAGGATAAGCATCACAATAACTGAACCCTGACTGGTCCAAATAGGAACATCTCTTGCAAGTCCATCATACCAGACATAGGTCTGCAACAGATGCAGCAGAACAAAACCCAGATTAACAGCAAACATGATTAAGTTATATCTTGTGACTCCTCCCTTCTTCCCAGGTTTCACACTCTTCCCTCGATATGCTAAATAAATAACAGTGAGAAAATGCAGCGCAAATCCCAGCCAGTAGCTTATCCGCGCTGCTGCTGTAGTTGAAGTCAGCTGCCATCCGTACCAGGCTGCCCCGGGATCAGGCGGGAGTGGATAGAATCTTTGCACCAGAGTTGGAGCCAGAAGAGCCATAATAATAGAGACAATAGTAAAAGAGAGTATTGATAACCAAAATAATTGATTGGCTTGTATATTTTTTTCACGCATAAAAACATCCTTTGGGTTATATCAGTAACAAAGTGATTATAACACTAGTACTCACTATAAGGTAGAAAATAATTAATCGAATAAAAACGTATCCTTGTTTTTAATTAAATCCTTCAATGCAGATTTCTAATTACAACTAAAGTTCTTCCTAGTAGAATCCCATCGATTTCGGTTCTGGTAGCATGTAGTTAAATTTTAAGTAATTTCAGTTAGAATATATATTTTTTATATCGAACTAATGGTACAATACATGCGATTTACTATTATGAATAAGTAAAGAATAACACAAAAGATTTAATCAATTTATGAGGAGTATAGAATGAGTAAACCCGATCCTAGCTATTATGGACTTCCCTTTGTTAGTGATGAATTTAATGGTATGCCTAATTTGTATTTAGGGAACTCTGGTCTTAGAGTTTCAAAGATGGGTCTGGGAACCTGGAAAATTGGTTTACCTGAAACAGGTGATGGCTCCCGTGTTGGAAAAAAAGAGGCTTTTAACATATTTGATCGCGCTGTAGAGGAAGGTGTGACTTTCTGGGATACAGCCAATAGATATAATGCAAGTTCAGGAAATTCAGAAAGAGTAATTGGAGAATGGTTAAAAGCTAATCCTGATATGAGGCGTAATATAGTTCTTGCTACTAAAGTTTTTGGTTTAATGGATGGAAAAACGCCAAACCATTGCCGGTTAAGTCGTTTAAATATCAAGGAATCCTTATATGCATGCTTGGAAAGATTGGATATTGATAGAGTCGACTTGCTTTATTTTCATACCTATGATGGAATCACACCATCAGAGGAGTCGCTAAGTGCAATAAGTGATTTGATTTCACAGGACTTAATACGCTACTTAGCAGTCTCTAATTTCTCAAAAGAAAATATGGAAACCTATTCAAACCTTTCAAAAAAGGGATTTCCTGTAACAGTTGCTGTGCAAAATAGGTTTAATATCCTCCAAGGACCAAATAAAAAAGAAAAAGATGTCCTGGATTTTTGTCATAAGAACAAAGTTTCCTTTATTCCATGGGGACCATTGGGGCAGGGCTTATTAACGGACAGGTACCTGGATAAAGCAAAAATTGGTAAGGGTGATCGTTTATTTGATGAAAATGCTATGAACACTATGTTAACAGATGTGAATATGAGAAAATTAAGGAAACTGGATACTTTATCGAAAAAATGGGATATGACCATAAGTGAAATTACCCTTGCGTATACATTAACACTCCCAGGTATGGGACCGATGATACCGTCAGCTACAAGTATAGCTCATGTAAAATCCAATGCAAAAGCCGGTAAAGTGGTGTTAAGTGCGGAACAAAGCCAAGAGATCTCTATGGCCATCCAGTAAGTGAGGCAATTTTCTAAGAAATTGCCTTATGAAGTTTTTGGATAGTTGTTATTAAACTTATATATTACAAAAAGTTACAATCATCCAAAACTTCTGATTAACAGGTAGATTGATCCAAATCAAAGATTTGGATTTATAAAAATTAATATATTTTCAATCTTCGGGTGTATGAAAAATTCGTATAATTTTTAACGTACCCTTATGGAGTTCTTTTTGATTTTTAAAACCCGCTCTGCTATACTTCTCACAGAGGTGATACCCTGTTGAAAAATGATAGACCTAAAACGAGAAAAGTAAAAAAACGTGGCCGGTCTCAATCTTATCGTGAGCCCGACATGCTTTATCTAACCTCCTACGCCCACCTGGATACCCAATGGCGCTGGGATTATATCACCACAATACAAAAATACCTGAAGAACACACTGGATGATAATTTTCGACTCTTTGAAAAGTACCCGTCCTATCAGTTTAATTTTACCGGGGCGCTTAGGTATATGATGATTAAAGAGTATTACCCGGAACAGTTTGAACAGTTGAAATTGTATATAAAACAGAACCGATGGCACATAGCAGGAACATCCCTTGATGAAACTGATGCAGTTGTTCCCTCCTGTGAATCAATGATAAGAAACATTCTCTATGGATCAAGATATTTTCAACAGGAATTTGGAAAAACAAGTAAAGATTACATGCTGCCGGACTGCTTTGGTTTCCCGGGGAACATGCCGACAATTCTCAGTCACTGCGGGATCGAGGGGTTTTCTACCCAGAAATTATCATGGCGCTCTGTTAATGGTATTCCTTTTTCAATCGGAGTCTGGGAAGGTCCCGATGGGGCAGAACTTACCTCTGCTCTTAATCCGGGTAATTACACCTCAAAGATTAGATTACCTCTATATACCATTACAAAGTGGCTTTTAAGACTAAAAAAACATCGAAAATCTTTTGCAGTCCCAAAAGATTATCGGTACTATGGAACCGGAGATATTGGCGGGGCTCCGAATGAAAAATCGGTAAAAAGAGTTGATAAACTTCTTCAGGAAACCCAACCATTTATAAGACAGGAGTCTTCTGATCGTTTCTTCACCTCCCTCACAAAATCAGAGAAATTACGATTGCCGCGATTTACAGGTGATCTGCTTCTGACGAGACATTCAGCCGGATCTCTTACTTCACAATCAATAATGAAACGCTGGAACAGAATGAATGAGCAGCTTGCCTTTGCTGCTGAAACAGCTGCTGTAACTGCTTCATGGCTTAATGGGGTACCGTACCCAGCAAAAAAAATTGAATCAGCATGGCACAGGGTAATCGGCAGTCAAATGCATGATATTCTCCCTGGTACAGCTACCCCAAAAGCGTACACCTATGCATATAATGATGAAGTCATTGCACTAAACAGCTTCAGCTCTGTTCTGGAAGATGCTGCAGAATCAATCGCCGGGCGAATGCCCCTTCAGCAGGGAAAAAATCATCTGCTGCTTTTTAATCCTGCAGGTTCCACTTCGACTACACTGGTTAATGCAGAGATAGATCAGGTTGAGTTTTCAAGCAGACTGAGAATTGAGGATTCCGATGGAAAATTACTTCCTCTTCAGGTTCTGGATCAAAAAGAGAATCGTGCTTCAGTACTTATTGCTGCACCGATGAACCCGGCAGAGTGGAAACTGCTTACCGTGATTGAGGATCAGATCCGGAAAAAACCTATTGTACCATTCCCGGCAACAGTGAAAAAAATTGAAAATGGTTTTCAGTTGGAAAATCGTCTCTATAGAATAAAAATCTCTCAGGATGGTTCGCTCTCCTCAATTTTTCTCAAAGAAAAAGATGGAGTTCCCGGTAAAGAATTTCTCTCTTCCCCCATACACTTTAGTATGCAGAAGGAAAAACCCTTTCTGTTTCCTGCCTGGAATATGGACTGGAAAGACCGCAGGAAAAAGCCTCACATCGTTTCACAAGCTTCTGCCCGAATACTAATAACTGAGCAGGGACCTCTTCGGGCAGCCGTACGTGTGGAATTTATATTTGGGAAATCCTCCAGAGTTATTAAGCATATCTCACTTAACAGTGTAGGAAATGAAGAACTTATCGAAATTCATGACAGAATATCCTGGTATGAAAAAGGGCAATCACTAAAGGCTGTATTCCCCCTTACCATACATAACGACAAGACTACCTATAACTGGGAGACGGCAAGAACAAAAAGGGGAGTAAATTCACCAACTCAATATGAATTTCCATCACGTTACTGGATTGACCACACTGATAAACAGCATAATTTTGGTATTTCGATTATCAGTCCTGATAAATTCGGGTCTGATAAACCCGAGGATAACTTACCCCGGCTTACGCTGCTGTTTACGCCCGGCAGATCTCCCCTTACCTTTACCTTTAGAGATCAAATGACTCAGGATTGGGGAAGGCATCATATTAGCTATTCCCTCTTTCCTCACAGTGGAGATTGGGTTCAGGCTGCTACTGAAAAAGTATCGCACATAGCAGTAAATCCTATACGGATTTTTCATCCTGGACTGGGAAGGGAGACACCAAGACCTGAAAAACTGCTTCCTGCCAATATTAGTCTCTATTCAATTTCTACCTCACAGCTCTCGGTGACTGCCTGTAAAATGGCAGAAGAGGATCAAAAATCAATAATAATCAGGGTTAAGGAGAATTGGGGACAAACACTGAAAAACGCTGAAATTCGGTTAAATTCCAGAATCCTTAATGCAATTGAAGTAGATGGTCTTGAAAAGAAAATTGATGATATAAAATGGTCCGGCCAGACTCTTACATTTGATATTAACCAAAATGGTATAAAAACATTTGCTATCAGAATTGCTGCGGGTGCCGGACAGAAAACGGTTACTACTGTCGATAATATACATATGGATTTTCCCAGAAATGCTATACTTCAAAGTGAAAATGGGGATTCCTCAGCGGGAAGCGGACCCTTGTTTCCTCTGGAAACCATGCCTAAAGTTATTAGTAACGGTCCCATTACTTTTCAGTTCATCAAATCAGACCAATATTGTGCATTAGCCTGCGGAGGCGAGTTGCTGACCATACCGGATTTGCAGCCGGGCATAAGAGCCGACAGTATCTATATTCTTGCTGCATCTGATACGGGAACAGATGCAGTCTTTCGCTTCCCTGAAGCGCCGGGTAAAGAGGTTGTTATAACAGTACCCCCAATGACAGGTTTTGTAGGACAATACGATACCAGAATTTGGGAGCGCCCCGGTAAAGAACCAAGGGACTATATCTGGAAAAACAAATGCCTGCGTGTAGATCCGGGATATATAACCCGACAACGGTTGGAATTCTATTCTACACACATGCACGGTGCCGGTATTGATTTCCCCTATTATTACGGCTATCTCTATCGTTTCAGAATTGACCTTCCTCCAGAGGTTGGATCAATACAAGTGCCAAGAGATGCCAGAATCAAGATATTCGCTATGACTGCATCTGGTGCCAATATCAGGCTTAAAAAATCATCAATCATAGCTGATCCTTCGGATTTCTCATAAATTTCTCATAGTTGTTTTTCTATTGGCATTCTGATAATCTGACGCAACAGGAATGACTCTGCTGCATTGAGCACATCTTTGTCGTAAGGTTATTCATGAGCATGAACTGATTTCAGGAGTCCGTACAATGAAAATGTCTAAACTATTTTCCAGAACACTTAGGGAAGCACCAAGCAGCGCTGAAAGCCGTGGATATGAACTTCTTCTTCGAGCCGGTTTTATCAACCAGCTTGGGGCTGGTATTTTTTCTCACCTACCCCTTGGATATCGGTCAATAAAGAAAATTGAAACGATCATCCGGCAGGAAATGGATAGAATAGGCGGACAGGAAATACTTATGCCTGTAGTAAATCCAGCTGAGATTTGGAAGGAAACCGGAAGATATTATAGTATTGATAAAGAGTTAGGCAGATTTAAAGATCGGGTTGGAAGGGATATGGTTCTTGCCATGACACATGAAGAGGCCGTAACCGATTTAGCACGACAGCAGATAGATTCCTATAAAAAACTTCCTGCCATCGTATATCATCTCCAGACAAAATGGCGGGATGATCCCCGGCCCAGGGCGGGACTGATCAGAGTTCGTGAGTTTACTATGAAAGACAGCTATACTTTTGATCGGGACTGGGCTGGACTTGAAAAACAGTATGCAGTACATTATGACGCCTATTTTAGAATATTTAAACGCTGTGGACTTCCTGTAATTGCTGTAGGTTCAGATACCGGCATGATGGGAGGAAAGATAGCTCACGAATATATGTATCTATCACCCATTGGTGAGGATTCCATAATAATCTGTCCTGACTGCGGTCTTACTGCCAACAGGCAGGTTGCTGAATTTAAGAAAGATTATTACCCGGAAGAGAGTCTGGCGTGTGAGGTAGTGGAGACTCCGGGAACTGAAACGATAGCTGATCTTGCTGCGTTTCTCTCTATACCTGAACGAAAGACTGCAAAAGCGGTCTTCATGATGGGAACCTTTACGGATGAAAATGGTGAAGAAGAGGAGCGTTTGATAACTGCGGTAATCAGGGGTGATCTGGATATTGAGGAGGCAAAATTCCAGAATGCCGCCGGGGCAAACCACCTGAGACCGGCACACGTCGACGAAATACGTAAAGCCGGAATGGAACCGGGATACGGCTCACCTATCGGAGCTGACTGCATAATAATTGTTGATGATAGTGCTGCAAAATCCAATAATTTAGTTGCAGGTTCCAACAAGGTCGGATTCCATACTTTAAATACTAATTTTGGCCGCGACTACAACGGGAAGGTTGCTGATATCGCAAGTGCGTCAGAAGGTGATTCCTGTCCAAAATGCGGAGCTTCATTAACTTTACGTAAGGGTATCGAAGTGGGAAATATTTTCCAGCTGGGAACAAAGTATTCTGAAGCCCTGAACTGTACATTCCAGGATGAAGATGGAACACGAAAACCGGTAGTTATGGGTTCGTATGGAATTGGTGTAGGACGACTGCTGGCCTGTCTTGCAGAAGAGTACTGCGATGATTCCGGATTAAAACTTCCTCTGGCAGTAGCTCCCTATACAGTCCATATTGTCAGTCTGGTAAAGGATAATGAAGTACCAGAAAGAATTTACGAAGAGCTTACTGACGCTGGTATTGATGTACTACTTGATGATCGTAAGGATTCCGCTGGTGTTAAGTTTAATGATGCCGATCTTATAGGAATTCCTATCCGCATAGTTATAGGTAACAGAACCTTGAAACAGGGAGCCGTTGAGGTAAAACTACGTACCGGTAATGGTGATGCTGAACAGGTTCCACTTACTGAACTTACACAAAGAATTTCTGAACTCCTGGCTGTTTTAGTATAAATATACATATTTATAGTATATTTATTTAGCAAGGCGCTGTACAAAATCTTTCTGGTTGTATATGCTATATTTGGGTTATGAAGGCCGCGATAATTCTTTGAATATAGCGGGCTCAGGATATCGGCGTATGGGGATATTACGGTACAGATCCATATTTAGATGGATTTTACGTACTATTGAGTTTACAACAACATTATTAAACTACTCTCTAAAGGGATCGGGCATATGATAGGATTAATTATTATTGCCGCACTTGCGGCGCTCATCTTTGCTGCCATCAATTTCTACGGTGTGAAACGACGGGACGCTGGAACCGACCAAATGCAGGAAATTGCTGCTTCTATTCAGGAAGGTGCAGATGCATTCATTAAGCACGAATATAAGATCATAGCTGTAGTTGCTGCTTGTATTGCAATTCTATTGGCTGTAGTGGTCTCCTGGTATTCAGCTGTATCATTTGTTCTCGGAGCAGTCATGAGTGCCAGTGCCGGGTGGATAGGAATGAAGATTGCTACTATTTCCAATGTCCGTGTAGCCAATGAGGCAAAAGAAACCAGAGACATTGGCAAAACTCTAAAAGTCGCCTTTCAGGGTGGAAGTGTTATGGGTTTATGTGTTGGTGGATTTGCACTTCTCGGTCTGTTTATTATCTATATGGTATTCGGAAAATGGCTGGGACAGTTAAATCCTGAAAACCTTTCATTTCATAAAAACTGGCTTGGTATAAGTGATATTCCCTTTACCATGACTGTATCCAGCTATGCACTTGGATGCTCAGTTATTGCCATGTTTAACAGAGTCGGTGGAGGGATATTCACCAAAGCCGCTGATATGGGTGCAGATCTCGTGGGAAAAACAGAGGCGGGAATACCTGAAGATGACCCAAGAAACCCGGCGACAATTGCAGATAATGTTGGTGATAATGTTGGTGACGTAGCTGGTTTAGGTTCTGACCTTCTGGAAAGTTATGTCGGATCACTTATCTCCGCGATTGTATTAGCTGCATATACTTTTTTCTCAGTCAGAAATACAGGACAATCCATTTCAGAGACATTGGTGAGTAAGCTGGTTAGTTACCCGCTTGTTTTTGCAGCACTGGGACTATTTTCATCTATGTTTGGTGTTTTATATCTCCTGTTAAAGAAAGTCTCCAAAAATCCACATAAAGAGCTTAACAGAGCAACCTTTGCCGGAGCTGGAATTACTCTCATATCCACCGGTATTCTTACCTGGTTCTACTTTTCTGCAGAACAGGTAGCTCCCATTAGTTTTAATTTGGGAATCCTCTCACCTTGGGTCTGCGCTGTACTTGGTATTGTAAGTGGGATAATAATCGGCCAGATGGCTGAACATTACACAAGCTATGATTTCAAACCGACTCAGGGAATAGCCGCAGCCTCTAAAGAGGGTGCTGCATTAACTATTACACAAGGGATGGCCGTTGGAATGACCTCTGTAATTGCTCCGGTAATTACTTTAGGAATCTGTATTATTGCTGCAAATGCAACTGCCGGTCTCTATGGCGTTGCTATGGCCGCAATCGGAATGCTCTCATTTGTCACGGTAACTGTATCCGTCGATACATATGGACCTATAGCCGACAATGCCGGCGGAATAAGCGAGATGGCTAAACTTGATCCTGAAGTTCGGGAAATTACCGATGAGCTGGATGCAGTAGGAAATACCACCGCTGCAATAGGGAAAGGTTTTGCTATAGGATCTGCTGCTCTTGCTGCATTATCACTTTTTGCCTCTTATTTGTATGCGCAGGCTGGAGAGAATTCAGCAGGAGGAATTGATCTTATCCTCAATATGGTTAATACCATGACCCTTGTTGGTGCTTTAGCCGGTGCAGCACTGCCTTACCTGTTTTCAGGGATCCTGATAGAAGCTGTAGCAAATGCAGCACGAAAAATGGTTCAGGAAGTTCGAAGACAGTTTGCTTCAGACCCCGGTATTATTACGGGTGAAAGCAAACCCGACTATAAAACCTGTATTTCCATTTCATCAGCCGGAGCTCTTGCTGAAATGAAATTTCCTGCAATAATATCAGTTGCGACACCTATTGTTTCCGGGTTTATATTTGGACCTGAATTTGTCGGAGGCCTGCTTATTGGAACTACCCTTTCGGCTATCATGCTTGCCCTCTATACAGCAAATGCCGGTGGAGCGTGGGATAATGCAAAAAAATATATAGAGCACGGTCATTATGGTGGAAAAGGATCTGATGCGCATAAAGCAGCTGTTATCGGAGATACTGTTGGGGATCCGCTAAAAGACACCGTAGGGCCTTCTCTTGATATTCTAATTAAAATAATGGCAGTAGTTTCTCTGATTTCTGTTTCAATTTTCTCAAAATTTAACCTATTCTCACTTTTTTAAACCAATGGGAATAGTCCCATGTTATAATAGCGTCAGGAGACTTTAAATGATTTATTACTATTTAACCGTATTTCCAATGGAAGCGTTAATTGCCTCGGAGCTTGACCCTAAAGCATTTGGGTCATACATGGCAACCGGATCACGAAAAGGATCAGCAGAACAGCTGATATTTATTGAAGTTGAAGGTGGATTTGAATCCTCATTTGACTGGGATTTTGCTGGAAAAAATTGTGTGGCTCACAGCAGTGGCGAACCAAAACACTCACTTTATCTCTCTATTTACCGGGTACTTGAAAATACCCCTCATGAAAAAATGAAGAGTATGTATCTTGTTACAAAAGACGGCCGAACTCTTCAGTTGTATAAAAACACCTGCAAAGTTCCCGGAAATTGGAAAGGTTATGCAATGTATCAGGAACTCTGCCCGGTTCATCCATTGATTGTCAGCTCGCTTAATCCTCAGCAGTTTAGTGAGTATATTATTAGTGATAGTGATAAAGTCACTGTTCCGGCTATTGTTTTTGCTGATGTCAAACTTATCGATTTTGATGATTATGAAAATAGCGGAAATGTCGGATCAATGTACGACCGCAACTTAGGGCATATGAAAGATTGTATTGAAAGTGTTAAATCTGAGAAAAAAAAGAAACAGACAAAAACCATAGACCGCTCATTCAGCAGCAGCTTTACCTATCAAATTATTGATACAGGTATATATGCCGCTTCTTTAGACGGAATAATTTTATACACTATGCCGACCCGTGAAGAGTTGAAACAGAATCATTATGATTGGGGAAGATCTGCAAATATATTCTAAGTACTCTGTACAGAAGCAAATATCTCAGGGGTGATTTCCATAAAAATAGTATCATGTCTCTGCCCTTTCTGAACGAGGCTCTCTTTCCAGACGCCGATCTCCCTGAAACCAACTTTACAGTAACAAGCATGTGCTCGTTCATTGTAGGAAAAAACCCGTAACAAAATGGTATGAATATTCAGATAATCAAAAGCAAAGCGAATCAGGAGTGTCATAGCCTCAGTTCCATACCCCTTTCCCAAATAATCCCTATCACCGATAAATATCCCGATTTCAGCCGTTTGATTAATTTTATCCCAATTATGCAGTCCGCAATTACCTATGAGATTGTTAGTCTTATTATCGACTACCGCATAATTATGTTCCTTTGCAAGTCGTTGCAATGCCTCTTTTTCTCCCTGGAGGCTTACACTCAGAACACTTAAATTCAAGTATTGAGTTATTTCAAGATCATTAAGCCATTTTGTGTAGAGTTCGGCATCATCCAGAGATATCGGGGATAAATAACACTTTTCACCAGTCAATTTTTTTATATACTTCATATTCCCAGAACCTCCCTTTGTGCGGCCTGGATCGCTGCAATTCCTCTTTCCGCCGAAGATAAAAGTTCGTTTAGTTCATCCCGTGAGAAAACACCCTGCTCCCCGGTTCCCTGAACCTCCACAAGTGAATCATCACGCATCACAATATTCATATCAACCTCAGCACTGGAATCGGCGATATAATCCAGATCACAGATGATGTTCCCGGCTACCTTCCCGGCACTTACCGCTGCAACCTGCCCAAGAAGATATATTTCAGGGCTTTCTTCTCCCTGCTCCTTCGCCAGTACACGAAGAGCATCATAGAGGGCCACCCATCCGCCGGATATTGCTGCAGTTCTGGTTCCTCCATCGGCCTGTAAAACATCACAATCTATTGTTATGGTAACCTCTCCCAGCTTTTCAAGGTCAACAGCAGCCCGGAGACAGCGCCCGATTAAACGCTGAATTTCGGTACTTCTTCCATCTTTCTTTACTCCGTCACGCCGTTTTCTTCCACCACCGGTACTGCCTGGGAGCATTGCGTATTCAGCGGTTACCCAGCCTTTCCCGGTGTTTTTTAGAAAAGGAGGCACCTCTTGCGAAAGCGTTGCAGTACAAATTACTTTAGTATCTCCGAATGAAACCAGACATGAACCTGCAGGGTACTTAATTATATTCCGTTCAAAACTTATTTTTCGCATATCAGTACCTATCTCCCTTTTTCGCAAGCATATCCTATCACCCTTAAAGGTTTCAAGGTACTCAGGCATCTTGAGCTAATCTATTAAGGAGAACTTTAATTCTCTTAAGAACAAGTGTTAACAATCTGTTTCTTTACTTTATTCCTGTAAATTATATATTTCTGGAAGCCGGGTTATTATTCTTGATATATAGGCTCCACTTTCTGATAATATTCATTCTCCCTACAGCCATATATCATATCTCCTGTTATACTATTTCTACTTAATAATAGATATTTAGTATAAATACCCGATAAAGACAATATTTGGATTTGTTATAGGAGCCGATATGAAATACCGCTGTCTAATTCTTGATCATGACGATACTGCTGTAAACAGCACTCCACACCTCCACTACCCGGCTCATATTGAAGTGATGAAACAATTGAGGCCGGAAGAGGAGCCTATCTCTCTGGAAGAGTGGATGCTTAAAAATTTTTCGCCGGGTATTATGGAATATATGGTGAATGAACTCCAGCTGACACCTAAAGAAGTAACCCGGGAGTATGAGATATGGCAGAAATTTATAGCCGATAAACAAGTAACCTTTTTCCCTGGATTTATTGATTTATTGAAAGATTACCAGAATGCCGGAGGAATACTGACTGTTGTCTCCCACTCCACAAAAGAGAAAATATTACAGGATTATGCATCTGTCGGAGCGAAACACCTCATTCAGGCCGTTTATGGATGGGATCATGATAAATCCAAACGAAAACCATCCCCCTATCCGGTATTACAGATTCTTGAAGAGTTTCAGCTTAACCCTGAGGAAGTGTTGATAATTGATGATCTTAGACCTGCCATTTCTATGGCAAGGGAAGCAGGAGTCGCTATTGGTGCTGCAGGATGGGGTATTATTGTTCCAGAAATTTTTAATTATATGAAAGAACACAGCGACTTTTTTTTCAAAACTATTGATGATGTCAGGGATTTTCTTCTTTAATTTATTCGGCAAAGAGTTCCTTCACTTCTATCAGCTCATCAATTATCTTAATATTTTGCGGACATTTCGGCTCGCATTCACCGCATGCAACACACAGATCAGCACCCTGATCTTTTAGGAAACGCCCATAAACAAGCTTTTTACCCTCTATGTCATCAAAAATATAGGCATCATTATAGAACCCGAAAGCTCCGGGTATATCTACACCATGTGGACACGGCATACAATAGGAACACGCTGTACAGGGATTTTTTATGCGGGATTCATATACACTTTTTACTTCTTCAAAAATTTTGAGTTCATTTTTTGTTAATGCTCCAGATTCAGCGGTATTTGCAATAATCAAATTTTCCTCAACCTGATCCATTGCACTCATTCCGCTTAATACTACGGTAATTCTCGGATCATTCCATACCCAGCGCAGAGCCCATTCGGCCGGAGTTCTGTGAACTAGAGCAGAATCCCATAGTTTCTGAATATCCTCCGGGACAGACTTGGTAAGAGATCCTCCACGAAGTGGTTCCATAACAATTATTCCCACTCCCTTTTCATGAGCATAGGTAAGTCCTTCAAGGCCAGCCTGCTGTTCGGTATCTAGAAAATTGTACTGCAATTGACAGAATTCCCAGGGGTACGCATCCACTATCTCCTTAAAAACATCTAGATCATCATGAAAGGAGAATCCGATATGCTTTATTTTCCCATCTCTCAGGGCTCTTTCGATAAAGTCAAAGAGTCCCAATGCGGTTAAGTTATCCCAATACTTCCGATTCAAGGAGTGTATTAAATAGTAGTCTATATACTCTGTATTTAGTCTAACCAGCTGTTTATTTAGAATCCGATCCATATCTTCTGTTTTTTTTATCATCCAGCTTGGTAACTTTGTAGCCAGATATACCTTTTCACGATATCCATCTGCCAGCGTACGGGCAAGAAAAGGTTCACTCTCTCTCCCATGATAGGGCCATGCAGTATCAATATAATTAACACCATTATCTATAGCTTTACGTACCATAGCCTCTGCCAGGCCAAGATCGATATCCTTAGCTTTTTTACTTTTTATCGGCAGCCGCATACACCCGAACCCAAGAATTGAGAATTTGTCTTCGTTGTTTGGAAATGTTCTATATAACATGATTACCTCAGTTTTAATGAAAAAGGATCGTGGAATCAGGCCCCAAACAACTCCTCAAGCTTTTTTATCAGCTCTCCAATTCTTTCATCGTGTAAAGTATAGATGCTCTGTTTACCAAGTCGCTCTTTTCTGACATACCCGGCAAGGGTCATCATTTTTAACTGCTGAGAAACATTGGAAAGTTTCCCGCCTGTAAGTTCAACCAGCTCTGAAACAGAAAACGAATCTCTTTCCAGTGCACAGAGAATATGAAACCGTACTGGATTGGACATGATTGAGAGCATCCTTTCAACTTTTAAACATCTGGCCTCATCATTACACGAGCTGGATTGTCCAGCTTGCTTATATTAGCTTTGCTTGGCGCACTCATATTTACTCCTTCCTCTCAGAATGTCCGATAATCATAATTAATTGAAAGCAATTTTACATTATTCTTTTCTGCTTTGAATTTATGTTTTAGTCTTGAATCAAAATAAAAAGCATCACCTTCTCCTAAATGATATACCACGTCCTCATATTCAAATATTAAATCACCTTTTAATACATAGATAAATTCTTCTGAGTCATGTTTAAAAAAACTACTATTAGTCCCTTCTTTGATTTCCATGATAAAGGGATCCATGTTCTTACCCTTTAATGATTGCACTAGAGGATAATAAGAATAACCACCAAGTGGATTATCAGAGTTTACATTATTTTGTTCCTTTTTTCTTAACAAATCCAAATTTCCAGTCACCATCTTTTTTGAATTGTCTTCATCAAAAAATTCTTGTATATCCACATGAAGTGCATCACATAAATTAACAAGCGTGGAAACCGGAGGGGGAGAGGTACTATTTTCTACTTTAGATAAATAGCCTTTTGTCACGCCGGTACGTTCAGACAATTGCTGTAAGGTTAAACCTTTAGCTATTCGAATAGTCTTTATTCTCGAATTAATACTCATATTATCACATCCAAATATTTTTTTATATAAAATTGCATTCATTCATATTTCTTTTAAAATTACCTGATTATCGAAAAAACTATGAATATCTCGGCCAGTTCTTTCCAGGACATGCCCCCCTGCTAAAACTCCTCTCATCATGCAGGGTTATTATATAATCAGCCTTATCTTTTATTCTTCTCATACTCTCATATGCATCCTGACTGTTAACCAATAGCCCGGGAATTAAAATATCCGACCATTCATTCTTTAAATCCTCTCTCGGACAAAAGTTTGCCTCATCACAACATAATGAACAAACAATGATCCGCCCTTCATCTGAATCTATAACAATGGATTGTCCCCCTGGCGTATGTCCAGGCGTATATAATAAATGAATCCCCGGTAAAAAGTCCAGTAAATCTCCATCTACTATTACGATATCTGCATCATCCAAATGCTCTGAAACAAAGGAACCCTTATATACTTCGGGTGGGTTCAGCAATGCGTCATATTCATCTTTCTGAACCACAACTTTCGCATTTTTAAATTCTTTTATATTCGCACAATGATCATGGTGAACATGGGTTAACAGGATTAAATCAATATCATCAGGATCTAATCCAGTTTTTTCCTTTAACACTTCTGCCATAGGATTTATTTCTGTACAGGCACCTACTACCTTTAAAAAATCCTCTTTTGTTGGTCCTGAATCAATTAATATATTGTGTCCATCTACTCCCGACACAAAGAACGCACCGGCATGTACTGTAAATGTCTCACATGGATCAATCAAATAAGTAAATATTGAACGTGGTCTATTCTCACAATAAAGAACGTGTAAAGGAATAATACTATAGTCATGAGGCTTATGCTCTGGCAAAAATAGTTTTTGCTTCTTACTCAAATGCTGCATAGGGTAATCTCCTTTGATTTACTTAATACGTTTAAGAAAAATTTTTTTTAAAGCTTCATCTTTAATATTGTTGATATCAAGTAAATCAGTAACCCCTGGAAAATCCAATACAGGCATCAAAAGCTCATCCGGTAGTGTTTCAATAATTGTAGCAAAGGGCGAAAATGTATACTCCCCGACCGAATCAAGTAAAACTTTAAACTTTTTCTGTACATCTTTTCTTTCTTTTGGATAACCGCTTCCTAATTCAACACTAAAAAGTCTTTCCAGTATAAATGATAAATTCTTGTCCGCAACCCATCCATAACCAAGATTTAAAGATAATGAAACACAATTACCTCCATTTATCTGAGCAAAAAGCCAGGCATCTATTTCATCTTTAATAAATCCGCAAAAAACTCCCGGAAATTGCATTGCCGCTTCCAAAAACCCCTGGCCTGTACTACAACCTCCAATAACAAAGTCAGCAGCGCCGGTGTTTAGCAAAATAGCAGTAAGTACGCCCGCATGTACATAACTCAATTCTGGACTCTTAAAACTTTCCGTCATTCCTGCATTTATTACATCAACATCAATCAGCTCCAATGCCTCCATTATATCAGCATTTCTATTTCCGGTGCTTGTCTCATTAACAACAGCAACTTTCATAATGTATCTCCCTATAAGTTTTTCTGTTTTACAGTAAATCCTTGATTTGTCTCACTATGCTCTTTGCATCAAGATTATATTTTTTAAGCAGTTCCTCAGGCCCTCCGGATTCACCAAAACAATCCTGAACACCTATCTTGGTAACCTGAGAATGGGAGTATGAGTTATCTAGTCCGGCAACAACATCAGAAACAGCAGTTCCCAAACCACCAATAACATTATGCTCTTCAACTGTGACTATATGTTCATAAGAATTTACAATCTCTTTGACTTTATCTTCGTCTATTGGTTTTATAGTATGAAAGTTATATAAGCCTACTTTGATACCTTTATCAGCTAATTCTTGCTGAGCTGCAACACAATTTTTTAAAATTGGACCTGTTCCAATAATTGCAACCTTTTCACCTTTTACTATTTCTTGAGCCTTGCCAAATTCATATTCTAAATTTTCATCAATAAAATTCCCCGTGTTATAACGTGATAATCTAATATAAAATGGACCATCAATAACAGCAGCTTCCTTAATTACCTTTACCGCTTGATTAGGATCAGCTGGAACTACAATATTAAAATTAGGTAAAGATCTCATAATTGCTACATCTACAATAGATTGATGAGTTGCGCCATCATAACCTTGTGTTAAACCGGCACTTGATCCGCAAATTTTTACATTAGCTTTTGGCAAAGCAACCTGCTGCCTTATTTGATCAAAACAACGGCCGGTAACAAAGACAGCAAATGAATTTACAAAAACCGTTTTCCCCATAGAGGTCATACCCGATGCTGTTGAAATCATATCCTGCTCAGCAATTCCCATTTCGATAAATCTATTCTCGTTTACTTCAGTTATTGCATATGCACGAGTAGAACGTCCTAAATCACAATCCAAAACAAATATATCCGGATCCTTCTCCGATAGATCCTTTAAAGCTATTCCTAAACCATCTCGAGTGGCATCCATAATATTATTTCCTTTATCTCAGTATTTAATCTTTCTTCATATTAGTGATATGCTCTACTAATTCTTCTCGCGCACTTTCATATTCTTCTTTTGACATGCTGTAATTATGATACTTATAGGTATTTTCCATAAATGAAATACCTTTCCCTTTTACTGTATCAGCAATAATTGCAAGAGGTTTTTCTCTTCCCGGAGACACCAAATCCAGAGCATTACAAATTTGTTTAATATCATGACCATCAATACTGACTGTTTCCCATCCAAAGGCTTGAAATTTTTCATCAAGCGGGCTGATTTTCTTCAATTCATCTACATTGCCCTGACTCTGAAATTTATTTCTATCAATAATTACACATACATTTGTTAGTTTATGACTGGACGTTGTCATTGCAGCTTCCCAAACCTGGCCTTCCTGGAGTTCTCCATCTCCAATCATAACAAAAATATTCATATTTATTTTATCTTCTTTTGCCGCAAGAGCTATACCATTTGCATATGATAATCCCTGTCCCAAAGAACCTGTAGGAGCCTCAATTCCAGGAGTTTTTAAAACATCCGGATGTCCTTGCAATCTGGAACCGATTTTTTTTATTGTTTTAAGTTCATCATGTGGAATAATTCCCAACATTGACAAACCAACATATTGAGCAGGTACAGAATGTCCTTTACTCATAATAAAGCGATCTCGTTCAAGAGCTTTATAATTATCTTTTTTAAAATTCATCTTATAAAAATAGAGTGCGCTTATAATTTCCATACAGGAAAGCGAACCGCCAAAATGATGCGCTTTCCCATATGAAAACATATCTAATAATTCTAAACGCATTTCCCAACTAAGCTTGGTAAGTTCTCTAATTCTTTTTTCGTCAATTTTCATAGTAACTATTCCTGATAATTCCTTATGCATAACTTATCGCCATGTTATATTTCCTAATAGGGAAGCTCGCATAGTATAATATACGAGCTTCCCTTGATATTCATTATTTCAAGTACTTTGCAACGTAACCTTTGAATTCCTCTGCCTTATCTTTGGTAATTACCTCTTGCGGACTAACAACCAATTTTTCTACAGATTTTCCGTTCAATAAATCTAATGCCATTTGAACTGCTGTAGCACCAATTCTTGCAGGATACTGTGCAACAGATGCATGAAGATCCCCTTCTAGAATTTTATCAAGAGCAGCAGGAACAGCATCAATACCAACTATTTTTACATCACTACCGTCTTCAATAGCAGCCATGGAAGCTCCAATTGCCATATTATCATTAGCTGCAAATAGGAATTCAATATCAGGATGCGCCTGTAACATATTCTGAAAAATGGTATAGGCTTTCTCTACTTCCCAACCTGCTGATTGCTCAGCTACAATATTTACATGTCCATCAGCTCTATCATGAAAACCTGCCTTTCGGTCTATTGCTGCACTCTGACCATCAATACCATTTAATATTGCCACCTTTGCATCTTGCAGATTCAATACATCAAGCATATAATCTGCAACAAGTTTTCCGCCATCATAATGCTTTGATCCTACAAAAGGAATTACATCTCTTCCCGTTTCTTTCCATGCGTCCGCATCAATTCCATTATCTGCCAATATAACAGGGATTCCTGCATCCAGAGCCTTTTCAATGGGATTAATCATACCTGTTGTTGAAGCGGCAACCAATATTATAGCATCAACTTCCCGTGCAATCATTCTTTCAATAATCTGCAGTTGCTCATCTACACTTCCATGTCTTTCACCTGCCTGAATAATTAATTCAACCCCTAACCTTTCTGCTGCCTCTTTAGCGCCTTCTGTTTCAATTACGTAGTATTCATTATTCAGCGTTTTTACTATAAATGCTATTGTTGGTTTTTCCTTGTAATCTCCAGCTTCACCCTGTCCAGCAGCAAAACAAACCAATGAACCAACAAAAAACATAACCACCATAAATAATAATAATTTCTTCATCTAAATCCTCCATTCATATTCTAATAATTATTTAACATCTGTAACGGTCGATATAGCTAATTTTCACCTCCTTATAATTATTTAACATCTGTAACGGTCGATATAGCTAATTTTCACCTCCTTATAATTATTTTGCTGTTTTTACCTTATCGAGAAACACTGCAACAATAATGACCGAACCGATGATTATCTGCTGATAATATGCTTGAACATTCAGTAACGTGAGTCCATTTCTTAATGTAACCATAATTAAAGCGCCAAGAAGAGTTCCCCATATGTTCCCAGTACCACCGCTCAAACTCGTTCCACCAATAACTGTAGCGGCTATTACATCCAGTTCATATCCCATCCCAGCCAATGGAGTTGCATAATCAAGCCGTGCTGTTAATAAAATTCCTCCGATACCTGCTACCAAACCACAAATGGTATATGCTAAAACTTCATAATTTTTTACCCTTATTCCAGATAATCTTGCTGCATCTCTGTTCCCGCCTATAGCATATATATACCTGCCCGCTTTAGTATATTTCAAGAAAAAATATGCTAGGACATATGCAACAATTATATAAACAATAAAAATGGGAATAACACCAAATAATTCATAGTTCGCTATCATCTGATATGTGTTTGGCATATTTGCGATAGGCTGCCCTTTATTAACAGCAAGCGCAACGCCTCGAATAATACTCATTGTTCCTAATGTTGTAATAAATGCCGGCACACGCCCATAACTGATTATAAAACCATTAACAAACCCAACAAGACAAGCTGCCAATAAAGATAGTATTATTGCTACTGGCAAATAAATACCTGCTTTTACGATTAGCAATGCTGAAAATAGCGAACAAAATGCAACCGTAGAACCAACACTTAATTCTATCCCACCCGTTAGAATAACAATTGTTGATCCAATTGCTATTATCGCAATAATTGAAGATTGTACGATTATGTTAGAAAAATTTTTTACTTTTAAAAAATACGGACTAAGGATTGTGAAAGCAATTAAAATAGCAATAAACCCCAAATAAATCCCGTACTTCTCAATGATCTTTTTCATACTTCTGATAACTCCTAATTCAATCAATAATTCAAGGCTATTTACATATCAACTTTATTTGCACCAAAAGCATAATGAAGAATATCTTCCTGAATAATATTTTTATTGTTCATTATCGCTTTGATTTCACCTTGCCTCATTACAACTATCCGATCTGACATTTTTAAAATTTCCGGCAATTCGGAAGATATCATGATAATCGCAATTCCTCTTTTTAATAACTCAATCATGATTTTATGTATTTCATCTTTTGCTAAAACGTCAATTCCCCTTGTCGGTTCATCAAAAATTATTATTTTTGCATTAGTAAGAAGCCATCGGGAAATAATAACTTTTTGCTGATTTCCACCACTTAGATTTTTTACTTTTGTTTTTATTGAAGAGGTTTTTATTGATAATTTACCAATTTGTTCATTTCCAATTTTAGACTCATTTCTATATCGAATAAAACCTTTCTTCATAATATCCGTTAAAGTAGCTATTGTTATATTTGTCACAACAGAATGATCAAGAAAAAGACCTTCACCTTTTCTATCTTCACTGCAATACGCTACTCCTGCTTTTAAAGATTCATGAACACTTCGGAATCTCACTTCTTCGTTTTCCACGTGAATAATTCCTGAATCAAACCGGCAATCTCCAATTATGCATTTTGCTAATTCTGTGCGTCCGGCGCCTACAAGACCGGCAAATCCAAGTATCTCTCCTTTTTTAAGAGTAAATGAGATATTTCGTAATAATGGAGCAAAATTCAAATTAGAGACGCTCAATGCATTATCTGATCTTGAATAACTCTCAAATCTTGTGGTTTCACTAACTTCCCGACCTACCATCATTGAAATCAGTTCTTCAATTGCTATATCAGAAATATTTTTTGTACCTACATACTTCCCGTTTCTTAACACTGTACAGCGATCACCAATTTCAAAAAGTTCTTCCAGCCTATGTGAAATATAGACTATTCCACACCCCTGCTCCTTCAGTTCCCTAATTAGTGAAAATAATTTCTGAGTTTCTTTATCCGATAAAGTTGATGTTGGTTCATCAAACACTATTATTCGGGATTTAATAGATAAAGCTTTTATAATCTCTACTAGCTGCTGTTGTGCCATACCTAAATCCTTTACCAAAGCTTTTGGAGAAAACTCAATACCAATTTTGTTAATAAGTACTTCCGTTTCTTTAATTGCTTTTAGTCTATCAATAAAAAATGGTCCTGCTTTATATTCTCTTCCAAGAAACACATTTTCATAAACTGTAGTATATGGATTTAAATTAGTCTCTTGATAAATAACAGATATACCATTTTCTAACGCATCATGGGGATGTTCAAAGACAACCTTCTTCCCATCAATCAGAATATCTCCTTTTGCAAGAGAATAAGCTCCCGAAAGAATCTTCATTAATGTTGATTTCCCTGCTCCATTTTCACCAATTAAAACATGCACTTCACCTTTTTTTAATTCAAAGTCCACATTATCAAGAGCATGAACCCCCGGAAAATATTTATCAATACCTTTCATCTGAAGAATTATAGTATCACCTTCCATTCAAAACCTCTTGTAATCTAACAAACATGTATAAGCTGATATATCTATGCAACACATATTGCTTCCTAAATAAAATCTGTTAATCCTCCAGTTACATTAACAACTGTTGCAGTAACCTGGCTTGAAGCATCAGATAATAAATAATTTGAAGCACCTATAAAATCTTCATTTTCCTGCAATCTTCCCATTGGTACATTTTTTTTACCCATTTCATTGAGCCAATTAAGATCATAACCTTGCGCTGCTCTAAGAGCTACTTCTCCAGGTGTCGCAAGCCATCCAATTTTAATTTGATTGCATCTGATTTGATGCTTGGCATAATTAGTAGCAATATGCTTGGTTAAAGTAAGAAGAGCTCCTTTTGAACAAGCATAAGCCGGACGATCCTCTTGCCCTCCATATGCTTGCGGTGATCCAATATGAATAATCGAACCTCCATTTCCATTCTTAATCATATTCTGAACTACAAGTTTTGAACAAAAAAAAGCTCCTCTGATGTTCAGATCAAAAACACTATTAAACAACTCCTCATCTGTATCAAGAAGACTACTAGACGGGAGAATACCGGCATAATAGATCAAACCATCTATATTTCCATATTTTCTTTCTGTTTCTTTTATAAGATGTTCACATGCTGAAACTTTACTTAAATCACCGACGATAAAAATCGCTTCTTTTGAAGTTTTTTCTTTTATCTCTTTTACTGTAGCTTCACCCTTTACTGAATTTCTACAGCCGATTACAACCTTGGCACCTTCTAATGCGGCTGAAATTGCCATTGCCTTACCAAGACCGCTATTCCCTCCGGTAATAACAATTACCTTATCCTTTAATAATTCACCCATCTTGTTTCTCCCTATTTAATCTATTTATCTAATCGTTCAATTCTAAAAACAACTGGCCTAAATCCATCAGTACAACACGCCAAGACTTTTCCATGCTCATTCATCCAATCAAAATTTCCCCCTTGACCTAATCCAAGAATTTATTGAGTAATATCAGAAAAAACATGAGGGCAAAAGCCTTCAGATACACTCGACATATCAGAAACAAACTCTTGTCCATCAGAAAAAAGTTCACACTTTGAGGATGCATTTGCTGAACATCCTATCAACTCATCATTGAAAATATCGTTTGTATTTAAACACTTTACAACAGTAATATTTACCTTTTCATATACTCTATTTCCCTTTCATCACAGCTTTTACACTCTTGGGTATTTCCTGAAAAGTATACTTAATCGGGAGCCCATTCCATGTCTTCATGTTCTTCTTAAGTCCGTCAATAAGTCTTTCGAATTTGTTTGTCGGGACTCCTAATATCAGTTCATCATCAGAAGCATAACCGTATCGCCTATCCCCCATATCAGCAATCGCAAGTCGAATATTTCCAGTTACTATCGGAGAAACTAATGCTTCATAACAACTAGCACCATGGCCATTTGTACTTAATTGAATATTATCATCACCATTAAAAGTATTTCCGTAAATCATTTCCATAACCTGAAGCGGATTTGCAAATATCTGTATCACATCCGGAACTATTTTAATAATATTAAGAGGAGCCGCACCAAAAGCTTCATATTTACCATATTCAAATGGGAATATTAACTTCCTTGCTTTTTCTACGCCTTCTTTTCTCTCAGAAAACCGGCCGACATTTACATCAGCCCAATTATCAGCAAATTTTCCAAAACCTAAAACAACGCCCCCTACAGCACATGCCTTACTAAAATCTTTTGTTGCTGCAACTGGTTTTTCATGATATCTGGCTTTCCCGATTATATGACAAACCGCAAATTCCTGTTCTGTTTTTTCATAATACTCGGGTATGTCTTTTTCTTTTTCAAATAAGTTTATTCCCACAGGATATGTGCGACAACGTAATAATCGCATTAAGTCCTCACCAAGTTCATTTAGTTTTGCCACATCCATTAGTGACTCCTTAAAATGGATACTAAAACATTGTGTTTCCCTACAGATTTTTTTTCCGTACTTTTGTATCCTTGTTGGAAACATTTTATGTTAAGATTTTCTACCTGTCAAGAAAAAATTGAAGAAAAAATTGAAAAAATTGAAGTAATACTCTGAATCTTGCATCTTCCGTATAGAATTCTATTACATGTATTTCGTATTTGTTACTTATTATTTGAGCATAAGAGCTTATACATTTGACATGAGACTTCTTACAATAGCTGTGCAAACATCCTGAAAATGGAGTTGCGGAGTTTCTTTAGAAATCCCAGGTTCTCACATTCTTCGAGACTTACCTTCCTATATCTGGCAAGATCTTACTCGAACAGGTTTTTAATTGTGGTAATGCCAGTACCATTAGCAGGCATGTATAAATATGCATTACCCCCAAGTTTTTTAACTGATACAAAATATTTAGAGAAACATTCTGCCCATATTGCCATAATTCTTCGTCAGAGAAAAGATAAGGGATAGATGTTATGGGTTTTTTACATAAGATCTATGCTCGCATATCAGGAAAACTGAAAGAAGAAGCCTTACTTGGAGCATCAACACTGATAGTTGAAGAAGATCTACTAAAGGTAACACCAACAAGGAGCAACAAATTGATATCTCTGCTTAACAGCATCGGTAGATAAATATTATGTAAAGATACATCTCACTAAATTATTAAGAGAGTAGTATTTATCAAAACAACTTTATATTTTGTTTTTTCCACATACAGAATGTTATTAGTGCGCTGAAGGTATAGATAATTTCCACCGCTCTTCTGCCGCTTTCACCATTAACCATGGGCTCATGATCTTCGTTAACAGCAGTTACCATATCTGAGATCTGCAATCTATGACCTTCCGATTTGTTATTAACAATATACTGCCGTTAAATTATTGACGTGTGGCGAATATTTGACTATCCATCCACAAACTGAGCAAGCAGCAGCCTTGTACAATACTTTGCGATAAGTCGATAATTTCTATACTTTCTGAGTCAAAATTCAGTAATTACCTTAAGTGCATGTTTTTCTACCAAACCAAAAGCATCACCAAATTTATCAATATCCTCAGGTTTATGTGCATCTGAGTTGATAATAACTGATATTTCGTAGTTTTCAGCAAGCTCCCAGAAATTATCTAGTGGGTATCGCTTGCGAAATCCATCATTAGTAAGTATCATCTCTTTCCTGTACCCATACCCATTTATTTCCAAAGGCACTTGTGCTCCAGCTGCAGCTTCCAGTATTGCCCTTGAACAGCTTATTGTCTCCTTGTCCCATTTCAAATAGAAATTACCAAAAAGGTCGGGGTGGGCAATAAAGGCAAATAGTTTGGATTCAATAGAATCGATTATATAATCGGTATAGGCAAAAAGATTCGCTTTTGTATTGTCCGCTGAGTAGCAGCCCATCCATTCATTCTGGACTGGAAAGAAATGAGCTCCCCCAATCAGGTAATCAAATCGATATTTTCCCAGTAATTCATCAATATAGAATTGAGTATATTCCGGGGCATATTCACATTCCATCCCTTTGAGGATTTTTATCTGGGGATACGTTGCAGAAGCTTCATCAATTTCATCACTATAATTCTGTAAGTCCTCTATAGGCATCCTGATATTCTGCCACCGGTTATCGGGAAGAGCTGTGTGATCAGAAATTCCCAATATGGTGAACTTTTTTTCAACTGCGATTTTAGCATAATCAGAGGCGGTTCCTGTAGCATGTTTACAGCGGAAGGTATGGGTATGATAATTTGTATTTGCTTTTCTCAATTTTATCTCATTTAAGTGGTTAATGGCCTCCAATATATCGGATTCAAGCAATTGAGTATATGGAATAGAGGTGTATAACGGTAATCCGCGTCATAATTCCGAGAACGGCAAAGCCTATACCTATGCTGAAAAACATAACTTAATTCCAACAAGCGGATCCGATTTTCACAGACCTGAAGATTGTGCCAGAGGGGGAATCTTACTTAATAACCCTATTTCTCACATAGAGGAATTTGTACAGATTTTAAAGGCTCGTTCCTTCGAGTTGATTCAGACATAGAAACAGGGCTATCTACCAGAGACAGCCCTGAAACAGCTATACGAAAACTTATAATTTATAACATTACAATGAAAGTCTATATTACAAATTCAAACCGAAAGAGACCATTATACGTGGAAAATTAGATCCATATTTTAGAAAGTACGTTGCATCAGGAAAATTACTAAATGCAGCAAATTCAAAAATTTCACTTACCAATTCCGCAGGAATGGCTGCTGCAATATTAGCCTGGACGAAAAGAGCTTTGACCCCTACTCCAAAAGATACTTCACCCTGTTCAAGGGCTATAACATCAGATGAAAAAACATCTTCAAGAGGGCCGGGCAGATACTGTTTGTAACCACCCCGAAAATCTACCTGTGCAAGTCCACCTATATGGATACCTACTTCAGCACCAATATTCATAAACCGATTTGCATTGTCACCAATATTTTTCAGATCAGCACTCATAAGCAAATTAAGAAACGGTTCTCTTCCATAAATCTTACGCATACTCGGATCAAATGCGATTCCAAGATTTGCGGTTTTCGCAGCCTGATCAAATATTGCCCCAAAATCAAGATCTATCATTTCACCATTTTCATCAAGGATTAATCCAAGGATACTATCGATATACGCACCCACAGTAAATCCACCAAATGTATATAAAGCTCCAAGTCCCATCTCGATATGGTTTTCAGTATCAAACTCTACTGCCAAGGCATCATTTAGTAAAATATCGACCATAGCCTGCTGAAGCGGTGTTTCCAGCGGCATAAGGCTTGAAACATAATTATCAAAAGCTATAAAAGAGTCAGACGGCAGTCCAAAAAGAGTTCTCACTTCCTTATAATATTTGAGGTTTGCCCCAATGGAAAGCGGCCCAAATCCAAAACCCATACCGGCAATAATACCGCTTTTTTTGGAGATCTCAAAACCATAATTGTCTGGTCCAAAAATATTATTATGTTCATCAGTAAAGTATGCGGGTGAGATAGTTACCCCGCCAAGAAATCCAACACCAAAGTTCCTGGTTGCGACAGAGATGTTCGGCAGTAGTGCCAACTGATCAAATCCTGTCGATACGGTATCTATCATCTGGATAAAACCATCATACCAGCCTTTCATGGCATCAATACCATCCTTGCTGTTCTCAAAGCCAAATTCAGCTTTAATATCTACCTCAACATCATCAGCGGATTCGCCGTTGTAGTCTTCAATGTAGACCTTATCAGTCGAATAGTTATAATACAGATCCCAAACGTTATATTCATATTCATCACGAAAGTTAAAAACGTCTACATCAACAATATTGGAGTTCAAGTCCGCCAGCAGGGAAAAACCTACATTTATATCTGCATTTGGAAGATATGCTAAACCTGCCGGATTATAAAAAAGTGCATCAGCATTATCTGCAACGGCGGTAAAGGCTCCCCCCATAGCCATAATTCTGGCATTGGTCGCTTGGAGTGCCGGCAGCTCCACAGGGCCTTCAACTGCAGACACCACCCCGCCGATCATCAGTAAAGCAATCAATACTAATCCAATTTTCTTCATAACTTTCTCCCCATATATGTTCTAGTACTGTTTTCGAATTTATCATGTTGTTACACTAAAATAGTTTATATACACTTTATCGAAAATGTTAAATAACAATTTGAAAAATGTCTTATTATTAAATCAAAGAAATGACTCAAAGGTTTCATAATTTTACTCCACTTCAGTAAATATATGAAGGATAGCTGAGCCAATTAAAAATATTCTATTTTTAATTGGCTTTTGAAGTTTTTGATCATACATATGTAATCCTTATAAGATAAGCAATTACACTCAATCAAAAACTTCTGCTATAGGTTAGTTAAACTTTGTTAATATTTTTAGAGCATGGCTTTGCAAAGAAGAGATAAATTGGTTATTATAGTGATGAATTTTTACATTGTGCAAAACAGTCTCACTCAATCAGATTGATTTGAAGAGAAGATTAAATACATATATTCAAGGGGTTTATTACATGGATACAAAACAATTAGCTAATGCAGTACGAATTCTGAGTATGGATGGCGTACAGAAAGCAAATTCAGGACATCCCGGGGCACCAATGGGAATGGCTGATATCGCTGAAGTTCTCTGGCGGAGGAATTTGAAACACAATCCCGGTAATCCGAACTGGGCTGATAGGGATCGATTTGTCCTTTCAAATGGTCATGCATCGATGCTCTTGTACTCCCTCCTTCACTTAACAGGATATGATTTACCACTAAGTGAGTTAAAAAAATTCCGTCAGCTGCATTCAAAAACAGCCGGTCACCCTGAGTATAAAGCTATCCCTGGAATCGAAACCACAACAGGTCCACTCGGCCAGGGATTGGCAAATGCTGCAGGAATGGCACTAGCTGAAAAAACCCTTGCCGCACACTTCAACAAAGAAGGTTTTCCGATTGTTGACCATTATTCATACGCTTTTACCGGAGACGGCTGTCTTATGGAAGGCATTTCCCATGAAGTTTGCTCTCTTGCAGGAACTCTCGGGTTGGGGAAATTGATAGTATTTTATGATAACAATGGAATTTCAATTGATGGTGAAATGAAAGGTTGGTTCACGGATGATACCGAAGCACGATTTAGAGCGTATGGGTGGCAGGTTATTTCTGTGGCTGACGGCCATAATGCTGAATCAGTCCAGAAAGCCCTTAACGAAGCCAAAGGTGAGTCCGGCAAACCAACACTTATTAGCTGCAAGACAAAGATTGGTTTTGGATCACCAAATAAAGAGGGCAGTGAATCCAGTCACGGAGCACCTCTTGGTGCAGATGAGATCGTTTTGACTCGTAAAGCACTTGGCTGGGAATTTGATGAACCTT
>Ga0075115_10000148_pt1 | contig 33839 bp, 38 predicted proteins | sample AntAceMetag02UKH_FD_69785 | JGI IMG/M metagenome (GOLD analysis project Ga0075115, IMG submission 69785) | Saline lake microbial communities from Ace Lake, Antarctica - Antarctic Ace Lake Metagenome 02UKH | ecosystem: Environmental > Aquatic > Non-marine Saline and Alkaline > Saline | place... | reverse complement strand
TGGACTTGGGCTTTTACCCGAGATGCTTCACGTTCCGCTTCTTGGTCTCCGACTGCCAACTCCCCGGCCATCATTGAGAATAGGGCTGCCATGGCATTTTTGCAGGGTCCTTGAAGCGGACAGTGCTCACACAGGGCCCCACCCTTGGGGGTGTAGTGACCAAAACACTTCGTGTTTTGGACGGCCAGTGCCCTGATGTAAGGGTCAGGATGATAACTACCTTTGTCCGGTTCCCCAGGACCAACAGCCACACTGACCCCCATTACCGGAATGGTAACGGGTGCCGCTATTTTGGCGGGGGTTGGGTCCATGGTGGTCGCCGTCAGATTTTGTGCCGCTTGTGCCATGAGGACCCCTTGGGTGGTCAATGCCCATTGACCGCGCCCAGCCGAAACTCCAAGCCCTTCCTTGCGGAGAGCTCGAAACGCCCATTGTATCCATTTCTCGACCCAGTTACAGTTACTCCCGGTCTGTTTCCCGTACTGGTCCGCGGTAATATCCAGGAGAAGGCAAACGGGGTCATAGGTTTCCTTGAACGCTATGGGCCGGTTGGCTTTGTATTCAGTCAGGCTCCCGAGTATTTGGAGTAAGGGTTCCCGGAAGTTCGAAGCACTGATTTTGATGTTTGTGGTCGTCATTGTCATTTCCATCCAGGTGCCACACCACCGTCCTTGATGTGGGACGTGTCGCCTTCGTCAAGCATCTTGACGTGCGGGTCCATGATCTTGCGGGCAATATCCCGATTTTCTTCGTCCGGAAGTCCGTCCAACCATGCCCGGGAAGCAAGCCGCAACAAATTTTTGGGCACCGTGCGGTTCGGGTTGCATGCCAGCATATCACTAGCATGGCCCAGGATGTTGCACAGGGCTCGGTGGCTGAACTCGCCGTAGAGGTCACCATTCAGGATGGCCTCCCGGAGGGCCTTCGTGACATATCCCATTTTGTCAAACACCGAGGGTGCCCTGTGGAGTAAAGTGGGGAATTTGACTCGAATGATCTCCACCTCATCCCGCCAGTCCATCCAGCGGAAATTGAACTTGCGTTCGAAACGGTCCATCAGGGAAGCATCGAGCGGGTTGGCCGATATCATTCGACCCCGATCATCTCCGGAGCCCGCTGTGTTGGCCGTTGCTGTTATGATGGTTCCAGGAAACACCGTGTAAATCATCCCGGCCGGACCATCAATACGTCCCTGGATTGAGTCCGTGATGAGGCGAATATGTTCGGCTTGTGCTCTGTCGGCCCGGTCGAAGTCCGTAATCAACAGCAGGTACGGGATCTTCGTGCCTTCGGCCGTCGTGTAGCCATCCCGAAGGGCCTTGAGGGTCTCACCTTCTTCCCAAAAGGTCCCGGTCTCGTTGAAGCCTCTGGAGAAAAACCAGGATTCGATGTCAGCGCCTGGTTTCACCTGTCGGATGAGGGCGGGGGTCCGAGTCATAGCCGACCAGGCGTGGAACAACGCATCTTTCCCACTGCCGGGAAGCCCCCAGATGTAGGTGCTGCGCCGGAAGCGCAACGCTACGGCCGCATGCTGGATGTCTTCACCCAATCCCCCAAATCGGGGGATCCGATAATGAGCGGGCATCGGCAAACAGGCCTCTGCAGGTACTCCCGGATTGACCGGGAAATCGAAACCCGCGAATGATATTGTTAGATCTTCCGGATTAGGCGGGAGCTCCCGGCGGGGGCTCTTTTCGCCGTTGAACCTGTCAATGAGCCGCTGACTGGCCGTGGGCGCGCCCGGATACTTATCGATGTACTCCTGAGCGGTTATCCCATGGGTCTCTAGGATGTGGTTGCCGAGAAAGTCCTTCTCGATGTGTCCACATATTTTACATTCAAGACCCGTTTTCGTTTCGTCTACCACGGCGTCCTCCCCGGACTGCGGTTTCCTACTCTCAATTTCTCTACCCGCTTACTTGTGCTGCTAAGCCCACGAAGTGTAAAAAAAGACCAAGAGAAATGAAAAGAAATGGGCTCAGCCGACAGCCCGAGCGGGTAAATAAGGTGAAGGACGGGAAAGCACCCGTTCCGAAAGGATTGGAAACGAACGAATGCAGACAGCACAGACGACATCCAAAGAGGCCGTCCCCATTATCAGAGGGGACAAGTACCGCCGGACGCACAAGGCGTCTGTAATCGGTATCCTGGGTGCGCACGCGCCTGCGGTCTGTAGTCGAGGAAGCCAGTTCTTCAACGCAGACCGGTGGACGGCCCGGTTCCTGACAAAGGCCCTGTGCGTGTGGGCCGGGGCCAACCCCGGATGTGTTCCGACCGGGGTGGACCTAGAGCAATGGATCCGGTCGGCTAATACTCACCGGGCGCCGAAGGCACAAATCGTGATCGCCAATACGCCTGACAAGCTCCCGCTTCGAACGGCACTGGGGCTCACGGGTGGGGCGTATCACGAAGCGTTCCACACCAAGTACTCGTGCAGGCGCATATTGCGGGCCGATGAAGTTTCTTCCTTGGTGCTTCCCCGGTGGGCCAAGGTCAAGGATTGGTCAAAGTATTACGGGGCGTTCCAACAGTGGAGCAACGTGATTGAGGATATCCGAATCGAGCGCCGGGGTCGAGAGGACTACGACGGTGTGTACGTCAAGCTCTGTGACCTCCAGGATTTCATCCTGTTGCAGGAGCAGCAGGGCGCCTTGGACGTGCGTGCTCACGGTGGCAAATCTGGGGCACTCTCGGTCATCATCGGGGTCTTTAGGGACGTGGGGCTGGGTTACAACACCGAGACTCAACGGTTCGTCATGGCCCAGTACCAAAAGGACAACCCCAAGGCAGTCGAGATGGTCCTCAACGGACCGTTGGCCCCGATGCTTCGGGAAACCATCGGGATGTCCCGGGACGATGATCTTGGGTGCCTCCGAGTAGCGATGGACGTTATCGCCGAATTGGCCGAACTGGGCAAGGGCGCCGACGAAGATGAACAGGCCCAACAGGGTCAGACCGGAGACGGGAATCAGGAGTGCCCGGCATGTAGTGCCCCCGCCAACAAGATCAAGGTCCGCCCGAAATCGGATGGCAATGGCGGCAAGGTCAAGGGTGTAGGTATCGCGACCTGCACCGTGTGTGGCTTCCAGGAGGAAGTGGAGGTTGAGCCGAAACAGCAACAGCAACCTGGCCAAGGAAGTGGCCAGGACGGCCCGGACTTCGACGGGTTCGATGACATGGATTTCGACAGTCCTGCTGGCGATGCTGACAGTGACGGCGACGAATCCGATGGCGACGATCAGTCGGGTGATAGCAAGGCCGATGGCCAGGACGATAGCAACCAAACCGGAGGCTCCGGCAAGGGTGCTGATAAGGGTGACGACGAAAACGACGGGGCCGGTGGTGGCGACACGGGTAAGGAAGGTGACGACGGCGACAGTGACTCCGGCGGTAAGGGTGCCAAAGACGACGGGAAAGACAAGGACGGCGACAGTGACTCCAGCGGCAAGGGTGCCAAAGACGATGGGAAAGACAAAGACAGTGACTCCGGCGGCAAGGGTGCCGATAAGGGTGACGACGAAAACGACGGGGGCACGGGAGACCCAAGCGACGGCGGGAATAAGCAGGGCGATGAAACCGACGGTGGCTCCGACAGTGGGGGATGTCCGGGAAGTGCCGGGGGACACCACCACGACAAGAAGGACCACCCTGGGGATGATTGGACCGATGTAGCCGAGGATGCCCTGGACCAGGCCGCCGACGGGAAAGACCTCGGTTTGAAAGACGGCAACTCCGCTCTGGAGGATGCCTTCGATGCCGTTCGGGAAAAGGACAATTCGGACATCGGGGAAGGTGAGGCTCCCTGGAACCCATATGACCCCGATATGGATGAGGCGCACCTCGTTCAGCCGTCAGCCAAAGGGAAGGCTCACGACGGTGAAGCCGCCGACCGAATTATCAGGTCGGTCAAGCGAGAGACCGCCTTCCTGCGAGCCCGGTTACGAACGGTCATCAAATCGATCGAGATGAGTCATACGGTCCATGGTGTTCCGAAGGGTCGGGGGCTGTCGTCTCGTTTCCTGGTGGACTCCAAGGCTGCCCTGAACGCCCAAGATTTCCCGACCAGAGCCTACTTCCAGCCGGACATCCAGGTGGACATGAGCATGGCCGTAGCGGTTGTGCTGGATGAATCGGGGTCGATGGACACGCTCCGAAAGGACGCCACCCGGATCATGACGGCCCTGACGGAGCCGTTCGACGGGTTGGATTTTCCGACAATGGTCCTGGGTTTCCGCAACGGTTGGCAGGCGGAGGCTCCGGTTTCAGCCGAGGACAAGGGCACGTACCACCGTCGGCATGGTGTGCAGTACGACATCTTCAAGATGTTCCACGAACGGTTCAAGTCGATACGCTGGCGGTTCGCCAACACCCGGGCCAATGGGGGCACGCCCATGTCCGATGGCATTCAGTACGCCCTCGATGCCTTGAACTACCGGGACGAAGCCCACCGGTTCCTGTTCGTGGTGACAGATGGCTGCCCGAACGGAGGGCACACCGAGGTCATCAACCGACAGATCCGGTTGGCCAAACAGGCTGGTATCCACATCGTGGGCGTGGGGATGGGGTATGGGGCTCAGTATGTCCAGACCTTGTTCCCGGATAACGTATACACGACCAAGATGGCCGACTTCCCCAGACTTTTATTGGCGAAGCTCAATGAGCTGGTGGACATTCGGGCGCCCAAACGGGGACGCCGGATGAGGAAAACGGGATGAGCAAGTGGATTGACCAGATCGGCAACGAGGTTGACCCCTACACCCCTCGGGGCTCCCATACCAAACGCCCCCGTTACTTCATCGTACGGGGGAGCGGGGAATTCCCGGTGGACATGCTCCGATATGACAAAGCGTGGGCTTTAACAGGAATCGGAGAACCCGCAGATTGGGGCCATTCGGTTCGAGACGTGGTATGTGCCTCCGGAGATGGCCACATCCTGGTCCCCACGGAGGGGCGTTGGGAAAGCTTCGGCTGGAAGGTGGTCGAGCGCAGTCTGTCTCGTCGGGACATCCACCATCTCATTCTTTCGATGGGACCAACCGCCAGCATCTTCAAGGAGGTGGCATGATGGATCTCTCAAAAGACTGGAATGGCTGCTGCCAACGCTGTGGCGAGAGGGCAACGAGCCATACGATGAGCAAGTTCAACACCGACCTGATCTGTCTGGAATGCGCCGACGAAGAGAAGCGGCACCCGGATTACGGCAGGGCAGTCGATACCGAATTGGCCGCCATCAAGCGGGGTGACTACAACTTCAAGGGCATTGGCTGGACCGGGATGGCCAAGACTGTTGGGCCGGACGACGGACCGGCTGACATTTTCGGAGACTGGCATGCCTGCTAGCACTATCCTCGAAACCCGCCCGACGACCGATGTCGGCAATCTGATGCAGACAGAACGGGACTGCTCCTACTACCTGGAGATGATGCAGGGGGTGCGGACCTTCCTGCGGCCCATCGGTAAGTCCCTGGTCCATGTCCACCAATGTCTGCTGGGGCGTCAGAGCTTTTGCTGGACCGGTTCCGAGTTTCGATTCTGGATCTGGGAGCGCCCGACCTACCGGCTGTTCATCAACAACCGGAAGGGCATCTGTTTCGAGGTGCCCGACGCCGCCACCCGAGACCAGGCATTGGATGCCCTGGAGCAGTACCGACAGGACATCCAGATGTCCGGGAGTCTGTTGCCCGGGTCTGAATCACTCCGTCTGGAGTACCAAGGCCGGGATGCCATCAAGGGCCATGAGCTGGAGATCGGTGCCTACCCCGACGACAAGCTCCGCAAATTTGTGCTCGCTTTTTGCGACGGTCAGGTCTGGACCGATAAGCAGTGTCAGGGGGCCGATGTCGGAATAGTTTTCATGCCCCTGGCATTTGGGGGCATCAGCCCACCTGACGACGTGATGGACGAAGCCGAAAAGAAGCTTCCGGAATACCCCGGCGACGAACCAGGGTACCCACCCCGACCGGCAGCTCCCAAAGAGCCGGAGCTGCCCCCGACGCCGAAACGGCCTCCCGCTCCCAAATGGGTCCAGGAGGACCCCGAGAAGGTTGCCGACATCAAACACAAGATCAAGTGGCAGGCCGCCAACAAGGCTGACTTGGACACTTACCGGACGTACATCGAGACCCAAAACCGGATGCTCCAGGACTCCTACGACGTGACCCTGGACGGTTGGGAACAGGGGTGCGAGGAGGTCTGGGCGAAGCAGGAGGTGTTGGAGCGGAAGTACGAAACCGCTTTCGAGGACTTCGAGAAGAATGCCGAAGCCGAGTGGAAGGCCAAATGCAAGGAAGTCGGTGTGGCCCACAAGGAATGGATGGCCATCACGGAACGTCACGAAACGGCCCGCCTGGGTTTGTTCAAGCAATACACGGAGAACCTGGGTCTCATCTGGGAGTACATGGACAAAGCCGGGCCACGAGCCATCAACGGTTGCCCGCTGTTCCACTCTTGTCGTCTAATGAACAAGGATGACTTCCGTCGGGCCTCCCGAGCTATCGATCGTGAATCGAAGCGCCGAAAAAGTTTCAAAATCTGACCTTCCGGGGCTTAGCCCCACCCCCAATTGAGTAGACAGGGTGAGAAGCGAATCTGAAACCCAGGAGAGACATCATGGACAACACCCCCAATCTTCGTTTGGCAGTTGAGGCGGGCATCAAGGCGGCCCTCAAGGTCGTGGCCAAAACGGCCGGTGACGCCCGCGACGGTGCTGACCCGGACCGGACCATCCGTGGCCTGGTCATCAACATGACCTTGGAGGTGGACGAACTGCAAATCGGTCACGACACCGACAAGGCCCCGACGGCCAGCATCCCGTTGCTGCCGACCCTGGCTCTGCTGGTCAAGCGCATGGGCGCCACCCGCGAGGCTGCGCTGGAAATGCTGACAGAGGTGATGGACGAGGCCTTGACACTCGGCAAGGACGCCACCAAGGCGTTGCTCGAAGAGCAGGGAGTCGCCGACGCCCAGGCGGCCATCAAGAACAAGGTCATCGCCAAGCTCCCGCGTACCAAGGTCAAGAAGTCGGTCAGGGTCAAGGGCGCCAAGCTTACCATCACGGGAGCGGCCCAGCGGTCGGAAAGGTGACTCTCATGGAAGTCCTGACCACCCATGAGCGGGGGGTCGATGACCGCCCGCTCCTACACGTTCAATTCGAGCGAATGACACCGGACGCGGACGCCCCCGTTGTCGAAGTCATCTACCACATCCAGTGGCCACAGGACTTCACCATCATCGAGGACAACACCGTCGTCTTGGTCCTCCTGTCTTGTACCCGTACCGACACCCGGGAACCCGTCAAGCTGGAGCCGGACGAGCTGGAGCTGGTCCTGGAAAACGCCACCAACTACGCTGCAGGGTTGGATCATAATTGGTGATTGGATCAGGAAGAACCCCATGAAGAAGACCTCGTTCGTGCTCAAGCGACAAACGCTACAAGAATTGACGATCTGGTGTAGAGCTTTGTGCCATCTTGTATACGGCCCGACGGAGGGGGAGCGACGGTTCCGCAAAGTACGGGTAATCCAGGTGCTCCCCCTCTGGACAGGGATCCATACGTGTACTTGAATCAGGTGATGCAATAGGTTGCGGGCAACCGTCCGTGATTCTGTTCCGGCCCTATGGGTGGGATTTGTCCCATGACGGTGGGCACGACTGGTCCGCCTTCCAGTAGCCGCTACCACCAGTCGTCCGAGTAGGCCCGCTTGGTCGGAGCGTTCTCCGGGTCCCTCTTGGCCCATCGGCGCATCTTCCGGACAGCCTGTTTCTTGTACCACCTCCGGCAACCAGGAGGCAGAAACTGGCTTCGATACCAGTGTTTCCCCGAATGGGGCAGTTGGAAGTCCAGGCGGCCGAAGAAACAGAAGTGAAGGGTTCGGTGAGACATAGGACACCCCCTGTCAGGTTCCCGACCTGTCCAACAACACCGTCGCTGTTGTCGTGGCTGGGAATTCAAAGTACTGACATGGGATATCCTTTCCAGTAACGAAGTTAGTGAACGACACCTAGAGAACGGATAGCGGGACTTGAACCCGCGACTTTCAAGAGCGGGCGACGAGATTTGAACTCGCGACGTCAACCTTGGGAAGGTTGCACTCTACCACTGAGTTACGCCCGCAATTTGTCCCACCGTTCTGCGGCTTCGGGGCAGAATGGTGACAGAATTTTTCAGATGTTCAACGTCCTCCCACGACCACACGTAGCAGGTGTCCGTGTAGACATCATACCCGATGATGAAAATGAACTCAACACATCCTCAACCGGATATTCGGATAGATGCCGCAGACAGCCTCGGCAGATACCGCTACGTTGCGGGCTGCGATGTCGATATCATCTTCATCGAGGATGCGCCCGCCACCGTGTTCCGCATTCGCCCGCACGATACGCATCAGAGCATCACGCACGATCAGACGCAACTCGTTCTGGGTCAACGGGAGCAGGGTCTTGCCCCGGGCTTGTTGACTCAGAGCTTTCCCGGTCTGGGGGTCTTCCCACAGATAGCTGTCGTTTTCGGACTTGAGCAGCCCTTCCACGACTAGAATGTCGAGCGCTTTCTGATGGGTCGGGATAGGCCCATCGTAGTTCAGGCTGTTCGGCGGCGGGTCCAGCATGTGAAACAGACACCTAGCGGCCCATTGGCTACCTTTGGAGCATTTCGGCGCTGTAGGATGGAGAACAGCCTGTGTGCCTTCGCCCTCGCCTACGGCGTCCTCCGGAGGTTTTGTCTGGTTTTCCAGGTGATATACACATGGAAAGCAGTAGCATGTCGCCGGATTCAGCCCTCTCTTGCGCATGTCCTTGGCTCTGGCTGCGTCGAATGCTTCGTATGCCTTGTGTCGTTCGGCCGCTTCGGTGAGCCCGCTGACGATGGCCTCTTCTCCGAAGTCCGGACCCAGAGCCTCTTTCAGGGGCTCAACAAGGTTTTTCTGGAACCGGCGATCAGTCAGATCTGTCACATCCTCCGATGTTCTCCTAATCTTCGATTCCTGCCCCGGTCGTGGCCGCACCTTCGGTCGGGGTCCAGGTTCTGCGCCAAGAGCTTCTGCCACCTTGGCCCGGTCCACCCGTTTGAGCTTCGGACCCGTGCCCCTGACCTTGGGCAGCGTCTTACTCGTGTCTTTGACATTCTTCATCAAATGTCCGTCGCTTTCCGGTGATGCATGTAGTCCCGGGCGCTGTCGGCGACCCAGGACGAGGGCTTGGTGCCCCAGACCTTCAGAACCTCCCACCCGTCAGTCCAGCCAGCGTCGTCCTTGAGCCGCACAATCTTGCCCTTCACAGCCTTCTTGCTGGGAATCCAGGAGACAGTGACGATGCGGCCCCGGCGAATCCGGCATTGGGTGTGGGTGCTCATCAGGATATCCAGTCAGGTTCTATGCCGCGGGCCATCAGTATCTCCTCCAGCTTGAACTGCCCATTTCGGACAACCCGGGCACCCAAAACCCCCCTCGATTCCAGAATATCCAGGTTGTCAGGCTGGTCCACATCAAGGATTCCCTCGGCGCAACCGGACCGGTCGTGCCCTATACCGACTCCGAAATGGACATCGCCGTCTTTCCAGAGGACTGTCCACACATCATCTATCGGGTAGACGGTTGGGGAAGGTATCTCCTTGACGATAGATTCCAAGGTCTGTCCCACGTAATGAAATGTCACACTCATAGGTCTATTGTACCACGAAGGTTTCCCGCCTTTCCGTTTTTTGTTCTATCCCCCAGGGGAGTAGGGAGGTCACGATGCCCACACTACGCCAAGAAATCATCCGGATAGCCCACAAGCACCCAGAAACACGAAAGCATCTGGTACCGCTGCTTCGTCGTACGGCCTCATACGAATGGCTGACAGAGAAGCCGTTCAGTTGGGAAGACTACAAGGTCTCCCGGGATCTCCGGAAGTACGTCGAAGCGATGCCGGATAGGTATGGAGGTGGCGGAGAGGGAGCGAAAATGCTCCGCAAGCGCACCCTCAAACCTGTAATCCTCGCTATCCAGGCCGGGGACCCCCAGCGTCTTCTCCGGGAAGCTCATGCTCTCGCCAGGATGATTATACCCGACGCCCGAAAAGGAAAATTCGAGGGGGGTAGCTATCCCAAAGGGGTTTGGTTCCAGCTCATGAACCTGATTGCCATGCTGGAAGAGATGACCAAGTAACTAGTCCAAGTCATTTAGCGGAAGGGGAGAGAATTGAACTCTCGGGCCATTTCTGACCACCTGATTTCGAATCAGGCACGGCTCACCAACCTCCGACGCCCTTCCGTAGGTATATTGAAATGGGAGGTGCCTCATGTCCAAGTACACCGTCCATTGTTACACGTCCAAGAGTGCGGGGACTGCGTTTCCCGAGAACACCTATGAGGCCGAGACCACCGAAGAAGTGGCCCGGGTCGTTCACAACTGCACCCGGACAATTTCCGGGATTCAGGAAGTCCAGGTGCAGATCAACGAGCCGGATGGCAGGGAACCGTTGTAGGGCGGGTTACGGCTGGGCTGGTGCGGGAGGGGTCGGAGCAGGCCTCCCGGGTGGGGCGGGTTCCTTTTCGACCTTCTTGGGCTCGCCATCCTCTTCTGTCTCCATGTCCTGGACGGCCGCCTTGGCGTCCTGGATGCGCTTGAGCAGTTCGATGTCGAGCACTCCCTGGGTTGTCGTCCACTTCGTGTAGTCGAGACCGTTCACTTGGTCCGTGTAGGGTACGAAGCCCCAGTTGTTCGGCCCGCTGGCCGCCTTCTTGATGACCTCCAGCTGCTTGTAGGCGAGGTATTGTGGGGTGATGGAAGCCCCGATGACCCGGTTGGCGTCAGCGATCATGGCGGCCTCGACCAGCTCCTTCTTGTACTCGACGTGCGCGACCTTCAGATCACCCTCCGACTTGGCCACCCGCTTGAGAGCATCGGCCCGTTCGGTTTCGATCTCGATCTGCTTTTGGACCTTGAGCTGCTGGGCCTTCTTGATCTGGGGGTCGAAGTCCAGGCTGCCGACGTTGACCTGCTTGACCTTGACGATGGAACCCACCGTCGAGCCCCGCACCGCTGTGATGATGTCCTCTATCACTTGGGCCCGCTTCTTGATGATCTCCCGGGTTTCGTACTTGGCGGCGGCTTTACGGGCCTCCTGTTCGGCGGGGCGCTGGACGTACGTCTCGAACAGCTGCTCGATGGAGATGAGCCCAACCGTGTCACTGCCGGCGGTGTCGGGGACATGGCCTGTCGGAGTCAGGTTGCTGAAGGCATCGAGGATGGCTTCGTTGTTGGTCTTGTCCACGGCGACCAGCAACGAGACCACGAAGTTGAATTCCAACTCGTCGGCACAGGTGACCGACATGGGCATCTTGAAAGTCTTGTCGGTGACTTCCATCAGGTACATCTTGCAGCGGCCCCAGCAGTCGTGGCGCCCGGGGGCGAGCACCTCCTTGTGGAAGCCTTCGGACTCCCACGCCATCCCGACGTGTCCGGCCGGAATGGGCTCGGTACATCCGGACGACAGGGCCAGTGTGGCGATCAGGACGAGAAGCACGAGGTGGATGCGGCTCATTGTAAGTCTCCCTTTTCCCTATTGAGGATCTGTTCGCGGAAGTCAGCCATCGATTTGTTGGCTGCCTTCTTGAGGGCCTCCTGTTCCTTGCGGATGGGGGCCTGTTTCCGTTCCTGTTTCAACTCCCCAGCCGTCTGTGGCTTGAGGTCTTGTTGTTCCTGTTCGTAGGACTTGGCGAAATCGTCTTGGATCTTCTGGGGCACGTGGATGTTGACCGGCTTGGACGACATCTTGGGTCCCAGAACGAGGATGAGCGGCGCACAGATGAACACGATGGTCAGGGAAATGGGTGCTATCAGTGGCTTGAGCCCCTTCCAAGTCAACCCCTTGCGCTCGGTCTTCTTCAGAGATTGAACCCAGAGCAGCAAGAGCCCGATTCCGGCCACCACCATCAAGATGGCGATGGCAATCCAGACGAGCCAGTGTAGGTGTTGTTCGTTTGGCATCATGGTTGTCAGCCCTCTTTGGTTGTTAGCCTTCTTTGCCGTGCACCTAGTTATACCTGACCGGTCGAAAACTGAGCCTACCTGATCACCATGGTGTGCTGTTACGCCAAAGGTCTTCACTTTGCTGGGCCCGCTGCTGTAGACCGTTCGCCCCCCACTGTTCCCGACTACCAGAGCCAGCAATAAGTCGGGGCATCTCAGGGGCGGCGGAGCACGGTTCCACTCGTTAGGGGATGGCTGCTTCTAAGCCTACCCGCCATGATGACGCCCGGTACCACCCGTGCGCTCCGAATCTGGGATACCGCCTTTTTCCAAGGGCACCCTTCTAACCAGCTTTTCGACGATGTGTTGCTGGAAGGTCAAGTCGTATCCCCGCTTGTAGGCGATGTCCACGATCTCCCGTGCGACATACTCATCAGCCATCCCACGCTTCCGAAGGGTGTGGACCACCAGGATAAACCCCGGGTGCTTTTCTGCCCCTGGCAAGATTTTGTAATCACTCATCATCGTACCCCCTCTCCTTGTCTACTCCGTGGGGGAAGGGCTGAGCCCAAATTTTGCACGCCCGCCGAGATTCGAACTCGGAGCCTCTGCTTCCGGAGAGCAGCGCTCTATCCATTAAGCTACGGGCGCAAGGTGGGGATCTGGGCTGCTCCCTTCCGGGCCTGACCCGTTGATCCCCGCCTGCCATTGGCAGGCATCTGAAATAGCCCCGACCGGACTCGAACCGGCAAATCTCCACAGTGAGAGTGTGGCGGCCTAAACCAATTAGCCTACGGGGCCAGAAGAATCCCCTGTCGTCCTGGACCTGGCTGGACGACAGGGACGAAGCGGGGGAGCCTGGAATTGAACGTTTCTATATACCCATCGGTGATGAGAAACTCCTGAATCTGCTTTGCAGTTCCCGGCCAGATGCCGGGGCAGGGTGAAAGTAGATGCACTTTTCTTTGGCCACTCCCCCAAAGGCTCCGAAGAGCCAGAGCCGACGACGGGATTTGAACCCGTGATCCCGGCCTTACCAAGGCCGTGCTCTACCACTGAGCCACGTCGGCTGAAGTTGACAGAGTACGTTCATTTCCCTCCTTGAATCACGACAGGAACCCAATCCTGTCGCCCCTGAGAGGCGAGTCGGCGCCCAGATCGCAGTTCCCGGATTCTTTTTTGGATGTACCCTTGGACCACAGATGCCGGGGGACATCTCGGTCCCCATCCATCACAGGATCGAAGATACAACACTGTCCGTAACACGCTCACTCTTGCACCTCCGTCTCGGGCTACATCGGCTGAAGTTGACAGGGGACGTCCACTCTACCTGCTATCCCCCTCTCCCTGAACGTTATGACGGGAACTGAATCCCGACTACCCGAAGGGGTTTGGAGCCGGGCCCAGGGATCTCACCTGGCGCTGTGCGCAACCCCATGGGTCAGCGTCCGTATAGGAACCCGACACAAAGCTGGTGACAGGAATCGAACCTGCGACTTGAACTTTACAAGAGTCCTGCTCTGCCTGCTGAGCTACACCAGCGAGAAATTCCCTCTCAGAGACCCGTGCTCGGCGTTCTGAAGGGAGTGGTTTGCTTGGGATCTGGAGTCCAGCCCGTCGATAACAGACGGGACAGACAGAACAACACATCCACCACCGGTTGTTGTGCTTCCGGTTGCGGTTTGTCCAACGTTGTTTGCGGCGAGTGCTGGCCATCAATCGGCTTCCTGCGCCCGGGTGAGGTCTTCATCGTTGTGGACAGCTTCCATGATCCCTCCCGTCAAGGACACTGTAGCATAACAAAAGCCGACGGTGGGAGTCGAACCCGCGACATCCGCATTACGAGGGCGGTGCTCTTCCAACTGAGCTACATCGGCTTGAGGGTGAATAATCGTCGGGCGGCGGAAGGAGCATTCCAGGCCGTGACCAGGTTGCCAGCCACTCCGGCAGGTATTCTTTGAGGTGCTCTTGGAGGTAGGCCATAGGCCATAGCCCGTCTCCGCCGTTCATTTTGGACAGCCTCCAGGCGGTCTCCTAAGAGACGTTCCTCGCTGGTTAGCCGGAAGTCGTCCATGTCACGAGGTCTCACATTGGCCTCCGTTTGCTGAGAGGGGGTCAGAGAGCCGACGGCCGGGATCGAACCGGGAACCTCCTGGGTACAAATCAGGTGCTCTGCCATCTGAGCTTCGTCGGCATGTGCGAGCGGGGGGACTCGAACCCCCATGCCCCGAAGGACACCTGCTTTTGAGACAGGCGCGTAAGCCAGCTTCGCCACGCTCGCATGTTGGTCACCCGTAGCCAGGATTCTGTTCTATGGGCACATTCATCTAGTGGCCTCTACCCGCCCATCATAGCGCCGCTCACCCGCTAGGGCTGTTCGAGTTGCATCCTCGGTGGTGCAGTCGGCGTGAGCCTCCCACCTTCAGCGGAGATGTCCTGAGCTTCCTCACATCCCGGCGATATGCCGGGGTAGTGCGTACCCTCGATGACCAAGTGCCAGGGACAGGAATCGAACCTGCACGGGACTAGCCCACTGAGGCCTAAGCTCAGCGCGTCTGCCCATTCCGCCACCCTGGCAAGTGCCGGGGACGGGAGTCGAACCCGCATGCCCGAAGGCAGAGGATTTTAAGTCCTCCGTGATATACCTGTTCCACCACCCCGGCAAACTGCATTTGTGGATGACCAAGGAATCGAACCTTGCTGCCCAATCGGGAAGGGGGTTACGGCCCGACGCCAGCACCAGCTGGCCATGCCATCCAAGGGAAAGTAGTGGGGGTGGAAGGAATCGAACCCTCCGGGCCAATCGACGCAGGGGCTACAACCCTGCCCGCCTCCATAACGGTCTACACCCCCGGAAGAATTGGAAATGGTTTTTTCGAGAAGAGGCCGATCCTGCGGCCGATGGTGCACACCCGCAGGATCGGTTCGGCGGCCCTTTATGCCCAGCCCCGAAGGGCCGCACTGCCGTCAAATTGGGCAGGCCAACCGATTACAGCCTGGTTATCAAAGGCCCTTCGCCAATGCCCGAGTCCAGGCACCAAGGCATGGTTACTTGCTCCCAATCCGCCCTTCATGGACACCCTGATGAAGGTGCCTCGGTTTGGGAATCAGGCCGGGGATTTCCACCCCACACCGGCTACGCTTTTGGGCTGGGCCGGAAGCCCTCAACCCAGACTCGGGAGACTCCACGGTGTGCCACGCTTCTATGCCCCCGTCATCGTCCGGATCAAAACAGGAAAGCTCCCCCCATTCAAAAGGGAACCTGCCTGATTTGGAGGTGCTCGGAGTTGAACCGAGGTCCGGAGGCGCCTCTGCCGAAAGTCGTCCACATGCTTGGCTTGCTCTTAATCTCGCCGCAGCAGAGTGTAGCAGGCGAACTCTCGCCGCAGCTTACCCCAATTCAATCTCGTTCAGGCAGAGAAACACGGGGTCCACACTCCAGCCTGAACCAGCTCGCCTAAATGACGCTTCACCAGACCGCCGAGCAAATCTGGGTCCACGGATGGGGCCGCTAAGCCGCCATCTGAAGTGCTACGTTGTCGTTGGCACTTAAGGTTGTCCTGGGTTGGTCACGGGAGTCCAAGACATCTCCCGGCATGCACTTTCGGTTTCGTCCGTCCCCGTCGAAACCGTTTCACCCCCATATGTCAAAGACCACATCCCCGTTTTGTACCTCGGACGGGGAACCGAGTGCCGATAGAACTTCGGACACAAGCAGCCCATTACCTCGGGACTCCCAAGGGGCCAGCCCTGCCAGGAACTTCCCCCAGCAGTGATCCTACATCGCCTGACCTACGTCGGTTCCGTGGAACCTCATCTTATCCTGTCTACTCTATTGGAAGATTACCTAAGCCCCCCAATCGAGAAAAAGTGGGCCGGGGTGGAATCGAACCAACCGTCTGAGCATTTTCAGTGCCCCGCCATGGCCACATAGGCTACCGACCCTAAAAGGGAATTTGGGAGTTGAACCGTAAACCTCCGATTGGTAATCCTTCTATAATACCACCTTCCGTGGAGTCGGGAATTTGTAAGCTGGAAAGGGGGGGTGGCAATGGGAAAATCAAGATGGTCACGTTACACCAAGGATCAGTTTCGAGAATCTCTCCGTACTAGTGTTTCGGTGGCGGACTGTTTACGGAAATTGAAGTTGTCAGTCCGTCCTGGGAACTACTCTACTTTCTGGAGGAGGGTGGAGGATTTAGGTCTTGATACATCCCACCTTCGGGGCCGTAAAATAGGCAGAGGGAAACACCCCTCCAGACCATTGGATGAGATTTTAGTCAAGAATGGAGAGAGACCGATACATTCTCGCACCAAACAATATCTCATCCGAGAGGGGCTGCTCAAGAACAAGTGTTACGTGTGTGGGATTTCCATTTGGCAGGAGAAGCCGTTAGTCCTTCAAATTGACCACATCAACGGAGATAACCGAGACCATCGGTTGGAGAACCTTCGTCTGTTGTGCCCCAATTGCCATTCTCAAACAGAGACGTTCTGCCGACCGGTCCGTCCGGAGAATAGAAACCCCGAGAAAAGGTGCATCTCCTGTAATCGAAAAATTTCCCACAAGGCGACCCAATGCCGTCGCTGTGCTGCTCGTGCCATGCCCAAATCTTACAAAATCGACTGGCCCCCTGCTCAGGATCTGCTCGTTCTTGTGATTGAGAAGGGATTTCAAAAGGTTGGAAAAGAGTTGGGCGTTAGTGACAATGCTGTCCGAAAAACCCTGGGGAAGTACGGGATCACCATCACAGGTCGAGGTAAGAATAAGGTGTTCAAAGTGCCTCTTAAATTTGAGGCTGTGCTGTAGTGGGGGGCCCTGGATTCGAACCAGGACATGCTTGTGTGTTCGTGCGGTTGGGTTTCCGAAGAGACCCGAGAGCTAGAGCGGGTTGGCTGTTACATGGATTTGGAATCTGTTGCATTTACCAGTTACGCCACTCCCCCGGAGAAAACGTGATAGCAGGGGTGGGGAGATTTGAACTCCCGCAGGACGGTTTTGGAGACCGTCTGACTCAACCAGCGCTCACCCCCATAGTCGGTTATTTGTCTATCCCCTCCATTCCGTAAGGCATCAGGAGGATGACCCATGTCCCTACGCAAAGACCTAATCAAGTTGGCTAACCGGAACCCCGAGTTCCGGCAGCACCTTGTTCCGTTGCTTCGAAAGTTCGCCGAGACCTCTCTGACCGGCAAGGGTGGTGAAAACGATTCCCTCCGGTTTCACGTCTACCGGAGTGCTGTTCGGGTTTCCGAACTGAAGTACGCCGGTAAGCGAGGTAAGAAGGTCGAGACCCTCGCCTTGTACGATATCGATATGGTACAAGACCCCGAAATCAAACAAGCCATCGATCAATGGACATGGCGTCTCAAGGGCCTCAAGTACGATCAGGCCAAAAAGCAGGCTGAGGAAATCCTCAAAGCCGCTAAGAAACGGGATTCACACAATCCCAAGTTTAACATCACGTTCGAGAAGGGTGTCCGGGTTGCCCCTGCCGGATTCGGGCCAATCAAGGTCACCGGCAAGTATGTCTTCCTGGAAGCCGAATGGGATTCCTTCCGTATCCGCAACCTGGACGACAAACACAACGAGCCTACCTGCATTCCGGCCCTTAAGGGCGGCAAGGCGTCCATCAAGCAGTTCTACCGTTGGGTCGTGGACAACGAAAAGAGGATCCCGAACATGGCCTTCCGAGACGTCTTGGAAGCTCTTAGCAAAGAGGGCATCAAGTACCACTACTACTGTGCGATGGACTAACGGTCTTTCCTCCCCAACAGATGAGTCGGGCTCCCTTTGATACGGAAGGGGTGGGATTCGAACCCACGGAGGTTTGACCCTCAACGGCTTTCAAGGCCGTTATCATAAACCAACTCGAACACCCTTCCACAGCGGAAGGGGAGAGAATTGAACTCTCGGGCCCGGGTAAGGACCACCCGCTTTCCAAGCGAGCACGGCTCACCAACCTCCGACGCCCTTCCAGTTGTGCAACCGGGGGGGACTTGAACCCCCACGTCCATCAAAGGACACCAGGCCCTCCAATAATGCGGGAAGGGAGATTCGAACTCCCACGTCCATCAAAGGACAACAGGCCCTCAACCTGTAGCGTCTACCGTTTCGCCATTCCCGCAAAGGGTTCCGGTACAGGAGTTGAACCTGTATTCGAGTGCGTCCTGCCCAACCTGGCGAACCAGGCGCTCCGCTCTCGCTCCTGACCAGTTGGATGACCCGAAACCCAGCGGAAGAGGGGGGAATCGAACTCCCAGGCCCCGAAGGACCAACTGCTTAGCAGGCAGCCCCGGCTCACCAATCTCCGGCGCTCTTCCAAGATGTGATGGTAGGCGGGATGGCCACCCGCATAGTCGAGGTTGATCAGGTTCTATCGACCGGGCCCGTTCTACTCCGGCCACATTCCTGTTTTCCCTGCATCGACGGCCCTCGTGCAAAGGGCTGAAGCTCAGACAGGCTTTCCACTTCTATGCCACCACCACAGTGCCGGGAGGGGGATTCGAACCCCCACACCGCTAGGGCACGACCGTCTGAGGATCGCATGTCTACCAATTCCAACACCCCGGCAAAATGTGCTGGCGGAGTGGCAGGCCGCCAGCACGGTGTCGTTCGCTAATTGTCAAAGATTCCGCTGCCTGCCTTCCTTCGGGTGACAGGAACCCTTACTGTCATTCTTTACGGTCTAGTTGCCATTCCTTGCGGTCTGGCATGGAAATTGTCCCCCAGGTACAAAAAAACCCCCCTGCCGTTGCCGGAGGGGGGTTGGGGTTGACCGTAGTCGATTCAGGTTACCCGGTTGCCACCTCCGGCGTCCGCTCATACAGGGACGACCAGCTACTAAGCCGCCCTGTTGAGGTCGTCGTGGTGGTAAACAAGCGTCCCATCGTTCTCTCCTGGTGCGGGTTCCGCACCTACACGGATTACGATACACGAGTTTAGACGGATGTCAAGCCCGAAAATTCGGGTAACTCATTTTGGCTACTCGTTTGATCTTTCTGCTGAGCCCATTGTCGGTAAAACCCCTATCCGTTCGCTCCAGTAGGATTGGAACTTGGAGATCGAGATGAACAAGACCCAAATCCTGGCCCGACGAGTCGCCAGGAAACATGTCTGTAGGGCCGCCCTCAAAGGCGGGGATCTTCAATGGGGGCTTGACCAAGCCGAAGGTGCTTTGCAGATTCTGAAGGGCGTCGTGGATGTTTGGAGTCTTCGGGGTCGGGGACAGCCCGCTGTGGTGGATGATTTCGGGGAGGCCCAGAAGGCCGTCAACGCCATCCGGGTGTTGGGCAAGCATCTCGAAAACCTCAAACGGCTCCAACGGCGTCAGGCCGCCATGCGGAAGACAGGCCGCCAGACCGCCCGGATGGACCCCAAGAAAAAGCGGCTCGTCCAGCGGGTGTTTGGTCTGGAGGGCCTTGATGGGAACAAGTATTTTCGGAAGGCCGAGGACGGTTACTCCAAGGCCATCGGTGTGCTCCAGGATTACGGCATCGAGATGGACGAGGTCGTCAGCTCCCACCATTTCAGCCAGCCCGAAGGACGGATCAACATCGACTTGGCTGAGACGAACCCGGACGACATCTTCTCGCCCATCTCGATCACCAACTCGATGCTCGTCATCACCTTCCACCAGATGGCGAGTGGTAAGTTCGAGGTCATAGCGTACCTCTCGTAGGAGATCCCCATGGCACACAAGAAACAAGCGGATTACCAATGGGCCAAGCAGATGCTTTTTGGCGTCGTGGACCGCAAGGGTCTCATCGAGGTCCAGCGGGTCCTGAAGAAGGCGGGCGACCAGATGTCGGTTGATCTTCTGCGAGACGTCCAGATAAAGCTCATCGACAAGCTGGATCTCGACCGGGGTGCCGACGAGGCCATCAGCCGTCTGTCCCAGCTTGGGAGTCGTGGCAAAAGCTGGGACCCGGCGCTTATCCGCAACAACGTCTTCAAGGCGGCCCACTCGCTGGGGATGAAGCTCCCGAGTGCCATGTTCGCCAGCGAGGATACTGGTCTCCGCAAAGCTATCGTCCGGCTGGCTCAACAGAACCCCGGCGGTATCCGTCGGCATCTGGTGCCCCTGCTCCGGGAAGCCGCCGACAAGGCCAAGAAGGAACGGGAACGGCTTCCCAAATATGGAGAGGTCCACAAAGAGTCGGTTGCGGGTGGTGCTGCCTACATCCTGATTCTGGGGATTTCCCAAGCCCACAAGGGAGACTCCTATCACCTCAATGTGAAGAGCTCGGGAAGTAACAAAACCCTGTACAAAGATGACTTCTACATCGAGAATCAGGGACCAGGGCAAGGTGGTGCCAAGAACGCTATGAAAAGGGCCATCAAAGACGGCCGGGATTGGGTCAAGTCCCCGGCGGGCAAAAAGAAGATCGAACGGGCTGCAAAGAAGTGATTTTCGATGGTAAGGGCGGGCAAGACGATGACCAACGTGCCCGAAGCTGACGCACTCCTCCAGCAAGCCTGGGATGCCCGGAGACGGGCACGGTTCACGGAATCTGGAAATCTCGAAGCCCAAGCCCGTCAGGTACTACGCCAGGCGGGTATCGGAATTCACGACATGGCGGTGTACATGATGGAATTCAAAGAACAAGCAGGACGACGTGAGTTAGGTCTTCGGGCCGCCACCCAGAAACTCGCCCAAGAGAACCCCGGGGGCATCCGTCGGCACCTGCTCCCCATCCTGCGGGAATCCGGGGAGAAGACCGCCCGTCGCCCGGACCCCAATAGGATGACCCCCGAAGACGCCATGCAGATGGTGGATGACCTCAGAGAACAGGCAGGGTTCGATATCCGGGACGCCATCCAGGACGCGTACTCTCGGATACGGGAACAGAAAGAGCACATTGCCGACGTCGAGAAAGCCTGGAAGAAGTGGGACTGGCGTGCCCTGCAATCCCTGGGACTCATCTCCCAGGAGGACCAGGGATTCGTGAAGAAGGTCCAGGGCCTGTACAGCTGGTAGGAGCCTGGTGTGCCGAGTCTGAAGAGACAGCTGGCAGATGCAGCCGACCAGAACCCGGCCCTCAAGCCGTACCTGGGCCGGTTGATCGCTTCGTGTTGCCGGCGTGTCCCGGACACCCTCATGCGGGCCCGGGTGAAGGTCATCGCAGATGAGCACCCCGAGTTTCGAGCCGATCTGCTCCCCTTCACGAAGCCGGATCTCCCGGTCCGAAGACGGGCGAGACGGTGACCGACGTGCTCGAACTCCACATCTACGACTTTGACGGGACCCTGTTCCGGTCACCTGACCGACCGGATTGGTGGGGCAAGTCGTCGTGGGTGTTCGAGCCGATCTCGATGAACCCTCCCTGTGTTCCGCCCAAGCCTGGTTCCAGCTGGTGGATCTCTTCGACCGTCCGGGCAGCCAAGCAGAGCATCGGCAACCCGGATGTCTATGCCGTCCTCTGCACCGGCCGGCCTCTCGGTTCCAGTCACCGCTACCGAATCCCCGAACTACTCAAACAGGCGGGGTTGAACTTCAATGAGATCCACCTGAACCCCGGGGGCACGACCAAGGGGTTCAAGGCCACGGTGGCAAACACCCTCCTGCGCACGTACCCCGAGGTCGAGGCCCTGCACATCTGGGAGGACGCCCCGGACAATATCTCGGCCGTCGCCAAGGTCTGCAAGACGTTGGGCAAGGTCTGTGTCCCCCACATGGTCAAAGTGTCACCCCATCCGGTCGTCTGCACCGAAGAGCAAGTCCAGGCTCTGGCTGACGAGGGATGGGTCAAGTGGAAACGGGCAGCCCATCGGGTCGCCGGTCGGTGGATTGGCCGGATGGCCCGGCGCCCGACTCCAGAATCACGAGCTTGGAAGGCCGACATCAAGGCCCACCATCCCGTTCAAGGCCATCTGGAACTAGGTCGAGAACATTCCACTTTCGGGTAAGGTAGGCAGACGAACTGCCCGAGAGGTCTCTCATGAATCAGTCGAACCCCCGTGACGTCACCATCGGTGACAACGCCCGCAAACGCCTCCTGGAAGGCGCTCAGATGGTCTGCAAGGCCGTTGCCGTCACTTTTGGCCCCAAGGGACGTACAGCGATGCTCGACCGTTTTGGGGGCCTTCTAGTGACGAAGGACGGCGTGACTGTCGCCCGGGAAGTCACGCTCGAAGACCCCATCCAGAATCAGGGTGCCCAGATCATCAAAGAGGCGTGCGTGACCGTGAACGACGAAGTCGGTGATGGCACCACGACGACAGCCATCATCGCTGCCGAGATTCTCCGGGAAGGCCACAAGCTCGTCATGGGTGGCCTGGACCCGAAGCAGGTTGTCCGGGGGATGCGGGACGCCTCCGTGTCGGCAATCGAGGCCGTATATTCCATCTGTGCGGACATTAAGACCCAACAGGAGGTGGAACAGGTGGCATTGGTTGCCAGCAACCATGACCATGAGATCGCCCGATGCCTGGCCAAGGCGTGTATGGCCGTCGGCAAAGACGGAACCGTGTCTATCGAGGATAGTCCAGGCATCGAGTGCATCCTGGAATTCAAGGAAGGGATGGAGCTCGACAAGGGCGCTGCGTCCCCGGCTTTCATAACGGACAGCACCGGGGAACGGGTCATCGAAGGACCGTTGGTTGCCGTCGTCAACATGGAACTCAAGAAGTTTGAGGATGTCCGGGAGCTCTTGGAGACGGCCAGTCAGTGGCCCAAAAATGAGCTCGTCCTCTTCGCCTTGGGCTACGGCAACCAGGCTCTGACGACGATGGTCGTCAACAACAAGGAGGGCACGATGAAGTGCTGCGCCCTCAACGCCCCAGGTATCGGTGCCCAAAAGGTCGAGGCCCTCAAAGACATCGCCGCCATCTCCGGGGCCGACTTCTGTGACCCGGCCGCCGGGTACAGCTCCCAGTTTTGGAATCCCGACTGGTTTGGGTCCCTGCGGAAGATCACCATCACGACCAATTCAGCTTTGCTCCAGGCGTACCCCGAAGCCAAGGACACCACCCAGAAACGCATCGACTGGCTCAGGTCCGAAGACAAGCACTCCACGTCGGATTATGACAGCGACCGCATCAAGGAACGGTTAGCTAAGCTGTCCGGGGGTCTCGCCATCTTCAAGGTCGGTGGGGTGACAGAAGCGGCATTGAAAGAACGTAGGGCTCGGGTCGAAGATGCGCTGGGATCCATACAAGCAGCTCTCCGCGAGGGGGTCGTCCCCGGTGGGGGTTCTGCGTACCTGGCCGCCAGTCTCATCATCGACAAGGGCAAGCCAGACTTCCCGAACCCCGACTACATGGCCGGATGGCAGGCAGTGGTCCAGGCACTCCGACGCCCGGTAGCAGCCCTGGCCGAGAACGCCGGGAAGTCTGGCACGGTCGTCGCCCACGATCTCCAAGAGGTGATGGAACGTGAGGAAGACGGGGTTGACCCGGCCATCTGGAAGTGGGTCGCCTGTGACGTCCTCCAGGACAAGATCATCGTTGTGCGGGATGACCTGGTAGACCCAACATCCGTGGCCGTTTCTGCCATCCGGGCGGCGGTCTCGGTGTCTTCGACCCTACTGACTGTCGAGGCATCCATTGCCCAAAAAGGGCTTAGCCGATAACGCAAGCGGGTGGATATGGTGAGGGGGGACCAATGGAAAATCTCGTTATCGCACTCGGAGCCGTTATCGTTGTTGGACAGGCCGTTGGATTTGGCCTCCTCGTCTATCTCCCCTTCTGGCTCATCAAGAGGCTGCTCCAATGCCAACAGATGAGATAAAGCGTCCTGCCGCCTGGCGGGTCCAAGAGATTCTCAAAATAACCCGAGAGACCCTTATCGGATTGACCTACGTTGATTACGAGGGTGGGTCCAGCACCCTCGAACATAAGACCCTGTTTGTGGTGGCTTGTTGTGATCAGGTTCGAGTTTTGGATTTGTTCTTGACTGGTTCCCTCCATGAACGCAACCTGGAACTCGATATTAAGGGGGCAATGGGAGTTCTAGCCAATGTGTCTTGGCGGGTTACGTTATCCGACCAACACAGTGTGTTGGTTATACGGAAACCAACCAAAGCAGATCAAGAATACTTGTACCTTGATTCCCCAACCCGGCAAGTGGCATTTCGGTGGACGCTGATAGATACCACGTCCTCACAGCCGAAAGAATTCCATCTCCGAGAAGACATACTGCCATGACCGATGAAATTATTGTGATCGAGGTCCATGTCCACCAGGATGAGTTTGGCCGGATATCTTCTGTCCATGAGTTTCGATCTCCGGAAGACCAAGAAAAGTCACAGAGGTGGAAGAATGGGGGAGTCCAGCAAATTGCTCACGCGTTACTCACTGAAGCAACCCGCCGAGAGGCCTTTGCATCAGCCTTGGTACGGCTAACGCAGGAACCGGACTTTCTGACCACTTATGCCGAAGCATCAGATGATGAGAAAACGGGAACAGAACGGCATCTGGCCGGGGCTATCCAAGTTATCATCCATCGAACCTTGGGTAAAACGGGTCCCGATATCGTCAAAGAAGTCCTGGAAATGATGGTGCTATCCTCCCGGTTGAATAACTGAACCATTGTTTAGTGGCCTCAAACCCCTCGTAAGTGGTGTAGTGTATGTAGAGAGGGGAGTCGATGAAAATGCTCAGTTCTACCCTATCTGCACAGAAGCCTTCTTTCCTGGCTCGTTTTCTGTCTGTGTTACGGCGCCCTGTTCCGGGGGATATACGTCCCCCTGAGGATCCCGGCGAAGCGTTGAAGGTCGGATACCTACTTGGTCTCCGAGACGGATATGGGGAAGGTCTGGTCGATGGGGTCGATCTCGGGACCGCGGTGGGATCTCTCGACGTAGTTGTCGATGAGCCCGAAATTCATTAGCGAGATGGGGGCCGTCTCAAGTGAAGCCCCGGTCGCAGCTTGATGACAACCTGCTCAGAAACCCGTGCAGGGGATCCTCCGTTCGGTGGCCGGATTAGTCTGGCGGCTCGTCTGATTGCCTCAAAACGTCCCATTGGGGTGAGCACCCGTCCACCTTCGGGGAGGGCGATAAGGGCGTCAGGGAAAGATTCCAATATCTTGCGGACTACTTCTGACGGATAACCGGACAGCTCCGACACCCTTGTCACTAGAGCGGGGTATGTCATCTTAACGACTCCTAGGCGTTGTTCATCCAAATATCCTATCTATTTTACCGATTCGTTTCGTTGATTGTCCTATCGGGATACCTTCGATAGAGAATCAGGGTTTGAATTTACCCGAGGATGACATGATTATGGGATCCGCAAAAAAGCAAACAAAGGCCCTCCACGGTCTGTTCTCCCGTACCGCCAGTCTCGACCATGCCTTCTTGTGTTTGGCCCAGGATGAGCCCGAAATTTACGAGGGCTTGCGCCGGGTTGGCAAGGCTGCCGCCAAGTGGGACACTCTACCGAATGGCTGGACCCAGAAATCGGTGAACAAGTTCTGGAAGACACTGACCGGGGACGCCAAGCACAAGGTCACCAAGTGCATCAAGGAGATGGAAGGTAAATTCGATGACCCCGGGGCTTTCTGTGTGGGGGGTTTTTGAACATGCGGTTGAAGGTGTCCTACGGCCCATGTGCTTTTTGTGGTGCGGAAATTTTAGCTCGGACCGGGCGAAAACCCAAGTTTTGCTCTCAACCTTGTGCATCCAAGGCTACGGCAGCAGCAAAGTCAGCCACTTTGAAGAAGTGGCATGCGGATAATCCCACCCTTGTATCTGAACGAGGTCGGAAGATATCCGCCACCAAACAAGCACGTTTCACATTAGATTCGGTTTACCGGAATCGACTGATAGAACAGGCTCGGGCACTTCCGGCTACCACCCCGGAATCAGCGGCTAAACGCATAAAAACCATCAAGGGAAGATACACAGCGCAACAACGGTCTCAATGGGCCGCCGCCGGGGGTGTTGTGGGTGGGGGTTGGAATAAGGGATTAACAAAGGAAACAGATGCCAGAGTGGCTAAACAGGCAAAGGCATTAGTAGGGCATCCCCCATTCCCAGGATCTGGACGCGGGAAGGGGGGGGTGCGCCAGGATCTCGGCCTTTACTTGCGGTCTACTTGGGAAGCAGATGTGGCCCGGGTTCTGAACCTTCTTGGGATCCAGTTCCAGTATGAACCTCAGGTCTTTTTGATTGGGCCAAGGACTTACCGGCCGGACTTCTATCTCCCTGATCTGGACATCTGGGTTGAAGTGTCCGGGTGGGTGAGTGAAGACAAGAAGCAGAAACTAGCGAGCATGGCCCACTTCTACCCCGATATCCAAATCGCCCATATCAGTAGATCTGGTTATGCTTGGTTAGCCACTACGTTTGCACATCAGATTCCTACATGGGAGGGTAAACCCCGAGGAATCGGTTGTCCTGTGGGATTTCTGCAAAAGATGTTAATCAGAGGGGCAGCATGATACACCAAGCCAAAGATCTCCCGCAGAAAATTGAGGATCTCGCAAAAGAAATCCATAAAAAATCACCGGGTTATGACGAGGCGCAAGTATGGGCCACAGCGTGGAGTATCTATTGCAAGTACGTGAATCCTGGCAGTAGCCATTGTTCCAAAGGGCCGGATGGTTACTTCAAGACAAAAAGCGGCTCGTACAGGAGGGCGGACATGCAAGCAGCCGGACAGAAGACGGCCGGGCAGGTGGCAAAGACGATTGCCGAACAGATGGGAGGGGTGGGGCGTTTGAAGGCCATGCTCGGTGCTCAGGTCACGGCCCTTTCGGGGGACAAGGGCCTCGCTATCAAGTGGCCCAACAAGCAACGGTCGAAGGGCAACTACGTTGAGATCATCTACAACCGGGGCCAAGACCTCTACGATATGACTTTCTACAACCTGACCATTCGAGACAAAAAGAAGGTCAAGGAGTATCGGGGGGTCTACGCCGACCAGCTGGGGGAACTGTTCGAGAAGCAGACCGGTTGGTATCTGCGTCTGGCCAGTCGGGTCGCAACCCGTTACCTGGGGAAAATGGAAAGGCCCCACCGATGAAAACGGCGTTCAACAAGTACAATGCCCCTGAAGTTTTGGCTACCTTGATGAAAGCCCTTCAAGTGGCTGGACTTGGAGAGATTGTCGTCAATCTCAGGCGGATGAAGGTGCCCCAGATCATCAATGATGCTTGGATGCATCGGGAGAAGCAGGCAATGATCTTGGCGGAATGGGGGTTTACCCTCAAGGAAGCGTCTGACATTAAGGGCGTCTTGATGCCCTTGATGGACAGCTTCCGGTCCCACGTGAAGGACTACAACCAGTTCATCAAGCTCCTGGTCAGATGGCTACCCGAATGGGACTTTGAGACATTGTACAACGACGTGGAGACGGAATACCTCTACGACGAGTTCCAGGTCAAAAGCCAAGAGCCGAATCTGGACAAGGTCATGACAGCGGATGTTGTCCAGATGGCGGCCAGGGTTTCGGTATCGATCCCCAAGATCATCCGTGCTCTGACCAAGGACTTGAAACGGGTTGTCTCCGACCCCAAGGGTTTCCAGCGCCAGTGGGAAGAGTTCCTCCAAGGACGGGGAGCCCAGACGTTCTTCCACCTCCTGGCATCCCAGCTCAAATCGGGTTGGGGCCATAAGGGCGACCGCTGGGACGACTCCGTGGAAAACGATCAGTGGCTCATTGACCTTGACGAGGAAGCCGCCGACCCACCGTTGAGCACAGTGGACATGGGCGTGTCGTTCAGTGTCAACAAAACCCTCGGCAAGTCCAAGGTCACCTGGAAGGTACAAGGGCGGAATCTTGTGTTCCACATTGTCGCTGATGTGGACATTGAAGTCCATCTGTCACCGGAACGTGGTTATGTTCCCCCGAAAGAGGACTATGGACTCAGCCCCCGTTGGGCTTCCTGGTCGATGCTCAAGACGAGCCAGGACTTCTTCGACTATCTGGGCCAGAAGGCCAAGGTGCCTGATCGCATCCTCGGTGACCTGAAGGCGGTCGCAAAGCGCCAGACCTACGGGAGTGGCATCAAGGCCATCGCCACCGGGTTCATCTACCTTATCTGGCAGCGTCGCAATGGTGCGTTGGCCAAGGATCTCTGGAATCTGTTCGAGGGCCGGGGCCCCAGCATGGATAATTCCGACCGGGTCCAGCGTGTTGCCGCCGGGTGGGCTGGGGCATTCCCCGGAGACGCTCTGGGTGCCATTCAACTTGCCGCCGTCTGCATCATGCTCCTGAAGAAGACTCGGCAGCCCCGAGTCGCCAAGTGGACCGAAACTGTTCTCACCAAGTATCTGTCGAAGGAACTGGCCGACGCCCAGGTGCCCAGCATGGAGGGCTTGATGTCCCCGGTCCAGGTTTTCGAGGCCCGCATCACCCCGGAGATCCAGGGCATGGTGGCGAAAATCTACAACGAACTGGGCAAGGACCCGCTCAAGGCCGTCGAGTTCGCAGCTGACCTGGCCGAGGACGTGAACTGGTCCGAGGGTTGGAAGACCGTAGGTGGGGGTGCCCCCTACGATCCGCCGCCGAACGTCCAGGACGTGACGAGCTTCTTCCGCTGGGGCCTTGAGGACATCGCCCTGGTGATGGTGGCCCTACTCCGTTTGGCCCGGCAGAAAGGGATTGCTCTGAAGGTCAAACGGCTGGCGCTCAAGTCGTTCGAGGGCTCCTGGGACGAGGTGTAACAGTGACCGCGGTGTCAATCAACAATAGTGGTCATCGAGGAATAGTCTGGGATAAGCAGCCTCTAGGTGATGTGCCTGACGTTCGTTTGGCTGTTGAGTTGGGGGTGACTTCTGCTGCCGTTCGAAAAGCCCGACTTAAAAGAGGAATCTTGAAATACCACTCCAAGAGATGGGGGGGAGTTCAGTTGGGGGTTCTCCCAGATTCCCAGATCGCCGAACAGGTAGGGATCTCGCGCAGCAGTGTATCACGGGCCCGGCGGTTGAAAGGATTGAGGGGGCCGCAGACTGTAGACTGGGACAAGCAACCTCTTGGGGAAGTTCCAGATGTCGCTCTTGCGGTTCAGTTGGGGGTGGACCCTTCTGTTGTGGGGGCTGCTAGACGTGGAAGAGGTATTCCCCGGGGCGACTTGATGTGTCGCACTTCTGAAGGTGAGCCAGCCACCTATCCTGAGGGTCTCATTGACTTCTATTGGCACGAGAAAGGGATTCCCCATCATTTCCAGGTGCGGATAGGGCCTTATTTGGCTGATTGGGTTCTTGAGGGAAACCTTGTAGTTGAGTACGCTGGTTTTGCGGACCACCGAAAGCTGGGCTCATCATATCTGAGCCGTCTCCGGCGAAAGTGTGCTTTTTACCAATCTGAGGGGTTTTTGGTTCAGGTGATTCCCCCTACAGGGCTGTCCAGTTTCAACCTGGGGGTACTGCCCCTTTTTCGAGAAAAGTCCAAAAAGTGTGTTCGATGCGATGCCCGGTTTGGTATTGATAGGGGCCTTTTAGGGGGCATCCTGCGACACAAGGCACATGGCCTTTGCCAAAACTGTTATCGGAGAAAGCCTCGTGCTGAAGCATAGCAAAGCGAATGTGCCGGGATTAAGGCAAGAAAGCCAATTTACGTGTATGGCGACAAGCCTTACTGCCGCTATGCACGCCCACGGGAAAAATGTCACCGAGGGAGATGTGAACCGGGTGATGGGGGCTTCCCCCCTCCGAGGGGCCTCATGGGAAGAGTTGCTTGCCACAGCCCAGTATTTCGGGATGCGTGGAACTTTGGTAGTCCCTGCCACCCTCTCAATGCTGAAGGCTTGGACGGACAAAGGTGTGCCTGTCATTATTGCCTGGAACCCTGAAAATAGGCCATGGTCCCACGCTTCAGTTGTGGTGGATGTCAAAGAAGATGGCACCGTTCATGTAATGGACCCCAACATTCCTGATCCTAGTGAACATTTCCGTGTGGTCTCTAGTGAAATGTTCCACAAGAACTGGGGGGAGCCCCTTGGGGACAAGATGATTGTTCGACGTCCTGCATGCGCCATAGAGCGGGAGATTTCCCCGGAGGGCCGACAGATGGTAGCCAGCAAACTCGCCGCTGTGAACGAGAAGCTGATGGACCGGGCATCGAACCTCCTGGGATACATGGACGAACGAGACGCCATCAGGCACCTGATCAAGGAAGGCGTGTCCCGACAGGACGCTTTCCTGGCCACCAAGGCAGGCAAGAAGCTGATGAAAGACCGTATGCAGACATTCGAGCGTGGGCGCCGAGATGCCGGATACAAGGGCAATCCCGATGGGGGTGACATCTACGAGAACGAGGTGGGTCACGGCTATGGGGAACCCCTGGCCGGAGGAACAGACGTGATGCGGAAGCTCCAGAATCGGCTGCTCCATGAGCAGGGCAATCCCCAACGCCCGGAGAGTCCCCGGCTGGCCGCTCAGGTGGTCAACATCCCGGGCAAGGGCAAGGTCCCCATCCCGAAAGGTATCGATGTCTTGTGGACCCCGGAGACCAGGAGGGCCTGGGTCGTCTCCTGGAATGGCAAGATTCTTCGGACCATCACCGATGGGGACGAGTTGTTTTACTTCCTGACCCGAGACCTCCAGCATGTACACCACGTCGGGTCGAAGGTCGCAGCCGTCACCGAACCCGAAGCCATCGATTTCCTGAACGGCAACATGGTGCCATTCCAGAAGGGCACCGGATGGTGGCTCCCGGCTCATAACCTGGGAATCAATCAGCCGCCGATGGGTGGGCTGAACCTCTGGGCGTACACGATTCTGCCGATGTTCCCTCGGAAGGAAGCCTATGTGCCTCCGGGGGATAACCCTGTGACGGCACCGGCGGGCATCGTCATCCGACCGGTGTGGGTCCCCCACAAGAAGTACGCTGACCGGATCTTCCCCGGCGACATGGGTGCGGCAGAGGCCGTGGTGAAACAGGCCAGAATCGCCCCGTCGGTGACCGAGACGACCAAGCAGGAATTTGCTTGGCTCGAAAAGACGTTTGGGATTACCATCCCGAATACTGTCAAGTCCAAGTACGCCCAGCAAGCCCCGAAGTTGGCTGCCCGTCGGTGGGGGGTTGATAGAACCCGTACATCGAGGACGTTCGTTCCGCTCGACGGGCGCAAGCCGGTTCCGATGCCCTTGTCTGGACGACCAACAATCAGAGCAGCCATCCATGTGGCCAACCGTTACATGGACCGCCTGGAGGGAACCCGATGAATACCGAAGCCAAATTCCCCAAAGGGGAGACCGTCGATGTTCCGGCGTACTTCCGGGAGCATGGGAACGATACAGCAGCGGATGAGTGGGAGCAGATGAACGAAGAGCACAAGGACAAGTTCAAGATCGAGTCCACGACGGCACACGATCGGACGGCCGATGAGAGCCTGGCGATAATGGAGAAGTTCACCCTGGGCGAGAAGTGGATTCCCGAGGATCTGGAAGAAGGCCGCTGCACGCCTGCTCCGAATCCCGACTGTCCCGTCGGCAGCCCTCAGTACAACCTGGCCCAGACCTTCAAAAAGCATCCCGAGTGGGGTGAGAAGGGTGGCAAGAGGGCAGAGGACACTCTCGAAGAGCTCACCCGGCTGGCGGGCTTCCAGCCCGGTCAGATGGCTGAGGAAGGTTGGGATCCCGGCGACATCCTCTACGAGACCGACGAGGACGAGGACGATGATTCCGGAGGGTCAATGGTCCCTGGTTTGGAGCTCAACCGGGGTGCCTCCGATGATCCCGACCTCGAAGACGGCGATGAGAAAGAGGGCAAGTTCGAGAAGGGCAAGCCGGCCGACCCAACGAAGAACATGAGTCCAGAGGACAAGAAGAAGTGGCTGGCCGAGAAGGAACGGAACAAGGACAAGTTCACGGGGAAGTCGGCAGCTCTCTTGTCCTGTGAGTACCTGGAGCGGCTGGTTCGGGAAGCGGCTGGCAAGGAAGTCTGGAAGGGCAAGATGACTCGGAACAACCCGACTTTTGGTCGTAAGGGGGATGCGGTTACGGCTGAGAAGGCCGGTAAGTTCTGGACTATCACGAATGTCAACAAGAGCACGAAAGAGAAGGATGAAAAGGGGTTCAACCCGGTCGTGAAGGTACACGCTGGAGATTTCGACCCGGATGACACCTACCAGTACGATTTGAAGAAGACAGCGGCCGACGACTCTCTGGCCTCCCCGCAGCACCTGGCATCCGACGACGAAGATGGGGACGAGAAAGAGGGCAAGTTCGAGAAGGGTAAGCCCGCTGACCCCACCAAGAACATGACCCCGGAGGAGGCTGCCAAGTGGAAGGCCGAGAACGAAAAGAACCGGGACAAGTTCAAGAAGAAGTCGCTGGCTGATGAGTCGCTGGCCCTCTTGCAACGCCTGGCGTCTACCCCCGTAACCCGGGAACGGCTCACCCAACAGAAGCGGGCCACTATCAACGATTCCGACACTCTGTCCCAACTCGTGGACATGGCGATGGAGTCCGCTGGGGCCAGCGGGGAAGTCGGTGACCGAGAGTGGTCGGCCGTCGAGCGGGCCGCCCAGTCGTGGGACTCAGCAGTCGAGAAGGCCCTGCTGAAGTGGGTCAAGGATCCCAAAAACAAGGCCAAGTTCGACATGACCGCCCGAGTCCTCTCCCGAGCAAAGCGGGACTCGGACATCGTGGATGTCCTGATGAACCTGAAGGGCGGCGCTGGATATCTCTATTTCATGGAGATGGAGGGTCACGGTGTCGGAACGTGGGACGGGGACTGGGACATCCTATTCATCGACCACCGTAGCACCATCAAGGAACTGTCGAACTACATCAAGCGGTCGCTGTCGAGCGCGTACCGCAATCTCAGTGGTGCCATCGAGGAGGCCGCTTTCTCTGCTGATGTGGAAGACGAGGATGAGGGGCACTATGCCTCTCGGACAGCAGCTCGTGCCCCCGGTGGCCTGTACGGTTTCACCAAGAACATCCAGGCTGACTGCGAACGGTCAGCCCGCAAGATCTCCAAGGCTGCCGTCCGGCTGGCCAAACGTGCTTACACCAAGGACGAGCGTGTGGCACCGTTCCTGTCCTTGCATGGGAAACGGTCCAAATCACTGACGGCCCGGATTCTGACCGCTGCAATGAAAGAGGTCGGTCCGAAGGTGGCTTCCGACGTCCGGCTCGAAGAGCTGCGGAGCAACCTGGGCACGAGTAAGGAAGGGGCGCAGCACATCCCTGGCTTGAAAGTGTTCCAGCGGCAGAACCCCTATTACAGGGCTCTGGATATGATTCAGAGCAACCGGGGCCGGACAACCGTCGGGAAGGGCCATGACCAGGTCACTCCTCTCGAAGCCAAACAACTCATCGATGCCCGGCTCATCTCCATAGCGGAAGGTCCCTTCGGCAAGGAAGTGAGCATGAATTCGAAGGGGGAGAAGAGCTACGGGGAGTCCGTCGAACAGTTCGAGAAGCTGGGCACGAGCGACAAGCAGGCAACCGACAAGGAAGCCCGCTACGGTCTGTATGGCTATCCAGCCAAGACGGCGAACTTGGGTATTCAGACCTGTGCTATTCTCCGTGAAGAGGCTGGCCGTGTTGCCGCCGGGTTGCACGGGCGTCGGTCTACTTCCCACTCCAACATCATCGGGTTCTTGCACGCTCATGGAAAACAGGCTCGTTGCCTGTTTTCCAAACTACTCCACCGGAGCTACCCGGAAGCGGGGATGAAGTGTGCTTCGCCAATTCCGAAGACGGTCCAGGACTGGTTATCCTGGGAAGATTAGCCATGCCGAACGATCCCTACAATCTGCAACTGCGGATCGCCCAGGTCGAGGATGAGGTCGAGAAGGCCCTCCAGAAGGCCGAACTGCTCATTCCTCGGAGCATCCTGCAACGTTTCCGTCGGGCCTTCACCCCCAAAGGGATGCCGTTTTTCGGATTCTACCTCGAGCTGAAGCGCATCAACCTGGGTGGTCCTGTCCCGGAAGGCCTCCGGTCAATGTACCGAATGGCCGTCAACCGGCTCATCCAGGTTAC
>Ga0075115_10000140_pt1 | contig 34643 bp, 30 predicted proteins | sample AntAceMetag02UKH_FD_69785 | JGI IMG/M metagenome (GOLD analysis project Ga0075115, IMG submission 69785) | Saline lake microbial communities from Ace Lake, Antarctica - Antarctic Ace Lake Metagenome 02UKH | ecosystem: Environmental > Aquatic > Non-marine Saline and Alkaline > Saline | place... | reverse complement strand
CGGATTAATTATACAAATAACTACATACTTAGTGGAAATCATGGTTTGGGAATAAAGTATCCGAACTTGTAAAGAAAACTGGCTTGCAGTGTACATCCAATACATAATAATCTATAATACTTATAGTTTAGAGTGCAGGTATAGGAGAAGAACATGAGTACGAAATTGAGAGCCGGGAGTTCATCACAGGATATATCACCACAAAAAGGGGTTTCTCTTGCCGGATATCCGCATCACCCCCGTCCAAACAGGGGAGTGCATGATCCGCTTTATGCTTCCTGTTTGTATCTGTCTGACGGACAGACCCAGTTGGCCATCGTAACCTTGGATATTATCGGTTTATCAAAAACATATGTACATATAATACGGGAACGAGTCTGCAGGGCTAACGGCATACCGGAAAAAAATATTATGATCAGCTGTTCTCATTCTCACTCGGCCCCTAGAGGTTCTCACAACATGACAATGGATGTCTTTGAAGCAGGAACTGCCCTGGATGAAGCATACGTTGCTAAGGTTATCGAAGCAGTTGTGGAGATAGTTGCTGAGGCTGCTGCCGGAGCAGTTCCGGCTGAACTGGGAATTGAAAAAGGCTTCTGCGGAAGGGAGCAGGGTGTTGGAGGAAACCGACGCGATTCCCTGGGACCTGCAGATCCGGAAGTATGGATGATAGGAGTAAAAGACCTACATAACAATTTGCTGGCAATGCTGGTAAAGTATACGCTTCATCCAACCTTTCTGCATTCCGATAATTTTCTGGTTTCAGCGGATTATCCAGGATTTATCCGAAAATACATCAATGAAAAGTATCCGGAAACTACCTTCCTGTTTGCCCAGGGGACATCCGGAAATCAGAGTCCCAGATATTTCCGATCCGGCAAAACTTTTGCTGAAGCTGAACGAGTAGGAACCGCTATTGGTATGGAAGCCGAACAGATCTTGAAACAGATGAGTTTTACCAGCGATATACCCCTGTTGGTTGAATCACAGGAAATCAATTTAGATCTAAGAAATTTTCCCAAAAAAGAGTTTGCTGAGGCCTGTGTTGAAGAAACCCGCAAAGCATGGCATATATTGCGCGATTCAGGAGCCCCGGAATCTGATGTATGGAATGCCGAATTACTGTTTCTGGGAGCGGAAGACACCCTGAGCATGCTTATGCTCTATGAAAAAGGGGAGCTTTCTGCATTGAATGAGAACTCTCCCATGGAAGTCCAGGTACTTTGCATAGGAGATACGAGAATTGTCGGATTACCGGGTGAGATATTTGTAGAGTACGGAATAACTATCCAATATCGGTCACCTTTTCCAAAAACCTTTGTAATTGAATTGGCTAATGGATCCCTCCCGGGATATGCTGCTACTGAGCAGGCATATGCTGTAGGGGGATATGAAACCGGAGCTTCAATGCTTACCGGCAAGAGTGGGCTTCAGCTTGTTGAGACAGCAGTAGATCTGCTCTTTGAAACCAAGCAGGATTAGTAGTTCTACATCGGTATCAATGGTAATGATAGTTCTTATGAAAGCATCCATACCCGGGGCTTTACAACTGCACTTTGATTTTTCCTACTGACACTATTTTTGATCCGACAGCATCGGCAGCGGTACTTGAATTTCAGGAGCGTGCAGCCGGAAAAGGGATTTTCCCCAATAATATCTCTTTTTTCAGCATAGTGCAGGACTTTGTCGCTTATCAGATGGGTGGTGATTCAATTCCTGATAACCCGGTTGTTCAGGAAATGGTTATGCAATTCACAATATTTCACTTTTCCGCTATGAACGTCGCAGAATACAGGCTACAGGATCAGCTTATGGCCAGCTGGCTACCAATGCCATGCGGTATGTGGCGACTCCGATTCTGGCTAATGCAATGGGGCTGGCTATTGGATTTTCAGCTATGAACCTCAGCCCCTTCCGGATTCATGTAACGTTGAGCCTTCTTATGTGGGTTACTATGCTGTTAAGTGCCTTCCGTAGCCTGAGTCTCCTCCCAACATTGCTTGGGATAAAGAAGGAGCTTTGAAAAAGTCATTAAATCAATCTAAAATACAACTCTATATTTTTGTTTACTACTGTTCGGTTTGTCCGGCAGTGTCATCTCAACTATTCCAAGCTCCAGCGCTGGTAATAAATAGTTATTCCTGAATGTCGGTCTATGTTTCAGTCCGACCCTTGCCATGAGTTCTTTCGTTGTCAATTCTTCACTGCCCAACACTACCAACAATTTTTCGACTTGTTCGCTTCCTTGTTCGGTACCTTGTTCGGTACCAGCTGTTTCAGTTAATATATCGTACATTGCCTGCAATATGAACTCAATGAATTTCCCTGAATCAGCAGCTCTGTCACACTCTCCCAGTGCTTTATAGTACTCATCCTGTCGTTCCTGGATTAGTGTTTCTATCGGCAACCATCCAAACAAAGGCTTCCATTGATATAAAAGTAATGTCTGCCACATACGCCCCATTCTACCGTTTCCATCTGCAAAGGGGTGAATGAATTCAAATTCGTAGTGAAATACGCTACTTTTAACTAATGGATGCACCTCTGCTCTCTTTACCCAATCCATTAGTTCTCCCATAAGTATGGGAACACGCTCTGCCGGCGGCGCCATATGAACCAGTTCTTTACCGGTATAGATTCCTACACCGGCGCTTCTGAATATACCGGCATCTTTGGTTAACTCTTTCATCAGAACCTTATGTGTCGACAGCATGTCATCCTGTAAAAACGGATTTAACAGGAGTAGTTTTTCATATGCTTCAAAAGCATTTTTCACCTCGCAGATTTCGGCAGGCGCACCCAGTATCCTTTTTCCATTGATAATGTTGGTAACTTGATTTAACGATAATGAATTGTTTTCAATTGCAAGTGACGCATGAATGGTTTTGACACGGTTATCTCTTCTGAGTCTGGGGTTAGAATTCATGTTGTCATTTATGGTAATTTCCGTAATTATTTCTGTTATTCCGGAAATCAGATTTACCGTTTTGTCTGAAATTGTATAAGGTGGTACATAGCCGTTTCTGCTCATATTACGCCCCGATAAAATAGATAATGTCTTGTACTTTATTATACCGTACAAGTTGAATTGTTTAAAGGATCATTCGTAATTCAGTGCTTCAATTTTCGATTTCTTGAAATAATCTCAATAATTTGAATAAAAAGACTCGATTCCCCGGTTATAGAAGTAAGGGGAAGTTGTTGTGAACTATGTTGATATAGACAGTGCTGAATATCCGTACCTGCTGAAACAGATAAAGGATCCGCCGGTTAAGCTCTATTTCAAGGGCAATTGGGATATGGATGTTTTTGAGGAAATGTTGAGTGTGGTTGGTTCCCGGAAGATGACAGGATACGGTGAAATGATTACCGAAAGTCTTGTTTCTGAAATAGCGGGGAATGGAATTACTATTGTGTCTGGTTTTATGTACGGGATTGATGCGCAGGCTCATAAGGCGGCTCTGATGGTGGGAGGGCGGACTGTTGCCGTTATGCCCTGCGGTATTGAGAGAATTCATCCTGAATATCAGGCTGAATTATACTGCGGAATAGTGAATAATGGGGGGCTTGCGATTTCGGAGTATCCCGGAGATACTCCGCCGGTCAAGTGGACGTATCCCCGGCGTAATAGAATTATTGCCGGGTTGTCACCGGTGCTGCTTGTAGTTGAGGCGGGCATGAAGAGTGGGGCCTTGATTACGGCCGATATTGCAAGGCGTTATAACAAAAAAATATTTGCAGTTCCTGGACCTCTTACAAGCAGTGTATCAAGGGGTACTGCCTTGTTGATTAAGCAGGGAGCTTCCCTGGTAACAGGACCACAGGATCTACTTCTTGAATACGGCCGAACGAAAACAGGGAGATTTTTTCCAGGAAAAGATCTGCAGGAATTACACGCAGGACAAAAGAAAATAATTGATTTACTCTCTCTTGGACCCCTGGAAATTGATGAGATAGCCAGATTATCGGGAAAACCTGTCCCGGAGATTGGGGCGGATATCACGGCTCTTTCTTTAAAAAGATATCTTGTGCCTAAGGACGGTAAATACTATCTGTCACAAGGAGGATGTAATGTTGATTAAGGTTACATCGGTATCATTCTCTGGATTGGCTTCAATCAGAATAGATGTGGAAGTGAACATTGCGAACAGGGGACTGCCGACATTTGAAATAGTAGGGTTGCCGAATAAAGCCGTCGCTGAAAGCAAGGAGAGGGTTCGCACGGCAATAATAAATTCGGGAATTTCTTTTCCTCTTCGAAGGATCACCGTAAATCTTGCTCCTGGTGACGTTCCTAAACAGGGGGCTTTTTACGATCTTCCTATTGCCGTGGGAATTCTGGCGGGAATAAAAGGGTTCCATATACCTGAAGATGCGGTGTTTTTTGGAGAGCTTTCTCTTGACGGGTCTCTTCGTCATACCAAAGGGGCTTTGTTGGCAGCTCTGTTTACGAAGGATAATAGACTGAAGAGCATTTTTGTGCCTGCCCAATCGGCAAATGAGGCTTCGGTGGTAAAGGCTATAGCGGTGTATCCTGTCGTGGATCTGAATCAGATAATGGGATATATGAATTCCGAGATTAAAATTGAGCCAAGGGTGTACAAACCAGAGGCGTTGGAACAGAAGGAGCAGGAGGTCGCTGAATTTGATATGTCAGAAATCTTTGGGCAGGAACAGGCAAAAAGGGTCTTGGAAATTGCTGCCGCAGGTGGACACAATGTGCTGATGACCGGGTCTCCCGGTTCCGGGAAAACCATGCTCGCTAAGGCGCTTCCCGGAATTATGCCCCAGTTGAACGAAGAGGAGTCGCTGGAAGTTACAAAGATTTATTCAAGCGCCGGGAACATACCTCCCGGCGGGTCGCTCATAGTGACAAGACCCTTCAGATCACCTCACCATATTATTTCCCGGGCAGGCCTTGTCGGAGGGGGAGTCCATCCGCAGCCCGGCGAAATAAGTTTTGCCCACAGAGGAGTCCTTTTTCTTGATGAATTTAATGAATTTTCCTGTGCTGTTATAGAGGCATTGAGGCAGCCGCTTGAAGACGGAAAGCTGACAATTGCCAGAAGTCTGGAGCGGGTCACCTATCCTTCCCGGTTTATACTTATAGCGGCGACCAATCCATGTCCCTGCGGATACCTGAATGATGATACCAAGGAGTGTACCTGCACAAAAAGGGAAATTATTCGGTACAGAAAGAAATTGTCGGGACCGATTCTTGATCGGATAGACCTTTCCGTTGAGGTTCCCGTTGTTGATATTAAAAAGCTTGCCGGAGGAATGCATTATACTGATAAAAAGGGGACTTCTAAAAATGAAATTTCCCTGGAAATACGGAAGAGGGTTTCAGTTGCCAGAAATATTCAACAGAGGCGCTTTATAAGAGAGTCAATTTATACTAACTCCGAAATGAAAAACAGACTGATAAAAAAGTATGTAATTCTGGATCAGGATTCACACTCCCTGCTGTTAGAAGCTGCCGAAGTTTTCCGACTCTCCGCCCGGTCATATCTGAAGATAATGAAACTGTCCAGAACCATAGCGGATCTGGAACAGTCAGATGAGGTGCAGGAAAAGCATATTGCCGAGGCTCTGCAGTACAGGCCAGGGTGGGGTCGATGAATGGGCAGGAACAGGCGGATTTCTTTACGAAGAGAGTTGAGTTAGGGAGGAAAGGTGAAGAAATTGCCGCGGCCTTTTTAGAGGATGCAGGTTATAACATACTGAAACGGAATTACAGAATCGGTCATTCCGATATTGATGTGTTAGCACAAAACAGAGAAACGCTCGTTTTTGTTGAGGTTCGAACAAAATCCAAAGGAGATAATGGGATGCCGGAAGATTCCCTGACGGCAAAGAAACTGAAACGAATGAGACATACTGCGGAACTCTATATAGCCTTTCATAACTATAAAGGGCCTGCAAGGCTGGATGCAGTCTGCATTATTCTGAATGATTCGGATCGGGTGACACACCTTGAGCACTACACTGGGGTTCTTTCAAAATGAGTTCGGTACCAGGACCGATTTAGATTATTTTTCCAAAAGTCTCCATTCCCGGTAATTGATGCTTTTAGTGTAAAGGTGTAAGCTTTGGGTTTGGAGGAAACCAACATGTCAAAATCACAAGATGCCAAAAAAACTAACAAAAAAACACCCCTTAAAACACCAAAAGAGAAGAAGCAAGAGAAGCAGGAAAAAAAGAAAAACAGAAAAATGGAAAAATAGAAAATAAACTTGCCTTTAGAGAGCTTTTTTGTTGATAAATCCCGGTACATTCTGTGCCGGGGACGAAGTCATTGTTCTTTGTGGAATGCATAGTCTGGAAAATTGCCAATGATTGGTGATTTGCAGTAAAAGTGTTTTAGGGGGTCTGACCCCCAATCTTTCTCTTTCCTTTCTCCCCATCCAACTGCTACAATGGTTTTAAATAGAGAGTTGCAGACTAGGTAGTGCCTTTGCAGGAGTAAAAACGCGGTATGGGGAAAAACACCAGACAGAAAAAACGCACATCAATATCTATGAGACGACGCTTGTTTCTCATCATGCTGGCTCTCTCCATCATCCCAACACTCATAATCACCACAATAGCCACCTTAAACACCTATAACCGCATATATGACGATACCATACAGTTCAACTCACAGGGGGTGAACTGGTCTCGTGAACAGCTTCGGCAATTCACCGATGAGATGAAAAACCTCTTCTATTCAATGGAGTTTGATCCGGATTATAAGCAGGCAATCATCAGGGTGTATAACGATAGCGAAGCTCCAGATGACAGAACTGTTATACGAAATATGCTTGTGACGCATTTGAACCGGCAAAGTTTTCTCAGTTCTCTGGATCTCCATATCCAGGGGGCAGGATTAGCAGTGAAGGCCGAAAGGGCAGGAGTGCGGATTAAACCGGCGAGCGGCCAAAATACGCTTCCTTTCCCGCGGGACCAGATTTTACAGACAAATATATTTTTCAAGATCAATATAGACGGACTTTCAGCAATCCATAATATCTATCGGTTTGAGGATAGGGCGCTGCTGGCACAGCAGAGTGCAGGAATCAAAACGTATACCCTGAACAACATCGTCCAAAAACTGCAGATTTTCACCGATGAAGAAATCTATATTCTGAATGATGAATCCGAAATTCTTTTTTCTCTGCAGGAGAGGGACGGAGGCGTAGATAATCTCACCGGAGATTTACAACTGCTGTCAGCTGAGGTTAGTGCGGCTCAGGTCGATAAAGTGAAATATGCCGATCTGGATGGCAGGATATTTTTTTCAACCTATGACCCCCAGGAAAAGCTGAGCATCGTTAAAATAGTCAATCGTCAGGAAATTGTCCGCTCCGTACTACCCACAATCTATTCGGGAATCATCATCGGAATCCTGAGTATTCTGGGAGCCATAGCATTATCGGCAATATTGTCACGGGTTATAAGCCGCCCGGTAGAGCGCCTGGCAAACCGGGTAAAAAATATCAAGATGCAGACGCTGGTTTTAGAAGAGGATGATGAGACAGCCGATGAAGTGAGTGTTCTTGAGCACCATATTTCCCGATTTGTGGAACGTATCCGTGAACTGATCAGAGACGAGTATGATATCAAGCTTCAGGCAAGAACAGCTCAGGTACATGCCCTGCAGGCACAGATAAATCCGCATTTTCTCCATAATACCCTTCAGTTGATCGGCAGTATCTCTCTGGCGGAGAATGTTCCCGAGGTCTACACCGTATCTTCGGCCCTCAGCAGCCTGATGCGCTACTCAATGGATTTCGAGTACGCATTTGTGACATTGGAAGAGGAACTGAATCATCTGGATAACTTTTTTCTCATCCAAAAGCAGCGTTTTATGGATCGATTCTCTGTTGCCATGCACATTGATAAAGATGTTAAAACCTGTCTTATTCCGAAACTGCTCGTTCAGCCGATAGTGGAGAACGCATTCACTCACGGATTTTCTAAAAAAAGCGGCTTGTGGAAATTGGCAATTACTGCATTCGAGGATGAGGATTACAGGGTTTGGGTCATTATCAGGGATAACGGGGTAGGGATGGAACCTGAAAAAGTTGAGATGCTGAACAAACTTATGGCCGACCGATATGCCGAGGGTATGGCGGCTGAGGAAGAGCAGAGTGCAGAACATATTGGATTGATCAATGTAAATGACCGTATAAAATTATCATACTCCACAGATGACGGGGTCTCCCTGCGCAGTGAACTGGGAGAATGGACAGAGGTGACTCTGGTATTCGATACCCGGAGGGAACCGTGAAAGAGATACGGGTAGTAATAATTGATGATGAAGCCTGGACCCGGGATACCATTAAACGTATCGGAAAATGGCGTGAACTGGGTTGCCGGATTGTTGGTGAGGCTTCAGATGGATTGTCGGGATTGGAGTGTATCCGTCAGTTGGATCCGCACCTGATCATTACTGATATGAAGATGCCGGGGCTTGATGGAGTCCAGATGCTTCGTGAACTGGATGAGCTTCAAAATCCTGCCAAAGTAGTCGTCGTAAGCGGATACTCGGATTTCAAATATACGCGGCAGGCTCTGGCCAGCCATGCGGTGGATTATCTGTTGAAACCCATTCAACCGGAAGAGTTTAATAAACTGCTGCAGGGCTGTGTCGAAACTATCCGCCGGGAAGATCGGACGCAAACTATCCGCTCTGCCCCCTCTATATCACAAGGAGTGGATGGAGCATGGTTGAAGCAATATCAGGAAGCGCGGGATGCCGCCAGAAAAAGCCTTGATATTCTCACAGAATCCGGCGTGGAGCATGCCTTCCAAATGATGCGGGAACTGTTCTTTGCCTGCGATAAAGAGCTGCATCTCCATCTGCTCATCAAAATGAATCATGATATCCATGCAATGGTAGAGGAAAAGACCATCGCCTGGGATGAAGAGACTGATCCGCGGTTTTCCCCCTTTCAGATCTCTTTTGCTGTTGGGGATCAGAAGACGATCGATGATATGCTGGAACACTATCGGGGTATCATCGAAGAGCTCGTATCTCTGCGGGTTTCAGAACATCAGCGTAAGAGCAGGGTTGATATACGCCCTGTCAGGAACTATATAGATGACCATTATCAGGATTCCATCACCCTTGAAGAACTTGCAGGGACCTTTTCCATAAGTAAGGAGTATTTGAGTTCGCTGTTCAAGCGGGACAACGGCTGTACGTTCACCGAGTATGTGACCCGGATCAGGATGGAGAAGGCCAAAGAACTTATCCTGGAGTATCAGATTCCTCTCAAGAAAGTACCTGAAATGGTGGGGTATATGGATGTTCCCCACTTCTACAAAAATTTCAAACGTTATTTCGGTATTACGCCCGGAGCAATGAAGAGATTAACAGAAGACAACGAATGAGATTAACAGCAACGAATGCTTTCTCTGTAACTTGATTTACCATTAGGCATACAAATTATGTAAGGAGAAAAGAATGAAAAAAATTGTAAGCCTGTGTATGGTACTTGTTCTCTGTACCGTGATGGTTTTTGCTCAGAGTGCAGACGAGTCCTCAGAGACAGCACCACGGAAAGTGACAATTGATGTGATGATGAGTTTCCCCCGATTTACCGATCAGATGGAAGCCTATATGGATCAGTTTAAAGTGAAGATGCTGGAAGAGAAAGGAATCGATGTGACCATCAACCTTGAAATGCCCAGTTCTGATCAGTACAACAATATACTGCAGACACGCCTCTCATCTAACGATGCCCCTGATCTGTTCACTCTGCATGCATCAGCAGATCTTCCCACCTATCAGCAGGCCGGCTATTTGGCGGATTTAACAAATGAAACCCTTGCTGACAAACTCTATGCCGATGTACGTTCCACGGTTTCAATTGATGATAAAGTATATGCCGTACCATTTGAGAGCACGGTTTGGGGATATCTCTACAATAAGGATATCTTTGAAGCCAGCGGAGTTACTGCACCTGATACGCTTGATGAGATGAAAGCGGTTGTAAGTACCCTGATAGCCAAAGGCTACACCCCTTTTGAACTTGCTTATCAGGAACAGTGGGTACCTCAGTTGATGACAGCACTTGCCCTGGGCGGGAAAGTAAGCGGTCAGGTTCCTGACTGGGTAGAGAGAATGTACAACGATGAAGGCTCCTATGCTGAAGTTGTCGAAGTTCTTGATGTTATCGAACTAATCATGGCAAACGGTACACCGAGAGCTATGGAGACCGGTTCTCAGCAGGGAGCTGCAGATTTTGCCAATGGTAAAGCAGCAATCTATGTCCAAGGGACCTGGAGTGCAGAATCTATCCTCTCTGTTAATCCTGACATCCGCATTGGTGTTGGAGCCCTTCCGGTTAATAACGATATCAACTGTACCAGAGTAAATTTGGCAACCACCACTTCATTGGCTGTGTATTCAGATACACCTGAGATGGAAACAGCGCTGGCTCTGGCAAACTATATTCTTGATGATCAGGACTCTTCTGATCTCTACAAATCACTGAAATTCAACCCAGTTGCAAATGTGCATAACTTTGAACAGTTCTCATGGGCAAAAGAAGCATCTGCTTATGTAGCTGCAGGACGAGCATATAAAGATCTTGTATTACCAAATGCAGTAACTGACGAGCAGGGAAAACTGCTTCAGTCATTGTATGTTGGACAGACGACCAGAGATGAGTTTGTATCTGTTCTGGATAAAACTTTTCAGGGCGCCAATAAAGCAAGGATCCAGGCTGCAGAATAGTAGTAGGGACGGAGGCGGTAGGGTCGGAGGTTCGGGATATCGAAAATGACTGAGATATCTGAAATTCGGAACAGTTTACATTAATAAAATCCGGGAATAAGGGGTGACACCTTTGTTTCCGGATCATTTTATCCGGATCATTATTTCCGGTTTAGTACCCAGTAACACTTAAAATTACTGGTTCTCCTGCAGTACCCGGTAGGTATTTGCAAGGAAGAATTCGAAACCTTAGCTAGCTAAGGTGGTGCAGTATAATAACGAACTATGTGAGTTTTTATACTGCTAAAAGTAAAAAATCAAGATTTTTTACTTCGTCTTCTGACGCAGCAAAGGCTTGTCGCGTACAAGGGAGAATCCTAAGCTTTAAGCGTTACAGGGTACTAGTATCCAAGGACAATTACCATGTTATATCGCATGAAACGGGGAAGGAACAGATGGCTGCTGATTTGTACAGCACCGGCACTGGTTTTTTTTCTGTCAATAAAGCTCATTCCCTCCATCATGGGGCTGTGGTACAGCCTTACCAACTGGAACGGCATCAATCCATCCAAACGTTTTATTGGATTTGAGAATTTCCGGGAGATATTCACTTCGGATGCCTATTTCTGGGACTCCATGGGATTTACCCTCAAATATGTGATTTGGATAGTGATAGCCATGAATCTGGCAGCACTCTTTCTGGCCGTAGCTATTGAAAGTCTGGGCCGAGGGAAAGGGGTGTTCAGAACTCTATTCTACCTGCCCAATATGATAAGTATGATCATCGGCGGGTTTATGTGGAATTTCATATTCACCAAAGTGCTCTACCACTTTTCAGATAACTGGGGGTGGATGTTCTTTGATAAATCCTGGATAGGGAATCCGCAATACTCATTCTATGCAATCATTGTTGTTGCACTGTGGGGTGGAACGGGGTATCTCATGGTCATCTATATTGCCGCTATCCAGGGAGTCCCGAAGATGCTGCATGAGGCTGCTGTTGTGGATGGAGCCGGGAAGATTCGCCGTTTTTTTGTCATCACGCTGCCTATGATCAGACAGGCCTTCACCATTTGCCTGTTCATAAGTCTGAATAATGCATTTCAGGTATTTGATGTTGTCTATGCGCTTACCGGCGGCGGGCCGGGCAGGAGTACGCAGGTCGTTGCCCTGAACATCTATCAGGAAGCGTTCGGCAGGAGTAACCGTTTTGGCTATGCCACGGCAAAATCAACGATCCTGTTTGCAGTGATTCTACTAATTACGCTGATTCAGTTGCGGGTTATGAAGCGGAAGGAGCAGGAGTTATGAGAGTTCTCCGATTCCGGTCTAACAGATTACTAGTAATTATGGTTCTTGTTTTTTTTGGATTTATCTGTATTTTTCCACTTGGGATGGCTTTTATAAACTCTTTTAAAACCAAGGCCCAGATGTTCACCAATATCCTTGCTCTGCCAACCACCTGGAATCTTGATAACTATGCACGAAGTTTTAGCAAAATGCATTATTTCAGGAGTTTTATCAACACTGTCGTGATTACCGCAGTTGGCATCACCGGAATTGTGAGTTTTGGATCGCTTGCAGGATGGGCATTGAGCAGGATAAAGACCCGGCTCAGCGGGCTGATTTTTGCTTTATTCGTATTTTCCATGCTGATTCCTTTCAGCGCCATCATGATACCGATCTATCGGGTCGCTCAGGTGCTGCATATCAGTAATTCACTGTTGGGAATGGGGGTAATCTATACCGGTCTCGGGGTGGGAATGGCTATATTCATGTATCACGGGTTTGTTAAATCTATACCTTTTGATCTGGAAGATGCCGCCTATATTGATGGATGCGGGGTGTTCGGTACATTCAGGTTTGTCGTCTTTCCGCTATTGATGCCGATAACGGTTACCATCTGTATTATGAATATCCTCTGGATGTGGAACGATTTCCTTCTGCCGCTGATTATGCTGCAGAGTTCAAAGAATTATACCCTGTTACTCTCGACCAACATGCTTTTTGGGCAGTATTCGAGCGACTGGCCGGCAATCCTCAGTGCACTGATACTTACGGTTGTGCCGGTAATTGTGCTCTACAGCCTTTTGCAGAAGAATATACTGTCCGGAATTGTTGAAGGGGCACTGAAAGGATGATCTATGAATAGTTTGGCAGTGCTGCCCTGGGTTTTCACCAGAGGGACGGAGGTTGTAAAACCCATACTCCTTCGGGGTTTCGGTCTGGGTGGATGGCTGCTTCCCGAAGGTTATATGTGGAAATTCCATGAGGCCTGTGATCGGCCGCGCCGCATGGAGAAACTTATCCTGGACTTGTGCGGGAAAGAGTATTCAAGCAGCTTCTGGAAGCAGTATTTTGATACCTATATCACAGAAAAAGATATCGAATTGATAGCCAGAGAAGGGTTCAACTCGATTCGGCTGCCTTTCAATTCCAGGACCCTTATTATGATCGGCTCGAATGGGTCTGTAAAGTTCGTTCCTGAGATGATTAGCTTGATCGATAGGTGTATTGCTTGGTGCCGGAAGCATGGGTTGTATGTGATTCTTGATATGCATGGGACTCCCGGCGGGCAGACTGGTACAAATATTGATGATTGTGAGAACGATCTGCCTGAACTTTTTACCAATCCCGTATACCAGGATCAATGCGTGACACTGTGGCGAATGCTGGCAGAACGTTATGCCGAAGAGAGTACGATTGCCGGATATGATCTTATGAATGAACCGCTCCCTGATTGGTTCAGCAAATACAATGATCGTATCATGCCTTTGTATCGGAGAATACGGGATGTTATTCGTGAGGTCGATTCCAGACACATGATTATCTTGGAAGGTGCCCATTGGGCCACGGATTGGACAATTTTTGATGAGCTGGAAGCTGATCCCATTGATGACAATTGTCTGCTTCAGTTTCACAAATACTGGAGTAATCCCGATAAACCGAGTATAGAGAAATATCTTGCCTATCGGGAACGGCTTCAGATGCCGATTTTTATGGGAGAGGGGGGCGAGAACAATCTCCTGTGGTATACGGGAATCTTCCCGTTGTACGAACAGCTTGGAATTTCCTGGAACTTCTGGTCTTATAAAAAGATGGATTGTTCAAATTCTCCTGTTTCATTTCCGGTGCCGAAGGCATGGCCGGATGTGCTGAATTATATAAAAGAAGGTGTGAAATTGAGCCGTGAAAAGGCGATATCGGCTTTCGATCAGTTCCTGGAAACTGTTTCTACTGGTGCCCAGGTGAATGACGCCGTGTTCCGTGTGCTCAAACGGGAGATTCCTCTGGCCATTCCTGCTGAACAATTTTCTTCTTCCCGCATCCTAACTGAACGGATAGCAGGGATTGGGGCAACTATTCGGATGGATGAGAAAGCTGAGATACTGTTTTGTGACGGACATAATGGAGATGTAGATTTTTGCAGATATGGTGGTGAGGATCAACCTGAAGATCAGCTGCTTTGTGTTCGGCTGCAGATGGGTGAATGGCTTTCCTACAGGATTTTCACAGAGAAGGATATACAATCTCTTTTCCGCATGATAGCGTTTACTAATGAGCAAACCACTCTTTTTATTCAGATTGACGGGGAGGAGGTTTGCATGATGGAATTACCGGAGAGTGAGAGTGAGTGTGGTGATGGTGAGGGGGATGGAAAGGCGATCTTTTCTGATACTGATACCTGTAGATTTCCGCTTGCTTCCGGCACACATGAGCTTACCGTTGGAGTAGTATCAGGTGCAGTAAAAATACATATGCTGAAATTGGACAGGGAGTTTATAAAATGAGAAAGAATGTTTCTTCTGTGACTACATTGTTTGGTGATGGACAATTCCGGCAGGTTCGTCAGGAAACCTCTTTTCATGAGAATGATGACTCTATAGAGGGGAAGGTTGTCTCTGTGTTTCCTGAAATTACCTATCAGGATTTTCATGGATTTGGCGGGGCAATAACCGAAGCTGTAGGCAGTGTGCTCAATCAGCTTGTCCCGGAAGATGCCGATGATATTATCTCCAGTTACTTTGGTCCCGATGGACTGGGATATACCTGGGTTCGCACCCATATTGACAGCTGTGATTTCAGTTTGGGTACATACAGCTCACTCTCCCTGGATGAAGGCCGGGTTTCGATAGATTCTTCTGTTTTTGATCAGCATGATGGCCGGTACATACTTCCCTATTTGAAAAAAGCGAGACAACTTCTGCAGGAGCAGGGGAAAGGGCCTGTTCGACTCTATCTGACTCCATGGTCCCCGCCTGCTTTCATGAAGAGTAACGGCAAGAGGGACGGAGGCGGGCAACTACTGTCTGAGTACAGTGACGCCTGGGCACAATATCTTTGCCAATATGTGGAAAAATATGAGGATATGGGTTTCCCTGTAGCTGTTTTGGGTGTACAGAATGAATCTAATGCAGTGCAGACCTGGGATTCCTGCTGTTATACTCCTGCAGAAGAGCATGATTTTATACGGGATAAACTCTATCCCCGGACTATAGATCATAATCTGGAATACGTTAAGATTGCAGTCTGGGATCACAACCGGGATGAACTTTTTGCCAGAGTTCAGGAGGTCTATAGTGATGATGTCAGGGATATGATAGGGGCTGCAGCATTTCACTGGTATGGCGGCGATCATTTTGAAGGCCTCAGGATGACGCATGAGCAGTATCCCGAATTATTGCTGGTCTTTTCAGAGGGATGCATTGAGTATTCGCGGCTGGATCACGGCTCGCAGCTGGAACATGCCCAGCGCTATGCCCATAATATTATCGGTGATCTGAACAACGGTATGCATGCCTGGATTGACTGGAATATAGTTCTAAATTATCAGGGCGGTCCGAATCATGTGCAGAATCTCTGCGATGCTCCCATTATGGGAGATCCTGCTACTGGTGCATACAGGAAGAATCTTTCCTATCACTATATTGGACACTTTAGTAGATATATCAAACCCGGTGCTGTGCGTATTGGGCTGTCACGGTTTACCAATGATCTTGAAATTACGACTTGGAAGAACACTGATGGGACCTGTGTGATGGTAGTTCTGAATATGCAGGATGCTGATATTTCTTTCCATTTGAAGCAGGGCGGGGCTGTTGTTGGTCTTACTGCAGCGGCTCAGAGTATTATGACTGTTGAGTTTTAGTTTGGGTGGGGTCAGACCCTTTTCCCGCATTTATGGAGGATTTTTCAAATATATAACGTAGACAGATTGAATAAAGTGAAGAATGTCATGCTTTGTATGCAGAGGCTTTCATGGGAACAAGGTATTGCTGCGCAGGCCTTACTTGAACTTGGAGAAAGTGATTTAGTGGTACTGATGGCTACAGCCGCAATGTTGAGATAGGGCGAAGATGGAAGACTTGCCTTGATGGAACCGAATGAAGCCATTACAGATCCTACTTCTAATGCGGAAAGTATGTTATATGCTGCCAATATTACTGGGGATAATCGTTTTACCCAGGCATTAGAAAGAAACATTGACTTTCTACTGTTTAATGCGCCTAAAAATTCTGATGGGATAATTTATCACTGGCCGGGTAAAAAAATCGTTATGGTCGATTCTTACTATATGGCCCCACCAGCTCTTGCTTTGACAGGGCATTTTGAGGAGGCCGTCAAGCAGGTAGAAGGATTTCGAAAACTTCTATGGAGTGATGAGGATAAACTTTTTTCTCATATGTGGAATGATGAAAAGATGGATTATTTCATTTTATTCTTGATGATCCTGATACTTTTATTGATACTAATCCTGCTCAGGCGATTGCTTATGCTATTTTTAGGGGAGTGAAAGCTGGCTGGCTGGATAATTCATATCTTGAATCAGCCAATAAGATGCGGTGTGCAGTGCATAAAAAAGTTGATGCTTTAGGAGTTGTTCAGGATGTTAGTGGAGCACCAACTTTCAACTATCAAGGAATTGCTCCGGAAGCACAAGCATTCTTTCTCCTCATGGAAGCTGCGGCCGAGGATTTATAAGGCCGGTAATAAAAACAGATTAAGCGTGGTGTTTTAGTATAACTTTCTGTATGCAGATTATAATGCCAGCTTAAGGATGTTTAATACATCCGATTCTCCTAGTTTGACAAAATTCCCGATTTCTCCAAACTCGACAGCTTTTTCTGCCATTTTTTCTAAATTTTTGTTAGGAACATTCATTTCTCCTAATCTGACAGGGAGTTCACAATCTTTGAAAAATTTTTCCATTCTTCGAATTCCCTCTAATGCAATCGCATCCAGAGAACCAAAGGACAAATCAACATTCCATACACGAATAGCAAATTGGACAAATCTATTGATGTCGTGTTTGTAGACATATTTCATCCATGCGGGGAATACGACTGTTAATCCAGCACCATGGGCAACATCATAAATTGCACTGACTTCATGTTCAATCATGTGTGATCCCCAATCACCGATTCGTCCTGTCGTAAGTAGTTCATTGTGTGCAACTGTATTGGCCCACATGATTTCAGCACGGGCATCGTAATTATTTGGTTCTCTAAGGACAATTGGAAGGTTTACAATAATTGTTTTCATTACAGCTTCACACAATCTATCGGTAAAATCAACATTTTGTACTTGTGTAAAGTATCGTTCAAATACATGGGACATAATATCAGCAGCCCCGCATGCTGTGAGATATTTGGGAACAGTAACGGTAAATTCCGGATTCATAATTGCGAATTTAGGAATATTGAAAAATGAGTTAGCTGAGCGTTTATAATGTATCTCTTCATTGGTAATAACAGAACCGTCGCTGGCTTCACTTCCTGCGCCGGGAATAGTTAGTACAACACCGATTCCAATCGCCTCTTTAGCTGTGGCTTTATCCGTATAAAAATCCCACACATCTCCTTTGTAAGGAACCCCTATTGAAATAGATTTTGCCGAATCTATGACGCTCCCTCCACCGATGACCAAAATAAATTTGATGTTTTGTTCACGGCATATTTGGATACCTTCTCGAACAAGGCTTAATCGGGGATTGGGGACAACGCCGCCCAATTCAACAAAATCAATTCCAGCTTCATGTAAGGATTTAACAACTTTGTCGTAAATTCCAAATTTCTTAATACTTGATCCGCCATAATGGAGTAATACTTTATCACTATACTGTTTTGTTAACTCACCGGTTTTTTTCTCTGTTCCTTTTCCAAAAACAATCTTTGTTGGGCATAAAAATTCAAAATTTACCATAATGGATCTCCTTTCGAGTATTTATATATTCTTTAATCTTCCTGTATACAAGTTATTTTTCTGCCCAGTTTAAACTTCTTTGTACTGCTTTTTGCCAGCCTCTATACAAACTTTCTCTCTGATCCTTAGATATTGAGGGTTCAAAAGCTCTGTCTAATTTCCAATGGGTTCCAAGCTCTTCTTTACTTTTCCAGAAACCAGTTCCTAAACCAGCCAAGTATGCTGCTCCCCGGGCTGCCATCTCTGTAACCTTGGGTCTTTCCACAACAATTCCTAAAATATCTGCCTGAAACTGCATAAGGAAATCACTTTTAGCGGCTCCACCGTCAACCCGAAGCGAACTGCAGGCCTGCCCGAAGTCCTTTACCATGGCATCTAGTACATCCCTTGTCTGATATGCCATAGATTCAAGAGCGGCGCGTGCAATGTGTTCCAGTGATGTGCCTCCAGTCATTCCGATCATTAATCCTCTGGCATACATATCCCAGTAAGGTGCACATAACCCAGTAAAAGCTGGAACAAAATAGACTCCTCCGGTATTATCAACCTTCTCTGCAAGCAGATCCACTTCGGCTGATTTTTTAATAACTCTCAAACCGTCCCGTAGCCACTGGATGGCTGCGCCGCCAATGAAAACTACTCCTTCAAGTGCATACTCGGATCTATTGTCTATATGCCAACCGAGATTTGTAGTTAATCCGTGTTTGGAAACTATCGGTTCCTCCCCGGTATTCATAAAGAGAGCCAGAGCAGTACCATAGGTGTTTTTGACCATTCCTGGTTGAAAACAGCCCTGGCCAAAGGTGGCTGCATGCTGATCTCCGGCAACTCCGGCAATGGGGATAGCATACTTGAAGAAATGATTTTCTTCGGTAACAGCAAGCACTCCTGAAGAAGGTTTTACTGCGGGCAAAATATTTCTGGGAATACCTGTTATTTGTAGAAGTTCATCATCCCATTCTTTTGAATAAATATTGAAGAGCATTGTACGTGAGGCATTAGAAAAATCGGTTACGTGGTATTTTCTTCCGGATAAATTCCAGATAAGCCATGAGTCAATGTTTCCCATCAGGATTTCGCCGCTTTCCATTCTTTCCTTCAAACCAGGAATATTTTCCATTAACCACATTATCTTGGTACTGGAAAAATAGGCATCAATCACCAGACCGGTTTTCTTTTTTATCAGCGGTTCATATCCAAAATCTTTAAGCTGATCGCATATTTTAGCGGATCGGCGGCACTGCCAGACAATTGCATTGTATATTGGTTTTCCAGTTTTTTTATCCCAAAGGATTGTAGTTTCTCTTTGGTTTGTAATTCCAATGGATGCAATCTCTCCGGAACTTATCCTTTCTTCCTTTAATAACTGTTCGGAGCAGATTCGGACCGTCGACAAATATTCCATAGGGTCATGTTCAACCCAGCCTGGATGTGGATAAATCTGTTTTATCTCCAGGTACCTGCTGGCTTTAATTGATCCATCTCTGTTAAATAGGATTACTCTGGTACCGGTGGTGCCCTGATCTATAGCCATTACATAATTTTTTTCCATTTTTCCTGCCTATGGTTTAATAATTATTTTAAGGAGCGGTTTCTGCTGAAGGGATACAAATGCCTCTTCTATTTTTTCCAGAGGGTAGATTTTACTGATATATTTTTCCATGTTTAACTGTTTTTGTTCAACTAATTTTAGAATTTGGCGATTCTGCTTTACCGTTGAGGCATGCACTCCGAAAACACCCAGTTCTTTATAATGAATCAAATTACTGTTTAAAAACCCTGTGGCTGGTTCCGGGAGTCCTCCAAATAGGCTGATTCGCCCCCGGGGTGCTGCCGCCTCTATAGCCTGTGTATGGGTTTGTCCCACGGAGCAGGCCGTGATAAGCACTTCCGGTCCTATGGCGTTTGTTTCTCTTTTTATGGCGGCGACAACATCCTCTTTATCCGGATGAATTAAAACTATTCCGGGAATCATTTCCAAAGCCTGTCTGGCCCGAAATCCGGAGAACTCAACCATGATGATTTTTTTCACCCCATTAAGTCTTGCAAGTTCTGCATGCATGCAACCGATAAATCCAGCTCCAAAGATTGCAACTGTATCTTCTGCCTGAATATTGAGAAGCTCTTGTGCGTTTAAAGTACAGGCTACAGGCTCACAAAGAACAACCTCTTCAGCCCGGAGTTTTCCAGATACAGGAATCACATTACCCATTTTAAATGCGGCTATTGGAATTTCCATGAATTCAGCGAATCCGCCGTCATATTGGAATCCTATAGTTGTAAGTGATTTACATAGGTTTGTAAGTCCCCGTCTGCAGGAATAACAATGTCCACATCCGATAGCCGGGGCAATAATAATCTTTTGCCCTATATTAAATTGAGCTGCTGCGGGATCAGCGGTATCTCCTATGTGAACTAATTCGGCAAATATTTCATGTCCAATAATTCGTGGAGTATCAATTTTGCTGCTTCCCTTGGTATACGTCCTCATATCAGTCCCGCAGATGGAACAGGCTTCTATTTTACAGATGACATTATCAGAATTAGCCTGAGGCGTCGGAACAGATTTAAGCGCAAACTCTTTTTTACTGGTATGTACGAAGGCAAGCATACTTTTTTTCAACGGTTATACCTCTGCTCTCTCAATATCCAGTAGATCGGCCCATAAAGACCATCGTCGACTATGAGCTCCCAGTGTAAGTGCTTCATGGTGAGTTCCTCCAAGCAGAAGCCAGTTGTCCATTGCATTTCTGATTCCGGAATCCGGTCTAAAATGGAAATACGGCATTGGTACGGCTTGCAGCTCTTCAGTATCTAAAATTGTTCCCGGGCAGATAACTAACTGGTATCCATATTCTGCAATAGAAACAAGCGAAACCATGCTGGCTGGTCCTGGCTGCGCCGAAAAAACTAATGTAGGAGGATTTTCCAGACCGCCAATTTCTAGAGGTCTGTCAATAAGTTTTATGGGGCGGTCTTTTCTGGCGATTCTCCAATTACCTTCTCCCATATGACTCATTAATGCTGAGTCCCGTGCAAAATCCAAACTATACATTTCGGTAAAATGACCTTCTCCTGCTAATAGGTGTCCTGCTGCTACTAGAGCGCACGAATGGATATCACCCTCATTAGCATAACCATAGCCTTTTGCCATCATGTTGGAGGCTGCAAGCATCTGGATTTGTTTAAATCGCCCATCCTCTTTGAATGAATCAAAATTCACACTGAAACCGTTGTATCCGGCATTTTGTAAGAATTTTTCAAAAGCAATCTGCAGTCTGGCTGCATAAGCATGGTTTTCAACCGGAAGGGTGGGAGAAATCTGAAAATTTTTCCTGTCTTCAGCTATCTGGATATCGATCTCTTTTTGAGAAACTTCTTCAAAACATCTGTAAACCTGTCCGATTCCTTCATGATTTACTTCCGGACCTATCACTCTCTGGAAATTTCCCTCATCACTAACTATATCTCCCATACCTTTCATTCGGCCAAAAACAGCTATCCGCATTTTTTTAAGTTCTGCAGCGGTTAAGGCAGCTAAAGACCAATCTTTTACATAAGAGACAAATGAATCACTCTGCCAATCTTCGGTAATTACACTCGTATTGGTGCCGGCCTGGAGGAGCATGTTTGCTGTATCCTGAGCACCATGGATTCCCTGATTAGTTGTCAGTCTGCTCCAGTCCCAGTCAGAGGTTACTGTGCGGAGAGGCTGTATATTAGCCATTAAGACAGGCAGGTTGTTCTCTTCCAACGCTCTTACCAGTCTGAATCCTGGACTGTAGAGAAGCATAACAATTATTATTCCATCGTACTGTTTATAATTAAATTCCCGAATGATGGCTTCAATCTGCTCCCGGCTTTTGGCAGCGCCTGGGAAATCAATATCAATTTCAGGTTTTAATTTATTAACAATATCGCTGGCAAATTTTTCTTGTGCGTGTGTAATTTCCGGCTGACTTTCATCATATAGTCCATGCATGATACCTAATAATCCGATTTTTGGTTTTCTTTTGTTTGTCATATTCATCTCCTAATCCATGTAATAACCGCCATTAATATTGACGGTTTCTCCATTTATAAATCCAGCCTGATCTGAAGCTAAAAAACACATAAGCCATGACATATCCTGTTCTGTCCCCAGACGGCGAACTGGAATTTTCTCTGCCATTGCCATTTTTTTATCTTCAGGCCAGTACTGCATCATTGCAGTCATGACAGCATGAGGTGCGATCGCATTACAGGTAACACCAAACGAACCCAGCTGACGTGCAACGGAACGGGTGAGACTGATTACTGCCCCTTTTGAAGCTCCATATACAAAAACAGTTGAATTATCACCATTTTTTCCTGTAATTGATGCCACATTAATGATTCTGCCATATTCTTGTTCTTTCATTATAGGAGAGACTGCCCTGATAGCATATAAAATACCTTTAATGTTGATATCAATAGTATCATTGATTATTTTATCCGTTGTCTCTTCGATAGTGCCGGAAAGCAGCAGTCCGGCATTATTGATCAGAATATCAATGCGGCCATATTTTTCTTTGACCGTTGCGATGAGTGAATCAACCTGTTCACGTTTTGAAACATCACAGAGAATACCTTCTGATTTCCCTTTTTGGACAATAATTTCGTTTACTGTTCCATACATTCCAACTTGATCAATATCTGTTACAATTACAACGGCTCCTTCGGCTGCCAGATCAAGGGCTGTTTGCTTGCCCATTCCTTTGCCCGAGCCTGTAATTATAGCAATTTTCCCCTTAAATCTATCCTCTTTCAAGAAAGGCCTCCTGATTTGATTGTAACATATAAAAAAATGTTTGTAAAAATAATCACATGCTGTTATTATAAAGTCAAGTAAAAGTTATAATAATACCATTTTATAGAATATTCAGTTTTCAAAATTACAATTTTACAGTTATGCTTAGTGTTAAAGATAAGATTATTGAGTATTTTTTTTAAAGGAGTTAATAAAAATTATGGAGAAGAGATTTACCTAAACAATGATTAATTCAACTTCAAGTTTTTTGAAGATATCTATATACCTTTTGGGAATTTTGTCATCAGTTATCACTATATCAAAATCATTTATATCCCCAAAGTATGCTGACCGAACGACATCAAACTTTGATGAGTCCACCAATAAAATTCTTTGCTGACTTGATTCCACAGCTGCTCTTTTTATTGGGATCTCATAGGAATCGGCAGTAGTAATACCAAGGATATCACTTACGCCGCGAGCTGAAATAAAAGCCTTATTAGCCCTGTTGTTTTTTATCAGCTCAACACCCTCTTTGGATTCAAACATAAGTGTGTTTTTGTGCAGATAACCTCCGCCAAAAATCAGTTTACACTCTTTTTGTCTAAAAATAGAAAAAAGTATATTCATTGCATAACAAACAATTGTTGAGGGGTTGCTTACCTGAATGAAGTCTCCCATGAGTTCTGTTGTCGAGCCGGAATCAATAATAATAATATCATCCTGTTGTATCAGCGATACAGCTTTTTCAGCGATTCTTCTCTTTTCATTGATTCTGGTCGCTTCCTCGTTAGGGAGGTTATATATACTATTGTCCCTTTTCTGATTGATTTTGCTGGTGTAATTATAGATAGCTCCGCCATGAAATAATTTGACCGTATTCTCTTTTGCTAAAATTGTAAGGTCCCGCCGAATTGTCATTTCTGAGACATTCAAAGCTTGTGAAAGTTCTCTTATTGTTCCGGCATTTTTAATCTTGAGAATATCGGTTAATGTTTGCAGACGCTTTTTTTTCGCAATCATAATAGTAAAAAAAATAACACATTGGTATTTTTTTTACAATAGAAATTTATTTAAAAAGTGTTTGGTGCATTATTGATAATTGTGGTTGTGAGAATATATTGTTTTATCCCGGCACAATTGCAGCAGGTAATAAATAAAAAATAATATAAGCCGTTAATGACCCTCTATGATATGTATATTAAAGCTATTTAAAATAGTTTTTGCAAAATCAGTATCAATTTTCCTGAAATAGATAGTGCTGGCAATCAAATTGCAAAATACACACAATAAATAGAGTAGCGATGAAATTGAACATCGAAGGATTCTCTACGTAACATATGAATGGTAGAAAAATACCATAGTGTTAAAAATATATCAAAAATAAATTGACAATGGGGAAGACATGATTGATAATGGGTATAAAGTCACAGGTATATGTATTTGTGACTAGCTGTTTATACAAATTTAGGAGGGAAGAGAATGAAGTTAAAAGGATTATTGTTTTTTCTAGCTGTATTGCTGATTTTCAGTATTACTGCTGTAGGAGCTGCTGCAACAGAAGACGCTGCTGACGAGAAACCGTTTATTGGATTTATAACAAATGGACCCTATGAATTTTGGACTTATGCGGCTGCAGCGGTTGAAATCTTGAAAACAGATTTGGACATCGATGTGGAATTCCTTTTACCACCGAATGGCTTACCTGAAGAACAAAAAAGATTTATTGAGTCTTTGGTAGCCCGAAATGTGGATGGTATTGGAATTAGTGTAACTGACCCTGATAATGTAACTCCATTTTTAAACGAAATTATTGAGACTGTACCTATGGTTATGTTTGATAGTGATGCTCCAAAAAGTAACCGTCTTGGTTATGTTGGTATGAGTAATTATGCCGCTGGTCGAATGGCTGGAGAAGCCGTGAAAGAAGTTCTTCCTGATGGTGGAAGTTTTATAATTATTGTAGGACGCCTGGATGCTCAAAATGCAATTGAAAGACGGCAAGGAATGATAGATGAACTCAATGGCTTAGCTTATCAGGCACAGTACCCTGGGGAAATGACCGCAAATACACCCAATATTAAGCTAGGATCAAAATGGATCTTGCTTGATACCAGAACCGATGGTGGTGATCAGTCAAAGGCAAAATCAAATGCAGAAGATGCTATCCTGAAGTTCCCGGAGATGGATTTGATGGTTGGTATGTGGAGCTATAGTTCTCCTGCAATTATCAGTGCTGTTTCAGATGCAGGACTATTAGGAAAAATGGAGATTATTGGCTTTGATATGGAGAATGAGTTGCTCCAGGCTGTTAAAGATGGTAATGCATATGCTGCTCTTGGTCAGGATCCATTTACCTATGCAGTAAAAACAATTGAAGCTCTTGCCAAAGTTGCCCGTGGTGAAGATCCGGGAATTCCAGCAGATGGACTGATTGATGTTCCAGCCATTAAAATTACAAAAGATAATATTGATGAAGCATGGAATAAATATAAAACTCAGCTTGAAAATGGAAGGCAGTATCTGGATTCAACAAAATAAGTATCATTTAAGACGTATATAATATTTAGGAGAATTTCCTAAAATTATTATTCAGGACAAAGTGTGGGATCGACTGGACTTTCTAGCCAGTTCCACACTTTTTTATCTATATAGTGTGGATAGAACTATTTCTGTAGTTATGCACTAATGTATAACAAAAATCTTTTTTTCTTGGTTATTTTAAATTACAATTAAAATCGAAAGATAGTATTCATATAACGTTAGGTTGGTATGTTGTGCTTAAAGTTGAAAAAACAAAAAACAAAAGTGAGATTGCAAATCCAGTGAGGGAGAAAAGAGATAACAGCAAAATAAAGAGTGAGTATCTCTTTGAAGTAAAAGGAATCTCCAAAGCTTTTCCAGGAGTTAAGGCGTTGGATAACGTCAGTTTGCAACTTAAATATGGTGAAGTATTAGCTATAGTTGGTGAAAATGGAGCTGGGAAAAGCACGATGATGAAGATTCTGGCAGGAATTTATATCCCAGATAATGGTGATATCTATATTGATGGTGAGATTGTTACTGTCGGAACAGTAGAGAAAGCAACCCAGTTGGGTATTGCTCTTGTACATCAGGAGCTCAATCTTTGTGATAACCTTTCTGTCGCTTCAAATGTATTTCTTGGGAGAGAACCCTATCATGGACGTTTTATCCGGTTTCTTGATGAAAATAGACTAAATACTGAAACAGCGAAGGTTCTGGAAAAAGTAGGTTTGAATGTTCCTGCTGTAACTATAGTAAAGGATCTTACGATTGGATCACAACAGTTGGTAGAAATATCAAAAGCTCTCTCAATTGATGCTAGAATTGTTATGTTTGATGAACCTACAAGTAGTCTTACTGATCATGAAACGGAACGTCTTTTTAAAGTAATTAAAGATCTCCGCTCGCATGGAGTAAGTTGTATCTATATTTCACACCGTCTTGGTGAAGTAAAAAAAGTAGCTGACCGTGTGGTAGTCCTTAGAGATGGTAAAATTTCAGGATCCTTAGATAAAGAAGAGATTAGCCGTGAGGCAATGATCAGACTTATGGTTGGACGGGATATAGGAAAATTATATCAAAAAAATCATATCGTATCAGATAAAATTCGTGTTGAGTTACATGACTTTATAGTACCAAAACGGGCCAGTGCACCAATTAATCTCTCTATACATGGTGGGGAGATCATTGTGCTATCCGGGTTGGTTGGCGCTGGAAGAACCGAGCTTCTCCAGGCAGTTTTCGGAGTGGATAAATCATGGGGTGGTAAGGTATCTCTTGACGGAAAAGAGGTGGAAATCGATAAGCCGCTGGATGCCATAAGAGCCGGTATGGTACTGGTTCCGGAAGATCGAAAAATGAATGGATTAGTCATAGATATGGAAGTTGATAACAATATTGCACTTCCCAGCCTAACAGACAGATTGTCAAGAATAGGATTTATTGACAGAGAAAAAGTTAATAATCTTGCTGATAAAATGGTAAAAATATTGGATATACGGCTTTATAGAACATCTCAATTAGCTGAGTCTCTTTCCGGTGGGAATCAGCAGAAGGTGGTGCTTGGAAAATGGTTATCCATGGATCCGGTATTACTACTACTTGATGAGCCGACCAGAGGAATTGACGTAAGCGCAAAACTGGAAATCTATAAACTTCTTGAAGAGCTTGCTGCTACCGGGGTTGCAATACTTGTGGCTTCCAGTGAAATGCAGGAGGTTTTGGGTATAGCTGACAGAATAGTTGTAATGTGTGAAGGAAAAATTGCCGGGGAATTGGATCCGGAAAAGTGTAACGAAGAGGATATAATAAAACTTGCAACGGAGAGTGCAGTATGACCAATATGAAAATAAACAAGTATATCAAGAGCATGAAGGGAGTGGGCGGTATTGCGCTGTTATTGGCTCTGATTATGATTATTACGGCCCTAATAAATATACGGTTTTTAAGTGCATACAATATAAGGAATATCATGCGATGGACTGGATTATTCGGGATACTAAGCCTTGGTGCTGCCTTTGTTATAATCACCGGTGGTATTGATTTGTCGATCGGTTCGGTTGTGGGATTGGCAGGATCAATCTCAGCTTTCCTCATGGCACGAGCAGGTTTGCCTATATTTTTAACTCTTCTGATTGTTATGGCTTTATCACTTGCTATTGGACTATTTCATGGTCTCCTCATAACAAAACTTCATGTACAACCATTTGTAGTAACACTTTGCGGATTGTTTTTGTATCGAGGGTTATCCCGTTATCTTATGGATGATAGAACTCAGGGGTATGGGAATGGTTTTGCGAATATACGATTTTTAGCAGGGGGACGAATTCCTTCATCATTCTGGCCTGATGGAATTCAGCCGCCGCAATTTTTTGTAAATTGGTCTTTACCTATGCCTTTTATAATCCTTATATCTCTTGCTGTCATCCTGGCGATTTTACTTAATAAAACCGTATATGGACAGCATTTGAAAGCAACAGGACGAAATGAAAGTGCTGCCCGATTCAGTGGTATAGCTACGAATAAGGTGATAATTGTTGCTTATATCATATCTTCGGTATTTGCAGGTTTTGGAGGTCTGTTATTCTCTCTTGATTTAAACTCTGTTCAACCATCCTCAATGGGAAATATGTATGAGCTGTATGCTATTGCGGGTTGTGTTGTTGGTGGAATTAGTTTGCGTGGAGGAGATGGATCAATAGCAGGAGTTATTCTTGGGACAGCTATTGTTCGGGTTCTCTACAATGCAATTAATGTTGCCGGTGTATCGACGCAATTAGAATCTGTTGTTCTTGGTTTGGTGATCCTGATAGGTGTAACTGCAGATGAAGTGGTTCAAATGGTTGTTGCCAGAAGGAAAGTTCAGGAATCAATGGCACTTGCTAAAAAGGCTGCTGAAGAGATTGCTGCATCGCTTAATTAAGTACTTCAAGGAGGCACATACTGGCACTTTATTTAGGAAAGAGTTGGACTAAAACTAGTTTGCGTTCATACCTATCTGATCTTTCATCTGTTGCTGGAGCTGTTCCCTATACCTATTCGGATGGGAAGGCTGATGGGGTTCGGGCGATAGGTGTTAATACAGGTTCGGGGCTGGAATTTAATGTTATTCCTGGTAGAGCAATGGATATCTATAATTGCCGATATAGAGGGATCCCTTTGTACTTCAATTCAGCCACAGGAATGACTTCCCCGGCCTATTATGAAGAGCCGGGGCTTCGATGGCTGCGAACTTTCTTTGGCGGGTTGTTATCAACCTGCGGTATTACCTACTGCGGAGCACCAGGTACTGATGGAGAAGATGAACTGGGACTCCATGGACGTATAGGGAATTCAGGGGCAGAAAACGTTTGTATCTCTGAGAGATGGATTGAAGATGAATACTTTATTACTTTAAGCGGTAGAATGCGGGAAGCTTCTGTGATGGGTGAAAATATTACTCTGACCAGAACCATTTCGACTAGTCTTGGTGCAAAAAGTATTAAAATAGAAGATGTAATTGAAAACCAGGGCTTCACCCCGCAGCCTCTTATGATGCTTTATCACTTTAATTTCGGGTTTCCTCTACTTTCTGAAACCTCTCGCATAGTTGCTCCTATTGTGTCGACAGAACCAAGAGAAAAACAATCAGCTGAAGGGAATGGCGTTGCTGAGTGTCAGGAGTTTTCAGGACCTGTTACCGGGTATGTAGAAAAAGTCTTTTTTCATAAATTGGCTGCTGATTCGAAAGACAGAACATTTACAGCCTTGATTAATCCAGATGTTGGAGGACAACCCCTTGGGGTTGTCCTTCGGTATAATCAAAAGCAGCTTCCTGAACTTACAGAATGGAAAATGATTGGTGAAGACTGCTATGTTTGTGGACTGGAACCCGGTACAGTTAATCCTGTTGGACGTGCTGCTGCGCGTAAACAGGGGAAATTGCCTCTAATTAATGCACAAGAGACTTACAATGTGGGTATTGAGTTTGAAGTACTTGATACAAATGAGCAAATCACGAATATCAAAAATGAAGCAAGTAAATTGGTTTCTCTGTAAATTCTGATTCTCAAACGAGTGAGAGAAGTGGAAGCAGTATGATGGTTCCATTTCCGAAAAGACAACCTTTGGTTGTCCAAGGACGCAAGGAGCCAGGGCTTGCCTAAGACATAAGCTTTGCTTCTGTCCGGGTATTGATACCTTTCATTAGAAATCGATTGTGCAGCAAAAGGTAAATATTATGGATACAAATGAGATTTATTCGGTTGTAGAGAAGGAAATTAAACGTACAGGAGGTATGTTTTTACTTCGTCCCTGCTGGGTTGCACGAACTTTTCTGGAACCGGGAAAGCGTCTTGGTTTAACGGAAGAAGAATATAATATGGGAGAACGCGGATGGATCTGTGAGCGTTGGCTAGGTTCTGAAACAGAGGTAGATAATGCTGTTAAAGCAAAAAACGAAGGATTTTCTTCTCTTGTTATTGAAGGAGAAGAAATTCTACTGTGTGATGCAATTAAATCTGCTGGAGAGTTAATTCTGGGAAAAGAGTATGCCGGGACCCATAAAACTTTGGGACGTTTAGCAAAGATCTATGATTATAAGAGTCGCATATTTTATCATTTACACCAAACTCAGGAAGAAGCGGCAAAGGTTGGGGCAAACTCAAAAGAGGAAGCTTATTACTTTCCTGAAGGTGTTGATATGGGAGCTCATCCAGAAACATTTTTTGGTGTGCATCCTTATATAGTGGAACAAAACAGACAAAAAGAATTGCTTCTGCCGGATCTCGAAAAATGGGAAAGTGAATCAATCCTGAAGCATTCAAGAGCCTATCTGAATGTTCCAGGAGATGGATTTCATCTTCCTGCAGGAGTTTTACATGCTCCGGGAACTGCTGTGACCATTGAATTACAGGAACCATCGGATGTAATGGCTGTCTTGCAATCTAAAGTTGATGATATTGCAATACCAAAAGAGTTGTTATTCAAGGATGTTGATAAAGAAACACGCAAAAAAAGAGGAGAACAGGCAGTACTTGATCAGCTTGTTTGGGATTTAAATGGTGATCCATATTTTTATGAGAACCGACATACACCACCAGTACTTATTACAGAAACAGCAAGTACAGCGTCAGAAGAATATTGGATTTACTATAATACCACTAAATTCAGTGGGAAACGGCTAATTATTAAACCTGGACATACAGTTTTAAGCAAAGATCTAGGTGTGTACAATCTTTTGGTTTGGAGCGGAAAAGGGAAAGCTGATGAGTTTGTAATCCAGGGTGGAAATTTTGGGATGGATGAAATTTTAGTTACACATGATAAAGCTGTATCTGGAGTTGCTTTTGAGAATACCGGTAACATTGATCTTGAGATATTAAAATTCTTTGGTCCGGATATCAATAACTCAAAAATACCTTACTTGAAAAAGTATCCCGGTTGAGAGAATAAATTGTTTTTTTATAGAGACCAATCGCAAGTTATATAGAAGGATGAAATCGCTGACTATGGAAAATAATTTAAAAATATTTCAACTTGAAGCTGAAGCTCTTCATGTGAGAAAGTTGATTTTGAAGACAACACATGAGGCTGGATGCGGACATACTGGTGGGTCGCTATCAGAAACAGAAATTCTTATAGCGCTGTTTTTTGAAATATTGAATATTAATCCTGCAGATCCAAAGAATAAGGATCGGGACCGTTTCATACTTTCAAAAGGTCACGCTACTCCAGGCTATTACTCGGTACTTGCTGCTCGAGGATTTTTTACGGAAGAAGAACTTACCACTTTTGATACAATCAATAGCCGGCTACAAGCTCATCCTGATATGAATAAATGCCCTGGAGTTGATTTTACGAGTGGATCTTTAGGACAGGGATTGTCAATTGGTAATGGAATCGCATTGGGAGGCGAAGACCAGAAGCAAACCTTTAAAACATGGGTTCTTTTGGGGGATGGAGAATGCCAGGAAGGGCAAGTGTGGGAAGCAGCACTCTATGCAGGCGCACATAAAACAAAAAGATTGATCGCCATCATTGATTATAACGGAGTCCAGCTGGCCTCTACAGTAGCTGAGGCTGTTGACCTAAATCCCTTAGCTGCAAAATGGGAAGCATTTAATTGGAAGGTTTTTTCCTGTGATGGTCATAACATGAAAGAGTTGGTAGCGACAATGTATCAAGCTGGAGAAGCCTCCGAAAAAGGTCCGGTTGTGATCATTGCCAAAACAGTAAAGGGAAAAGGAGTCTCCTTCATGGAAGGAAAATACGAGTGGCATGGTGCAGCTCCCAATAAGGAAGAGTATCAACGAGCTTTGCAGGAATTAGGCTGATATTGGTAGAATAGAGGAGTTTATCGACTTATGAAAGTTGGAGATAGGATTATGCCCAGGGTAACGTTTGGGAAAACCCTGGTAGAAATTGCAGGTGAAAACCCCAAATTGAGGGTATTTGATGCAGATGTGGGTGCCTCAACGCAAACAGCGATATTTCGTGATATCTATCCTGACCGCTTTTATCAAATGGGGATAGCTGAAGCGAATATGGTAGGAACTGCTGCAGGAATGGCCACAACTGGATTGATCCCTTTTGTGTCAACTTTTGCCATTTTTCTAACAAAACGGGCTGGTGATCAGATTCGAAATTCCATAGCTTATCCCAATATGAATGTAAAGTTAAATGGTGCCTACGGGGGGCTTCCAACAGGAAAAGCCGGAGCTACTCATTCAGCAATTGAAGATCTGGCAGTGATGAGAGCCATGCCGAATATGACCATTCTAGTACCAGCTGATCCACGGGAGACGCGTGAGGCTACGAAAATGGCTATGGAGATTGATGGGCCGGTGTATCTTCGCACTGTTCGCTGCCCTGTATCGGTGATTTTTGATGAAAATCATAGAATGAAGTTGGGGAAAGGTGAAGTGATTCATGACGGTAGTTCAGCAGTAATTATTTCAACAGGAATGATGACGCCAAAGGCGCTGCAGGCAGTTAGAGAATTGGAAGTGGAAGGAATTAAAGTTAAATTGATTCATATGGGAACACTTAAGCCTATTGATAAAGAGATAATAGCCGATGCGGCAAGTGAATTCGGGCACATCGTCACAGTAGAAAACCATAGTGTTATCGGCGGGTTGGGAAGTGCTGTAGCCGAAGTAACGGCAGACCTTTGTCCCTGTCGGGTAACAAGGTTGGGGTTTCAAGACATATTTATTGAATCTGGGGATGATGAAAAATTATTTACTTTATATGGAATGAATGTCGAAAACATTAAAAGTACTATAAGGAACATACAATGAAAATAGCTGTTATTAATGAAACAAGTGCTGCAGATAAAAATGGCGATATTTTGGCTGCTCTGGATGGAAGAGGTCATGAAATTCTGAATATTGGGATGAAAAAAAAAGGGGCTGACCCAGAGCTGCAGTATAATCATACAGGATTTTTGACGGCTTTGCTGCTGAATACGGGTAGGGCCGATTTTGTGGTTGGAGGTTGCGGAACTGGACAGGGTTACTTGAATTCAGCAATGCAGTACCCAGGAGTATTCTGCGGGCATATCCTAACTCCTTTGGACGCATGGCTATTTACTCAGATAAATGGTGGAAACTGTATTTCTCTTGCCTTGAACCAAGGATATGGTTGGGCTGGGGATATCAATCTTAAATTTATTTTTGAACGAATTTTTAGTGTTGAAATCGGTTGCGGATATCCAGCAATAAGAAAGGAACCACAACAAGCATCCAGAAAGAAATTAGAAGAAATATCTAAGGCAGTACACCTTTCTCTTGATGCTCTAATTTATGCGATGCCGGAAGATATTGTTGTTTCTTCTTTGAGCTACCCTGGAGTGCTTGATGTTCTTGATCTAAAATCAATGACTGATAATTCTGTAAAATCAGCCATTCAGAATTTTATTTAAGTTAGGGGTAACATAAGTAATGCTCTTAACATTAATTAAATTACACCTGTTTATGGAGGCTTGAGATATGGAGAAAAAAACATTAGGAATAGGATTTATTGGTGGAGGTGAAATTTCGATACTTCACGGTCGTGCTATAAAAGAGATAGAAAATGTACGGCTAATTGGCATATGGAATCGAACCGTATCCACGGGTGAGAGGAGAGCTGAGGAGGAGGGTTGTCGACTCTTTGAATCTGCTGAAGCGTTGGTTAAGGATCCAGATATTCAAGCTGTATGTATACTCACCAATCTGGAAACACATTTAGAATATGCAAAATTGGCGATGGAAGCAGGTAAAGATGTATTAGTTGAGAAACCTTTATGCGCAACACGAGAAGAGGTGAGAGAATTGCAGAGAATCTCAAAAAAAACAGGACGTCTTTGCATGCCAGGTCATAATATGATCTACGATGGGAGCTTGATGCGAACAAAAAAGCTTATGGAAAATGGGAATCTTGGGGATTTGGTTTCCTGTTATGTGATGTATAATATTTATCACAATGACGAGAGGGCATCAACTTTACCAGGGGTTATTCGGCAGCTGCTTACACATAATTTATATACATTAATGTTTGTTACCGGACAAAGACCTGTTAAAGCAATAGCGATGAAAAGTAATAGAAACCATCCTCTTCAGCAGGAGAAAGAGGATTTAGCGATGGTTATTTTCCAAATGGAATCAGGGGGACTTGCCCATTTAAGTGTCAGTTTCGCTTCTGACGATTTATCTCCAGCTCCGTGGACTTACACAATGAAGTTAATTGGAACGGCAGGAACAGGACACTATACTTATCAGGATTGGGTAGAAGTGAAGAAGGGAATCTCGCATTCTCATACTTTTACAGCCTATCAAGACACTATCACGAATGAAGTTGAGAGATTTGTTGATTTAGTTCGTAATGGGAGTGGAAAAATTCTATCTACTATGGAGGATGCTTTATGGGCCCAGATTGCCTTAGAAGCAGCCGAGGAGTCAATTCGGTCAGAAATGGCTGTAACGATCTCCTTATAAGTAAAGGGGTCAGACCCCTTTCTTTATTCAACAATTTCTTCATTCATACAGAATTCCTTCTTTTCTACCTAAGTAATGCTCTTAAGGTAGAGCTTTTATATAATGGGATGAGTATTGACAGTATGATACCAAGTGTATGATACTGTAGGTATTATGAAACAATTTATTTTTGACCGATTGGTTGACAGAGAAAATCTTTGCAATCTTAACCCAAGTTCACCAAAGTTGTCTTGAAAATAAATAAAATCGGCTCAAAGTCACCTTTTTTGGGGCTTCTGGAGCCTCTAAGCGTGAGGATAGACACAGTTCTATCTACGTAGTGACCCACACGGGGTTTTTCTTATTGCTTCTTATCCAATTCTATGATAACATCATGACATGTATATTAAAAAAGTAACCAAGAGCCATGGGCCGGGTAGAAAAAAATATGAATATCTCCACCTTGTAGAGAGTGTAAGAGGTGATAATGGACCAAGACAGAAGTTTG
>Ga0075115_10000137_pt1 | contig 35159 bp, 29 predicted proteins | sample AntAceMetag02UKH_FD_69785 | JGI IMG/M metagenome (GOLD analysis project Ga0075115, IMG submission 69785) | Saline lake microbial communities from Ace Lake, Antarctica - Antarctic Ace Lake Metagenome 02UKH | ecosystem: Environmental > Aquatic > Non-marine Saline and Alkaline > Saline | place... | reverse complement strand
ACCTGAGAGTCTATCATAGTCATCCCCAAACCCATTAGATGGCGATACAGGGTAATCAATGCAGTTTTAGATGCGTTAGGGACATGTGAAAACATCGATTCACCAAAAAATGCTGTACCTAAATGCAGTCCATACAGTCCGCCAGCCGGTTTGTCTGAGGAATAATCGGCATCCCACACCTCAACTGAGTGAGCGTATCCCAAACGATGGAGCTCACAATAGGCATCCAGCATCTCATCAGTAATCCAGGTTCCATCCTGTCCCGGGCGTTCGATTTCCCGGCATGAACGGATTATAGAACGAAAATCCTGATTAAACGTTACGGTGAGACTTGTTCTGTTTAGAAAACGTTTCATGGATTGAGAAATATGCAGTTTCCCCGGCAGAAAAACTGCCCGTTCAGCTGGATTCCACCAGATTATTGGTTCATCAGGTCCATACCAAGGGAATACGCCCTGTTCATAGGCTGAAAGAAGCACACCCGGAGAGAGATTTCCACCAACACCAGCAATCCCTGACTCATCAATATCATCTTCACAGGGAAATTGTATTCTCTGATCCTCTTTGATATAGGGAAAATCCTCTTCCATTGTTATTTTATTGATTCAGTAAAAGCGGCTGCTAATGCGGCTAAGTTTTTTGTTTTTAGTTTTAGTTCATCATCCTTAATATCCACATATGCTGTTCCCCCGCTGGATAAAGATCCAAAAAGAATTTCATCAACAAAGAAATCTTTCATTTGATCCTGCACCATCCGTGATACGTTTCTTGCTCCAAACTCATCCGAGTATCCTTTTACCGCAAACCACTCTATCGCCTGAGATGAAACTTCGAGTTTGACCCGTTTCTTTTTTAGCTGAGCAGAAAAATCATGAATCTCTTTCTTGACGATCAGTATAATTTCTTTGTGTGTCAATCGTTTGAAGGTAACTATTTTATCAAGTCGATTCCGAAATTCCGGAGAAAATATCTTTTCCAGTGCAGTCCTCACAGAGCTGGTTCCTCCAACAGTTCTGGTTCCTCCAACAGTTTCAATAAATCCAATCATGCGTTTTCCAAGATCTCTTGCACCGGCATTACTGGTCATGATAATTATTACATTCCTGAAATCTGCTTTTTTCCCCATATTATCGGTTAGAGTTGCATAATCCAGTATTTGAAGCAAAATATTGTAGACATCCTGATGTGCTTTTTCGATTTCATCCAGAAGGAGCACCGCGTGAGGCTGCCGTCGTACTGCATCAGTTAATAGTCCACCTTCATCATATCCTACATATCCCGGGGGAGATCCTACCAGCCTGCTGACTGTGTGTTTCTCCTGATACTCACTCATGTCAAATCGAATCAGCGGGATATCAAGAACATCGGCCAATTGAACACACAGTTCTGTTTTCCCCACGCCGGTGGGTCCTACGAAGAGGAAGGAGGCAACTGGTTTCCGTTCATTTCCAAATCCTGCTCTATTTCTCTTTATAGCACTGGATACGGTTAAAACCGCTTCATTCTGTCCAAATAGCCGGGTTTCAAGTTCGGTTTCGAGCATTCTCAATCTGTCAAGTTCTGTTTTATTAACATTTGTTACCGGTACGCGGGCAATTCCAGCCACGATTTTCTCAATAAATCTGACATCAACCCGCTTCACTTTTCTACTGCTGTCGGATCCGTCTGTTTTTTCCGCTGCTGTCTGAAGCTGCATAAAGGCACCGGCTTCGTCAATTACGTCGATTGCTTTATCTGGAAGACATCGCTCACGAATATATTTAGTGGAGAGTTCTACTGCAGCTTTAATTGCTTTGTCTGTGTACCTCACGTGATGATACTCCTCATAACGCTCTTTGAGGCCTTTAAGAATATCGAGTGTCTCTTCCTTGGTAGTTTCCGGTACTTCCACTTTCTGGAACCGACGGGAGAGTGCCCCGTCACGGTTAAAAATCTTCTTGAATTCATCCTGGGTGGTAGATCCTATGCAACGGATTTTACCTGCTGCAAGGGAAGGTTTTAAGAGGTTTGCTCCATCAACTGAACCTCCGGAGACTGAACCTGCTCCAATAATTGTATGTATTTCATCAATAAAGAGAATTGCTTCACGCTGTTCGAGCTCTTTCAGCACTGCTTTCAAACGCTCCTCAAAGTCACCGCGATATTTCGTTCCTGCAAGGATTCCCCCCATATCCAGCTCAAATACTTCTGCTTTTTTTAATCTGGCCGGTACATTCCCTGCTTGAATTCTTTGCGCAATCCCTGCTGCAAGGGCTGTCTTTCCCACTCCCGGATCACCTACTAAAACCGGATTATTTTTTACACGCCTGCACAAGACCTGCAAGGTTCGATCCAGTATTTGTTCCCGTCCAATCAATGGATCAAGAGTTCCTTCATTGGCAGCGTGTGAAAGATTTCGTGTATATAATTCCAGAGGATTTTTCTTTTTACTCTGACCGCTGTTACTATCACCCTCAGCACTATCTTCCTGATTTTGATCAGTATGAGCGTCAGAATCCTGCTGCTGATCATCCAGAGTTTTCATAAACCCAGGAAGTCTGTGGCTGATAATTTCCAGTAATGTGTATTTTGTAAGACCTTCTTTCTCAAGAAAAAAGGAGGCATATGATTCCGGTTCATCAAATATGGATGCAAGAATATCTGATACTTCAAGGAACTCTTTCCTAGAAGATTCTGTATGCATAACTGCACGTTCAATTACATCCTGAAACCCTACTGACTGAGTTGGTTCTCCATCCTCATCCACAACAGGAAGTTTTTCGGCAAAAAATGTATTCAGCTTCTCTTTCAGAATCTCTATATCAACCCCTGAGGATTCAAGAATAAATACTGATTCATCATAATACAGAAGGGAATACAGCAGATGCTCAGGTGTAATATATTCATGATGCTGTTCTCGTGCGGTTAAATATGCTGTTCCTAAGGCTTCCTGAACCTTTTCTGATACTTTCATCCGTCTCTCCCAAAGTTGTACTCAACTTAGTTAGCAGTACTCTGCTACATGAGTTGTACTCAACTCAGTTAGTTGTACTCAACTACATTAGTTGTACTCAACTCAGTTAGTTGTACTCAACTACACTGCCTCAAGTATGCATTTAAGCGGGAAATTTTCTTTAAACGCCAAATGCATTACCTTTTCAGCTTTTGTACGTGCAATATCATGAACATAAGTTCCTGCGATCCCACGTCCCTTCTTATGAACCTCCATCATTATCGAAGCAGCCTCTTCAGGTGATTTTTGAAACACCTTCTGCACTGTTTTTAAGACAAATTCCATAGTCGTAAAATCATCATTCATCAGAATAACACGAAACATTGAGGGTTCTCTTATTTCAGCTTGCTGTTCATTAATTATCGAGAACCCCGTTTTTCCTGTCTGATCATCTCTCTGCTCATGTGACATCCACTTAATCTCCATAGAATATTGATTCATTTCCCATAGATATGCATAAATTCATCAAGAAGTTCGGCAGCTTTTGATTTACACTTCCCGCATACTGTTCCAAGCCCTGTTTCTTCCTGAAGCTGTTCCATTGAGCCCACAACTCCAACTTTCACCAGCTCCTCAATTTGCTGATTCGTGACCCCTTTGCACTCACAAATAATCTTTGCTATGCTGTCTTTAAATGGGTTATCACGCTTTTGCCTCTCCAGATAATCATCTATTGCTGCCCGCAGGGCTTTATCGCCCAGTACTGAACAGTGAAACTTATGCTGAGGTAATCCACCAAGTTTATCAGTTATCATTTGTGGGGACAGATTATAGGCTTCCTCAAGGGTCATTCCTAAAGCCATTTCCGACATCATTGAGGTACTTGCTATTGCACTGGCACATCCATAGGTCTTCCATAGACATTCAACGATCTTATCATCATCAATTTTGATGACTACCATCATTTGATCACCGCACGCCATACTACCCACAAGCCCTTTGCCGTCTTCCTTATATTCAGGATCCAGCAGGATATTCTTCGGGTTCATAAAATGTTCTTTTACCGTGTCAGTATATACCCATTCATTCATAAAGCTATCACTCATAGTGTTGACATCTCCCTAAGCCGCTTGATTACCGGTGGTAATATTTCCAATACAAAATCCACTTCTTTTTCTGTGTTAAATTTCCCCAAACTGAATCTAATAGACCCATGCGCAAGCTCCGGTCCAACTCCGGTTGCAATAAGCACATACGATGGTTCAAGTGATCCTGTGGCACATGCTGAACCTGTTGAGACAGATATTCCCTCCATATCAAGATACAGCAGAATGGATTCTCCCTCTGCTCCAGGAAATGATACATTGAGTGTTCCCGGAAGTACTTCTTCAGGATGCCCGTTTACATGTACATTCGGAATAAGGGTCTCTATACCCCGGTATAATTTATTCCGTAGTTTATTGATATACATCATATCAGCAACAAGTTCATTAAATGCAATTTCAGCAGCTGCACCAAGGCCGATTATGCCCGGTGTGTTATAGGTACCGGCACGCTGACCTTGTTCCTGATGTCCTCCACGGATGAGGGGTTCAATGTTTAGTCCCTTCCGGATATATAAGGCACCTATTCCCTTTGGTCCATGCAATTTATGGCCGGATATGCTGGCAAAGTCTACTTTTAAGGCATGTACATCAAGTGAAATTTTACCGGCAGCCTGCACTGCATCGGTATGCATTAACGCTCCGCAGGATATTGCAATCTCTGCTGCCTGGCCAATATCCTGAATCGTTCCAATTTCATTATTTGCCATCATTATAGAAATTAGTGCAACATCGTCGCCTGCTTCACTTCTTAATGCATCCATATCCAGTTTACCATAAGTATCAACTCCAATAATAGTAACAGGTACTCCTTTTTCTTTAAAGGACTCAACGGTTTCAATAATACTGGGATGCTCTATGGATGAGGTAATAATTCGTTTCCTACCGCTCTTTGTAAACATGTGGGTATAAACCAGATTTAATACGGTATTGTTTGACTCAGAACCACCGCTTGTAAAAATTATCTCTTCGGGATCTGCACCCAGAAGCTTAGCGGTTTGTATTCTGGCACGATTCACTGCTGCTGAAGCGGCTCTTCCTGGTCCGTGCATACTTGATGCATTACCGGATAGATCAAAACCTTTTAGGACAGCCTCTTTGACAATCGGGTCGATTCGGGTTGTTGCATTGTTGTCCATATATATGTTTTTTTCAGTCATAGTATTTCCTTTAATAGTGTTTGGAAAAGTGTAGGCATCTCCAGAAAGTTCATTATTGACCGATGGAATTTTCTTGCGTTACTATGCTTTTGGTCACCTGCACTCTTCTAAATACTATCTGAATAACCGTAGTAATAAAGTACTTGCTGAACAATTAATCGTCAAGTTTAGTCTTACAAAGATCAGAAGAAATATAGAAGAACTCCAGCTTCCTGACAAATCGAACATGATTTTTTTCAGCCCATTGTACATATGCACATTCGGGAGGCAAATAAGAAGCAAACATTGCTTTAAATAGATTGACTGATTGGCATCTTGCATGCTCTTTATATCTGGTATTATAGACCTTGCAAAGGTTTGTTTCAGTATCAAGCATAATGCACTGAGAGTCTAAATGATAGGTTACCGTTTTGGATGAGACCGTTTTCTCATGGCAGCACAACCCGCATCGGCAGCACATTTTTTCCCATTCCTGCTTTTTCAAATCCTTAAAAAATCCCATAACCTATTTTCCTGCACTCCGGGTCACCAGATATTCATCAAGTTTCTGCATACTCTCTTCATGACAGGAGGGATATATTGACACAGGCGAAATGGTAATTATACCTTTTTGAAGTTTTGTAAAATCTGATTCATCATGTGCGCTGCCAATCCGTTCCAGCTCGCCCTGCAGCAAATAAGTAACGCTGTCAAACTCAATATCACTTTCCTGAACATGCAGAGTATTCCCATAAGAAAGCAAAGAAAGAGAAGCTGCCTCCCAGCTCCCATTCGGCTCTTTGGGAATATTTATATTCAGGATGATCTCCTTATTCCAGAGAGAAATGAGATCATTCAGATGATTGAGAATAAATTCTGCAGCTTCAACAAATGGAAATGGCGGGAAATAACCGGCAGCCGATACTGCAATAGAGGGAATCCCGAAAAATGCTCCCTGTCTGGCAGCAGCTACGGTACCGGAGTAAACAATATCATTCCCGATGTTATTTCCTTTATTAATACCGGAAATTACCACATCCGGGACAACAGGCACCGCACCTTTTAATGCAAAAAGAATGCAGTCAGCCGGAGTACCGCTGCAGGTAAAAGTTTGTTCATCAACAGCAGTAAAAACAACTGATTTATAAATAGTAATGCCATGAGAAGATGCACTCCGTTCAGTATCAGGCGCTGATATCCAAACGGTATGTTCTTTCCTCAGAGTTTCAGCGAGGAGTGTTAAGCCGTTACTGTCGATTCCATCATCATTTGTGAGTAGTATATTCATAATTTATATATATTTAAGGGAGACAGGAAACGGGAGGCGGGAGGCAGGAAGAGAGAAAAATAAGATTTCAAACTCGTTTTTTCCCGGTCTCCGGTTTCCTGTCTCCTGTCTCCCTATTTCACCATCGCCCGGTCTGCCGGCTTATAAATAAACCAGTCCGGGTGAAACCCGAAGATATGTTCATATTCCTCCAGCCTATCGGTATATTTCTCAATTTTCTCCGCCTGCATAAGGGTTACTGTGCATCCTCCAAATCCGGGACCAATCATTTTTGATCCATAACACCCGGAAGCTTCCATGGCCCGTTTCGTCAGCCAGTCAACCTCCGGACAGGAAACCTCAAAGAGATCCCTGAGTCCGGTCTGCATTCGGTTCATGGCTTTACCATACGCCGGAGCATCTTTTTGTTCAAGTACATGAGCAGCATCTTTCGTCAATCTGCTCTCTTCAAGAATGTAATAACAAAACTTCTTTTGATCCTCAGGGAGGTACTCCGATGCACTTTTCACTTCAGATGAAGTAAGTTCACGAAGAAATCCCGATCCATCCGGAAGTTTTTCCTTGATTGCTGCGAATCCGATGTGGCATGCTTCCTCACGATACATCACATCCTCACGGATTGAAAATGGGGGAATATCACTTTCAGTAATAAGAAACACCTCTTCCTTTAACTGGCAGGGGATATAGGAATAGTCAAGAGAATGAAGATCAAACAGAAGAAGATGATCTTTCCTGGCATAGAGCATAGTCATAATATCGACCAGTCGTGATTTTGCCTGCATAAAAGCAGTTTCGGCAAAATATATTGATTGGATAAGTTGTGTATCATCAATGTCAAAATCATGCAGTTTTTTCACAGAGAGTGCAGCAGCTGTGCAGAGGGCCGTTGAAGACTTGAGTCCTACCTTCTGGGGAATGGAACCCTTAACGGTTATATTCAAGCCTTTAAAGACATAGTTTCTACGAAATATTTCGTGCAGGACTCCTTTAATATAGTTTGCCCAGCGATCCTCCCGTCTGAATTTAAGGTTAGGAATGGTAGTTCTTTTGCGTTCATCAAAATCAGCAGAGTAAAACCGTAGAGAGTTATCCCGTCTTTTTGATACCGCAATTTCAACTGTCTGATCCAATGCCCCGGATAATGTATAACCATCACATAAATCCGAGTACTCTCCCATAAGAGTTACTACTCCGGGAACAGCAACAACAGTCCCGGGAGATTCATTGTATTCAGCCATGTGCAGCTCAACAATACTGCTCATTTATTCCCCCATAAGGAATTGTAGGCCAAATAAAGACATATTGCAACTGAAACTTAAATTTGAAAAAACCCCACACTGTAGTGCAGGGTTTCTTTTGCTGGCTTGCAGCATCATCAGGAATGTTACCTATAGCAGCAGTTTTCAATCCATGTAACCATGAATCTATTCCTTAATTCCGTATTTTTTCTTAAATCGTTCAACTCTACCCGCAGTATCTACCAGCTTTTGTTTCCCGGTAAAGAAAGGGTGACAAGATGAACAAATTTCCACATTCAGATCACCGGCAGTTGACCGGGTTTCGATCACGTTTCCACATACACAAGTAATTGATGCGGTTGCGTATTTGGGATGTATTCCCTGTTTCATAATTTCCTCCAGAATCTATATTGTAATCCACAGCTACGGTTGTTTAGTTTCTTACTCCAAAAATCAGAAGTAATTGCACCAGCAATTACAAAAGTTTTTACGTAAGTAAATACTTCCTTCACAGCAGATTGGGTGTCGTTATTTTCCATTTCCTGTATTCATCGATCTCAGGAACGCTTCATTATTCTTACTTTTCTTCATCCTGTCAATTAGCATTTCCGTCATTTCAATATCTTCAAGAGAATTCATTGCATTCCGCAGAATCCACATTTTAGATATCTCATTTTCCTGCAGGAGGAGCTCCTCACGACGAGTACCTGATTTCTTGATATTTATTGCAGGGTAGAGTCTTCTGTCGGCCATTCTTCGATCAAGAACAATTTCATTATTACCGGTTCCTTTGAACTCTTCGAAAATCACCTCATCCATTCTTGATCCGGTTTCAATCAGGGCAGTTGCTACTATAGTGAGGCTTCCGCCATGCTCAATATTTCTTGCAGCACCAAAAAATCTTTTTGGTTTATGCAGGGCATTTGAGTCGACACCACCGGAGAGAATTTTTCCAGACGTCGGTACTGTCTGGTTATAGGCACGGGCCAGACGGGTGATAGAATCCAAAAGAATTACTACATCACGTTTGTGCTCAACTATACGTTTTGCTTTTTCAATAACCATTTCCGCAACTGATACATGCCGTGATGCCTGTTCATCAAAGGTGGAGGCAATAACCTCCCCTTTTACATTTCGACGCATGTCGGTTACTTCTTCCGGTCGTTCATCAATCAGCAGGACAATAAGTTCTACTTCAGGATGATTTTCCGAGATAGAATTTGCAATCTTCTGCAGAAGTACTGTTTTACCTGTTCGCGGCGGTGATACTATCAAACCACGTTGTCCCTTTCCAATCGGGGCAAACAGGTTAATAAGTCTGGTAGAGGTATCTCCTTTTGAATTTTCCAGATTCAGCCGTTCATCTGCATAGAGAGGGGTGAGACTGTCAAATCCGACACGGGTTTGTGCGAAAGCGGGATCATCATTATTGACTGTCTCAACACGCAGCATCGCAAAAAACCTCTCTCCATCTTTTGGCGGGCGAATTTGTCCAGCTACGGTATCCCCGGTTTTAAGGTTGAAGAGTCTTATTTGTGATGGAGAGATATAGATATCGTCTGATCCGGGAAGATAGCTGTTCTGCGGAGATCTGAGAAAACCATATCCGTCAGGTAGTATTTCCAATGATCCATAAGCGAAGATAATTCCAGCTGAACGGGTATGCGCTTTTAGAATTTCAACAATCACTTCCTGCTTTTTCATAACAAGAAGTGCTTCTACCTGAATTCCCCAATCACTTGCTTTCTCACGTAAATCCGGGACGCTCATAGCTGATAAATCATTTATACTCAGCTTTTCACCCTCATGTTCCGAGCTGTACGGAGTAGTCTGAACAGGTTCCGAATATTCACGGGGTGCACGGTTATTAGATCTTTTATTGTTTGGTTTATTATTATACTTGCTGTTATTACTATTATTTCCACGTGATTGTTTTGATGAGTATTTTGATCCCTGCCGCTGACTCCTGCTATCAGGTTTATCGTAATTTCTCAACTCAGTCTCACCCATCGGCATTCTTGCTTGTGCTGACAACTCCTCAGTACTTGCTGATGCTGCTGAATTTGAAGGTGCCTGTTTTTGTGATTTGGCTTCAACGTTATCCCGTCTTTGCGGGGGATGTTTCCGCTGCTGATCTTCTCTCTGTTCCTGACCCTGAGAACGATCGCTTTCACCATGCTTGGGGTTAGGTTCTGTCTCTTTGATTTCAGGTCTACTTTCTGCGGGCTTTTCGCTTATAGTCGGAGCAGGTGTTTCAGTTGCTGCAACTTCCGGTTCAACTTTGTCAAACAACCCTGGATCTTTTGTCTCTTTTCTTGCTCTTCGTTTTCTAGCAGGCGGTTGTGATTTTACCACCGGTTCTTTGATATCAGTTTTATCCTGATTTTCAGTTCCTTCGGTAATTTCAACTTTTACACTCCGTTTCGGTCGTTTTTTTGCAACAACTTTCTTTTTTATAGATTCAATCACATCTGCACCTTTCGATGGTGTAGTGGTCTCTTTAAGATTACTGATTTTTAGCATTTGAGTCTGTTCTGCAGGTTTTCCTGCGACTACCTCAGCTGCTTCAACCTCATTCATTTCTGATGACATTAAATGCTCCGTATTTATAATTTTTCCTGTTTGCCTGGATTTTTTCCGCATAACATGTACTCGCTAATGTATAATTGCACAGTGATGTTTTTTGATTATCCTCGATAGTACTGTATTTAATACACAAATCTGTAAAGATTTTTAGATAGAATTCAATATGTTTTGTTGATTCATTTAGTATATTGGAAAATTAGTCAATTAGTCAATTTTAAAAATTGACTTCAGAAGTTTTTTGATGAATGATTTAACTTGTTGTATCAATATTACTTATAAATCATCAAAAAACTTCAACTTCATATCTTTGATTTGAATCAGGTTTCTCTTTTCAAAGGCTAAAATCAAAGATTACAGCTTAAGAATTTTGAAAACGTCTCTAATGAAACATTTCAGGTTCTTTAAATATATTGCCACTTGGTTACTATGTCAAGCGGTTCTTTCCCTCTTAAGTAACTATCAAGCAAAAGCATTGCTGCGAGGGAGGCTCGGCTCCGAACCGAAACCCGGGTATATGCATGAAATTTCATCTTGACTGCGGAAACTTTTCGCCCCCTGGCAGCAAAACCAAACCATACTGTTCCGACAGGCTTACCAGGTGTTCCCCCCTCAGGTCCGGCTATACCCGAGATGCTGTAAGCTGCATCAACACCCGAAATTTGCAGTATGTGTTCAGCCATAGCGACAACTATCTCACGCGAGACGGCACCATACTGATCAATTTTTTCCCGGGGAATTTTGAGAAGATTTTCTTTTGCACTGTTGTGATAGGTTACTGCAGTTCCCCAGAAATAGGAGGAACTTCCCGGACTGTCTGTCAAAATTTTTGCGACAAGCCCCCCAGTACAGGATTCAGCACCGGCAATAACCAAATCTTTCTCTTTCAGATTAGATATTAAAGACTCATACGGCATTACATCACTCGGAAGAACCAGTTCCGGACCAAGGTAGTTTGTGATTTTTTTAAGCATCAATTTTCTTGCCCTACCATCATCATCATTATCACTTCTCAAATAGAGGCTGATTCTTAACGGTTGAATTCGTGTACCCCACTCCACTCCCGGTACGGCACACACCCTGCAGGCCTCTTCCAGTTGAGATTCGGGAACAAGAAATACCGAGACTTCTGTTCTGCCCTTTTCCTGTGCTATATGAAAAATCTGTTTTACCAGGGGCAGTACACGAACAAGGAACATCTCCTGCATTTCGACAGGCGGTCCGGGCATCGATAGAATAAGGGTGTCTTTTTGCTTACTCTCAGGATCGGAAAGGGTTCCATAAAATCCCGGAGCTGTTCCTAAAGGATTGGGAATACTGGAAAATCCCTTTGGAAAACGTACCTGACTGAGGTTTGCCTCTCCCGGATCCCTATTCAACCTTTTAATCAGATATGCACGGGCAGCTTCATCCTCGACTAAATCCACACCGGCAGCGCGTGCTATAACATTACGGGTAATATCATCCGTAGTAGGCCCGAGGCCTCCGGTGGTAAGGATAACATCAACATTTCCAATAAGATCACTCAGGACACGGTTAATACCGCTGTCATCGGGTATTATAACTATTTGCTCAACAGAAAAACCTAATGCTGTCATCTCCGCACTGATAAGTTTGGCATGACCATCCTGAATAACGCCGCGAACCAGTTCAGTCCCGATTATACACACAGCAGCGGTAAGTTTTTGTATCAATGAGATCTCCTTCCAGCTATTTTACGCACCACAACCCGGATAAATCCGGCAGTAAGCAAGAGGAGCGAGAGCGCAATAAGTACTTTGGGAAACCAGTCGATCCAACGTGCATAGAGCGTATCTTTGTAGGTATAAATAGGAGCATCAGGGATCATATATCCAACGGTAAATGGTTCCATAATATCAAGAACTCTTCCTGCAGGATCTATAACACAGGTCATCCCCGAATTAGTTCCGCGAACTGATGTCCGCCCCACTTCAACACTCCGGAATGCGCCCATCGCCATATGCTGCATCTGCGCGGAGACCGCACCGGACCAGGAGTCATTAGTCATATTCACCAGAACATCAGCCCCGGTCTGTACAAATTTTGCAGAAAGATCTCCAAAAACATCCTCAAAGCAGATTGGAGTGGAAAAATTCATACCATCTTCTGTACTGAACACAACAGGGTCGTCCCCAGGTATCCAGTAATGATAATCGTTAGCCAAAAGCAGTGCATTAAATCCGGGAAATATATCACCATAAGGAAATCCTTCAGTAAAGGGAACCAGATTCTGCTTCCAGTAAATATCTTTCAGTCCACCATTCTCATAGAGAATAACTGCATTATGATCCTCTCTGTTCAGCGAACCGTCACTCAGCACCGGAGGAAGGTCAGGTTTTTCCAGTCTGTTATCATTGTTTCCGGTTAGAAGCGGAACCGGTAAGTTATTCGCAAAATTCACAAACTCTTCCACTACTGCATAGGAAGCGGGGCTGGTCCGATAGTTTGTATGCCAGTAGACTGAGATAACAAATGCGGTTTCCGACCAGATAACAATATCAGGATCTTCAGCTAATGCAAGATTACTTTGATCCATGAGTGTGTGCAGATTTTTTCGCCAATTGACAATTCCACCTTCCCATGAATCTGCATTATGCTGGATCAGTGCCGGTCTCCAGACTCTGTCGGGAACTTCATTATTGAGTCTGGATATTGAGATAAATCCGAATAGTAACGCAGCTGCAAACAAAACTCCGTAACCGATCCAGATAAATTTGTATGTTTTAATAAATTGTGTAAATTTCTCTCTTTTACCAACAAGCCAATCTGCTACATGCCTTGACAGTATAATCGAAGGAAATACTGTCATGAGGGTAACACCCCAAATCCCAAAGATTGAGGATATCTGGATAAAAGGAATAAAAACATATTGTGAATATCCGACTATTCCATACGGATACCCGACAAACCCCAAAGTTTTCAGATACTCATACCCTACCCATATTATGAGCTGCAGGAGAAATCCGTATTTGGGGAAAATCTTGTCTGCGGCTTTCAGGATGGGAAAAAGGATGATCATCTCAGTTCCCATTATTATTGGTGCTATATAGACTGCCAGGGGATGAAAACTGGCTAACCAGTAGTTAAAGAAAATAAAAAAGATAAATCCGAACAGGAATCCGTAGAATGGAGCTCTAACCCAGCTCGTATTTCTGAGTACGGCAAACATGGGTATCAGCGCTATGAATCCGAGGATACCGATTCCCTTGTTTGAGATGAATCCTGGGAACGCTGCTGAAAAGATCAGGGCAGAGAGGATCAATAAAAAGACCTCAATGACGATTGTCATGAGGCCGCTTCTTCTTTTTCCAATTATATGATAATTCAATTGTTTCATAGGTAATTTCTATTTCTTAATCATGATTCCACTGCAAGAAGTAAGATTTTTGCAAAGACAATGGAAGCGGAATGTACTACCTGTACATGAGCATTTCGAACATTTTTCTGACGTTGTATTTGCGTAAAGATTGCTTTTTTCAGTAGAATCAATATTTATTTCCTGAGTTCCCATGCAATATCTTTTAACTCTTTACCAGGCCGAAATACGGAAACACCATGAGTATCCACAGAGACAATCTCCCCGGTTTTAGGGTTTCTCGCTTTTTCCCGCCCTTTTCTGGTCTTAATCTCAAAGGTTCCAAATCCCCGTAATTCAATTATACGGTCTTCAGCAAGCCCTTCCTTAAATTGTAGAAAAACTTCATCAATAATCTGATGAATATCAGAACGATTCAATTCAAGTTTCTCATAAATTCTATCTATTAACTCAGCTTTTGTTAATTTACGGGATGCCATAGTCCCTCCTATATCGGCTTAACTCTTGATTCGAAGAGTGATAGCACTACTTTAATTATTGCATACCGTTAAGCATAGCGCTTAAACGGGATTTTTTCCTTGCTGTAGTATTCTTGTGATATAAGCCTTTACCCGTGTAAGTATCTATAAGTTTAACTACTGTTCCCAGATCCTGAGCGGCTTTTTCTTTATCATTTGCCTCAACGGTCTCCTTAAACGTACGAATAGCTGTCCTTACCTGACTTTTTGCTCTCTTATTTCTTGTCCTGTTAGTTTCATTTTGTCGTTGACGCTTTCCTGCGGAACCTTTTCCTGCCACGCAATTACCTCCAATAATAACATGAGATTCTTTCAAATTCACTATAAATTATTCATTTTGAATTATTCACAGCCTTATATTTAAGAAAGAATATACTATGATCTTTTTATATTTACATAACAAATCGATTGTATGAAAACATACACCAATTTTACAATCTGCTTATCGGATGGAAAAATAGCATACTGAATAAAACCTGTCAAGATAATAAATTACCAACCAGGATTCATATAAAATTATCAATTTTGCATGAGCTACCTATTAGTAAGTTTTTAATGCTCTCATATATACTTGTTATATAAGTAATTAATTAATCTAATCAAAAACTTGAAAAGACAATTTTCACAAAAAATTGAAAATTAAAAAAAGTTGTCTCAACCTGCACTATTTTTCGGATTATATAGTACAAAGTCCTCTTAAACTGACAGCATCTCTTCAATATACTCTTTATCAACTTCCCATCGTTTATCCAGCTCATTATAAGATAATTTTTCGAAAGAAACAACCATAAGCCGGCCATCAGGAGATGACAGATAAATCTTTTTTGAAAGAATATTTACTTCTGTAATTTTTACCAGATCGTTCTTTATTTTAATCCGGGTTCCTTCCCCTGGCATTCTCTTTTTCTCCTCACGGTAAAAATCATACTCGTAGGAGAGGCAGCAGAGCAACCGACCACAGGGTCCGGATATCTTCATCGAATTAAGTGAGAGGTTCTGTTCTTTTGCCATCTTTATTGATACTGGATTCAGTTTATCAGTAATACTGTGGCAACAATAATCACGTCCACACACAGCAAGACCGCCCAGAACTCTAGATTCGTCCCGCACTCCAATCTGCCTTAGCTCTATACGCATTTTAAAAATAGATACAAGATCTTTTACCAACTCACGGAAATCAATTCTTGTGTCTGCAGTAAAGAAAAAGAGTACTTTTGATTCTCCAAAGAGATAATGTGCAGAGACAAGCTTCATATCAAGTTTATGCTTTCTTATCTTCTCTTTGCAGACACCTATTGCTTCCAGCTCTTTTTTCCTGTTTCGCTCATAGCGATCAAGATCTTTCTCTGATGCAATTCTCTCTATTTTATAGATGTCACTATTTTCCTGTTTCTCTTTTTTTCTTTTCTGCTTCTTATCAGGTCTCTGCCTCTTTTCCTGCTGGATATTCTTGCCGGATCCCTGATCGTCCGAGCCGGACGTACTTTCATCTTTATCGTCGCCGCATCCGTCACATGAACTGCAGTTTTTATTTCCGTGCAATTCCCCAAGAATCATTCCGACATCCATTCCATAGCGGGTTGGGAGCACTACCAGGGTTCCGGTTTCCAAAGTTCTATTAAAAACAGCTATACAGGTCTCATTAGTATTTGGGTTTTTAACTAAATGAATGATCTCTGAAACAACCGGAACAGTTGGAGCAGTATCTCGCTGTTCTCCTGATGCTCCTGCATCTGCCTTTTCTTCAACAGGCTCTTTTTTTTCCGGCTGAGGTATAATATCCTGAGTATCCATATTTTCCATATATGTCCTGCCGCCGTCTGTTTGCGGCAGCTCCTTCACAAATAAATTCTATTGAGATATAGTTTAACGTTTTCTATTTGCAGAATTATATATAAGTAAAGCAAAAACTTCAAATCTACGATTGCATTGATCAAGCTATCATGCTCATAAATAATTGTCAAATACAATTGACGACTGGTAGTAGTACGTGGTATTTTAGATATATGTCAATTTCCGACAGCTAATCTTTGTAAATAATGGACAGGTATAATGCAGTATTTTGATACTCACGCTCACATTGGTTTAATCCATGAAGATCAAATAGAACAATTACTCATAATTCAGCAGGCTAAAAGGTCTGAAGTTAAGCATATCGTAAGTATCTGCAATAGCCTCAGTGACTTTTTTCAGGTATATGACAACTTGAAAACTGCATCAAACGTCTACCACGCTGTTGGTGTATCACCTTCAGAGGTAGCTAATCCTGGAATTGATTGGGAACAAAAGGTATTAAAAGGTGCTGGCTTTGATCGTATAGTAGCGATTGGAGAGATCGGTCTTGATTATTACAGAAAATTCGGTGACAAAAAATCACAGATAGAACTTTTTATACACCAGCTTGATATGGCAAAAAAACTAAATCTACCGGTTATTATTCACAACCGTGAAGCCGGTGCTGATATTATGAATATTCTCTCTGACCGAGTATCTGATAAGGGTGGAATCCTCCATTGTTACTCAGAAGATTATAACTATGCAAAACGAGCATTGGATCTAAATCTTTATATCTCTTTTGCTGGAAATGTTACATATCGTAATGCAAAAAACCTTCATGAAACTGCAGCAATGATTCCTCTCGACCGTATTCTTATTGAAACTGAAAGCCCCTTCATGGTGCCTTCACGTTATAAGGGAAAACGGAACAAACCAGCTTACTTAAGCGAAGTTGCTATTGCAATTGCTGAAATCCGCGGCGAACCGCTTGAAGAAGTGGCTCCTGCCTTATACGAAAACAGCTTAAGAGTTTTTGGGTTGTCTGAATAAGTTTTCATATCATCAACAACTCTCTCGCAGAAAATGAGCATTTTGAGCATTTTCTTACGCGGTATTTGTGTGAAGGTTACTTTTTGCAGGGGAGTCCAGGAATGGAAAAGCACAGACACCTATACCATCCGGTTACCATAGGCTCTATCACCCTTGCCGGTAATCTTTTTCTGGCGCCTCTTGCCGGATTTACTGATCAGGCATTTCGTTCCCTCTGTGTAAACGAGGGAGCAAATCTCACTTTTTCTGAAATGGTCTCCGCGGAGGGACTTGCCCGGAAAAGTGAAAAAACCAGAGCACTCCTCACCCGGGCAGAAAATGAGAAAATATTTGCTGTTCAGCTCTTTATGAAAGACGCTGAGACCGCAATGCGTGGGCTTCCCGCTGTAATTGACTATTCTCCGGATATAATTGATATTAATTGCGGTTGTCCGGTTCCAAAAGTGGTTAAAACCGGTGCGGGATCTGCTCTATTGAAATCTCCTGAAACAATCTATCAGATTGTGCACTCTCTCAGCAGTGAAACAGATATTCCCATCACCGTGAAAATCCGATCAGGATGGGATAGTAGTAGTATAAACTTCCTTGAGACAGCTGATGCAGCACAGCAGGGCGGTGCATCGATGATAACACTGCATGCACGTACCAGAGTAGAGGGATATTCCGGCACTGCAAACCGTGAACATATTAAAATCTTAAAACAGACCTCTCCCGTTCCTATTTTTGGATCCGGGGATCTCTTTTCTCCTGCAGCTGCTCTGCAGATGATTACTGAAACAGGAGTAGATGGTGTTATGTTTGCCCGGGGTACAATTGGAAACCCGTTTATCTTTTCTGAAACTCGTCACCTTCTGGAAACCGGGAACATGCCCCCCGGAATTTCAAAGGAGACCCGGGCAGCAGCTTTTCTCAGCCATCTGGATAAATCTATAATGCTAAAGGGTGAAAACACCGCCTGCAGGGAAATACGCAAGCATGCAGGATCCTATATTAAAGGATTTCCCGGGGCTTCAGAGATGCGAAGGAAAATTGTTAAGGCTTCTACCAGAAAGGATTATGAACAGGTTTTATCCGATTGGGTAAGTCGGGCGACATTTTCAAACTAATCTGATTGGCGTTTCTATGCTGCCGGCTTTTGGTCAGTTGTTAAGGCAATTGACCAAACATAAACAGAGTGATACTTTTACATCTACACTATAGGGGGCTTAAAACGTGAAAGTTCTAGTTCTAGGATCAGGCGCAAAAGACCATGCCATAGCGTGGATGTTTTCAAAAAGCAGAAGAATTGCCGGACTATTTTGTGCACCAGGTAATGCAGGAACAGCATTGCTTGGGACTAATCTACCTGATATTAACCCATCAGATCCTGAGTCAGTGGCGAAAGCATGCAGAAAATATGGTATCTCTTATGTTTTTGCCGGAACAGAGGAACCTCTGGCTGCCGGAGTTCCTGACTATCTCCGATCTCTAGGTATTGCAACATTCGGAGCATCTAGCGTTGCAATGAAATTAGACGGTGACAGGGCTTTTGCAAGAGCATTTTCTGACTACTATGAAATTCCTACTTCAAAATATTCAAGTTTTTCATCCTTACCTGATTTACAAAAATATCTTGATCAGAATAAGGGAATACGTTTTGTAATAAAGAAAAATGAACTTGCCCCCAGTCGAATTATGCTTGATTCATCAGACAGTGACAGGCTTCTTGCCTTTGCAGGCGGACTTCTTAAAGACGGCAATATTATTGTGGAAGAACATTTAAAAGGAATGGCAATTACCCTTACTGTCCTTATAGACGAAAAAGGGTATATGCTCCTTCCTGTCTGTTCTGATTATACCAAAGCAAGTGAACAAGAGCAGGGTGCGGCAACAGGCAGCATGGGATCTATATGTCCGGTTCCCGTATTAACGGCAGACCTTCAGCATCATATTATCAATCATATTATTAAACCGACTGTGGAAGGAATGAAAAAAGAGGGAATGTCCTATAAAGGAGTGCTGATCTTCAGTATCATCCTTACAAATGACGGACCCAAATTAGTAGATTACCATGTCAGGTTCAACGATCCTGCAACTCAGGCAATGGCACCGCTGATTCAATCAGATTTTCTCGATATTATTGAGGCATTGCAAACCCAGAACATTGAAGATTTTAATCTTGAGATTTCAAATCAATCATCTGTAGCAGTTGTAGTGGCCAGTCAGGGATATCCGGAAAATCCGGTAATAGAACGCGAAGTATCCGAACTCCCCTTCTTCTCCAAAAACGCTATTGTCTACAACTCAGCAATGCTCTTCTATGGAGCCGCACAAGAATCAGAAAATAAGCTGATCACAAATGGCGGCCGCTGTTTTTCTGTTGTTGGTTTGGGCACAAATATTATTGAGGCAAATTCCCAGGCATACTCATATATCAAAGACATTCGCTTTGAAGGATCCTGGTATCGTAAAGATATTGGTAATAAATTTTTCGAAGATTGAGTTAATTTCGACTATTTTTGCTGACGCTGAATCTCATACATCATTATTCCGGCAGCCACTGATATATTCAGTGAATCAATATGACCGGATGTAGGAATCGATATAACTCTGTCACAAGTTTCCAAAACCAAACGGCTAAGCCCTTTTCCTTCAGCTCCAAGAACCACTACTGTTTTTCCCGTCATATTTACCGAGGATATTGCTTCACCATTCATGTCAGCACCGTAAATCCAATAGCCCTGTTCTTTTAACTGATCAAGAGCCCTAACCAGGTTTGGTACGATGGCATAGGGGACATACTCAGCAGCACCGGACGATACTTTATATACCGTAGAATTCACCTGTGCACTCCTTCTTTCTGGAAGCAGCAGCAAATCGATAGAAAACTGATCAGCACTTCGCATTACAGCACCAAGATTCTGCGGGTCGGTGACTCCATCCAAAACAACTACGACAGACTTCTCTGCATGTTTACTCGATGTAAGGAATCCCGCAAAACTGGTATTCTTAGTCTTCGTTTTTCCACCAGAGATAATGAGGACTGCTCCGCGATGGCTCCGTCCTTCTGATAGAGAGTCGAGATCTTTTTCACTTGATGATCGAACGGTGACATTCAATGATAAAGCCAGTTTTTCCAACTGTTCATTTCTTTTATGACTTTTTTTGTGCAAATGCAGTTCAGCTCCAGAGCATTCCCCCTTCAAAGCCTCTTCTACTGCATGAAAACCAATAACTACTCTCATTTTTTACAGGTCTACTAATAGAACCGGATCCGGTGCTGCATCTTCGCCCAGCACATCAGCAAGCTCACGCATTAAAGCTTTTGCTTTCATAGAGAGGCGTTTAGGGGTTTCAATTTGCAGTTTTATATACATATCACCTCTATGCTCCTTACTATTCAGGTAGGGAACACCTCTTCCTTTAACACGAAGCATTTTTCCATTCTGTACACCGGACGGTATCTTGACTTTTATTCGAAGGCCGTCAATTGTTTGCACTTCAATATCTCCACCTAATGAGGACTGAGTTATAGAAATTGGGATAACACAGTAAAGATCATTTCCATCCCGTTCAAAATATTTGTGTGCACGAACAGTAACATATACATAAAGATCCCCGGCAGGGCCGCTATTCGGTCCGGCATCTCCCTGTCCAGCTAAGCTTATGCGTTTACCGGTAGCAATTCCAGCCGGAATATTTACCTTTATTTTTTGCTGTTTTTTTGCAATTCCTGAACCACGGCAGGAGCTGCATGGATGTTCAATAACATACCCTTCTCCACCACAGGACGGGCATGCAGCTGCTATGGAGAAAAATCCTGAGTTTCTACGAACTTGTCCTGAACCACCACAAGAAGTACAAACAGATCGTTTGGAACCTGACTCAGCACCGGTTCCGCCGCAGCTGGAACATGCCACATTATGGATATAGGAGATTTCAGCTTTTTTACCAAAAACGGCATCTTTAAAATCTATGTCCAGATTGTAACGAAGGTTTGCTCCTCGTGCCGGTCCCCCACCATCTCTTCCTCCGCGGGATCGTCCACCACCACCGCCAAAAAACGAGTCGAAGGCTCCACCAAAATCACCAAAAATATCACTAAAATCTCTAAATACTGTGGAATAATCATGAGGACCGCCGTTCATTCCTTCAAGTCCTGCAAATCCAAACTGATCATAAGTAGATTTTTTCTGAGCATTGCTCAAAACTTCATAAGATTCGGTAGCTTCTTTAAATCTGCTTTCAGCCTCAGAATCTCCAGGATTCTTATCCGGATGATATTTAACAGCAAGCTTTCTGTATGCTTTTTTTATCTCATCTGCAGTTGCGTTTTTTTGAACATTTAAAACTTCGTAATAATCCCTTTTTGCCAAAGCTGTCTCTACCTCTATGTACTAATTTCTGCTGTTTTCTATAACAACATTATTTTCTTCACCGGAAAGCATACTTTTGTAAAAATAATATACTTTACATCTCATTCCAAGACCTGTCGAACTCAATCGGATCAGAATAGCTAAGCCCTTCCTGCATAATCTGCATTGGAAGGGCTCAGTATATAGTATTACGTTGTCTTAGTCATCCACAACTTCAAAATCAGCATCCTCAACATTGTCATCACCGGATGGTCCCTGCCGGGGCTGTTCTTCAGCTCCTGCTGCTCCGTCGGCGGCACCATCCGCTCCTGGCTGCTGCTGGTCTGCAGATTGTTTGTAGACCTCTTCTGCAAGCTTATAAGCTGCCTGCTGCAGTGCTTCAGTCTTCGTCTTAATACTCTCTAAATCACCGGATTCCAGTGCTGACTTCAGATCAGCCTTAGCCTGCTCAATAGCTGCCTTGTCTTCATCTGAAATTTTATCACCGAACTCTTTAAGGGACTTATCTGTGGTATACATAAGGTTATCTGCAGCATTCCGTGCTTCAATACTCTCTCTCTCCTGCTTATCCTCAGCTGCATGCATTTCTGCTTCTTTCACCATTTTCTCAATTTCACTATCAGAGAGACCTGAGGAGGATTCGATTCGGATTTTCTGCTCTTTTCCTGTTCCCAGGTCTTTAGCTGAAACATGAACTATACCATTTGCATCTATATCAAAGGTTACTTCAATCTGAGGCACTCCGCGAGGTGCTGAAGGTATACCGATGAGATCAAACTTACCGAGAGTTCTGTTCATCGAGGCCATCTCACGCTCGCCCTGGAGGACGTGTATTGAAACTGCTGTCTGATTATCAGCTGCAGTTGAGAAGGTCTGACTCTTCCTTGTAGGAATCGTGGTATTTCTCTCAATTAATTTTGTAAATACTCCGCCAAGAGTTTCAATACCTAATGACAGCGGTGTTACGTCCAGAAGCAGGACATCTTTTACATCGCCTCCAAGAATTCCACCCTGGATTGCAGCACCCATAGCTACTACTTCATCCGGGTTAACTCCTCTGTGAGGTTCCTGTTGGAACAGTTCTTTAACTGCTGCTTGTACAGCCGGTATTCTTGTTGATCCACCCACCAGAATTATCTTATCTATATCTGCAGGTACTACTCCTGCATCTTTCATAGCTTTTCTGCAGGGTTCTTTAGTTTTTTCAATAAGGTCTTGAACCATCTGCTCAAATTTAGCCCGGGTAAGGTTAATCTGAAGGTGTTTTGGTCCGGAGGCATCTGCTGTAACAAAGGGAAGATTGATATCAGTTGACTGACGGCTGGAAAGCTCTATTTTTGCTTTTTCAGCTGCTTCACGAAGTCTCTGAAGAGCCATTCTGTCTTTAGAGAGATCAATTCCGGTATCAGCCTTGAAGGTAGAAACCAACCAGTCCATTATGCGCTGATCAAAGTTATCTCCACCAAGATGCGTATCACCGTTTGTTGATTTTACCTCGAAAACTCCATCACCCAGCTCAAGTACTGAGACATCAAAGGTTCCACCACCAAGGTCGTATACAGCTATTTTCTCTTCATGATTACTATCTTTACCAAAGCCGTAAGCCAGAGAAGCTGCGGTTGGCTCATTAACGATTCTCTTTACTTCAAGACCGGCGATTTTCCCTGCATCTTTTGTAGCCTGTCTTTGTGCATCGTTAAAGTAGGCCGGAACTGTTATGACTGCTTCTGTTACAGCCTCACCCAGATAATCCTCAGCGGTCTGTTTCATTTTCTGCAATACTGCTGCTGAGATTTCCTGAGGTGAATAATCTTTCCCTTGGGCTTCTACACGAACGGTACCACCGGCTGAATCTATTATTTTGTACGGTACCATTTTTATTTCTGATGGTACTTCTGCATATCGTCTCCCGACAAATCTCTTTATAGAGTAGATTGTATTCTCAGGATTTGTAACAATCTGATTTTTTGCCGGTTGTCCAACAAGTCGCTCGCCTTTAGTGGTGAATCCAACGATTGATGGTGTGGTGCGCTGGCCTTCAGAGTTCTGAATAACTACTGGTTCACCCCCTTCCATTACTGCAACACAAGAGTTTGTAGTTCCTAAATCAATTCCAATGATACGTCCCATGTATCTGTCTCCTTATCTTCAATTATGTATGAGGTTCTTTTAAAATTTCCTCATGTTATATACATTTTGATAGCAACTTCCAAAATCGGCTTAATTTTATTTTGTTTTTTTTCCGGATTTTTTCTTCGCTTCTTTCTTTTTCACCTCTTCTACCGGAGGAATGCCCACTTTTACTTTAGCGTGGCGCAATACCCGGTCATGAAGAAAGTAACCTTTCTGATAGTCCTCAATAATAGTCTGGATCGAACAATCATCACACTCTTCCATCATCAGGGCTTCATGTTCCTGGGGATCAAACTCTTTCCCAACAGTATCCATTCTTTTCAAGCCCCAGTTTCGTTCCAACATCCCGACAAATTGTTTCTCTATCAGGCGAAATCCTGAAAGAAAGCTATCAAAATCCTCTGAACTTTCAGCAGACCCAATTGCCCGCTCAAAATCATCAATAACCGAAACCAGATCAGCGAGAAGGTTTGAATTTGCATATTTAATTGCATCTTCTTTCTCTCTGAACATCCTCTTTCTAAAGTTATCAAAATCTGCCTGTTTTCTAAGAAGCTGATCTTTCAAATCTGCATTATCAATCTCTAACTTTCCTACATTCTCCTGCAATTGTAATAATTCCTGCTCTTCCGGTGTAAGCACATCAGTCTCAACACTAGAGTCTTTTTCAGAAGTTTTCTGATTTTCTTTAGCAGCAGTTTCCAAAGTTTCCTCTTCTCCTGCTGCAGTTGCCTGTTCTTTCTCTTCAGCCATCTACATCCCCTATGCATATTAATAAACCCAGTCCATTTTCTGAGCATTTTTTTATATAAATGAAGCTCTATCAAAAACACTCATTCTTGACAGAGCTATACCTTAGAATAAGATGTTTCGCATCTTATTCTAAAAAAGTATGTATTGCATACTTCGCTTACCACGCAGGTATGCTAACTGCACCCTAAACATACTAAGATATTTTTACTGGCGTCAAGTAATTTAAGAATTTAGATCTATTTTTTAGAATTTTTTTTATGATTCAGTAAAGTCCATCAATTCAAGGATTAATTCCACCTCGCCCCGGGGAATCCCGGACAACTCTGCTATACGGGCGGTATCAACTCCTTCCTTTGCATAACCCTCTACAATATCGCGTTTAGTCATTTTTTGTTCGACCTCTTCCGGCTCATCATCCAGGAAAAAGTCTTCATCATCGTCATCAAAGTTCACTTCTTCGACTATCTCATCTTCTTCATCATCGTCATCAAAGTTCACTTTTTCTTCCTCTTCTTCTTCTTCCTCTTCTTCTTCCTCTTCTTCTTCTATGTAAATTGGCTCTGGCTCTGGCTCTGGCTCAGGTACCGATTCTGTTTCTGTTTCTGTTTCTGTTTCTGGTTCTGGTTCTGGTTCTGTTTCCGGCTCCGATCTCCGGTCTCCCGTCTCCGGTAATTCCCTATCTTCTCCTTTATGAGAAATCATCTCTACAGCCTTTTCTGCTGCTGCTGAAATTTTAGAATCAGCAGCTTCCAGCTTTTCGCCTACTTCCCGTACAAAGTTATCAATACACTCCACACGCGACTTTTCTACTTGCTCTAAGACTTCACCATCAAGTAAAGTTATCCGTTCCTCCAGCGCAGCTGTCTCGCGGATAAAGGCTTCAACTTTTTTCTCCATTTCGGCAACGCTTTCTGTTTCAACTTTAAGCTTTTGTAACCGTTTTTCGGCCTTTTGCGTAAGAACACTCAACTCATTTAAAATTCGATGATAATGAGATGTATATGACTGTAATTTTTGAAGGTCGTCAGCATGTCTGTCAAGCTCAGTTAGAGACCCGTCCACTTTCTTCAGGAGAGCACTAACGGTAATTTCATGCCCCTGCACAGAATCTTCCATAGACTCTACCGAGGTACGCATTTTTTTAAACTTCTCATCAAGTTCATCCTGCATATTTTCCATAAGTGTTTTTACAAGATGTATTTGCCGATCTTTTTTATCCAACTGTCGGTAGAAGATAATAATAAAAATAGTAATGAGAAATAGCCCAATATCTATAAGAATATACGTTGAATTCATAACTCTCTCCAATCATAAAAAACAAACTTATTAGTTTGTTCATTTTCCTTTACAAAAGCCAACTTGTCAACAACTCCGGTAAATCTGCATACCGGGAAAAAACAATATCGGCCTGAGGATATTTTTTTCTTGCATTTACCCTGTTTTTTGTGATTAGTGCTGTTTTCATGCCGGCAGCCCGGGCTCCAATAATATCTTTTGTATAACTGTTACCCACGTACATGATTTCTGCGGGTTTACAACCCAATTTTTCTGCCAGATAGAGGAATGGTTCTATTCGGGGCTTTAAGTATCCGGTATCTTCAGAGCAGCAAAATGCATCTGAAAGATCAGACACTTGCAGAGCCTCTGGTTTTATACCAAGAGGGAAATCAGAGAGAATCCCTAATTTCAAACCCATATTTTTAAGCTCCAACCATGCTCCTCTCACATTTCTATGTGAATGCACAGATTTGAAAACTGTATCCCAACTACCGTAAATCTTTCTGCTGATCCGGCTCTTTGTTTTGCTGACCAGTTCCCCCTCGGGCAGACGACCCATTGATCTAAGAACCGCTTTAGCCTGCCTGGTTCTGAAACCTTCTTCAAACTCCTCACCGGCCGCTGCCGCATCACGGAGGATTTTCCTGGCCTGACCGTAGTGATAGAGAAGCTTTGGATTTTTCAAGAGGATTGGTATCGAGTAGATACCTATCAAAGATTCCGGATAGAGCGTTCCATCTATGTCGAATCCAACTGCCTTAATAGACACACTAACCCCTTCGTTTTCTTTCACGCAAGTGTATCTCTAACGGAACTGAGGGAAACCCGAGTTCTTTACGAATATTATTTGTAAGATATTGGAGATAACCTTTTGGAAAGCCCTTTAAATGATTAACAAAAAGTAAAAAGTAGACCGGTTTTGTACTTGTTTGGGTTCCATAGAGGATTTTGTAGTACATACCTGTTCCCCGGGGAATTTCATACCTTTCCAACCAGCCTTTTAGAGCCTGATTGAATTTTCCGGTTTCCACACGTTTATTCAACTGTTTCCAGACACCCCAAACGGTATCAAGGAGTTTATCCATACCCTCACCGGTTTTTGCAGACAACGGTACGATCGGAGCAAACCCAAGGATAGGAAAGAGAAACCGCGTCCGATCCGTAATGGCCTCAAGCTGGTTTGGAACATGTTTTATCAGATCCCACTTATTAAGAACCAGAACAACACCCTTCCCTTTTTGGACAATAAGATTGGCAATTTTCTTATCCTGTTCAGAAAGTCCTTCCACCGAATCAATCATAATAAGGACTATATCTGATTCATCTATGGTACTGATGGCACGGTTGACTGAGTAATACTCAACGTTTTCTCCGACTTTTTTCTTCTTTCTGATTCCTGCCGTATCAAGGACAATATAATCACTTCCCTTATAGGAAAAATTACCGGTAACAACATCCCGGGTGGTTCCCGGAATTTCACTTACAATTGAGGACTCAATCCCGGTAAGCTGATTGGTAAGTGTGGATTTACCGGTATTCGGTTTACCCATAATTGCTATTCTTATCTCAGTTTCGATCTCTTCCTCTTCCTCTTCACCTTCCGGCTTTTCATCAAATCTATCTAAATTTACCGTAAGATTCATTTTTTCAAGGAGAGTCTCTTCCAGCTCCTCAACCCCCAACCCATGGGCTGACGAAATTCCTAATACATCCTTAATTCCATAAGAGTAGAATTCCCAAATTTGATCCTCTCTTCCGGGGTTGTCGACTTTATTTACCACTAAAATAATTTTTTTTACGTAGGGTCGAAGTGCCTCAATAAGTGTCTGATCCTCAGGTGTGACTTCAGTTATATCGAGCATGAGCAGTATAATATCCGCCTTTTTAAGGACAGCATAACTTTTTTCTGTGACCAGGTAATCCAATCCTTCCTGATCAAGCTTTAATCCGCCTGTATCCGCCAGCATTACGGGATTTCCTTCGAGATCCCACTTCTCAAATATTGGGTCACGTGTAACTCCAGGCGTTGGATCTGTGATAGCTCTTCTTTTTCTTATAAGCCGATTAAAAAGTGTGGACTTTCCTACATTCGGACGTCCTATTATTGCAACTAATGGTACCTTGATTTTAGGTACTGAAGAAATCGAATCGTTCATTTGACCATTCCCTGACATATTCGTCAATTTTTGTACATGAATCCATTTTCATGATTGTCGCCGCTAATTCCCTAGCCTCCACAATGGTAACTGACCGGATAATTTTCTTAACTTCAAGAACAGCGGTGGGACTCATGCTGAATTCATCAAGTCCCAACCCCAGTAGAAGTACGGTAGAAATGGGATCTGAAGCCATCTCACCGCACATGGCAACCGGTATTCCAGCTTTATGCCCATTATCAATTATCATCTTGAGAAACCGCAGCACTCCAGGATGAAAGGGTTGATAGAGGTAGGCAATTTTCTCATTACCCCTATCAACAGCAATGGTATACTGGATTAGGTCATTTGTCCCAATTGACAGGAAATCTACTTTTCTTGCTATGATATCAGATATAAGCGCTGCAGAAGGAACTTCAATCATGGATCCTATTTGAATATTTTCATCAAAAGGAATTTTTTCGCGTCTGCAGTCCTCTTTTACCTCTTCCAGAACCTGAAGTACGCTTTCAAGCTCTTCTCCCCCGCTTATCATAGGAAACATGATTTTCAGGCTGCCGAATACAGAGGCTCGGAGCATTGCCCTCAGCTGTATTCTGAATATATCTGTATGGGAGAGACAAAAGCGCACTGCTCTCCATCCCAAAATAGGATTTTCTTCATCAAAATCTTCCATTCCAGGGATAACCTTATCACCGCCGACATCAATTGTTCTGATTGTGACAGAACCTTTCCCTTTCATGTGTTTAAGCACATAGGCATATGCATCAAACTGCTCTTCCCCTGAAGCAACACCACCAGGCCGCAAAAAAAGAAATTCAGAACGATAAAGGCCAATCCCGCTTGCCCCATGGGCAATTGTTGAGGCTACCTCTTCCGGTATCTCAATATTTGTTTTGAGCAAAACCCTGTGCCCATCTGTGGTCTCTGCAGGCAGTTTGTGAAGCAGCAATAAATCCTGCTCATGCTTAACCCATTTATCCTGCCGTAATTTATAGTCATCTACCGTATTCCTACCAGGTCGTAGTATTACGGTGCCCTGATTTCCATCAATAATTAAGGTATTACCATTCCTGACTTTTTTTGTCACGGTAGAGAGACCAAGAACCGCAGGAATCTCAAACGATCTTGCCAGGATCGCTGTATGCGATGTTTTTCCTCCGGCATCAAGCACTATTCCCTTAATATATTTTTTATTCATGGTAAGCACTTCTGAAGGAAGCAGCGTCTGAGCTACTAAAATAACTTCTTCTTCAATATCTACCAGTGAAGTGCGCTCAATATACATTAAGTGATGTAAGATTCTACTCTGAATATCTATCAGGTCAACAACCCGCTCATTCAAGTATTCATCATCAGCATCTTCCAGGTTTTTTGTCATCCTGGAAATGGTATCTTCCACGATATGTTCAGCATTCTTACCCTCTTCAGCTATCCCCTGGGTTATCTGGCTTTTCAAATCCGGATCTTCGATCATCATTAAATGAGTTTCGATTATTTCAAGATCTTTTTTCCCGGCAGTCTCCCGGGTTTTTTCGACAAGCTCTTCAAGATCAAGCTTCACCTTGTAGATTGCATTATTAAATCGTGTTATCTCACCTGCAACCTCTTCCTCATCAATAGAGTAAGACGGCACAGTAAGTGTCTGGATTGAGTAGAGAAATACTTTTCCTATTGATATCCCGGGTGAGGCGGGAATACCCTTCATTATTCGCATAGTATAAACACTATAAGGAGTTTTATCTCTGATGTCAAATCTGATTTCTTACGGTTATCATAGACATCCGCGTTCACTTGAGGTACTCTGTTTCTATGCAAAATCATGATTCTAAAGAAGCCAGACAGGGAATACCTCTTATAATGTGGCTTCTTCTTATAGTAGTTATAGCAGGAAGTTTTCTCTATAGTCTACCAAAAATAATACGGAATTATCGGGAATCAGGTCTGGCAGATACGGTCTCTGCATATAGAAGCAGAGAATCTGACACTGAAGCTGTTCAAACTGAAACTGCTCAAATCTATTTTGTTCTGCAGGATGTTAACACACATGAACTTATCTGTGATGCTGTTTCTGTTACTGTATCCTCTCCGGTAAACCTGAACAGCCTTCTGGAACTCCTTATAGCTGGACCGGACTTATCTGTACTCTCCAAAGGATTCATCTCTTTTATTCCGGAAAGCACAAAACTTCTCGGCAGCAGAATTGTTAACCATGCTGCATATATTGACCTCTCTACCGATTTTTATACTGATAGCAATTCCAATCCTCAAGCCGCAGAGCTGGCCGTACGTCAAATTATCAAGACAGCTCTTTCTTACGAATTAGTAGAGGATGTTATTATATTGATTGATGGTGAGTCATATATTAGTTCCCGGAGCACTAGTTCAAGTTTTTCTCCATACAAAAAATCTCCAGGACGACGTTTTTCATCATGAATAAGTGCCAGAAATTCTCTGTTTCCTTTTCTTCCCAGGATTGGTGAAGCAACTATGCGAACCACGCCCGCTCCTTCCTCAGAAAGCTCGCTGCAGGTTGCGGTAAGTATTTCAAAAAGTAGTTCATTATTTGAGACTATCCCATTAAAATCCTGAATATAGCTATCAATTTCAAACTGCGGTTTAATCAGTGCAATCATCCATGCTTCCCGGGTTAAAGAGAGAATTTTTTCAGCTGCTCCCCGTATTGAACGAAATGATAAATCGGCAACAGCCGCATGTGGGCGCGGATCCAGTTCACCAACCTCCATAATATTGGTTCGTTCCATAACAACTACTTTCGGGTGTGTCCGCAGGCTGTAGTCCAGTTGGTTATAGCCTACATCAACTGCATAGACCCTGAGCGCCCCCTCCTGCAAAAGGCAATCGGTAAAGCCGCCGGTTGAGGAACCAGCATCAATCATGATTTTTTCAGCAGGAGAAATCCCCCACTCCAGAAGAGCATGATTTAATTTGACGCCACCTCTTGAAACATACTTATCCCGCACAATTTCCAGCACAGCCGTTATTGGCACACGTTCTTTTGGATTAGCTATCCGGCCTCCGTTTACAGAGACTTCCCTGCATAGTATATAGGAGTAGAGTCTCTCTTTTGGAATATCCGGGTATTTTTTAAACAGCAGCTCAAGGAGAGGCAGGGACTTTCGGGCTTGCATAATTTATATTGAACCTATCATAACTTGTAATCCCATATCACTACCCATTCTCCTGATTGATTCCAGATCCTGTTTCTTAAGGGATTTTACCTCATCAAACTTATATTGCATACCTAATCCCGGTATTACAGGAATCCTCACAATCACATTTATATTCGATTCATTCAGCCGGTTTCATTATTTTAAATCACACATTGTCATTTGTCAAATATTCGGCAATATGTAATCTAATTACTAGTGAGTTAATGGCTCGAAAGATTTCATTTCGGGTCCATTCACCATTTTTTCGTTTATATATACATCAGATCTGAATTGGGCTATTCTCTCCGCGGAAGACGCATTATGAGCCGCCTGCTCCAGCGTTGTATCTCCTGTTGAAATTACACCGTACCCTGCAACAACACAGCAGCCTTTATATTTTCTTAACATATCCAGTATCGGGTTTTCCGGGCTCCGGTTATTCAGTTGATACAAGTCAACAAGACCCAGCCTTGGGTTAAGATAAATTGCTTCTGCATCAATAGGTGCTATGACCGGATGATTATCCGGTTCGTAAGGAATATCTATTTTCTCGCCTGCCAGCACCCCCTCTCCATATTTTTCTGCCAGTATTACCATACCTTCAGCTACAGCCATTGGGTTTGTAGTAATCATACAGGCATTCTGAATAGTATTCCGGTAAATAAGTTTATGCAGAAACAAATCAACCGGGTCTTCATCCCTGAACTCCAGGTCAACCCTCAGAAGAGGAAAATCCATCCCATCAGGAACGGCAGACATCGGGCAGTATATCATCTCATTTGCAGCTGTTTTCTGACTCATTGAACCAGTTCCATATGCCCCGATTTGAATTCTATAGTTATAGCTGAGTCTTTCTGAAAAATCGGAGACCATAATTTTATCTTCTACATCCCTTCTGCCCAGTATTGATTCATCAAGAAGATGCGGTGTAACAGGAAAGAAGCTCTCCCTGCCGAGCTCATGTATCCTGCGCTGGGCAGGAACAATGGGGAATCCTCTGCGTCTTACATACAGAGCCAAAGTTGCACTGTGCTCCAGTGTACTAAGTCTATAGAGACAATCCTCAAGGGATGACCCTCTGGCAAAGGGGCCATGCCCGCGGACAATTGTCAGGTGATTCTCTTTCAGATATTCAGGAAGTCTCTCCTCCATCTCAGGAGACCCTACCGGTTGTTCATAACTTCCTACCTGCACAGAGCCTACAACATGGCTTCCAAAGAGATCTATCGGTGAAAACCGGAATTCCTCCCTGCCTTTCTTATCCAATCCCAAATATTCCAGAAAAATTTCTTTATCTTTCTGATCAAAAGAAATTATAGTAGTGTTCATAAAATGCCCGTGGATAACGGCACGTATTCCTTCAATCTTCAATAGTTTCCTATGAATAGTGGATTCTGTAGACCCCCTGGCATCTCCCCAGCCAACATCAGAAAATCGGATCGGCACGATATCCCGCGATACCAGACTACCAATCTGAGAACCACTGGATGTTATATAAAAATAATCATTATCATCAGAGTCACGTTGGGAAATGTTCCCGCTATGCGTGTTATTTGCATTAACTACTCCCAGGGCATTACCCAACCGTTTGAAGTCTGCATAGATTTTCTCCTGTTTGCTGTTCATGTTGTTACCTGCTCTTTCTGTACAAATTCTTCCATACCCAACCTTCTCAAGGTCTCATTCTCTGGTATGCCATTATCATTCCATCCCATAGCTCTATAGTATTCTTTATGCATTCTGCTAAACACTTCACGGTTACACAAAACATCTTCTCCCTCAACTTGGGTGGGAATTTTAAAGAATCTATCCGGAAGCCAGTCATCTTTATCAGTTTTCCCGCATCGGATATTAAACAGTCTCTCAAGAGATACCGTTCTCTGTGCAAACTGTAACAGTGAACCGGAACTTAAATTATCACCTGTTACAGCATTAATTATAGGAGCATATTCATCAAGGGAGATAGCAAATGAGCTGTACACACATACCCCTATGATATCAATAGCTGTACCTTTTAAAGTGGCATTTTTGGAGATCAGGGGTGTGCCTTCAATACGGTTTCCCGGCCACTCAGCATATCCTGCACAGTAGCTCAATGCAGCAGTATACCCTCCTTCCAGATGACAGCCACCCCGATTACTCATCTCATAACAGAGAGCCTGGCTGAAAGAAGTACGGGGGTCATAAGCCGGAAGTTCCTGCTTTTTAACAGTCATAGATAATTCCGAATGTCCATATCTCGTGCAAAAGCGATAGGATCCCATAGCCAGATACTTTCCAATACCTTCTCCATTTCCAATCAGCTTAACCAAATCAATAAGATACTCTTTATTTCCAAAACGGGGTTCTCCATAATTTTCAACAAAACTTCCAAGATCGCGTAGGAAAAGCTTTTCACCCTCTTCCAGATTCTCTTTACTGTCTGTGATAGAAGTATACATTTCCACAAATGATGCAATTGTTGAACCTAGAGAAATGGTATCCATCCCATATCTGTTTGCAAGATAGTTCACTCTTGCTATGAGGGGAAGATCGTAAATTGACAGATTTGCACCCAAAAGAGCAACTGTCTCAAATTCGGGTCCTTCACCCTTATCAATCACAACTCCACTACTATTCTTTACGGTAGTTACTCGTTTACAAGTAATCGGACAGTTATAACAGGTATCTTTTTTGACCTCTATGGTATCGGAATCCGAACTGGCTATTTGCGCGTAACTTCTTAATGCTTCCCCATCAATACGTTTGATGTCGGAAAGGTCGTGTTTTGTATCAATCATATTATTGTGGATAAGCTGATCAAAATTATTAACCATCCCTGCAAGACTCAGTGATCCCATCGAGGCCAAAGAACCATAGTGCTGCTCTTTTCTGGTAATTTTCCCTACATCCAGTTTAACCTTCGCCTTGTAGACCGAGCCGCTCTTATTTTTAATATCCAGCTCTTTTTCATTATTCACGTTGATTTTACTATTTTTATCCGGTAAAACGGCAACTGCAATCAAATTCTTTGATCCGAAGACAGCTCCTGCCCCCCCTCTTCCAAAGGTACGGCCTTTATCACTCATTACATTTGCAAAAAGCGAGAGCTTTTTTCCTGCTTCACCGATACTCAGTACCTGCATTTTATCAGGCAGTTTTTCTTTAAAGTGCCTCTGAATCTCTTCAGAATTCATCTGCTCAAACTCAGCAGCATCTACTATTTCAGTAGAATTGTTTTTAATAATAAGGTAGACAGGTTTCTCCGACCTTCCTTCAATAATCAGCATATCATATCCGGTCCGTTTAAAATTAACCCCCCAATAACCACCGGAGTTAGCACTTCCATACCCTCCCGTTAGTGGAGATTTGAAATTCATATGAACGCGGCCGGATGTGGGCATTCTCGTCGCTGTTGATGGGGCGGTAGAAATGATAACTACATTATCAGGGGAAAGCGAATCAACTTCTTTAAAAGAGTTTTCATACCTGCCTGATGTATCAAGTTTCAGGAAATGCCGATACAAATAGGCAACCCCAAGTCCTCTGTTTCCATGAAAAAGATGTGCTATTTCCAGATCAAGTTTTTCTTCCCGTACTTCTTTGCTCCCAAGGTTTATAATCAGGATTTTTCCCATATATCCCCCGGGTAATTTCTTACTGTCATTCTCCATCTATCTATCCTTCTATTTTAATTTCCAGTTTGGTTCTCTTTTTTCTATAAAAGCTCTAACACCCTCTTCTGCATCTTCGGTACTGCAGAGATTTGCAAAAGATTTAGATCAGGCTGATTCCTTCTCAACTGAATACCTATATTACCCAGAGAAGTAGCTTCTTCGGGACCGGCAATTATATCCTTTCCGGTTAAGTTGGAGGTAATCTGATTCAGATTGCTATTTTTACAGCCACCGCCAACGATATGGATAACCTTGTGTTCTGTATCAGTAAGTTTCTCAATCTTTTCAATACTGTCCCGGTAGCTGCAGGCAAGAGATAGGTATACCGCTGCCAAAACCTCCTCAATAGTAAGGTTCCTGTTTGTATTGGCAGAAATAGCATCCGGCATATTTACCGGGTTAAAGAAACTACTATCATTGGGATCGAATATCGGAATCTCACTTCTACAGCTGTTAGCCATACTGACTAACTCATCCCAGGAATATTTGTGCCCGCCTTTCTCCATCTCCTTTTTTATGTTTTGGAGAATATGCATGCCGGCAGAATTCTTCAAAAATGTTATTGTGCCTAAGGCTCCACCCTCATTTGCAAAGCCTTCTGTATATACATCGGAATTGATAACTGGTTCTTCCAGCTCCGTCCCAATCAAAGACCAAGTACCCGAAGAGATAAAAAGGAATTTCTCTCTCT